>ENA-OQHY01000017-OQHY01000017.1-human-gut-metagenome-genome-assembly--contig:-NODE-17-length-78795-cov-3.667514_pt1 | contig 78795 bp, 93 predicted proteins | sample MGYA00242570_ERZ504733 | MGnify/ENA primary metagenome ERZ504733 (study PRJEB26092, sample SAMD00036219) | human gut metagenome | host: Homo sapiens | study: EMG produced TPA metagenomics assembly of... | reverse complement strand
TCATATTCGTGGTTATGCACCTTGAAAATCAGCCGGACAATAGGGTAAAATGTACGCGTAGGCAAAAGTGAGCATGAATGATAGGGCGAATGCTGTCAGCTCGAAAAATCTGTGATTTGTCGGGCTTGCACTGCGGTGTAAAGAAAAGAGAAAGAGATCAGCTATGAATAATATTTCAAAAAAATGGATGAAATGGATTCCACTGTTTACGCTGGCTGCATTATGTATCGGTTTTGCAGGAGGCGGAGCAGCCACAAAAGCAGAGACAGCAGAGAATCATAAAATTGCAGATGGCGTTTATATCGGAAATGTCTATGTTGGCGGCATGACAGAGGAAGAGGCAGTGGATGCCATCAGTGCGTATGCACAGAGTGTGACGATGCTGTTTTGACACTGAATGCCAATGGAAAGAGCGTGGAAGTGAGTGCACAGGAGCTTGGCATCACGTTTCAGAATACCAATGCAGTGCAGGAAGCGCTTGCGGTTGGACGAAATGGCAATCTGATCAAACGATATAAAGATAAAAAAGATCTGGAACATGGAAGCAAAGTATTTGAACTTCCGTTAGGATTAAATGAGACAGCAGCAAGGGAAGTATTGACTGCAAAAGCAGAAAAACTGAACAATGAAGCAGTTGACAACGGACTGATCCGTGAGAATGGGCAGTTTCAGTTTATTGAGGGAAGTTCCGGCGTTGAAGTGAATGTGGAAAAATCCCTGATGACAATCGAAGATTACTTAAAAAACAACTGGGATGGCACGGATGCTTCGATTGACCTTGTGGCAGAGGTTGTGGAGCCGGAAGGCACGAAGGAAGAACTGGCAAAGGTAAAAGATCTGCTTGGCAGTTACACGACCAATTACAGTACCTCATCTGCCGGAAGATGTGCTAATATCAGTGTGGCAGCAGGCAAGATCAATGGAACCGTATTATATCCGGGAGAGGAGTTCTCCGTTGGACAGACGATCGGACCATTGACGGCAGCGGGCGGTTATGAACTTGCAGGTGCTTACGAGAATGGACAGACCGTGCAGTCTTATGGCGGCGGTGTATGTCAGGTGTCAACAACGTTATACAACGCAGTATTAAAGGCGGAACTTGAGGTGACACAGCGCTCAAACCATTCCATGATCGTAACCTATGTAAAACCATCTATGGATGCTGCAATTGCAGGAGATTACAAGGATTTAAAATTTGTCAATAATCAGGACGTACCGATCTGAGCCGACTACCTCTATCCTTACCATTACTTCCAACGTTGTATATGGTAAAGCAACTGGTTCTCTGCCGGACGGAAGAAAAGCCGGTGAGCCTCTGTCTCCAGGAGCTAACCCGTCTTACGGCGCAGAGAAGAGCGGACTTCTTGCTTCCCTGAACTCTGTAGCAAAACTGCCGTATGAGGACGCTCTGGACGGAATCTCCAACACCCAGACCATCAACCCGGGCGCACTTGGACATAACGACGAAGAGCGTACCGAGAACCTGGTACACGTTCTGGACGGATACTTCGAGCAGGGTGCACATCACCTGAACGTAAACGTATTCGGTACCGAGAAACTGATCGATGCAATGGAGCACCCGGAGAAACCGGAGTATGCAAACTTCACAATCCGTGTATCCGGCTATGCAGTTAAATTCATCGACCTGACAAAAGAGCAGCAGATGGACGTAATTGCACGTACCTGCCACGATCATATGTAATTTCTGAAAATGTTATTTCTAAAGCCCCCGCGGCCGCAGCAATGCGGCTGTGGGGGCTTTTTGTATATCGGTGCTTGAATTCCAGTAAAATCCACTTGATTTAGAGTACATAAAATGAGAAAATTTATCAGATACAGAACGCTAATTGAAAAACTTTTATCAAGTAATTCATAGCGTAAGTTACAAGTTAATGTTATAATACCAAAGTTAGAATTTCCTAACATAAGAAAAAATGGAGTTTTATTTATGAAAAAGAAAATTGTTGCAGCATTTTGTCTTGCCATGGTGATGACGGTCGGCGGATGTTCCGGTGCGGGGACAGCAGCGCAGCCGGAGAGCAGTGAAAGTCAGACACAGCCGGCGTCTGTTTCGGAGTCTTCGAGCAGTTCTGACGCTTCGGAAGAGAATTCCACGCAGAAATCCGCATCATCCACAGCTTCTTCCGATGCCGCAGATGCATCGAGCAGCCGAGATATTTTTGCGATGGATACGTACATGACGGTCACTGCCTATGGTCCGAATGCAGAAACGGCGGTGGATCAGGCGCAGCAGGAGATTGAGCGGCTGGATGCACTTCTGTCGACCGGAGAGGAGACGAGTGAAGTAGCGCAGATCAATGCAAACGGCGGCGGAACCTTATCGGAGGATACCACCTATCTGCTGGAACGCTCGCTGGATCTGTATGACAGCACAAACGGCGTTTTCGACATCGCAATTTATCCGATCATGGACGCCTGGGGTTTTACAACCGGAAATTATACGATCCTTCGGATGAGACGATCGAAAGCCTCCTTCCGCTGACCGATGCCAATGATATCCTATACGACAAGGACAGCGCATCCATCAGCTTTGCCAAGGACGGCATGAAAATTGACTTCGGCGGAATCGCAAAGGGCTATACCTCCGGCAGAATCGCCGATATTTACCTGGAATGCGGTGTGACGAGCGGCTCATCAACCTCGGCGGAAACGTTCAGGTTGTCGGCACGAAAACGGACGACAGTAAATGGCGCGTTGCCGTGCAGAGTCCGGAAGCGGAGGATGATTATCTCGGCATTCTCTCGACGGCCGACCGGGCGGTTATTACTTCTGGCGGCTATGAGCGGTATTTCGAACAGGACGGCATGAAATATCATCACATCATCGACCCATCGACCGGTCATCCGGCAAATAACGGTCTGGTGTCGGTGACGATCGTAAGTGCTGACGGAACACTGCAGATGGTCTTTCAACTTCTCTTTTCATCATGGGAAAGGACAAGGCGGCCGAATACTGGCGTGCACACAGCGATGAATTTGACACCATTCTGGAGGATGAGGACGGCGTTCTGCATGTAACCGAAGGAATTGCTGACGATTTCACATCCGATCACGAGACAAACATTATCAGGAAAGACGGTGATACATAACCATGGGAAAATGGAAAAAACTGACAGCATTTGCACCGGCTCTCGCGGCAGTTATCGTAGCAGCCTGTGCCGGTATTTCGCTGAACGGCTACACTGCACCGGTTTACGCCGTAGAGCAGCCGGAGGCACTGGTGACACCGGAGCCGGAACAGGATACCGATGCAGCGGAAAAGAAAGATGATACAAAAAAGAAGGACGATACCAAAAAGACAACCGATACCGAAGCAGAACTTGTCGCAGCCGTCGGTTCCGGCAGCTTTGAGCTGGCGGACGGAACGTACGAAGGAAGCGGAACAGGTTTTGGCGGTACGATTACAGTCTCTGTCGTATTGAAAGACAAAACGATTCAGTCGATCTCGATTGTAAGCGCTCCCGGCGAGGACGCAGCTTTCCTGAACCGTGCGAAGGGAGTTATCGACCGTATCATCGCATCCCAGAGTGTGGATGTGGACACGGTTTCCGGTGCAACTTTCAGTTCAAAAGGTATCCTTGCAGCCGTGAAAAATGCACTGACCGGTCAGGAGGACACTTCAGAACCGGCATCCGCATCAGGAGCGGCAGGCGGCGGAGCCTCTGCCGGCGGAACCGTTACAGTATCTAAAATCGAAGAACCGGCTGCTACCGGGATGGAACGTATTACGGAACCGGAACAGGATTTGGCGGCACAATGAAAGTCTGCGTTGTTGTCAGCGGCGGAAAAATTGCTTCGATTGATATTGTGGAAAACAGCGATACGCCAAGCTACCTTTCCAGTGCTTCCTCTCTGATTTCGACGATTATCTCAACACAGAGTACGAATGTGGATACGGTCTCCGGCGCGACATACAGCTCCCGCGGTATTATTGAAGCTGTGCGGAGTGCCTTAAGTCAGGCGGCAGTGAACGGGTCTTCCAGTACAAACGGAGGAAGCCAGAGCAATACAAACAACGGAAACAACAGTCAGAATAACGGCCAGAACAATAACAACTCGTCTGCATCCAAGGGAAGTTTTCCTTATCAGGACGGAATTTATTACGGAACGGCCGCCGGTTTCCAGGGAGACATCAAAGTGGCGGTAGCCTGCAGGATCAGACGATCAAAGCGGTACTGATTCTGGAAACCGAAGATGACGAGACATTCTTCAACCGTGCCAAAGTCGTAGCGGACCGCATCGTAGACGGACAGAAAACCGATGTGGATCTCGTATCCGGCGCAACGTACAGCTCCCGCGGCATCCAGAACGCAGTAAAACAGGCGCTGGAAAATGCGAAGAAGGCAACAAACGGCGAGACCGTTCCGGATAACGGAACGAGCAGCGGCGGAACCACAACGATTCCGGAAGGAAAATTCCCATACGAGGAAGGCATTTACTACGGAACCGGCGAGGGCTATCTGGGAGACATTACAACGGCAGTTGTCATTCAGGATGAGACGATCAAGGCAATTCTCGTGACCGAGAGTGAAGATGACGAAGCATTCTTAAAACGCGCAAAACAGACAGCAAAGGACGTTGTGAAAAACCAGACACTGGAAGTTGACACCGTTTCCGGCGCAACCTACAGCTCCAGGGGAATTCTTGCGGCAATCGAGGAAGCTTTAAAAGAGGCAGAACGCGTAACTGAGGAAAAGAAAAATCCAACCCCGACGCCAACGGTAACTCCGACACCGACCGAAACACCAACTCCGACCGAAACTCCGGAGCCAAACTGAGACGCCAACACCAACCCCGACGGAAACTCCGGAACAAAAGATCTATCAGGACGGCGAATACACAGCGATTGCCGTCTGCGAGCCGGATGAAGATGAAGATTTTACCGCTTATCAGCTTTCTGTGACGGTAACAATTGAAAACGATAAAATCGTAGCGTTAAGCAACATCACCGGTGACGGAGACAGTCAGAATGCCTCCTACATCCGCCGCGCATCCGAAGGAACCTCCAAAATCAAAGGCGTTTCCGCTCAGATTCTGGAAACCGGAACGCTTGAAAACATCGACACCGTTTCCCGTGCAACCTGCTCCTCAAAAGCCATTCTTGAGGCATGCCGGAATGCGCTGGATGCTGCGAAAGTAACGCAATAAAGGGGAAAACAGATGAGACAATTGATTGTTCGTTTTTTGAATGTCGCTGTCATTGCTGCTGTTCTGATCGGCTACAATACCGTACTCGATAAAAGAGACAAAGAGGATCAGATCGCGCGGCTCTCGGCAGAGCTTGAGACGACCCAGCTTCAGAAGGAAAATCTGCAGGCCGCAGCAGCTGCATCCAACACGGCGGGTACGGCCGCAAGTGAAGCAGCAGAAGCAGAAGGGCAGTACGTGACGGTACGTATGACGGTGAAGCTGACGGCTTCGGCGGCACCATTGCAGTTGAAGTAACCGTAGAGGGCGGCCAGATTACCGATCTTGCCATCACATCCGCCGACGGCGAGGACAGTGCGTATCTGTCAAACGCGGAGGCGATCATTCCAAAGATTATTGAGGCACAGTCCGCCGATGTTGATACGATCAGCGGAGCAACATTCAGCTCCACCGGTATCAGAAATGCGGCGCAGGAAGCAATAGAAAAGGCGGAGAAATAACATGAAAAATTTAGATCTATCCACATTACCGGCAAAGAAGAGAAAACAGATCGTTTCCTGCCTGCGTGCCGGAATCCAGCTTTTATATTTCCTGTTTCTTCCGTCAGTATTTACCGCTGCATTTAACGGAGTGAAATACATTTTTACGCAGCTTGGACAGGGTGAAAAAATTGAGATGACCGCGTTTGTGTCGGCTCTGCTCCTTGTCTGTGCATTTACGATTGTTTTCGGCAGATTTTTCTGCGGTTTTGCATGCGCTTTTGGAAGTCTGGGGGATGCAATGCATGCAATTTATGGTATAATCTGTAAGAAACGTAAAAAGAAGCCCAGACGCATCAAACCGGAACTGGCAAAAAACTGGCGCTGGTCAAATACGGCATTCTGCTTCTGATTGCTCTTTGCTGCTTTGCAGGAGTTTATCAGAAAGCAAGAGGAACAAGCCCGTGGGATGTCTTTTCCATGCTGCATGCGGGAAATTTCCGACTTTCCTCTTATATTCCAGGCATTGTTCTTCTGGTGCTGATCCTGGTCGGCATGTTCTTTGAGGAGCGCTTTTTCTGCCGTTTCCTGTGCCCAATGGGAGCTGTCTTTTCTCTGCTTCCGATCCTGCCGTTCTTTACTCTGCACCGGAAACGCGAAAACTGCATCCGCGGCTGCAGCGCCTGCACGAGACAGTGCCCGTCAGCGGTGGAACTGCCATCCGATGGATCCGTGGAGATCTCCGGCGACTGTTTCCAGTGCCAGAAATGTATTGATACGTGTCCGAAAGGTAATATCCGCTGCGGGGTAAAGGAATTTCACGGAAATGAAATCCTCTTTACGCTGTTCCGTGCTGTATTCCTGCTGACACTGCTGTTATGGGCTGGCATCTGATTCAGAATAAGGAAAACTATATGAAGAAAAAAGATCTGATTCTGGCAGGCGCCGTTCTGCTCCTGGCTGGAATCCTTGCCTGGCGCTTCGGCTGCCGAAAACGGAAAATGGAAATACCATGAAAGTCACGGTGGACGGCGAAGTCTACGGAACGTATTCACTCGCAGAAAATCAGACCGTGAAAATTCAGACGGGTCACGGAACGAATGTCCTGGTGATCGAAAACGGAAGTGTCCATATGGAAGAAGCTGACTGCCCGGACGGCTACTGCAAAAGACAGGGTACGATTTCCCGGGTAAATGAGACGATCGTGTGCTTGCCGCATAAGCTGGTTGCGGAGGTAGAAAGTGACGGATCCACAACGGACGACGCCGACGATGCGCCGGATGTGATTGTAAAATAATACCAGCTTAGAAGAAAGGAATTGGAATTTATGAGAGACAGCCGCACTGCAAGCAGAAAAATTGCCTTATGCGCCATGCTGATGGCACTTGCCATGATCTTCAGTTATGTGGAGGTACTGATCCCGATCAACCTCGGCGTTCCCGGCATTAAACTTGGCATCGCAATCTGGTTGTCGTTGTTGGTCTCTTTTTCCTTCCGGCCGGGGAAGTCCTGATGATTTCCGTTGCCGCATTCTTCTGATGGGCTATCTGTTCGGAAATGGAATGTCCATTCTTTACAGTCTTGCCGGCGGACTCCTGAGTTTTCTTGTGATGTTCTTACTGAAACATATCAAAGGATTCAGTATCACCGGCGTAAGTATTGCAGGCGGCGTGACGCACAATGTTGCGCAGATCTGCGTGGCGGCTCTCGTTGTACAGAACCGCAAACTGTTCTATTATTTACCGGCACTTCTCGTAGCCGGTGTCATTACCGGAATGCTGATCGGAATCCTTTCTGACCGCATTCTTTCGGCAGTAAAACGCGAAGGACGGAAGAGTTCTTCGCGGTAGGTACTGCACATCTAGTACCATTTATCTGTGCGGAGACAAAAATCGTTCCGCAAATTTCAAAAAAACATACAAATTAATAATAAAAATTCTCAATAAACAGTATCTGTGCGCTTTTGAGAAAAAATACTCAGTTAAGAGTTAGACAAAACGATCTAAAATTAGTAAAATGTTTTATAGTTAGTTAAAACGATTATTAATTAGTATAAACTAATATAATAATAAATAACAGTTTTGCCCCTTTTTTCCTGCAAAACTGTGGAAAAGGAAAAAGGAGGAAGTTATGATCAAAAGAAAAGAACTTCAGAAAAAATCATTAGCAGCCGTAATGGCAGCTTCCATGACCATGAGCCTGCTCCCGGGAACCGTACTGGCGGATTCCACAAGCGGCGTGTTGGCAGATGGTACTTATGAGTCTACCGCTCATGTTACCAGAACAGCAGAAGACGATGAGGATGAGAATGCATGGGATGAATATGACGTTAATGTCAAAATCACAGTTGCAGACGGTAAGTTTTCTGATATTGCAGTAACACCTGGTTCTGGATACAATACAGAAAATGCTACATATTTAAAAAAGCAGCTACAAACAGCAAAGGCTTTAAAACCAAATTGCTTGGACAGGCAGCAACTATCGAAAATATTGAAGGATGGGATATCGTATCGGGTGCAACCAGAACGTCTAATGCAGTAAAAACTGCGGCTCTTGCAGCAACCCAAAAAGCAACCCCAACTCCAGCAGCAGTAGACACTGCAGCTCTTGAAAAAGCAATCGCATCTGCCGAAGCATTAAAAGAAGCTGATTACACTGCAGATTCCTGGAAAGCTGTTCAGACAGCACTTACCGCAGCAAAAGCTGCTCTTTCTGCAAAAGAGTCTCAGGCGGCTGTTGATACTGCAGCAAACACACTGAATACTGCAGTAAAAGCTCTTGTAAAAGCTCCGACTCCGACTGTAACTCCGACAGCTACACCTACCGCAACACCAACAGCTACTCCGACAGAAACACCTTCCGAGCAGGTATCCTATGTCTGATGAACATTCCGTATGATAAATTTTACGCTGCAGATGTAAATAACTCTGTTCCGGTAGATGTATTTTCCTCTGCAACACTGAACAAACAAGAACATCAAGCCTTGCCGGCGGCTCTTATCATTCCAATGCAGATGGAAGTGCGATTAACGGTATCACCTTCCCGGTAAAAGTAACAGGAGTGGATCTTTCTAAATTTAAGAAAGTTACAGATTCTGATTCTGTAAGTTATTACAGTAACAAAGCGTGGTCAGACATCTACACAGACATACACCGGAAAAGACGCCTTATTTGAAAACTCAGACTATGCATATTATGTATTAAGCGAAGCACCTTCTTACTACAAAGAAGCAACGGTAAATGCAGATGGCTCTCTTTCTTTTGGAAAAACAGTTGGAACTGCAATTGAACTGACCAATGTATCTCCGGAATTTATGACTGAATCAAAATATGGAGATTATCAGCTGGATCTCGACGGACTGGAGAACACGATTGATGTTGGAACCGATCAGATCTATGGTGTTATTGTCAGCACGAAAGAAGGCAATGACTATGGTATGCGTCATGTGGAAAATATCTGGCGCGGAACAGAGCTGGCATGGTCAACTGGATTTACAACGCAGGTACATGGCTGCCCGACTTCTTCTGCACATTACAAGAGCATGATGGGACAGCATATCAATAAGGTTACGTATTATACCAGCAAAGGAATCTACACGATTCCGGTGAATGATATTTTTGTTCCGACAAAATTTGAATCAAGTGTATCCGTAGAAGACGCTTCTCTTTCCGCTGGAAAGACAACGATGACCGTAACTGGACTTCCGGCTGATTATGATGCAGAATATTCCGTAGATGGTCTGGATGGATTTGCAGTAGACGGAAATACCATTTCTTATTCCGCAAATGCGAAAAAAGGAAGGTATACTCTGACGATTCATGATAAAAAAGGTGTTTATGCAGATCTGACACAGAGCTTTACTCTGTATACAGATGCAATGCCGGCTGCTTACAACGAAAAAGGAAGTGCTCCGGCGCTTGTAAAAGCAGAGAATGCATCAGAAGATGACTTTGCTGATTATATCAAGAACATCACTTCGGTAAAAGTAAATGGAAAAGAATATGCAGCAACTGGAAAACGGAAAACAATTCTGATCAAAGAAGACGGTACGCTTGATCTGACAGCTGCCGCTTTTGCAGAAGGAAATAAATTTGAAATCGAAGTAACTGCAACAGGTTACAAGACGCTTTCCTTTACTTATGAGAAGAAAGAAACAACATATAAATATGTATATGCAGGTCTTACCTGGGCTGAGTATTGGGCAGCAGAAGGAGTTCAGGCGGCAGGAAGCGACGCTGGTTCGGATGAAACTGACAGTCGCGAAGAAAGTGATAAAGGCGCTTTTGATGTTGTAACCCGTGCGACCACAAACCATGGACTGCACAGAGGAAGCTTCCAGTGCGCAGCGACTATCTACATGAAAGATGGCACAACCTATGATGTGGCATATTATACCGCAGCAACCACGGCAGTTCTGACCAACGGCGAGACCGTAACTTACGATAAGAGCCAGATTGATCATTATGAAGTAAAAGGTCTGAAATATGTGCCTGTAAAAGTTTCGGAAGATGATTACGAAGATTTCTGCAAAAAGTATGTTGTGGTAGAAAACGGCGGAACACTTTCCGGTGGATTTTCTGAAAATAAACTGCAGAGCTATACAGGCCTGGTTGCAGATGTAACAGAAAACACAAACGGTCTGAAGATAGCAGTGAAAAATGCAGATGGAAGCTTCTCCTTCTCTGCAAGAACAACAGGAAGTGAATCCGGAATCAAAGATCAGGCGCTGAAGACAGCTCCGGATGCTGAGACCGTAGGACTGACCGTGAAAGAAGCCAAAGGTTCTTATGGAGAATTCCTTCGCGTAGATTTAACGGGAAATTACGGCGATCTGGCTGCTAATCTGCAGACCGTAACCTGGACTTATTACGGTGATGATTCCACTTATACGAATGCAAAAGCAACGTATGGAACAAAATTCGCAGCAGATAACTGGATGCATAAAGTAATGGGAATCCAGCTTGGCCTTACCGATTCCCTGCGCTGCACTTTACCGGAGGGAACGGATGGAACCGGTTATTGGAAGATTACGATTCATGCACTTGGCTATGCAGATGCTTCCTACACTTTTGAAGCAACCAAAGCGAATATTGTAGGAGCTGATCCGGTAGAGAGCACAGCAGCACTGGAAGAGGCAATTGCAAAGGCAGATGCACTGAATAAAGATCTTTACACGGAAACTTCCTGGAATAATATGCAGGCAGAACTGGCAGAAGCAAAAGAAGCATTGGAGAAAAAACAGAGCCAGGGAACCGTAGACGAAGCAACAGAGCATCTGAATGCAGCAATCGAAGCACTTCAGTCCCAGTATGTATTAATGAATATTCCGTATGCTGAGTTCTATCAGGCAGAGGTTCATAACGATGTTCCAGTAGATGCATTTACTTCCGCAACCAAGAACAAAACAAGAACAGTCTCCCTTTCCGGCGGATCTTACCATGTGAATGCAGACGGAAGCGATATTACAGGTATCACCTTCCCAGTAAAAGTAACAGAGGGTATGGATCTGAGCAAATACACGAAAGTGACAGATGAGGATTCTGTAGAAATCACCGTTACCAACCGTGGACAGACATCCACCACAACGTATACCGGAAAAGATGCACTGTATGAAAATGCAAGCTATGCATATTACACCTTAAATGAAGTTCCATCTTATTACAAAGAGGCATCTGTAGATGCAGACGGAAATGTAACCTTTGGTGCTGTTCAGGGAGCTGAGGCAACAAAGCTGGAAAATGTAACAGCAGAGCTTTCTACTGAGACTAGATATGGTGATTATCAGCTTGATCTGGATGGTATTACTGATACAATCAAAGCAGGCGAAGATACCGTATACGGTGTTGTTGTCAGCACAAAAGAAGGCAATGACTACGGAATGCGTCATCTGGAGAATATCTGGAGAGTATCTGAACTGGCTTGGAGCACTGGATTTACCACAAGCGTTCATAATTGCCCGACTTCTTCTGAACATTACAAGAGTATGATGGGACAGACAATCAACAAGATTACATACTACACCAGCAAGGGAATTTATGAAGTTGATGCAGATGTATATGTACCGGTTAAGTTTACAAACGAATTCTCTGTAGAGAATGCTTCCGTAACATCTGGAAATACTTCTGTTAAACTGGAAGCCTGCCGGATGATTACGATGCTGTCTATACAGTAGAAGGTCTGACGGGAACCGTGTCCGGTAATACTCTGTACTTCAAGAATGCAGAGAAAGGTTCTTATACATTGACTGTCAGCGATAAGAATGGTAAATATGCAGATCTTTCCGCAGACTTTATCCTTTACACGGAAGAGATGCCGGCAGCATTTAACGAAGATACGACAACACCGGGTCTGCTTAAGAACGGGGATGCAACAGATGAAGAGTTTGCAGATTATCTGAAGAACATTACCTCTGTTACTGTAAATGGAAAAGCATATGCAGCAAGCGGAAGAGGAGCTGTTGTACTGTTCAATGAGGATGGTTCCTTAAAGACAGATGCAGCACCGTTCGCAGAGGGCGATTCCTTTGAAATTACAGTTTCTTCACTGGGATATCAGGATCTTAGCTTCACCTGGAAGAAGTCAGCAGAAGAGCCGACTCCTACTCCTACAGAGACCCCAACCGTAACCCCGACCGAGACTCCGACTGTTACCCCGACGGAAACCCCGACCGTAACCCCAACTGAGACTCCGACGGTTACACCTACAACAGCACCAACACAACCCGACGACTGCTCCTACACAACTACCTACGACGCAGCCGACGAAGACCCCGACAAGCACCCCGAAAGCAACATCTACTCCGCTTGCAAGTAATAAAGTATCCAATACCTCTACTTCCAAGAAGAGCGATAATGCAAAGACCGGTGATGCTACCAACATCTGGGGATGGGTAAGCATGGCAGTTGCATCTCTTGGCGCTGGCGGACTTGGATTCAAACTCCGCGGCAGAAAGAAAAAAGACGACGAAGAGTAATTCAGAACGAAATAACTGAGAAATTCTTCTGACATAAGAAATCACAGAAACCTCTGTTCCAGCTTTTCTGGCGGAGGTTTCTGCCGTTTCGAGGAGGAAAAAAAGTGATTCTTTTCTTTTTGTAAAAACAAAAAATTAAGTGTTCACACAACGTCCAATTCGTGCGATAATAATACTGTGTTTTTTGCACATGCAGCACAATGGAGGTGACTTAGAAAACATGACAGCAAAATTGTTGGAAAAACATATTACCGATACAATTCGGGAGTGGCAGGTGAAGATCGGCTATGAGGGCGGTACGATGAAGCTTTACTACCCGGCGGAGTCCCTGCGCCGTTCCCTCTCTTTAGACGAAACAGAAGACCTGGCTAAAGCGCTTGCCGCGTTCTGTAAGAACGTACAGCCGCGCCTTGGAATGCTCGCTATTTCGGCAGTCAAAGACCGCTACTGTGTGGAAATCCCGGAGGAGGGATGCTCTTATATCGAGCGGGAAATCCCTGTTCCGGAGCTCCTGCAGAACCTTCTGCAGGTGATCACAACGCCTGGAAACACAATGGAACAGGTTCGGGACTGCTTTTCTTCCTATGCAGAGAAAATGCATACTACCGTGGAAGAAAACGCATCCGAGGAGCATGAGATGGGCCATGTATTTTCTTTTTCAGACCCGTCTGTAGATGAATACTGTTACTGTGTCGAAGAAAATGAATTCGGCCTGACGTATCACCGTTTTTCACGGGAAGATTACGAGGCTTTATAAATAAAAGGAGGATATACATCATGGAATTTACAAAACTGCTGGAAGAAAGAAGAAGCATCCGCGCGTTTGATCCGGAGAAACACGTAACCGCAGAGCAGATCCAGGAGATCGTACAGGCAGCGATTCAGGCACCATCCTGGAAAAACTCACAGACAACACGGTACTATGCCCTTGTAACACCGGAGAAAGTCGAAGAATTTTCCGCAAAATGCCTTCCAGAATTCAATCAGAAGAGTTCAAAGGGAGCCGCACTTGTCGTAACGGCATTCGTAAAAGACCGCTCCGGATTTACGCAGGACGGCACACCAGACAACGAAGTTGGAAACGGCTGGGGCTATTACGATCTCGGCCTGCACGACGAAAACCTGATCCTGCGCGCAAGAGAACTTGGCCTTGATACTCTGATTATGGGAATCCGTGATGAGAAAGCTATCCGTGAAGCCCTCTCCATTCCGGAGAATGAGCTCCTTGGTGCTGTCATTGCTGTCGGCTACCGTGCCATCAATCCGGACAAGCCAAAACGTAAAACCGTGGATGATATCTTAAAACTGTTCTAAATCCGGCGCATCCGTGTGAAGACGTGCGCGGTACTTTCCAGGCGGGAATCCAAAGAACCGGGAAAACTGCTTGCTGAACGCATAGACATCGCCATATCCGACAAGACCGGCAATTTCCTTCATCGGTACGCCGCCCTCGAGAAGAATACGGGCCTGCTCCATTTTCTTCCTGGTGCGGTACCGTGCAGGAGAGACGCCGGTCTGTTTTTTAAATGCTTTTCGAAACGTCTCATAACCGATCTGGAGTGACCGGGCAAGCTCTTCGAGAGAAATTTCTTCATCAAGATTCTGCGAGAGCATATCGCAGGCGGCCTCGATCGGATCCCGCTGCAGATTCACCCGGTGCGCATGGTAGCCGTACATTCGCAGAATCTCTTTTCCATCTCCGGAATCCGCAAAGGCAGCAGACTGTCCGGTGTGGCCTTTAACGACTGCAGAAGCTTCTGATACCGCTCGAGATCGCCGGGAAGCAGCTCTGCCTTTAACACCGGCTCCCGGTTCAGAACCGAAAGCGAGCAGAGAGAATCAAAAACGGTTTCCCAATCGAGATAAAAATTCCAGCCATTTCCCATCGGGGTCTACGCGTGTGGAATGCGGCACACCCGGCAGACGCTGGACCAGACTTCCTGCCTGCAGCGGATAGGAGGTGCCGTCCTCGGCAATATATTCCCCGCTCCCGCGCAGCAGCACGAAACAGCTGTAATACTCGTTCGAAAAATGATACTGCGAGCGGTCCGCCGTCTCTTTCCGCATAAAACCGCACGCCAGAATCCCGTTCTTCATTTCATTTCCAATACAGCGATAGATAACATCGCTCTTTTCTATTTTTGCAAGCAGATATTCCGGTACCATACGACTTCTCCTTTGCTTTCCCATTTTGGATAAAAGAAACACCAGATCAACTATTTCTCATCCACGTGCAGTGTTTTATACTGAATCATAAGATAACTGCATGAATTTTCTGAAAATCCACAGATGTATTATATCACAGGAAAGCAAAAAAGGAACACCAATCTGGATAAAAAGAAGAGAGGCAGTCGGAAAATGCGAAAGCAAAGGCAAGGAGGTTTCAAGAACATGAGACAGACAAGAGACTGGGAAAATCAGTATATAACGCAGAAAAATCGTTATCCGATGCATACGCCGTACGGTGCGTATGAGACGGTAGAGCAGGCGCTCGCCGGAAATCGGAACGCATCCCGCTTTGTAATGGATCTGAACGGAGACTGGAAATTCAAAATGTATCCATCACCGGAAGCGGTGGAAGCATTTTATGAAGAGAATTTCGATCACGCAGCGTGGGACACGATTCCGGTGCCGTCCAACTGGGAACTGCAGGGATATGGAAAGCCGGTTTACACCAATATGCTGTATCCGTTCAAACGGGAGGCAAACGGCGAAGCATTTGAGATCGAGATTACCGAAGGCACCTACGAGCTGAATGCGCCGTACGTGCCGGAGAAAAATCTGACTGGCTGCTATTTCAGAACCTTCGAGGTTCCAACAGACTATATTGGCAGACAGCTTCTCATCGATTTCGGCGGTGTGGAGTCCTGCTTCTATCTCTGGGTCAACGGAAAGCAGGTGGGGTATTCCCAGGACAGCAAAGTGAACGCGGAATTTGACATCACTGAATATGTGCAGGAGGGAACGAACACCCTCGCCGTACAGGTAATGCGCTACTGTGACGGTACTTACCTGGAAGATCAGGATTACTGGCATCTGTCCGGTATCTACCGCGATGTCCGCCTCGTATCGAAACCGGTGCAGCACATCCTGGACTATAAGGCAGAGACACTGTTCACACACCCGGATTACACGAAAGCTACCCTCTCTGTCACGATCTGGCCGGACAACTCCAAACCGCTGTACGGCGAGTATCATGCCAAAGTGACGCTGTATGATGCAGAACAGAACAAAGTAACCGAGATGGATTCGAGACCGTTTGCTGAGTGCGGCTTCTATCTGATGCCGAAATTCATCGCAACCGTTACTGCTCCGGTAGAGAACCCGGCACTCTGGACTGCAGAGACTCCGACACTTTACACCCTCGTTGTCGAGCTACAGAACAAAGAGAATGAGACGGTTGATATCGAGAGCTGCAAGGTCGGCTTCCGCCAGGTGGAGATCAACGGCCGCGGCGTTCTGACCCTGAACGGCAAGCGCCTTGTGATCCGCGGCGTAGACCGCCACGATTTTTGCGCCGCGACGGGACGTACCGTTTCTGAGGAGCAGATGCGAAAAGAAATTGCTGTAATGAAACGTCTCAATTTCAACGCCGTCCGCACCAGCCATTATCCGAACGCGGTGAAATGGTATGATCTGTGTGACGAGCTCGGCATTTACCTTGTCGATGAGACAAATCTTGAGACGCACGGTTACGGCGGACAGCTCAGTGCATCCGCTGAGTGGACAGCCGCTTATCTGGAGCGTGCAACCCGTATGGTACTGCGTGATAAAAACCATCCTTCCATCGTCTTGTGGTCCCTTGGAAATGAATCCGGTGCCGGGGCGAATCATGCCGCGATGCACGGCTGGATCCGCGAATACGACAAGACAAGATACGTTCAGTATGAGTCCGGCAACCCAAAGAGTAATATTTCCGACGTTATCTGCCCAATGTATCCGACGATGAGCTGGCTTGAGGATGTGATGGCAGACGATTCCGATCTCCGCCCGTTCATCATGTGCGAATATGCGTATGCAAAGAGCAACAGCAACGGAAACTTCAGGGAGTTCTGGGACTATGTCAATAAATACCCGCGTTTCCAGGGCGGCTTTATCTGGGATTTCGCGGACAAGGCGATTGCGATCCACGAGGAGGACGGAAATATCAAATACGGCTACGGCGGAGCGTTCGGAGAGGATGTGACCGATCCGGTTCCGGATATGTGTCTGAATGGTGTTGTCTTTGCCGATCTTTCCTATAAACCGGGCGCCTATGAGGTGAGAAACGGCCCAGTCCCCGGTTACGATTGAGCAGGTGAAAAATCCATATACCGGCGAAACTATATGGGTGCTGGCAAACCGCTACCATACCCTCGATCTTTCTCATCTGCAGGTGCGCTATGAAATTGTGCAGAACGGCGAAACGCTTGCAAAAGGCAGCTATCCGGCATTTTACACGGCAGCCGGAACAACAGAGACGCTTCCGCTTCCGGAGCTTCCGGCGAAACTGCATGGCGAGGCGTATGTAAATTATTACGTTGAGCTTGCCCAAGATACCTTCTATGCACCGGCGGGAACAGAACTATACCGCCGTCAGATTCCGGTTACTTCAGGTGTTTATCTGGCAGACGAGAAAACGATTGTCGGGAAACCACTGACCGTATCGGAGGATGAAAATCATGTTCGCATCACCGGCGAAGAGACCGAAATTATCTTTGATAAAAAGACAGGTGAATTTACCAGATATCAGGCAAAGAGCGTTTCTTTTATGACCGGCGGAAAAGATGAATTTTATCGTGCCCCAACCGGTATTGATGAGGGAACCCATGAAAGTGATTACGATGATATCTGGCGCGCGGAAGGTCTGGATCGTCTGAAAAAGAAAGTACAGTCAGTATCGGCTGTCAGTGCCGGAAATCAGGTGCTTCTTGAAGTGCAGGCTTCCTATACCGCGGAGCCGGACAACGCAGTACTCTTTACCGCTCATACTCTGTATCGCATCGGCAGTGAGGGAATGGAGCTGAAAAACGAAGTAACAAACAACAGCGGCCTTGAGACCATCGCAAGAGTCGGACAGTCGTTCTGCCTTCCTGCAGCGTTTGATACGCTCAGCTGGTATGGAAAAGGACCCTGGGAGACGTATGCAGACCGAAAGGACGCAGCTTTTACCGGATTTTACACATCTTCTGTAGCAGAACAGCACGTTCCGTTTGTAGTACCTTGCGAATGCGGTGGCCATGAGGATACGCGATTTGCCGTTCTTTCAGATGGAACACATACCGTTCAGATTGTAGGCAGTGATGATTTCCATTTCAGTGCGCTTCCATATTCTATGGCAGAATATCGAAAAGCCGCATATGAGGAAGAACTTCCGGAGCATACGACAGGAACCTGGCTGATCCTGGATGTAGCACACGCAGGCCTTGGCGGAGATACCGGCTGGACGAAAAATATTCACCCGGAATATCGTGTATGCAAGGAAGATATAGCTATACGTTCCGTTTCCATTTCGCATAAAAGAAAGAAATCGGCCAACTGTTTATTTTTCGGAAGGCAGACGGCCGATTTATTTGCTCATTCGCAGCCATCATGAAAAGTTTTGCTTCGCAAAAGGAGAACTGCACACGCCTGAAGCACTTTTTTGCGCACCGGAGCAGCAATCATTTTGCCTGTTTTATTTAGTAGCGTTAATAATAAATACTTGACAATTTATAAGGAGTGGTGTAGGGTAAAGGTGTCAAAGGAATTTCACCGGATCGGGTGTAATTCCGTTCACTATCCTATACGAAAAGAAGAGGTATTCATGATGAAAGAATTAAAGCCAATCAAAGAGGGTAAGGTACGCGAGATTTATGATAACGGCGACAGCCTGATCATGGTAGCAACCGACCGTATTAGCTGTTTTGATGTCATTCTGAACAATGTGGTAACAAAAAAAGGTACCGTTCTGACCCAGATGTCCAAATTCTGGTTCGATCTGACAGAAGACATCCTTCCGAATCATATGATCTCTGTAGACGTAAAAGACATGCCGGAATTTTTCCAGCAGGAGAAATTTGACGGAAACAGCATGATGTGCCGTAAGCTGGAAATGCTTCCTATCGAGTGCATTGTCCGCGGCTACATTACCGGAAGCGGCTGGGCAAGCTATCAGAAAACAGGAAAAGTATGTGGCATCGAGCTTCCGGAAGGATTAAAAGAATCTGACAAGCTTCCTGAGCCAATCTACACTCCGTCCACAAAGGCTGAAATCGGAGATCATGACGAAAATATCTCTTATGAGCAGAGCATCGCCCATCTGGAAAAATACTTCCCGGGAAAAGGAGCCGAGTATGCAGAGAAGCTTCGCGACTACACCATCGCTCTGTATAAAAAATGTGCTGATTATGCTTTAAGCAAAGGCATTATCATTGCAGACACAAAATTTGAGTTTGGTCTTGATGAAAACGGAAATATCGTAATCGGCGACGAGATGCTGACTCCGGACAGCTCCCGCTTCTGGCCTGCAGATGGTTATGAACCAGGCCATGGTCAGCCATCTTTTGACAAACAGTTCGCGCGCGACTGGCTCAAAGCCAACGATGGAAACCACGACTGGACTCTGCCGCAGGAAATCGTAGACAAGACGATCGAGAAATATCTTCAGGCATATGAGATGCTGACAGGAAAACCGCTGGCATAAAGAACATCATAGTGTTAAAAAGCTACAGGAGGCAGGTTCTGCCTCCTGTTTTTGCATATTTTGTGATAAGATCAGATGATAATCTGATACTCAAATGCGTGAAACATGTGATATAATGGGAAGAAAGACAGGATGCGAAGGAGGAAACACGATATGAAAATTGCTGCTGCAATTGAAAAAATGACAGATTTTTATAAGGGAAATATTCATGATATTTATCATTTTCTGAAGGTATGGGCCTTTGCAAAGAACATCGGCGAGGCGGAAGGACTGGATCCAAAAACACAGGAAACGCTGGAGATGGCAGCTGTTGTCCATGATATTGCCTGCCCGCTGTGTCGGGAAAAATACGGAAATACCAGCGGAAAGCATCAGGAAGAGGAAAGTGCGCCGCTCGTTGCAGAATTTTTCAAAGATGTACCGGCAGGAGAACTGGATGTCGAACGCATCACATGGCTGGTTACGCATCATCATACCTATACAAATGTAGAGGGAATGGATTACCAGATCCTGCTGGAAGCCGATTTTCTGGTCAATGCCGGCGAGAGCGAATATTCAAAACAGGCGATTGAAAATTTCTGCAGAAAGTATTTCGGACGGAAGCGGGAACGCATCTGTTGAAGAGTATGTTTCCGGAGAAGGAATAAGGTCATGAAGTGTGACATCCTCCACCACCTCTACAGGTGGTGGAGGATGTCACTTTTACAGCAGGACAGCCGGGGGCATTTAACCTTTATGGCGGTCAACCGGGAGATCCCGAAGTATCTGGATGCTACCTTATGGAACAGGGGATTTGTGGATACAAACGGCAAATACTATGAGCTTTGGAATGCGCAGGCACAGTATTATACGGAGTAAAATTTTGGCAATCTGTCGGCAGAAGCCATTCACAGAGAGATTGACGGTACACTGAAACGGCTGGGAACAGATTATCTGGATCTGTATATCATTCACCGTTTTGACTACGAAACTCCGATTGAGGAAACAATGGAAGCCCCGAATGTATGACCGCACTGGCATGGCAATGGGCGAAGGGAGTCAGCTCCCCGATTATCGGTGCGACCAAGGCGGCAATTGTTTCGTAAAAAACTATGGCATGTAAAACGCCGTCAGACTTGTTGTAGTCTGACGCGTTTTGCGTTAGGAAGCTCTTTGAAGAAACATCTATATTATTTCGTTTCCTGTCCCGCTTTCTTCCGGAACAGTTCTTTTCCACAGCTGATGACAATGATGACACCAAGAACCATCAGCAGAATGGCGATGATGAGCTGCAGTCCCTCAACGAGGAAGACAGCGGTTCCTGCTCCATACGCTTTTACAAGTGCAATGACACGCTCTACCAGTGCGGTAAAGGTGACACAGAGCATGATGATGAGCGGCGGGAACAGGGTTCTGTTTTCACGGCCGGTGACTTTCAGGAAGACACAGAGCGTGATCAGAACGAGTGCACTCAGCATCTGGTTTGCACTTCCGAACAGCGGCCAGATATTGGCATATCCGATCTGGGTCAGGATGTAGCCGCAGAGCAGAGTAACAATGGTAGAGAAATATTTATTGCAGAGCAGCTTTCTCCATCCGGCAGCATGTTCCATATCATCGACAGTGAACAGTTCCTGGAAGGACATACGGCCGATTCGTGCAACGGAGTCAAGACTGGTAAGTGCCAGCGCCGATACACACATCGTCATGAAGCACTGTGCTCCGTATACCGGAATGCCGAACATTTCCAGAAATCCGGCAACACCGGAAGAAAAGATCGCAAATGGCGTTCCGACAGCAGCCGTACCGTCTGCAGAAGCAGCAGCACCGGCAACGCAGAGGGCGAGGACGGCAAGCAGGCTCTCCAGAACCATAGCTCCGTATCCGACTTTCTGCATATCTTTTTCATTCGCAATGGTTTTCGAAGAGGTTCCAGACGATACCAGGCTGTGGAATCCGGAAACAGCACCACAGGCAACGGTGACAAACAGGATCGGGAACAGATCTCCGGATGCCGCATTGTGGAAACCGGTGTACATTGGAAGATTCATTTTCGGGTGTGCAACAACAAGTCCGACAACAGCGCCAAGGATCATGCCGGCAAACATAAAGGTTGTCATAAAGTCACGCGGCTGCATCAGAAGCCACATCGGAAGGACAGCGGCAAGAAAGATGTAGGCAAATACCAGATAAGTCCAGGTTGCTTTGCTTGTTACAAGCGGTACATTCATGCCGATTGCAAAAGCTGCAACGGTGCATGCAAGGCCGAGTACCATTTCTTTCCAGCCTTTCCACTGCAGTTTTTTCTGGAGCAGTCCGAAGACAACAGCAAAAGCGATAAACAGAAGGGAGATGCTTCCGGCAGCGCCGTTTACAGTTGCCTGGGCAGAAAGCTTTGTGACGCCGTCAACCGTTTCGTAAGCATTAAATGTTCCGGCAACCATATCTGCAAAGGCGGCGATAACGATCAGTGTAAAGAGCCAGCAGAAGAGAAGAAACAGTTTTTTTCCTGTTTTGCCGATGTATTTCTCAATGAGAAGTCCCATGGATTTTCCTTCGTTTTTGACACTCGCATACAGCGCACCGAAATCGGTAACAGCACCAAAGAAGATACCGCCGATCAGGATCCATAAAAGGACGGGAACCCATCCAAAGACAGCGGCCTGAATGGCACCGGTGACAGGGCCTGCACCTGCGATTGAAGAAAACTGATGGGCGAATACGGTCCATCCATCGGTAGGGACGTAATCCTGACCGTCATTTTTTGCAACGGCAGGTGTTTTTGCTTTGGGATCGATGCCCCATTTCTTTGCCAGCCAGCTTCCGTAGAAGGTATAACCTGCTATCAGACATACAGCGGCGATCAGTACAATAACCAACGTGTTCATAATAAAATTCCTCCTCGTTCAAAAATGATATTTCCAGTTTACATGGATTTCAAATGGAAAAAGAAAAGGGAAAAGGCAATTGTGTTGGTATGCTTGGAAACAAAAAAAGCTTCGTCTCCCTGACTTATGCAAGAAGACGAAGCTTTCAAAAAACGCTCCGCGTTACCACTTCTAATTATCGGCTGTTTCTTTTGGTCGATCACTCAGACAAGATCCCCGAAACCATTTGATACACTTTCCGGTGAATCTCTTCTCTGCTAACGGTGAGAGGCCGGTCCGGACTACTTTCCATTTCTGGTTTCGTCTGTACAGCTCACAGGGGATTGTTCTTTGGGATACCTGCCATCTCGCACCAGCCGATGGTTCTCTGCAAAGGCTCACCCGAAAAATGTTGTCCTGCTCATTGCTTTTTTCTGATCCCTTTTTTCTTTTGAACACTTTGCATTATAGTCTCATTTTTCGGTTTGTCAAGCAATTTTTAAAAAAAATATCATGTTTTTTCCCTGAAAATAGTAAAAATCTATTTCTTGACACAGAAAACCAAAATTTTTATAATAGAAGAAAAAGCGCAGAACCAGAAGGCTTCTGCGGAAAGGTGGTATTTTTGTATGGGGTATTATGACAAAGAACGTGTAAGGGGATTTTTGCACAATCAGGACGGTATTATTGTGAATGATTTCGGAGAAGAGGTGATTCTCCGCGGCTGGGGCATGGGAAACTGGGATAATCCGGAAGGATTTATGCTCGGCACCCAGAGCGGCTTTGGACTGTTCGAGCCTGGAAAATATGCGCCGATGGGACGCATGGACCGTGGAAGAAGTATGGACCAGATTCTACGGGAGACCTGCGGAACGAAATATGCGGAGGAGTTCTGGAAACGCTGGAGACGGCTGTATCTGACGGAGGAGGATATTGCACTTCTCTCCAGACGCGGTTACAATTCCGTGCGTCTGCCGATCCGCGCAGGAAGCTTTCTGTATGAGGAGCCGGGGATTACGTATAATGAAGATTCCTTTGCCATGCTGAATGATGTTCTCGACTGGTGTGAGACGTATCAGGTTTATGCTGTCGTAGATTTCCATGCGGCAACGGCAGGCCAGTCCGGAATTCCGTGTGATGACGGCGTGGACAATGGACAGCATCTGTATGACGATGAAGAATCGATGGAGCGGATGTTTCTTCTGATGGAAGAGTTTATGAGAAGATACAAAGACCGCTGGATCATCGGCGCATATGACTGTATCAACGAGCCGATCTCCATGACGCCGCGCCGCGAGGAGCTGACACCGAAGCTGGTCTATTTTTACGAGAAAATGATCCGCCGCTGCAGAAAGATCGACCAGAAACACTTATTTTTGCTGAATGGTACACAGTTTTCCTCTCTTACATATTTCTTTGATCATGAGTTTGACCCGGAATACCACAACTGGGGCATCAGTCTTCATGCGTATGAGATGGTTGTTCCGGAGGTAGCTTCTCTTGCCAGCGTTCTCCGTACCTGCCGGGAACAGAAGATCTGCCTGTGGATGGGCGAGACAGGAGGAAGAAATGAGCACGCATGGCAGACAACGATGTATGAGATTCTTGCCGAGTACCACGCCGGTTATAATCTGTGGTGCTGGAAAACGGTAGAGGGAGCAGGATGTGCTTCGATTCTGAACTTTAATGTTCCGGATGAATGGCATCTGATTACCGATTATGCAATTAATGGAGCTGCAAAACCGTCCTACGAGCATGCGCAGGCCATCTGGGACAGCTACCTGGAATGCCTGGCGGTCGATAAATGCAAAGAAAATACGCAGTATCATCCTTATCTGCTTCGAGAGGGCAATTTTGAGATCCCGGCGATCGGCTACAACGCGCTGCCGATGGATTCACACCGTGGTCTTAGTGATCTTCCGAATGCTACAGGATATCGTCTGTATGACCGGTTTGAATTGGTTTATGAAAAAGGATATCATCCTGAACCGGCCGGGTTTGCCGCACCGGTCCGATCAAACATCCGAGAGATCATGTACAGCTTCAGCTGGGAGCAGGAGAGTATGCTTCCTATACAATCCGTGAAAAAGAAACCTATACCGTTTCTGTAACTTACTGTGCAGACAAAGAGGTGAAGGTACAGGCAGCTATTCAGGGAGAGACTCTTTTTGAAGGGGTAATGCCTCCTGCCGGTGAGAAAGTAACTTCGGATGTTCATCCATATTTTGCATATGAAACAGCACCGAACACACTCGAACGGTTCACACTCGGTACCGTTACAGGAGAAGGCATTCTGAAAATAGAGGTTCTGGACGGATGTGCACGGTTCGGACAGATTGTGATTCGGAAAAGTGAAAAATAGCAGAACATAACGTTTCTTTATGAGGAATAAATAACAGATCTATCTGCCCGCAGGAATCAAAAAATCCGACGGGCAGATTTTTGATTTTTTTCAGTTTTCCATTGACAATTGCATCACTGGTGCTATAATAAAAACAAACATATGAATAAATGTTCATATGAACAGTGAAAATGAAAAAGGAGATCAAAGGCGATGAAGAAAACGTATAAGATCGATGTTGACTGCGCAAACTGTGCAAACAAAATGGAAGAGGCTGCAAAAAACACAGCAGGTGTAAAGGATGCTACCGTAAACTTTATGATGCTCAAAATGATCGTTGAGTTCGAAGACGGACAGGATCCAAAGAGCGTTATGCAGGATGTTCTGAAAAACTGCAAAAAGTTGAGGATGACTGCGAGATCTTCCTCTAAAATAAAAAACTTTCATCGGCGGATGGAAGAAAAAGCTGGAGCAGAATAGATTCTAAAACCTGTCTGCGGTTCAGCTCGAGAAAAATCCAGTATTTTCTCTCTGGAGCAGCGGATTTGGATCTGTAAATCTCTGGGATGAAATGCTGGATTTTTTCATCCGGCGGTAAGAACAAAGGAGGCATATGTATGAATAAGAAACAGAAAAAGGTTCTCATCCGCGTCATCGTTGCATCGGTTCTTCTGATTCTCTGCACGGTACTGCCGACAACCGGCTATGTGCGATTTGCAACCTTTATGGTTCCTTATCTGGTCATCGGATACGATATCCTGAAAAAGGCCTGGAAGGGAATCCTGAACAAACAGGTATTTGATGAAAACTTTCTGATGGCTGTTGCAACGGTCGGTGCCATTCTGCTTGGCGAGTATCCGGAGGGCGTAGCGTTATGCTGTTTTACCAGATCGGCGAACTGTTCCAGAGCTATGCTGTCGGAAAGAGCCGCCGGAACATCAGCGAACTGATGGATATCCGCCCGGATTATGCAAATATCGAGGTAGACGGAAAACTCGAGCAGGTTGATCCGGATGAAGTTGAGGTTGGCACAATCATCGTTGTACAGCCTGGTGAAAAGATTCCGATCGATGGTGTGATCGAAGAAGGAAACACCACACTGAATACCAGTGCCTTGACCGGAGAGAGTGTTCCGCGTGACGCCCGGGAGGGAGACGAAGTCATCAGCGGATGTATCAATATGTCCGGTCTGATTAAAGTAAAAACAACGAAAGAGTTTGGAGAGTCCACCGTATCCAAAATTCTGGACCTTGTGGAAAACTCCAGCTCCAAGAAATCAAGATCCGAGAACTTTATTTCCAAATTTGCGAAATACTATACACCGGCCGTCTGCTACGGTGCGCTGGCACTGGCAATTCTGCCGCCGCTGGTACGGATGCTGTTTTTAAGTGCCGCTCCTGAGTGGAACGTATGGATTTACCGTGCGCTGACCTTCCTGGTTATCAGCTGCCCTTGTGCACTGGTCATCAGTATTCCGCTCAGCTTCTTCGCCGGTATCGGCGGCGCAAGCCATGAAGGTGTCCTGGTGAAAGGTTCCAACTATCTGGAAACACTTTCCCAGACCAAATACGTTGTATTCGATAAAACCGGTACCATGACACAGGGTGTCTTTGAAGTAGCCGGTATTCACCACAATACGATCAGTCAGGAAGATGTTCTGGAATACGCAGCACTTGCTGAGTGTGCTTCGAGCCATCCGATCAGCAAGAGTCTGCAGAGAGCATATGGAAAACTGATCGACCGAAGCCGTGTCACGGACATCGAAGAGATCAGCGGAAACGGTGTAACAGCAAAGGTAGACGGTAAAAATGTCGCTGCCGGAAATGCAAAACTGATGGAGCGCCTTGGCGTTGATTATATCGACTGCCACAGCGTCGGCACCATCGTCCATGTTGCTGTAGACGGCAAGTATGCCGGACATATCCTGATCTGTGATATGATCAAACCGCATGCGAAAGAGGCGATTCAGGCGCTGCGGAAATCCGGTATTAAAAAGACGATTATGCTGACCGGAGACTCCAGCGGATAGCCGATCAGGTAGCTGCAGATCTTGGAATTGATGAAGTTTACAGCGAACTGCTTCCTGGTGACAAAGTAAGTAAAGTGGAAGAGCTGCTTGCTGCAAAGACAGAAAAAGAAAAACTTGCCTTCGTAGGTGACGGCATCAACGATGCACCGGTACTGTCCCGTGCCGATATCGGTATTGCGATGGGAGCACTTGGTTCCGACGCAGCAATTGAAGCAGCTGATATCGTTCTGATGGACGACGATCCGCTCAAGATTTCCAAAGCAATTCACATTTCCAGAAAATGTATTCACATTGTTTATGAGAATATTTATTTTGCAATTGGTATCAAAGTATTGTTCCTGCTTCTGGGAGCCATCGGTATCGCTAACATGTGGATGGCAATTTTCGCAGATGTCGGAGTTATGATTCTGGCGGTTCTGAATGCAATTCGTGCTCTGTTTGTGAAAAATCTATAGAAAGACGAGGACACAAAATGGCAAAAATCAATCCGGAAGAAGCTGATTTGTGCTGTGACTCCTGTGAGGTTCATGAAAATCTGGTAAAGATTGTCAATGAGACCATGCCAGATGAAACAGAGCTTTACGATCTGGCAGAGCTTTTCAAGGTATTTGGTGATTCCACGCGGATCCAGATCCTGTTTGTCCTGTTTGAGGCAGAGGTATGCGTCTGCGACCTGGCAGAAGCACTGCACATGACACAGTCCGCAATTTCCCACCAGCTTCGCATTCTGAAGCAGAATAAGCTGGTAAAGAGCAGACGAGAAGGAAAATCGGTGTTCTACTCTCTTGCAGATGGTCATGTACGGACAATCATCGCACAGGGACAGGAGCATATTGAAGAGGATTAAAAAAAGCATAAGATAGCAGAAACGTCCCGCAGATGAGAAATTTCATTTGCGGGACGTTTCTGCTTTTCACATTCATTCTTTATTTGATAAACCATGCTTCCCGAACATGTTGTTTTAGAAGGTTCCGTGCATTTTGGAAGCTGTTTTTTTACTTTGTTTACATAACCGAATTATGTAAAGCATTTCTTGAATTTCATGATTTATACTCCTCGGAGTAATACGGAATGCAGAGATACATACCGTCCGTGATCTGGTTGGAACTCAGGTGATTGATCTCACGGACCTCGGCAATGTAACTGGAAATATCGGAGTATTCTTCTGTACGGTATTCTTTGGCGATGTCCCACAGTGTATCGCCGGAAGAAACGCGGATACTGGTGTAGTATTTGTAGGTTGGAGCTTTCGGCTCACTGTCTGCCTGCGTATTCTGCGGCGTGAAGTGGAAGATTAAAAGAAATGTGACGGCAACCAGAGACAGGAGAGCGGCGGCTGCGCGGATCTGCAGTTTTCTTCTCTGGATTTTTCGTCTTTCTCTCAGTGATTTTCTTTTCTTTGCATTGGTACTCATGTAAAATTCCCCCTTGATTTGTGATAGAAGAGTAGTTGTGCTATGTGAACATTTGTTCTTTCGAATATATGTTCATTATAATAAAAGAACGTATGTTTGTCAATACGAAATACGAACAAATTTTCGAAACTTTTGTTTGCGTTCCGGTGGGATTTATGGTAAAATTTATTTGGTATATTTTAAGCAAATATCGTATAGAAAGAGGGGACTACCCTAATTCATATAAAAAACGAAACGACAGGAGGAACATACGATGGCTGGAGACAAAAATAAACTGACAGAGAAACAGAGACAGATTCTCGAATATTTAAAACAGGAAATTTTGCAGAGAGGATTCCCGCCGTCTGTGCGTGAGATCTGCGAAGCGGTTTCCCTTCGTTCTACATCCTCGGTACATGCACATCTGGAAACACTGGAGCGGAAAGGCTATATCAAACGAGATGCAACAAAACCGAGAGCCATTGAAATCTGCGATGAAGGATTCCATACCGGCCGCCTTGGTGCAATCCAGGGAATTGCATCGGAAGACACCGCATCCCAGAGCGAGGTTGCACAGATTCCGCTGATCGGCAAAGTAGCTGCCGGAGAACCGATTCTTGCGGTAGAGAATATTGAAGGATATTTCCCAATGCCGGTAGACCGTCTGCCAAACGCAGAAACGTTCCTTTTAAAGGTACAGGGCGAAAGCATGGTAAATGCAGGTATTTTAGACGGTGACCTTGTTCTTGTGGAACAACAGGCAACTGCGGAAAATGGAGAAAAAATTGTCGCTCTGGTCAATGATTCCGCTACAGTAAAAACATTCTACAAGGAAGACGGTTATTTCCGCCTGCAGCCGGAAAACGATGAGATGGATCCGATCCTTGTGAATGATCTGCAGATCGTAGGAAAGGTAATCGGAGTATTAAGATTTTTATCCTGAAAAATAAAAGAAGAAAATAAAAAATGTTGTGAAAAAACGAACAAGAAATCGGCCTGTAAAATTCGGCGGTTTCAGAGGAAAAACCGGTGATTTCTGAAAGTAACTCTTCAACTATTCGAAAAACCTGCGTTTCCCGAATAGTTATATAGAAGAAATACTTCTTTCATTTTCCCGGTTTTTCTGTTTAGAAAGGCTCATTTGCAGTTATGAAATCAAAAATTACGTATCACGAACAAACCGATATGGAAAATACACTGAAGCTCCGCGAGGTTCTGAAGACGCTTCCCTCTTTTACTTCCGAATTTTTCCGCGGCATCAGCACAACGACATCGACCAGCACACGAATCAAATATGCATATGACCTTCGGATCTTTTTTCAGTATCTGCAGAAAGAAAATCCGGAACTTGCCAAAATTCCCATGGATCAGATGTCCGTTGATGTGCTTGACCAGGTCACTGCACTTGATCTTGAGGAATACACAGAATATTTAAAGGCTTATATCGGTTCCCAGGAATCTTATACCACCAACGGGGAAAAAGGCCTGAAACGAAAATTGTCGGCACTTCGGACGTTCTATTCCTATTATTTCAAAAAGGAACTGATTGAGACAAATCCTACGCTGCTTATCGATATGCCGAAGCTCCATGAAAAAGAAATTATCCGTCTGGAGCCAAATGAGGTTGCGGAGCTTCTCGATTTTATTGAATCCTGCGGCGACGGGCTGAGCAATCATCAGCGGGCCTACTATGAAAAAACAAAGGAACGTGATTTTGCAATCATTACTCTTCTGCTTGGCACGGGAATCCGTGTGTCGGAATGTGTCGGGTTAGATATTGAGGATGTCGATTTTAAAAACAATGGCATCAAAGTGCTTCGAAAAGGTGGAAATGAAATGTTTGTCTACTTTGGAGATGAAGTTGCCGAGGCACTGAAAAAGTATATCGAAGTCCGCGCAGGTATTACGCCTGTGGCAGGACACGAACACGCACTCTTCTATTCGGCGCAGAGAAAACGGATCAACGTCAAGACGGTGGAAAATCTGGTGAAGAAATATGCGTCCCAGGTGACGACAACGAAGAAAATTACGCCGCATAAACTGCGTAGTACGTACGGTACGACGCTGTATCAGGAAACAGGCGATATTTATCTTGTTGCGGATGTTCTCGGCCATAAGGATGTCAATACGACGAAGAAGCATTATGCTGCCATGGACGATGCAAGGCGCGTCAGGCTGCCACAGCGGTACGGCTGCGGGAGTCCATGCCGGAGCATGAGGAATAAAAACATATCAGAAACCAAAAGAGGAATCAACAGGGATTATATCCCATTCGTTGATTCCTCTTTTTTATGGAGACGACTTCTCTCCTGCTTTTTTTAGTTACTCCGCCTTAATTGCCCAGCGCATTTTCGTTGAACTTGCACGGCTGTTGCGGATGCATTCTTCTTTGGAAGGACGAATGACTTCTTTTGAATATTCGGAATAAATACCGATCTGATACAGTCCCTTCATGGACTTTTTCACAAGCCGGTCTTCGCCGGAATGGAACGTCAGAATTGCCGCTCTGCCGCCCGGAGCAAGAGCATCCGGAAGTTTTTCCATGAATGCTTCCAGAACCTCATATTCGTTGTTTACATCGATCCGCAGTGCCTGGAAGGTGCGGGCGCAGGATTTTTTGATGGCTTCTTTTTTCTCATCTTTCGGAAGAAAATCCAGTGCTTCAGCGATCAGATCACGCAGTGTAAACGTAGTGTCAATTTTCTTTCCTTTCCGAAGTGCCCGCGTAACAGCCTGGGAAATTTCTTCTGCATACGGTTCATCGGCGTTTTCAATGAGCATGCCTTCCAGTTCATCGCGTGCAACCGTGCGCAGACGCTCGGCCGCAGAAATTCCTGCCTCCGGATTCAGGCGAAGATCCAGCGGTCCATCATATTTGTAGGAAAAGCCGCGCTCCGGATTATCAATCTGCATGGAGGAAACACCAAGATCCGCCAGAATGAAGTCAAAGGGGCCGTATTCGGCAGCAACCTGATCAATATTGGCAAAATTCTGATGAAGAATCGTTAAAATCTCAGGGCCGTACCCCTGCGCGGCCAGTCGTTCTTTTGTTTTTGCCATCTCGATCGGATCGACATCCAGCGCACAGAGATGCCCTTTTCCCCGCAGGCATGCAAGCATACGGGAGCTGTGGCCGCCGTATCCGAGTGTTGCATCAAGTCCGTTCTGTCCCGGCTCGATCTTGAGAAAATCGAGGATTTCATCTACGAGAATCGGGATATGCATGCCGGCCGGTGTGCTTCCCTTTTGGATCACATGCTCAATGGTCCCCTGATATTTCTCCGGATTCAGTTCTTTGTATTTCTCATTGTAATTCCGCGGATGTGTGCCTTTGTAGCGGACGCGGCGTTTGTGTTCTTTCTGTTCTTCCATAAAATGTTCTCCTTATACTTCAAATATATTTAATCGAACATGTGCGTTCGAATATTTTCCAGATCAATTGGTTCTCCTGTCATCGGCTGCAGAAAGTGCAGTTTCCAGGCATGGAGCGCGGCACGGGTACCGCCGTCGCGGACTCCGTAGAGCGGATCTCCGAAAAGTGGATGTCCAATAGATGCCATGTGAAGGCGGATCTGATGCGTGCGGCCGGTTTCCAGACGGCAGCACACGACGGCCCAGAAAGGATCCTGAAGGACAGCCTCGTAGTGTGTAGTAGCCCACAGGCCGTTCCCTTCTTTACAGATACGCATTTTAGTGATACGTTTCCCAGACGGATCGAAAGAATCAGGGTCATCTCCTGGAATTTGCTCCATGGAAAGACGAATGGTTTCTTTTTGCGTTTCTTCGGAAAAGGGATGGTGTACCAGAGCCAGGTATTCTTTTTTCAGCGCGCCGCTCTCCCGCTGCCGGGACAGTCTGGCAGCAGCCAGCTGATTCTTTGCAAATAGTACCAGACCCGATGTATCTTTGTCAAGACGGCCGATGCAGCGGAGTTCAGAAGGCGCTGTCGGTGTTTTTAACAGGGATGCGGCAGCATGTGTCAGGGAATCGGAATAATGGCCGTGGGAAGCGTGGCAGACCATACCGGATGGCTTGTCTGCGACACAGAGATCACTGTCCTCATAGAGAATCCGTACGCCGGCAGAATCACCTGATACCGGCAGAACCTGATCTTCGGAAAGGTGGGGACACTTCTGCTCATATCGAAAAGTGATCGTATCTCCAGTCTGGACGACTGCATTTGTGCGGCAGGAAACACCGTTTTTCTGAATTCCATCCGGAATATATTTGGCATGGCGGATTTCACGTGGTGTCAGGTGCAGAAAACGTTTTAGAATTGTTTCCACCGACAGTCCCCCCTGTTCCGGAAGGACAAAGTGACACAGCTGCTGATAGTCAAATTGCGGCATAAAAGATTTTCTCCTCTTCACAAGTTCACATAATCATTTTATGTAAACTGTATAAATACAAACAATTCAGCACGATGATGGTACACTATCTCTAGACAAAAACAGGTTTCACAGATCCTCTAAGATCACCGTAAACGGCCCATCATTCACCAGTGATACTTCCATCTCAGCCCCGAACACTCCCGTTTCGACAACAGGAACCTGTTCCCGTGCTTTCGCGACCATATATTCATACAGTTCTTCTGCTCTGTGCGGCTCGCCTGCTTCCGTGAAGCTTGGACGGTTTCCTTTTTTACAGTTGGCATACAGGGTAAACTGTGAAACCATCAGAAGCTGTCCATCCACATCTGCCAGGGACTTGTTTCGTCTTTCCATTTTCATCTTCAAAAATACGCAGTCCCAGCAGTTTTTTCATATACTTGTCTGCTGTTGCTTCATCGTCCCCCTGGCCGACACCGATCAGAACCAGAAAACCTTTCTGAATCGATCCGACAACCTTCTCTTCCACCGAAACACTTGCTCTTTTTACACGCTGTATAACAATTCTCATCTTTAAAATCCTTTCATAAAATGACCCTCCTCTTATTTTTAAGAGAGGGTCATTTCTCCTATGTTCTGTTTTGATCAGGTGCTGAAAATCTTGCGGATTCCCGCTTCTTTAACTTCAATTGCCTGTTTGATCATATCTACGGTTCCATCGATACCGAATACACTGCTGTTCAGGCACAGGTCGTAGCTGTCTACCTCGCCCCAGCGTTTGCTGGTGTAGTAATTGTAGTAGCTTGCACGCTGTTTGTCGATCTTTGTGATCTTGTCTTTTGCTTTTGCATCGGAAAGATCATACAGCTTTGCGATACGGCGGATGCGATCCTGCATATCTGCTTTAATAAAGATGCTCAGCACGTTCGGATTTTCCTCCAGTGCATAATCTGCACAGCGGCCTACGATGACACACGGACCGTCCTGCGAAATCTTCTTGATGGCATCAAACTGTGCCAGAAATACCTTCTGGTTCAGCGGCATATCCATCATGGTAGATCCATAGCCGAAGGAGTAACTGTCCATAACCAGAGAGTATAAAAAGCTGTTGGTTGGTTTTTCATCGTGGTTTTCGAACAATTCCTGGCATAATCCGCTGTCCTTTGCTGCTCTCTCCAGCAGCTCTTTGTCATAGTACTTAATTCCCAGGTCATCCGCTAAAATCTTACCAATGGAATGTCCGGCGCTTCCGTACTGACGTCCAATCGTTATGATAGTTTTCATATAATCCGCTCCTTTCCATTCCGTCACAATAATCTGCTTTCACAGATGTAGTAACTCGCGTTTTTTCGTTACATCCAGTATACTACAGAATTCACAGAAAGTACAGAACATTTTGATAAAACTTATACAAATTAACTATATACTTTTTAAAATATCATTCTTTTTAAGCGGTTTCAGACATTTTTTCGAAACTGCAGCAACAGATTGGAAAAATATTCCGGAATCGGCGCCTCAAACTCCATATAGGCACCGGTCCGTGGATGGATAAATCCAAGTACCATTGCATGCAGCGTCTGTCCCTGCAGGTTTTTCACCGGGCATTTCTTCGGGCCATAAACCGCATCGCCAAGCAGCGGATGCCCGATACTTGCCATATGGACACGGATCTGATGCGTCCGGCCGGTTTCCAGCTGGCATTCAATATACGTATAATTTCCAAAGCGTTCCAGCACACGGTAATGTGTGACCGCCGGTTTTCCGTTCCGTTCATTAATCGCCATCTTTTTCCGGTCTGTCGGATGGCGGCCGATTGCACCGCGCACGGTTCCCTCGTCCTCTTTCAGATTCCCATGGACAATTGCCCGGTACTTTCTGGTAATGGAATGTACAGAGAGCTGTTCTGCGAGGCTCTGGTGGGCGAAATCGCTCTTACAGATAACCAGGGCACCCGTTGTGTCCATATCGATTCTGTGGACGATTCCGGGGCGCAGAACGCCGTTGATGCCGGAGAGATTTCCGCGGCAGTGATACAGAACCGCATTGACCAGTGTTCCGCTGCTGTGGCCTGCCGCCGGATGTACGACCATCCCCTTGGGCTTATTGACGACCAGAAGATCATCATCCTCGTACAGAATATCAAGCGGAATGTTTTCTGGATCCACGTTCAGTTCTTCCGGTTCCGGCAGAAGCACCAGAACAGCATCACCGGCGGCAACCTTACTGCTTGCTTTCTGCGTTTTTCCGTTGATCGAAACCTTTCCGTCTTTTAAAAGCTTCTGCAGAAAAGAACGAGAACAGTCCGAAAAAGATGCGGCCAGGCACTGATCAATCCGTTTTCCGTCAAAATCCGGTGTAACTTCCAAAATCCGTTCTTCTTCAGCCATCGGACTCCTCCTTTTTGGCGTTTTTATGCAGAAATGCGAAGTCTTCGTCCTTGTAGTACAACAGATACAGCAGTAAAAAGACAGCGACCGATACGGTGACATAAATATCAGCTACGTTAAAAACCGGAAAGTTGATCAGCGAAACGTAGATGAAATCAACGACATAGTGATTCAGAAAACGATCGTAAAAATTTCCGACTGCACCAGCCGTCAGAACAGTCAGCACGGCAAAAAGCGGTAAAAAGCGGCGTGTCTTTGGAAGCTTGTAAAAGACGATCACCATGACGATCAGAAACAATACTGTCATCATAGCAAACAGCCAGTACTGATCCTGCAGAAGTCCGAATGCCATACCGCGGTTTTCCAGATAAAACAGCTCCAAAACCCCCGGAATGAGCTCGATCGACGGCTGATCCTTCAGATACTGCACTGCCAGTGATTTTGTATACTGATCTGCTGCAAGCAGAAGGACAATCGCTGCCGCGCAAACCAGATAAACGGCCAGCGGAGAAAGTTTTTTACTCTTCATCGATCAGATCTCCATTAATAGAATTGATAGCTTCCAGCATTTCTTCATCTGTAACCGTGCGGTCCACCACAGCATGGCCGACAGACTCCAGAAGGATGAATTTGATCGTACCCTGTTCCATTTTCTTGTCCGATTTTGTTGCAGCCAGAATATCTTCCGATTTCAGGCGTCCACGGTGATTGGCAGATAGAAACCGACGTTCATATCACGAATCTCGTAAAACTCTTCATCGGAGAGATAACTTCTCTTGTAGGAAATATAGGCAGCAGCAACGGTTCCAAGTGCAACGCACTGGCCATGGAGCAGTTCGAAGTTCTTGAGCTTTTCAATGGCATGACCGATCGTATGGCCAAGATTTAAAACGGCACGCTCTCCCTGTTCTGTTGGGTCATTTTCTACAACCTGGCGTTTGATATCGCAGCATTTCTGGATCATTTTCGTTAATACCGGCTCAATCCGCTCTTCGATCTCAGACATGTGATTGATGGTCCAGACGTAGAATTTTTCATCGCGGATCAGACCTGTTTTCAGGACTTCTCCCATACCGCAGGCAAACTGTTCGCCGTTCAGGGATTTTAAGGTTGCCATATTCATATAGACAAGACGTGGATGATGGAATGCACCGACCATATTTTTGTACTGGTCGAAATCGACGCCCGTTTTTCCTCCAACGCTGGAATCTACCTGTGCAAGCAGTGTCGTCGGAAGCTGGATGAAATCAATGCCGCGCAGATACGTTGCCGCCGCATAGCCGGTCAGATCCCCAACGACACCGCCGCCGAGTGCGAATAAAATGTCTTTTCTCTCAAAGTGGTTTTCAATCAGATGCGTGTACAGATCTTTGACGGTATCCAGATTTTTGCTTGCTTCACCAGCCGGGAAAACAAATGCGGTTACGATCTCAAACAGCGGGGACAGTACATTTTTTACCTCTTCCAGATACAGTTCTGAAACCGTGCTGTCTGTGACAATGCAGGCCTTTTTTGCAGGGAGTTTTAAGTTCTCCACACAGCCGGCGAGGCGTTCGTAGCTGCCGTCCCAGACAATTTCATAAGAAAATTCAGTAGATGTGCCTTCTCTTTTAACGGTAAGTGTTTTCATAAATTATGCCTCCTGTATGTTCTTTCATGAAAAAAGCATCAGAATCCTGCATCTGATGCTTTTCCTTTGTTACTAAGTAAATCAATAATTGATCCAGTAGATCCATTTTAATTTACTGCAAAGATAATTTTCTTTAATAATCGGTACGGATATTTGGAAGATCAAAAGCTCCGCTTAAGATATCCTGGATGTCGCCGGAAATTTCTACACTGGACGGTGTCAGGATGAAAATATAGCTGGAAACTTTCTGCAGACTTCCGCTCATGCAGTAGCATGCACCACAGCAGAAATCAATGATTCTCTGGGCAATATCCACATCAATGCCTTCTAAGTTAAGGACAACGGTACATCCGGCCAGAAGCGTATCCGCGATTTCACGGGTATCCTCCATGGAAGCCGGTTTGATGACGCATACTTCCATATTTAATGCACCTGCTTTCTTTCTCATTGGAGTAACTTTCGAGGAAACCGGGGCAGCTGGCTTTGGAGCTCGTGCAGCAGCAGCCTGGCTTGAAGCGGTGGTCTTTGGCGCCGGCTGTTTACGCGGTGCAGTGTGAACCGGTTTCGCCTGCAGCTCTTCCTCTTCGTCCTCATCCTCGTTCTCCAGTTTACGGAAGAAACGTTTCTTTGGTTTTTCTTTCTATATCATCGTCTTCTTCATCGAAGAAGCTATCCGAATCAGCATCCTCTTCCTCGTAATCGTCGTTCAGCCGGATGGCATCCAGAAATTTGTCTAAAACACTCATTCTTATACTCTCCTATTTTTAGTCCTGTGGCATTTGGCCAGACAGCCGTGCAGAATGCGCGGGGTCACTCTTCTTGGAAAGGCTTCCTGTTATCTTTTACTGTAATCCCGTTCGCCAAAGACTCCGGTTCCAACCCGTACTAAAGTGGCGCCTTCTTCTACTGCTACTTCGTAATCGCCGGTCATGCCCATGCTCAAAATGGCCATACGTACATTATTAATGTTTTTGGCGGCAATGTCAACACTTAATTCCTTTAATTTGCGAAAAACCGGACGATTTTCTTCTGGATCTTCCACATACGGTGCAATGGTCATAAGTCCCTCCACATGAATTGCCGGAAGTTTTGCGATTTCTTCAATCAATGGAAGGGTTTCCTCTACGGAGACACCAAACTTGCTTTCCTCGCCGGCAACGTTTACCTCGATCAGGATCGGGATTTCGCAGTTGTGCTTTACCGCTTCCTCACTGATCGTTTTTGCCAGACGAAGAGAATCGACAGAATGAATCAGGGCAACTTTTCCTGCAATGTATTTTACTTTATTCCGCTGCAGATGACCGATCATGTGCCAGTGGATATCCTTTGGCAGCACTTCCTCTTTTTCTGTCAGCTCCTGCACTTTGTTTTCACCGAAATTGCGTTCGCCAAGATCATAGATTTCGGAAAGCATTTCGACCGGTTTTGTCTTGCTGACCGCAATCAGGGTAACTTCCTCCCGGTTCCGTCCGGCTCTTTTGCAGGCTTCTGTAATTTTCTTCTGGACTTCTTCATAGTTCTCTTTCAGCATATCTTTCTAACCTCCAGTATTTAATGCACAATATCTTCTTCACTGACGGTGGATGCATTTTCCACAATATAATCATACTGCGAAATGCCGTATTGCGTTTGTTTTTTTATGATAGAATACTCCGCATTCTGATCGACGATCTGAATTTTGCGGAATACAGCATATCCTTTGTTGATGCAGTAAACACCCTGCAGCGGAACCGTTTCTCCAATCTGATACGTTGTGGCGGAATCCTGTGCACGAAGTATATCTCCATCATTAAAAGCGGCCATGTCGACGTAATATTCGACCGGATTATCATTTTCATCATTGACCTGCTCATAGATCGTGGCGTTTACAAATTCTGTCACCGGCTGTCCGTTATCATCCAGCATGACATTTCCTTTTTTATCGGTCTTTTCCCGCAGGAAACCGGAAGAATTGCTGTCTCCGCCCTGTACGAGCATCTGCGCCGGGATTTTATAGAAATCTTTTTCCGTGATGGCAGTATTTGGAATTTTCAGTCCGCTTCCAGTGTTTGTGACCAGCTCTATTGAAAGAAAACGGTCTTCCGCATAACGGATCATCCCGCTTGTAAACGAAATGACAGCATAGTTCTGATCGTTAATGGACTTTAGATTCAGTGTTCCCGTCTGTGTTTTTCCGTCTTTCAGAAATTTAACTTTTATCGTACTGAAATTGGAAAGTGTAACGACCTGCTTATTCGTCACCGGAACGGCAATTTCCCACTGCTCATCTGTCACCAGACGGTATACTGCATTTCCAGGCTCCGTCTGCGCGCCGGAATCAAAGGAAACCACAGAGGCTTTCGTAGAGAAAAGCTCCGGCGTAAGGCTGTCCTCCGTATAGCTTTCATATCCATCACTGCCGTAGACGACAACACCGTCCTGATCTGCATAAAATATCGTCTGTGATGAGGAATCTCCGTTTTCAGCGGCAGCGGCAAGCAGCTTTGCGGAAAGTTCTGTTTTCAGCTGATAAATGCCGGAAAAGGAACTGGAATCATAATCAGAAGAAAAACGTGCGAGCGAGGAACGAAGCGACGTTCTCGTTGCCGCATCTGCCGAAATACCAGAGGTATCGGCATTTTCTGTTGCGGAAATCCCATAAACAGCGCTTCCGCGGCTGATTTTCGATGCATTTGGGGTATAGAACTGAACATATCCGCTGCCGGAGGAAAGCTGCACACTCTCTGTCCGCATGGCGAATGCGGTATAGGTATCATTCCGGGATAAAGTTCCCTGCACAACCTGAAAAGATTTGATATGATCGGCGGTCAGGTAAAAGAAAAGTGAAACTGCCATATAGAAAAAAAGGGCTCCAAAGATGATATTTCCAATATTCAACGCTGGAAAAGGGAAACGGATTCTCGAATGCCGGCGGCTGTTCTTTTTCTGCTTAGACAAAATGTATGCTCCTTTTATTGTTTAATCCATGCGCTAAAAGGACGGTGCCGTAAGCGCCGTCCTTTGGTTTTGTCGCTATGCAATTATTATAATACAGTTTTGGTTACAGTGCAACGATAATCTTATCCTGCATGCCTTCCGGAAGCTCTTCTTTATCCATGGAGACACTTAATACGAAGGTAATGTTATACTGCTTGCCAATGCCTTCCAGCTGTTCAACACAATCTGTGATGTCCTCTCCTTCCAGTTTTGCTACTTTCAGGAAGCTGTCGAGATAAACGCTTGCGAGATCGTGGTCCTGAGAAACGATACCGCAGATAAATCCGATAAATTCATCACTGTTTTTCAGAGGATAGTCGGTTGCGGAAATCAGACGTACTTTGTTGTTTAATTCAAACATGTGCTTTGTGCTCTTGTCAATATACACGATATTTCCGTTTGCGGTTTTTACCTCTGCATTTACTTTGTCTAACAGCTGTTTTGTTTTGCCTTTTCCCTTCTTGCCTACAATTAATTGAACCATAGCAGTTTCCTCCTTAGATTAGAATAAGATATTTTCACCAAAAACCTTTAAGTTCATGGTTTAATTATAGTACAATTCACCAACGTTTTCAATGGTAAAATGAAAAAATTCTGAAAAATCTTCTAATTCGCAGGGAAAGGAGCTCTGTTTTTCTGAACGGATACGACAATCTCCCGGATAGGCAGAAAAAACGCCGTCCGGGGGATTGCAAAAAGATTACGTCAGGAGTTGATATTGGAAAGAAGAGTGTTCATGTCCTCGTACAGTTCCACTTTTGTTGATGCATGAAGAATGACAGAGATAAACGGTTCTCCGTATGCATTCTGGGATACCAGTGCCAGGCAGGAACCGGCCTCATCGGTCGTTCCGGTTTTTCCGCCGAGCACCGTCACATTTTCCGGTGCGTTTTTCTCTCCGGTCAGATATTTGTCCGTGGAGCTTAAATAGATCGTTCCCGCCGTACCGTCCGCATGCGTCATGTTCAGCGTGTAGGAAGACATTGACATCGTATTCTGGAATTCCGTATGCTGATAGGCAGCATACAGCATCAGATAAACATCATATGCAGTAGTGTAATGATTCTCATTGTGAAGACCGTGCGGGTTTGCAAAATGCGTACCGGTCATGGCAAGGGAAGCTGCCTTATCGTTCATCATCTGAACGAAATTCTCTACACTTCCGCCTACCTGGCGGGCAATCGCCATAGCAGCATCGTTGGCAGAATAAATCAACAATGCATGGAAAAGCTGATCCATCGTTACCGTATCGCCCACGGCCAGTCCACTCATCTGGGATCCATCTTCCAGCGCAAGATCCTCTTCTGTGATCGTTACCTGCGTATCCGGCTGGTTGTATTCCATGGCAAGGAGAGCCGTCATGATCTTCGTGATGCTGGCTGGGTAGACTGATCATACATATTCTGCGCGAACAATACTTTTTTGTGATCCAGATCAAACAGTCCGGCCTTTACCTGTGAAGAAAACGAGATATCATTCAGCGGTACGCTCGTCTCACCGACACAGAGATCGGCAGAGAGCGTTTCAGCCTGAAACCGTTTTTCTGCCGAAAGCGGATCGGAGGCGAGCACCATACTTCGCGCAAACGGCTCTGTAATGTCCATCTGGCGGTCCTGACGGTACAGTTTCACACCGATCAGAACCGCAATAACAGCAACACAGACACCCGCGCCGATGATCAGGCGGTTTAAAATATGTTCGGTTTTTTCCGGAGCAGTCCCGTTTTTCTCCGTTACAGGCAGTTTCTGTTCTTTTTCTGTAGTATTAGTCGTTTCTCCGGTAGATTTCACGCCAGTCCATTTCTCCTCTGTCTAATGATTTGATCAGCATTTCTGCCGTTGCAAGATTGGTGGCAAGCGGAATGCTGTGTACGTCGCAGAGACGGATAATCCGATGGACATCCGGCTCATGCTGTTTCGGCTGTTCCGGATCCCGCAGGAAAATCACAAGATCCAGATCATTCTGTTCAATCTGAGAACCCATCTGCTGAACGCCTCCAACGTGTCCAGCCAGATATTTGCGGACGTAAGTCCGGTTGCCTCTTCTACCAGACGGCCGGAAGTTCCGGTTGCGTAAAGAGTATGCTTGGCAAGTACCGAGCGGTAGGCGATACACAAGTTCTGAAGCAGCGTTTTTTTTGCATCATGCGCGATCAATCCGATGTTCATTGATGGTTTTCCTCCTTAGTAATTCATAGTTTCTGGTTACAAAATCCCGGTTCTGCAGTCCGACATTCAGGACAAGCCCCATTCCGATGTAAAGTGTTACAAGGGAGTCAGTCCATAGCTGACGAACGGAAGCGGTGTACCGGTGTTCGGCAGGATTCCGGTTGCAACACTGATATTCAGAAAGCTCTGAAAGGCAATGAGTCCTGCCATACCGCAGCAGATCAACGTTCCTGACAGATCTTTTGCTTTCCGGGAAGTCCGGATGCATTCGACGAGAATCAGGAACAGGAGCAGGATGATTCCGCAGCATCCAAAGAAACCAAGTTCCTCTCCTGCCACTGCAAAAATAAAGTCATTATGGTTCTGGGAAACGAAATTTCCCTTATTTGCGGAAGAAACTTTATTGTTGTTGAGTCCTTTTCCGGTCAGCTTTCCGGAACCGATGGCTGTAATGGAATTCTGCTGCTGGAGACGGCCGTCGGCGTTGTCGGCATCATCGCTTAACCAGTCCTGAATTCGCCCAAGCTGATAACCAATCGTCTTGTCAAGAGCCGCCGGAAGCTGGAAATTCACCTGCGTAATGACAAGCAGAAACGCAAGTACCAGTGCTGAACCGGAAACCAGAACAACGGCGATAACTTTGTAGCTTAAGCCCGCCACATACATCATAAAGCAGAACAGAACCATGACCGTAATCGTATTTTTCAAATCCGGCTGACGGTAAATCATAACGAGCGGCGGAATCAGAAGCCCGATCGCGGTAAAAATGGTTTTCGCCGTATTCAGATCTTCTTCATGCTTCATCAGAAACATCGCAAAAAACATGATCAGAAAGATTTTTGACAGCTCGGTCGGCTGAAACTGAAAGCTTCCGATCTGAATCCAACGGGTCGCACCAAACGTGTTTTTTGCGGTAGAACCGCCGAGATAAAGAACGCCAAGCATCATCAGATTTCCGATGTAAAGAACCCAGTAAAAATTCAGAAGCCAGCTATAGTCAAGCAAAGAGACAATAATCATGATGACTACGCCCAATACGACTCCGATGGCCTGTTTTTTCTGGTCTGCACTGTCTGCACTTCCGATCAGAAGCACACCAATAATGCTGATGGCAATCAGAAGAATGACCAGCCGGAAATTATAATTTTTCAGCTTATATCGTCTTAACATGATACTCCTCGTTTCTTTTCAATGGTATTTTCGCTGTCAGTATGACAGGGGTTGTTTGTGTAATGGTGACGGAAATTTCATCCGCCTCAACGGTAAGGTATTTTCCTGCAGCAGCAGAAAGATCATTTTTCAGCATCTGAAGCGATGCCGGAGAACAGTTCAGACGTTCTGCCATTAAAAGATTGGACAGACGTTCTTTTGCAACGAGGCCGGAGTGCGGCTTTCTGCCTGAAAATAAACCCATACCAGTTCCCTCCTATCGCCCGAATACGCGGCGGAAAAATCCCTTTTTGCTGTCAAGATCCAAGTAGGGAACACTCTCCCCGAGGATCCTGTGGCTGATATTCGTAAAGGCTTCTCCTGCCTTGGAACCGCTTCCAGCGATCGCTTCGCCCTGGTTGGTGGCGATTACTACCTGCTCATCATCGGGCAGAATGCCGAGCAGCGGAACAGCAAGAATTTCCTGTACATCATCCACCGACATCATTTCACCGCGTTTTACCATATCCGGCCGGATACGATTGATGACAAGAGAGATATCCCTCAGATCCTGCGCCTCCAGAAGGCCGATGATGCGGTCCGCGTCCCGGATGGCCGAAACCTCCGGCGTAGTCACAACAATTGCCTTATTGGCACCGGCAACTGCATTTGCAAATCCCTGCTCAATGCCTGCCGGACAGTCAAGAAGAACAAAATCAAAGCTCTGTTTTAATTCATCGCAGAGTTTTTTCATCTGCTCGGGCGTTACGCTTGTCTTGTCCCTCGTCTGGGCAGACGGGAGAAGGTAGAGCTGCTCGTACCGTTTGTCGCGGATTAGCGCCTGCTTCATCCGGCAGTTGCCCTCCACAACATCCACAAGATTGTAGACAATCCGGTTTTCAAGGCCGAGCACGACATCCAGGTTTCGAAGACCGATGTCGGTATCTACCATCACAACTTTCTTTCCAAGCTGTGCCAGCCCGATTCCGATATTTGCTGCGGTTGTCGTCTTTCCGACGCCGCCTTTTCCTGATGTAATTACAATGACTTCACTCATCTGGAACCTCCTTGTTGAAAACTGTTCTGCATTTTCATGCCGCAGGATGCGTCCAAACCTTTGTTTAAAAACGCATCCTTTCTCTTTTGCAGCTTTCTTCCCAGGCTTCGTTTCTGCCGGAAAAATTCCTTAGTCTGCTCTCACGCTTGCAACACCGTTGGAGTTTGCCTGACCGGACAGAATATCGTCTGAGAGGCCATAGTAATAATCTAAGATATCCTTAGCTACCAACTCTGCGTTCATAGAAGAATATCCAAACGGAATGCGGACGGCAAGAGCAATATCGTCTCTGCTCTCATAGTGAGAGAAGCCGATAAACAGTCCATGGTTTGCACGTGTACGGTCTTCCTGCGCGGTACCGGTTTTTCCGGAAAGCTCTACCGGCCAGGATTCCGGGAAAATGGCCGCATTGGATACGCTGATTACTTTTCGCATGCCTTCGTGTACCAGATCCCAGATGTTGGAATCAACATCCATTTCTGAATTTACCGTCGGGCCGAAATCTGCGCCCATATCGATGTCATTGCCATCCGAATCCGTTGCTTTCTGCAGAAGGGAAAGATTATAAACCGTACCGGAATTTGCAATCGTTGTGACATAGCGTGCAAGCTGTGTCGTCGTATAGTTGTTGGTACCCTGACCAATCGAGGAAGGGATCGGGAGGGAATCGGTTACATTCGGATCGGTTTCCGAAATTTCGATTCCAGTCTTTTCATCCAGCTTAAACATATCGGCATATTTCTGGATCATTTCCAGAGAGCGCTTCTGTGTAAAGGTGCCGTTCTCATCGAGTCCCAGACGATATCCAAGCGTACAGAAGAACACGTTGCAGGAGTTCTGGATGGCACCGACAATGTTCAGATCTCCGTGGCCGCTCAACTGATGGCAGTGGACATAGTCAGATTCGTTGACAAGTCCTTCCCCGAACAGACCGTTGCAGTTGATGGTACTGGTCGGAGTAATTATGCCTTCGCTTAATCCGGCAACCGCCATCAGCGGTTTAAAGGTGGAACCAGGAGCCGTCTTCTGCTGGGTTGCTTTGTTGTACAGCGGGCTGGATTCATCGGTATTCAATTTTGCCCAGTATGCAGTATCCATCTGGTTTGCCAGGCGGTTGTTGTCGTAGCCAGGATAGGAAACACAGGCTAAAATAGCACCGGTATTCGGGTCCGTAATGACAGCAGAACCGGAACACGGATCGAGTGCAAGCTGTGCCGGGGTGATTTCCAGTTTGGCGATTTTATCGGACAGAAGCTGGAACGGTGTCATATTTCCTGCAACATAAGCGGCATAATCGTCATCCTCTTTCGTCAGAAGGTTCTGATCATACATCAGATTGCAGATATCATAGCCATCGAGCATATCCTGCAGCAGCATATAGTGATACATCTTTTTTGCAAATGTTGTATTGTTTGCCAGACGGTCCAGAATAACCTCCGTCAGCTTCTGATAAACCTCCTGAGAATCCAGGTAGGCATCATCCTGCGTCAGTGCTGAGACATCAATCCAGTTCTGGCTTGCCGCATACGTCAGATAATCACGAAGAGAAATCGTTCCGTCATTCCATGCCTGATAGGTGGCGTCTTTCTCATCAATTGCTGTTGAAGAAAGAATACCCATCGTACTGGAAAGCAGCTTATCCACGATGAAGGTCTCATATTCCTGCATTTCATCGCTGAGGTCGTTGTAAACGGTTGCTGTTTCAACGGTCAGTTCCTGCGTAATCTCGGCAAGCACCTGCTGGAGCTTCTGCTGGAACAGTGCATAGATCCGCTGCTCACGCTCCGTGGAATCCGCCGCCGAGAAATGGGAAATATCAATCGTGCTGTTTTCGATCAGTGCATTGTATACATCGTAAATTGGAATCGGAACGGCATCCGTATTGGCAAGTGTTGAGGTATCAACAGATTTTACATCACTCAGATACTGTTTCAGAATGCCGGCAATTCTCTGTTCCAGAATTTTATATACCGCAATCTGCAGGTCATAATCAATCGAAAGATAGACGTTATTTCCCTGTTTTGGCTCAACCAGGGATCCCTCTACCGTTTCCAGCTCTTTTCCGACGTTATTAACGATAATCTCTTCTGATCCGTCGGTTCCCTGAAGGATTGTCTCCATATACTGTTCCAGACCAGATTTTCCGACGATAGATTCCGTGGAATACGTTTCTTCTTTTCCCCGGCTCTTCAGCTCTTCATTCAGTTCTGTCAGCTCGTCTGAGGACGCCTGGCCCGTATAACCGATCAGAGAGGAAAAATACTTTCCGTCATAATATACACGCTCGGAATCTTCCGAAATGCTGACACCCTGCAGAACATCTTCATTCTCTGCAATCGATGCAGTTGTATTGCTGCTGACGCCGGAAGCAACTGTCACGCGAACATACTTCTGATAATTCGTCTGTTTCATCTTATAGCGGATCACCAGAATTTCCAGACGCTCCTGATTGGAAAGAGAAAGGACCGCATTTCCGGATTCGTCTGTCTGGTATGGAAGACCATACTCTTCAAAATCTTTGGCAGAATATGCGTATTTTTCATCGTCAGAATAGGCATCCAGCCAAAGCCGTCCGGTCCGGCAAGAAATGTCATCAGCGTTTCGGCACTGGAACTCTTCTGTTCTGCCGTCATATCGTCGATTTTCTTCTGTCCATAAATGTCTGCACGGAAACGGTCGCGGGTCGTTCCCTCTTCACCTGTAAAAACAAACGCACCGTTCTCATCCACTTCAATCGGGAAGGTGCTGGTGTCAATCGAGTCTCCGTTTGCACGAATCAGCTTACAGAGACGATAGAGTTCTGCGTTCAGAGAGAGAATACGTTCTTTTGTCGTGTTGTACGTTCCGTTATCCTCGATGGTTACGGAGTAGGAAACCTTATTTCCAGCGATCAGTTTTCCGTTCCGGTCATAAATATTTCCTCTTGTACTCTCAAGGGTTCTGGTTTTTGTGATTTGCAGTTCAAAATTATCCGCATACTCTTCTCCATGCACTACCTGCAGGATAAAAAGTCTTCCGATCAGGACGGCAAACATAGCAAGGAAAACCACACCAAGCAATAGGGTGCGGTTTTCACCGAGTCTGCGGAAAAATTTTCTTATCTTCTTAGCCATGGCGACTGTTGTCCTTCCATTTCATTTTCGGTCAGTTTACGGTTGATGATAAATAAAAGCCGGTAAAGCAGAATGGAGAGCACTACCGTGTATACCATTTCCGGCAGAATAATATGCGCCAGATAATCGAAAAAGTGCAGGCGCACGCGCAGCAGGAACTGCAGCACATACATCAGCAGACTGTAGACAAGATCGCTGGCAGCGACCAGTACAATGTGTACCTTAATATCATCGTCATAGAAGACTTTGCAGAAAAAGCCGTTCAGATAACCGATATACATGTAGAGCAGTGCGTAAAATCCAAACAGGCTACCGTAGAACAGATCAATCATCAGACCGCTGAAAAATCCGACCATCAGTCCCTCTTTTTTTCCGCGCATCAGCCCAAAGGCGGACGTCAGAATCAGAAGAAGGTTCGGCGTTACGGACGCGATCTGAAAATACTGAAATACAGTTGTCTGTAACAGGAAAGCTGCCAGAATCAGAAAGGCAAGCGTGATTTTTCTGCGCATTTACTCTCCTCCCTGCTGTTTTAATTCTTTGATCACGAGAACTTCCTGAATATGTTGAAAATCCACAACAGGAATGATGTATCCCTTTTTCGTCAGGTGATTGGAGTCCTCGGTGATTTCACTGACATAGCCGATCAGAATACCGCGGAGGTATTTATCACTGATGTTCGATGTCACAATCTTTTCGCCCTCAGCTACCGTGTCGGTTGTATTCAGCTGGGAAAAGGCAAGCTTTCCGTCGCTGATCAGGCGCAGATCACCCGATACAATACACGTATCTGAGGTAGATGCTGTCATGGCGCTCACGGAACTGGAGTCATCAATGATAGAGCGGACAGTAGCGGAATTGGAACTTACCTCCTCAACAAGTCCAACAAGGCCGCCGTCTGCAATAACGTTCATATCTTTCTGAATCCCGTCATTTGATCCTTTGTTGATGACAAAGGTATCATACCAGTTGCCCGGATCCTTTGAGATGACCTGTGCTGCTACTTTTTCATATTCCGAGTAGGACTGGTCCAGCTGATACAGCTCCTGAAGACGCTGCAGCTCCTGCTGCTCCTGTACAAGCTGATTGTTTTCCTCAGTCAGATCCGTGACCTTCTGTTCAAGCTCCTCTTTCTCGGCAGACAGTTTTTTGACGTTCTGGAAACCGGTCAGACAGTCTGTCAAATACGCACCGATCTGGTTAATTCCGTTCTGAAACGGGATGATCACAAAGCCTGCGGCTTCCCGGATCGGCGTGACCGGCATTTTGTCTGCTGCACTGCCTAAAATGCCGGAGAGACACAGGAACGTCATGATGAAAAGTAGATGTTTGCTTTTTAGCTGAAATTTTTTCTTCTTATTCATAGCGGGTCCTTTTTGATAGATTTACTTCTTTTTATTTACCGTGTAAGCCCAGCGATGCAGCGCATCGTGCGTGATCAGTTCCTTGAGCCCACAGATGGTACAGAGGTCATAATACTGGGAAAGCTGCACCGGACAGCCGAGCTGTCTCGAAAGATAGCGGTCAATGTTCGGAATCCTTGTGCTTCCGCCGGTGATATAAATACCCTCTTTCTGGATATGATCGTGGATCTGCGGCGGTGTACGCTCCAGCGCATGCTTGATTTCCTCGCCGATCTCATTAACACCGGAAAGGAGTGCTTCGTTTACGAGGGAAGAAGTAATGATCCCTTCCATTGGAAGACCGGATGCACCATCTACGCCGCGCACCTTCCGCGCCTCTTTTTTGTCTGTTCCAAGATCCGCCAGCGCAATCTTGACACGTTTGGCTGTTTTGGAGCCAATCTGGAAATTGTTTTTGCGGCGGTTCAGATTGCATATCGATTCGTTGAACTGTTTTCCGCCTACCGGGATGATTCTGGAAAAAATAACCCTCGCGTTGGCGATAACAGAAATCTCTGTGCTCTGCGCTCCGATGTTGACAATCATGGAACCCTTCGTGCGGTTGATCGGAATGCCAAGTGCCAGCGCATCCGCGATTGGTTTATCCACAAGATACATGCGGCAGTTTTTTAAGGCTCCCTTATGTGCAATCGTATAATAAGAACGCCGTTCAATCTCTGTCATATCGCAGGGAACTGAAAAATACAGCTCCGGGCGGTATCCCATGTGGCGCGTACAGCGGTGGAGAAGCGTGTGCAAAACGGCTTCTACCATCAATACATTCGCAATGCGTCCGTTGCTCATGGGGGTAATTACCTCGATATTGGAAGGCGTTCTCTCGTGCATTTCATATGCGTAATTTCCAACGGCAATCACCTGTTCGCGGTTGCGTATGGCAATTCATATTTTTTTCTTTTGTGATTGTGTCTTTCTTCAGTCATAGATTTTGACGGTACTGGTGCCAAGGTCTATGCCGTATACATTTCGAATCTGCATCGTGCTCCTTTAACTTGTTCCCTTCCTTTGGGCATTTCTGCCTCGGATTTTCGGGATCAGATTCCCTGTTCCAGCATACTGGTATAACAGTGATCCCCGATAATAATGTGATCCAGCAGGGTAATGCCGAGCATTTCGCCCGCCCGCCGGATCTGCCGTGTCACGGTAATATCGTCACCGCTTGGTTCCGGGATTCCGCTTGGATGGTTGTGAACCAGCAGAATATGAACCGCACGGAACTGCAGTGCCGCAAGAAAAAGCTCCCGCGGCGAAATCATCGTCGCATTGACCGTTCCTCTTGTGATTTCCTTTTCTCCGAGAAGCTGATTTTTTGTGTCCAGCATCATGCAGAGAAGAACCTCCTGATCCTCGTGGCGGAGACGTTCCATGTAATAATCCGCAATGGAAGCCGGATCATGAAAGCAGAGACCTTTTCTTGCTCCGGCCGCGGCCATTCGTTTGGAAAGCTCACCGATGCACTGGAGCTGAATCGCTTTTACTTCCCCGACTCCGCGGATCTGCAGAAGTTCCTGTCTTGTACAGTGATAGAGTCCTAACAGGCCCTCCTCTTTTCCGGGAAGGGAAAGAATTTCTCTTGCGAGCTCCAGGGATGTTTTTCCCCTTGCCCCACATCGTAAAATGACAGCCAGAAGCTCCGCGTCGGAAAGGCTTTCCGGGCCGTTTTCCAGGCATTTTTCATATGGCTGTTCCATCGTCGGCAGGTTTCGTAATCCATTTTTTCTCATGTATTCCTCCCACCACTCTTCCGGGAATTTTCATGGAATACATTGGTTTGAATCACCCATCATTCTAGCACAACTTTCCGCAGATGTATAGGATTATGAAAAATTCATATATTTTTTTGCAATTTCCTCTGCCGTTTTTAATCCGTCCATGGCTGCGGAAGTGATGCCTCCCGCATAGCCTGCGCCCTCTCCGCACGGGTAAAGACCGGTAAGCGACGGACTTTCGAGCGTTTCATTTCTTACAATGCGGACCGGTGACGAGGTACGCGCTTCCACGCCGGAAAGAACGCGTCCGGACGGGAAAAGCCGTGGATTTTCCGCTCAGATGCACGAATGCCTTCCACAAGGGAGTCTCCGATAAACGTCGGAAGAACTTCCCGCAGATTGGCGAAAGTCCATTCTCCGCAGATGGAAGGGGTTACCTCTCCAAGTGCTGTAGAAACTCTGTTTTCACAGAAATCACCAAAAAGCTGCACCGGAACTTTGCCTTTTCCGGCTTCCCACGCAGCGTGTTCAAGCGCTCTCTGGAATGCCACACCATCGAGTACGTCCGGCGTTCCCTCTACATGGTACGGGCGGTAGTCTTCCGGTGTTACGGTGACAATCATAGCGCTGTTCGCATTTTTACCTTCCCGGTCAGAATAACTCATACCGTTGACGCAGGTGCGTTCCGCTTCCGAGGATGCGTTGACAACATAGCCGCCGGGACACATGCAGAATGAGTACACACCTCTTCCGTTTTCACACTGATTGGTGAGCTTATACGGTGCTGCCCCAAGGAAATCCGGTGCCTCCGGTCCGTACTGATCCTCCGTGATCATCTTCTGCGGATGCTCAATGCGGACGCCGACAGCGAAGGATTTTGCTTCCATGGAGATCTTATTTTCGCAGAGTTTAAAGAAGGTATCGCGTGCAGAGTGGCCGATCGCAAGGACTGCAGTCTCCGCGGCAATCTTCTCGGTTTCATTGACGGTTACAGAAGTGAGTCTGCCGTTTTCAATCCCAAAGTCCGTCACTTTTGCTCCGAAACGGACTTCTCCGCCCCATGCCTCGATCTTTTTCCGCATTGTTGTCACAATTCCGATGAGCTGATCGGTGCCAAGGTGCGGTTTCTGATCGTACAGAATTTCTTCCGGTGCCCCGCATTCCGTGAAGATCCGGAGTACCTCACGGTTTCTGCCGGATGGATCCTTCACCGAAGTGTTTAATTTTCCATCCGAAAACGTACCGGCGCCGCCCTCTCCGAACTGTACGTTCGATTCCGGGTTCAGAACGCCGGTTTTCCAGAACGCATCGACACTTTTCTTTCTCTGTTCTGCAGATTCGCCGCGCTCCAGAACGAGCGGACGGTAGCCATGCTTTGCGAGAACATAGGCACAAAAAAGTCCTGCCGGACCGCTTCCGATAATAACCGGCCGGTGAACAAGAGTCTGTTCTCCAGATTTTGGGAACACATATGGCTTTTTCTCCGCTTTTACGATCTGGTTATTTTTCGCCTTCCGCAGTACGGCATTCTCATCTTTTACTTTTACATCAAGCTGATAAACGTATTTTAATTCGGATTTCTTTCTGGCATCAATTGAGCGGCGTAAGAGCTCAATTTCCTGCAGATCGTGTTTTCCGATTTTCAGTGTTTTTCTTATTTTCTGTTCCAGTTCCTCCTGTGTGTGGGTGACTGGAAGCTTTAATTGCTGTATCCGAATCATGAATGTTCTCCTGCTGCAGCTCTTCCGGCTGCACTTCCGCTGGACCAGGCCCACTGGAGATTGTAGCCGCCGCAGACGCCGTCGACGTCCAGGCTTCTCCCGCAAAGAAAATACCAGGGTGCTGTACCGATTCCAGAGAATCCGTAAGCTGGTCGAGCGTGATGCCGCCCGCACACACCTGGGCTTTTCCAAAGTCGGTCTGGCCGGTGATCTGTAAACGATATGATTTGATGGCGCCTGCCATTTCTTCCGGAATCTTTTTCTTTCCGATCAGAACCGGAATGAGTTTTTCCGGAAGAAGGCCGATCAGAAGCTCTTTTGGCGCTTTATACGGGCAGATTTCCTGCCGTCTGACAAATTCTGCAGTAAGCTCCGATTCCGTCAGTTCCGGAAAGAAGTCTACGAGAAGTTCAGCGCGTTTTTTCTGCATGCAGGCGCGCACAGCGAACCGGGAAATCTGGAATACCGGGATGCCGGAGACACCGTAGTCGGTAAGCTGCAGCTCTCCCTGTTCCGTCAGAATCTCCTGATTTTCAACCAGAAGCGTAATCTTCGCGCGCACCCGAACACCCGCCCAGGAGGAAAACTGGTTTCCTTTGCAGCGGAGCGGGCAGAGGGCCGGGAAAAACGGAATCGAAGCGAGCTGAAGCTGATCGGCAAATCGAAGTGTATCTCCGTCGGAACCGGCGATCTGGGAAGCACAGCTTCCGCAGCAGATGATGACGCTGTCAGCCGGGTACTGCCATCCTTCGGTGCGCACCAGATAACCATTTTCGGCTTTTTCCACTGCAACAGCCGTTTCCCGTGTCTTGATTTTTACCTTTCGGAATCTGGCTTCCAAAATCAGCAGCTCAAGAACGGACTGTGCCTGCTCGCTGGCCGGATAAAGCCAGCCTTCACGGCTCCGGATGCGGATGCCGAGCTGTTCAAAAAACTGTTCGGTGTCCTGTTCGGTAAACTGTTCGAGAACCCGTGATGCACGCTCCTGATTTCCCGTGCGGTAGCACGATGCATCCTGATAACGATTGGTAAAATTACACCGTCCGTTTCCGGTCGCAAGAAGCTTTCTGCCCGGTTTATCGTTCTTTTCCAGAACGGTGACCGCGGCACCGAGACGTGAGGCCCAAATTGCCGCCATCAGTCCGCTCGCGCCGCCGCCGATAATTACCACATTTTTTGCCATTATAATGTCACCATACCGGCATCGACGAGTTTCTGAAGACTCATCAGAATACCGAATTTTGCGTGCTGCCACGTAAGCCCACCCTGAAAATAGACAGCGTACGGCGGTTTGATCGGTCCATCGGCAGAAAGTTCAATGGAAGAGCCCTGCACGAAAGCGCCAGCTGCCATGATAACTGGGCTGTCGTAGCCTGGCATATCCCAAGGTTCCAGGGAAACGAAGCTGTCGACCGGGGCAGCTGCCTGGATACCCTGGCAGAATGCGATGACGCCTTCCGGTTTTCCAAACGTTACCGCCTGAATGATGTCGTGACGGCTCTCGGTTCCGTTTGGAACAACGGCAAATCCCAGTTTCTCATAAACATTTGCAGCAAAGACAGCACCTTTTAATGCCGCTGCGGTAACGGTCGGTGCCAGGAAGAATCCCTGGTAGAAGGAACCGTTCACACCGAGTGTTGCGCCAACCTCTTTTCCAAGTCCCGGGGAGAGCAGACGGTATGCTGCATTTTCCACGTACTTTTTCTTTCCAACAATGTAACCGCCGGCCGGAGCCAGTCCGCCGCCCGGGTTTTTGATCAGGGATCCGACCATCAGATCTGCACCGACATTGGTCGGTTCGATCGTCTCCACGAACTCGCCGTAGCAGTTATCGACCATACAGATGACATCTGGTTTGATATTTTTAATAAATGCAATCAGTTCACCGATGCGGGTAACAGAAAGCGTCGGTCTGGTCTGATATCCTTTCGACCTCTGAATCGTCACCATCTTTGTCTTTTTGTTGATGGCATTTTTGATTCCTTCGTAATCGAAAGAGCCGTCCTCTTTTAAATCTACCTGGCGGTAAGTTACGCCATATTCCGCAAGAGATCCGACGGACGGGCGGATGCCGATCACTTCCTCAAGGGTGTCGTACGGTTTTCCAACAGGAGAAAGCAGTTCGTCGCCCGGGCGGAGATTTCCGGAAAGCGCCGTTGCAAGCGCATGGGTTCCGCAGGCGATCTGCGGGCGTACCAGTGCATCCTCAGTGCCGAAGCACGTTGCATAGACCTGCTCCAGCGTATCACGTCCCAGGTCATTGTATCCGTATCCTGTGGTTCCATATAAGCATGCCTCGCTGACCTTGCTTGCCTGCATGGCGTGGATGACCTTTAACTGGTTGTATTCTGCGATTTCATCAATTTTTGCAAAACGCTCTTTTAATTCTTCCTCAATTTTCGTTCCAAATGCGAAAACCTCTTTGGAAATGCCAAGTGTGCTGTACATAGCAGCTTTTTCTGTCAACATGATTGTTCTCCTTCTTCCTTTGCATCGGCCGAAACGATTTCGTTCCAGCGATCCAGCATATATGATAATATTTTTTCTTCGTCGTAGTCAAAATCCGGCTTGTTCAGCCAGATCACATCCTTTTCCCGTCGGAACCAGGTCAGCTGCCGTTTGGCAAAATGACGGGTGTCCCGCTTGATGATATAGACGGCTTCCTCCAGCGTGCATTCGCCCGCAAGATACGGGAACAGTTCTTTGTAGCCCAGTCCCTGCATGGAGACAAGATCTCTTGTGTATCCCATTTTTTCAAACGGAAAACTTCATCAACCAGTCCGTCGCGGATCATCTGATCGACGCGCTTGTCAATGCGGTCATACAGAATCGAACGTTCGTCGTTCAGCACAAAATAAGCAGAACAGTACGGAGATTCCTTCTGCTTCTGCTCCTCGTTGTGCTCCGAAATCTTCTGTCCTGTCTCGTGATAATATTCCAGCGCCCGGATTACACGTTTTACATTATTCGGGTGAATCGTCTCCGCGGAAGCAGGATCAACCTCGGAAAGTTCCCGGTACAGTTCTGCCGCGCCTTCCTCCGTTGCTGCTTTTTCTTCCAGCTGTTTCCGGATCGGCAGTTCACCGTGCGATTCCGTAAAATCAACTTCTTTTAAAAGCGCCTGGATATAAAAGCCGGTGCCGCCCGTCACGATCGGAATCTGTCCGGCGGCGTATATTTTTTCCATCGCTTCATGCGCCAGTTCCACAAACTTCACGACGTGAAACTCTTCGGAAGGATCGAGCACATCGATCAGATAATGCGGAACGCCGCACATCTCCTCCGGGCGGATTTTGGCAGATCCGATATCCATATGGCGGTAGACCTGCATGGAATCCGCGGAGATAATGGCCCCATTCACCGCTTTGGCAAGCGAAATCGACAGCTTCGTCTTGCGACAGCGGTCGGACCGGTCAGGATAATCAAAGGTTTTTTCAAAAAAATCACCTACACAATTCTCTTAAATTTCTTTTCCAGTTCCCGTTTCGAGAGGGAAATGATCGTCGGCCGGCCGTGCGGGCAGTGATACGGATCTTCGAGCGTCAAAAGCTCGGCAATGAGCTGCTCCGCCTCTGCATAGGAAAGATGATTGTTGCCCTTTACGGCGGCCTTGCACGACATCGTCGCCAGACGGTCTTTTAAAATCTCCAGCGGCTTTTCGCGGACCTCCTCAAGATTGTCGAGAATCTCGATAAACAGCTCCTCCGTCGCAATACCGTACAGGTTGTGCGGCACGGCGTTGATCGCATAGTCTTTTCCGCCGAACGGGGAAATTTCGTAGCCGAAGGACTGGAAAACGTCCATGTAACGGGTCACAAGATCTGCTTCCTGCGGCGTTAAGGAGACGATCAGCGGAGGACTCACCATCTGGGAGGTGACGTTCTTTTCCCGGTAATTTTTCATCATCCGCTCGAACAGTACCTTTTCGTGCGCGGCATGCTGATCGATGATGTAGAGATTCTCGCCGTACTGAATCAGCCAGTACGTATCGAAAACCTGGCCGATGATGCGGTGCGATTTCTCTGCCTCCGGGGTAAGAAACTGCTCATCAAAGAGCTGCATCTGGCCTTCTGGCTCAGGCGAAGCAGATGCAGATGAGGATTCTTCCGGCATGGAAGATACCGTTGGAGCTGCATCTGGCTCCTGCTGATGCTGTATTGCGTCCGCGTTTGAGAGGTCTTCCGTCTTTGGCACGTTTCCTGCACCCGGCTCAAACAGTTCTTCCTCTTCCCGCGTCATTCCCGTCATCTGCTGAACCGGCACATACGTTTTCGCTGCGCGGTATCCATTTCGTTCCACCTCCGGGAAAATTGGCATTCTTCTGCTCTGGCTGGAAACCGGCTCCACCGGAAGGGACTGCCGTGCAAAGCCTTCTTTTACCTGCCGTTTCTGCTCGAACGGTTCCGGAACAACAATCTGTTCTTTCCGTGCCGCTTTTTCCTCTGCTTTCCGTTCCCTGTCGGAAGAAAGCGAAACCTTCACAATCTGCTCCCTGTGATTCAGCGCATCCGAGATCATATCACGCATCTGGCGGTAAATCTCCTCCTGATGGGAAAAACGAAGCTCCATCTTCGTCGGATGCACATTGACATCCACCGCCTCTCCATCCATCTGGACATAGAACAGCGTAAACGGATATTTATGCTGCATCATCGATGTCTGATATCCGTCCTCAATCGCACGGGCGAGCAGCTTGCTCCGCACATACCGTCCATTCACGTAATAATTTTCAAAATTCCGGTTTCCCCTCGAGATCACCGGTTTTCCAATAAAACCATCAATCGTCATCAGCGGGCTTTCCGAGTGAATCTCGATCAGCTCCCGCGCGATGTCGCGGCCGTAAATATTATAGACCAGTTCTTTTAAATTCCGGTTGCCGCTTGTATGAAGCTTCACCTGCGAATTGACCATGTATTTAAACGAAATGCCCGGATGGGACAGAGCGAGCTGCTCCACCACAGAAGTCACCGCATTCGCCTCCGTAACCGGCGTTTTTAAGAATTTCTGACGAGCCGGCGTGTTGTAAAAAAGATTCCGGACCAGAAAGGTTGTTCCGGTCGGGGCACCGACCTCCTCATTGGCCTTCTCCGCGCCGCCCTCAATCACATACCGCGTTCCCGTCAGCGCATCCGGCGTTTTCGTAATCATCTCGATCTGCGCAACCGCCGAGATACTCGAGAGCGCCTCGCCGCGGAAGCCAAGAGATGCAATCTGCACGAGTTCTTCCACGGAACGGATCTTGCTCGTCGCGTGGCGCAGAAAAGCGAGCGGCACCTGTTCGGCCGGAATGCCGCTTCCATTGTCCGTGATCCGCACCAGCGAGATACCGCCGTCGCGGATTTCCACGGTGATCGCCGTCGCACCGGCGTCCATTGCATTTTCCACCAGCTCCTTTACCACGGAAGCCGGCCGTTCCACGACCTCACCGGCCGCAATTTTATCGATCGTATTCTGATCCAGTACTGCTATGGTAGCCATGTTGTTCCTTTCTGTTTCGGATTGATTCTAACTTATGTTCTGATCCAGTATTCCCCTATTTCCAGCGGTTTTTCACCTTTCCCTGGAAACGGTACAGGGTATTTAAAGCATCCATCGGTGTCATATTCGAGATATCAAGCTCCGAGAGCTCTTTGATGATATCATCGTCCTGCACCGTATCGAACAGCGACATCTGTGCCATATCGACCTCGTCGTAGTGAACCGGCTTTGCTTCGGTTTCTTCTGCATGGTCAGATCCTTGACCGCAGCAGTGATATCGGCATCGCTCAGCTGCTCCACCAGCTCCTGCGCCCGGGAGAGCACTGACTCCGGCACTCCCGCAAGACGCGCTACCTGGATACCGTAGCTCTTATCTGCGCCGCCCTGTACAATTTTACGCAGGAATACGATATCGTCGCCCTTTTCCTTGACGGCAATACAGTAGTTGTGCACGCCCGGAAGCTTTCCTTCAAGCTCAGTCAGCTCATGGTAATGCGTAGCGAACAGTGTCTTTGCGCCGAGCAGCTTCGGATTCGCCACATGCTCAATCACCGCCCAGGCGATCGAAAGACCGTCGAACGTACTCGTTCCTCTTCCGATCTCATCGAGAATCAGCAGACTGTTCGAGGTTGCATTCCGAAGAATATTTGCCACCTCCGTCATCTCAACCATAAACGTACTCTGGCCGCTTGCCAGGTCATCGGATGCGCCGACACGGGTAAAGATCCGGTCCACAATACCGATGTTTGCCTTCGAAGCCGGAACAAACGAACCGATCTGTGCCATCAGCACAATGAGGGCCGTCTGGCGCATATACGTCGATTTACCGGCCATGTTCGGTCCGGTGATGACGGAAACGCGGTGGTCACCGTTGTCAAGCAGGGTATCGTTTGCGATAAACATATCGTTTGGAATCATCTTCTCGACCACTGGGTGACGGCCGTCCTTGATATCAATCTTTCCTCGGCTGTTCAGCTTCGGACGCACATAGTGGTTGTGCTCGGCAACGTAGGAAAGTGATGCATACACATCGAGCCGTGCCAGAGCCTGCGCCGTGCGCTGAATCCGCTCCGCCTCACCGGCAACCGTATCGCGCACCGTACAGAAAAGATCGTATTCCAGCGCATACAGTTTATCCTCCGCACCGAGAATCGTATCCTCGAGTTCCTTCAGACGCGGGGTAATGTAGCGCTCCGCATTCGTCAACGTCTGTTTTCTCGTATAGTAATCCGGGACAAGATCTTTAAACGAGTTCGTGACCTCCAGATAATAGCCGAATACCTTGTTGTATTTGACCTTCATATTTTTGATGCCGGTTTTCTCGCGCTCACTTGCCTCAAGCTCACTCAGCCACTGTTTGCCCTCGGTCTTGGCGTGACGGTAATTATCGACCATCTCGTTGTAGCCGTCCTTGATCATACCGCCGTCGCGCATCAGATACGGTGGATCATCCACGATTGCCGCATCGACAAGCTGATAGAGGTCTTCCAGCGGGTCGAGATCCTCCTGAATCTGCGCCAAAGCGCCGCCGTCAAACGAGTTTAAGAGCTGCTTGATGTAAGGCAGCATCTGCAGCGACGATTTAAAGGCGATCAGTCACGCGGATTCGCGGACTGGTAGCTGATTCTTCCGACGAGACGCTCAAGGTCATAAACCGGACGGAGGTATTCACGGATTTCCTCGCGGAGCATCGCCTGCCCCGTTAGAGCCTCTACAGCATCGAGTCTTGCATTGATTTCATCCTCGTCGATCAATGGCTGCTCCACGTAGCTTCGCAGAAGACGCGCGCCCATCGCCGTGCGGGTTTTGTCGAGAACCCAGAGGAGGGAGCCGCGTTTCTGCTTCTCCCGCAGCGTTTCCACCAGTTCCAGATTCCGGCGGCTGGAGCTGTCGATCAGCATATATTTGTCCGTCACATACGGTGTAATCGAGTTCATGTGAGACAGATCCGATTTCTGTGTCTCGTGCAGATACTGGAACAGCGCACCGGCTGCAATTGTTCCGCAGTTGTAATCGGCGATGCCAAGGCCTTCCATCGTAGCAGCATGGAACTGTTCCTGCAGCGTACGGCGGCAGATGTCATCATCGAAATACCAGTCTTCCAATGCATTCACGCAGATATGAAGGCGGGTCCGGAGATCCTCCACATCGATCCCGCAGAGCAGGAATGACTGATTGCAGATGATTTCAGCCGGCATAAACTTCGTGATCTCATCCACCAGGCGGCGCGGCTTGTCCATTTCTGTGACGAGGCACTGGCCGGTGGAGATATCTGCCGTAGAGATACCGAAGCATCCCTCCATGCAGACGATCGACATGATGTAGTTGTTCTTCGTCTCATCAAGTCCCTGCGGGATCAGCGTCGTACCCGGTGTGACAACGCGGATGACTTCGCGCTTTACCATGCCCTTTGCCTGCTTTGGGTCCTCCATCTGCTCGCAGATCGCAACCTTATGGCCGTTCTCTACAAGACGGTTGATATACCCTTCTGCAGCGTGATACGGGATACCGCACATCGGAGCGCGCTCTCCATGCCGCAGTCCTTTCCGGTCAGCGTAAGCTCAAGTTCTTTGGATACCAGGGTGGCATCCTCGAAGAACATTTCGTAGAAATCACCTAAGCGGTAAAACAAAATGGTATTAGCCGGGTCAGTCAAGCCCGTCTTCGTCTGGCAATAATGTACCATCATAGGGGAAAGCTTCTCACACTGATCCAGCGCATCCTGTGCTGTCACAGGCCGCGTGGACATCAGTGCCGGCGCTTTTACCGCTGTGTTTTTGTTTCTGTATCGTTCATTTGTATTTCATACCTTTTCTCAAGAATAAATATAAGAAGTATAACAAACGTCATACCTGCACAATTTTAGCATGAAACCAGAAATTGTGCAAGATTCACAAGCGTATAAAATGCCCCCTTCCTGTCAGTGGTTTTTTCTCAAAACCAGCCGTCCAGGAAGCGAGCATTCCCTTTAATTTTTCTTTTTTTGTCTCCATTTTGAGAAAGACGAACCAATCAACAGGATCAGCACAAAAACAACGGCAACCGTTTCATAAATCTGCACGCCGGTGTTGACAGGATTGTCGTCAATTGAGCGGTAATCGCGCTCCAGACGCCACAGCATCGCCATCCGGTCCATGAAATCAATCTGCCGCGTGCCGTCCGTCTCGGTCTTAAAGACGGCACAGTAAAGATTCGTGTACCACTGGTCAAGAAGACTGACCCCTGATCGCCCGATCTTTCCGCTGCCGATCTCCTCGTCATTTTCATCATACAGAATCCTGCCGCTTCTCGAACTCTGGTAATCGAGCGGCGTTTCATCTACATCAAGGAAAATCAGTCTTGTATCTTTTCCATAGGAGGTATCCACATACTGCTCCTGCGCATAGCCAAGACACGTACCGGATGCGTCGTAATAGCCGTACGTCGTGCCGGAGCCTTCTCTGTCATTGATGGGCTCATCCTCCACATAGTCAATCGAAAACCACTCCTCCTCGTTGATATAGATCGTATTCTTCTGAAGATAGCCCGCCACTTTTCCGTCTGCCACAATCTTCGTCTTTCGTTTACTTCCATACAGGTCAAAGTAGATTTCTATGGTTTCTGCCGATGTAAGCGCCTCTTTTGCCTCATCCGCAGTTGCAAACTCAGATTCCGGCACTCTTTCTTTTCCGCAGCCGCCAAGCACCAGAGCGGCGGCAAGAAAAAAGACCAGCGGCTGTATATATTCTCTTTTTCAACTGCCTTTTTCCTCCGCCTTACTTGTTATCTTTGTAATACTCATTTGCCTCATCGTACATCATATCGAGCAAGGCGTATTTATCCTGGAAATCCATCACCTGCGTACCGTTATCCTCCAGGTTCACATAGAGATTGCACTGTGAACCGGACCAGTCCATCTCTTTTTTCGCAGACCGATCACCGTTCCGCCCTCTGTATAAATGGTATGTCCATCCTCTGATGCGTAATATGGTTTTTCGTTCAGATCTGCATCGAGAAAAATAATGTAATACGCTTCCGGCATCTGATCCGGTGTCGTCACGCGCTCCTGTGCATAGCCAAGCAGGTTGTTGTCCGGATCATAAAATGCATAGGTAGTAGCGGATTTTGTCATCTTATTGATTTCTTCGTCCGTCACAATTTTCATATGGAACCATTCTTCGCCGGAAATAGAGATCGTCCAGGTCTGATCAAAGAGACCGCTGTTTTTCATATACGCGGCAGCCTTTTCATCCGCATAAATGTTTCCCGAAGCGTCAACGTTATCCAGATCACAGCGCATGCGGACGGACGAAGCCGATGCAAGGGCTTCTTTTGCCACATCCGCGTTTTCATACCCTAACTTTTCTTCTGCCGCCGAGCATCCGCACAGAAGCAGAAGTCCTGCTGTAAAACCCAAAAACAATTTTGTCGTTTTTCTCATAGATTCCCCTCTCTTTCTTTTGTCAGGACCGATTGGAAAGACCGCCGTCCTTGTCGCGTGCCAGTTCTCTTGCCGCCATCACAGCGAGTGCGGTCAGCTGCGGCAGATATTTTGCATCGTAGACAATCAGAAACGCATTGTCGAACATGATGTTTCCGACGGTAAGATCCATATTGTCAACGATGGCGCCGATCATAGTTCCGTTCAGTTTTACCGAGTAATTGTGGCCGATGGAGCCAGCGTATTCCCGGAGTTCCAGTTTTCCCTCCGGCAGTTCCATCGAGAACTGATCCCGTACGAGTGCAAACTGCTTTTTCAACACACCATACGGCTCGCCGTACAGATAAAAACGGTACGTCGGCAGCGCGTGGAGCAGTTCCTTCGTCATACGGAAGATTTCGGTGTGCATCGCATCGTAGATATAAAATGTTTTCAGCGGCACGGTGCTGTCGATCTCGTAAACCAGGTTTCCGTCTGTATCCTCCAGATCGAAATGCTGGCCCGTCAGGCGGTAATCCTCCGTGAAAGTGTAAATCTGGGACGCCGAAATCTTCTGAAACGGCTGTACCGTTCCGGTTTTGACGAAATGCTCCAGATTCGCTTTTAATTCGCTCTGGAACATCATCAGATCGGAATGGTAGCTTAGATGGTCTGCGAGGTTCTCTGCAACATCTTCATGAATCGGATACACGGGTGTGGTGAGTTTCTTTTTGATAAAGCCTTCGATGAAGGAATATCCCAAATAACCGACATGACCGTCTTTAGTCAGCCAGAAGTAGAGATATTCTCCCTTGGCGTCCGGTCCGAAAACGAGTGCTTTCTGCCGCATCGTGTAGAATTTTGCAAGCCATGCAGAACCGAACGGTGTATCGACGTTCTTGTAAGCCTCATAAAATTCTTCGATTTTCCGCGGCTTCTCCATGGAGATCATGGCAATCATATCCGTCATGGAATTGTAGTTCTCCGGGGTTGCCATGGACCAGATGGCAATGCCGAAAATCAGGACAACCGTGGCGATGGTGAGTGTGATCGTCTCTCCGTAGCCGACCGCCATCAGATAGATGCCCAGCAGCGTGACAGCGCCGCCTGCGATGCGGAATTTCCATTTTCTCTTTTTCAACTGAATACCGCCTCCTCTCTTTTCGTTACTTTTATTGTACTTGCTCCCCTTTTTTGTGTCAATTGAAACTCGCTCCTCCGCTCTATTTTGTTCTGCCTGGCGGGACAAAGAAAGCGTGTCGGCGCATCTTTTTTTGTCAGAATGCATCCGGCACGCTTTGTTTCAAAAATTTAATGAACGAAAAGAAATTATGAAATTGGAATCACGCGTCCCGTTTCTGCCATAGTTCGGTGGGAAATGGAAATTACGGTACGGTTTTTGGAAACCCTTTGCAATGCATTTAATACCATTTTTTCCGTCTCTGCATCAAGGTTTGCGGTAATCTCATCGAGGAGCAGAATTTCAGGCTCCGCTGCGGCTGCACGGGCAATCGAGAGGAGCTGCCACTGACCCTGTGAGAAGAGATCCTGTGTACAGATCGTATCATATTGGTCCGGAAGCGCCTCGATGGTCTTTGCAAGTCCGGTCAGCTCTGCTGCTTTTTTTACATCTGTATCCGAAATCTTTGCATCATACAAAGTAATCTGGTCTTTTACCGATCCCGCACCATGTGGAACGACTGCTCCACATAGCCGAAAACCTTTCGTTTTTTTGCATCCGGCAGATCGACAGATGGAACACCCCAAATCAGAACCATTCCTTTCTGTGGTTCATATAAACCGAGCAGCAGTTTGAAAATAGTACTCTTTCCGGCACCCGTTCGTCCCAAAAGTGTTACCTGCTCGCCTTTTTTGATCTGCAGACTTACATCGTTTAAGATGACCTGGCTTTCGTCATATCCAAACGTCACATTTTTTAGCTCAGCCGCTATGCCGTAATCTGTATTTTCAGTCAGCGCAGCCGGCTCTTTCTTCTCTTCCAGGCTGTAAAATTCATTGATTCTTTCCATACCGGCAAACGCAGACTGAATTGTCTGGATTTCCATACCAAGACTTTCGACCGGAGCAAAGATCTGGGAAATATAGTTTATAACAGCAACGGCGGTTCCGGCGGACATGCCGAACAGCTTTAAAACGGTCGAATTGCCGGAGGCCGAAAGCAGCATGACAACAGCAACAACAATGGCATTTAAAATCAGGATGACCGGAGAATAGACGGCATCGTAAAAATTGGTCTTCTCCATTGCGCTGTAGCTGTCATCAATATAGTGCGCATACTGCTGCTCCATATACGTCTCTTTCTGCAGACAGTGAATGGTACGGATGTTGTGCAGCGTCTCTGGAACGTGACCCGAAGCACGGCTGACTGCACGGCGGTTGGCAATCTGGGAGGCCAGCATGTTTTTCTGAACATAACGGGTAAAGAGGAACAGAACAGGGAGTAAAATAATCAGAACAATCGTAAGTCCACGATTAGTCACCCAGATGACGGCAAGAATGCTTAAGATTTTGCACGCATCGGCAAACATACTGATGATCCCGGAGGTAAACAGGTTTTCCACTGTGTCGACGTCACCGACAAATCTTGATACGAGAGCGCCCGGCTCCTGGCGGTTCAGCTCGTTGGCGGAAAGGCGTCCGAACTTTTCCATCAGACTGCTTCGGAGTGCATGTGTAATTTTCTGGCCGAATACCGTCAGAAGACTCTCTCGTGCCGACTCCAGAAGACCCGTCAGGGCAAGAAGTCCGAAATACAGCAGAATTCCTTCCATCCAGAGGGTATGCTTCTTTGTCAAAAGGTCAATCAGCTGTGCCAGCACAAGAGGCGGGAGCAGTGCGAAAATAACCGCACCGCAGACGACTCCCAAAAGTGCGGCTGATAAAACGCCGTGTTTTCGAACGGTTTCTTTGATTACCCGCAATACAGATTCTTTCTTTTGCATCAAAAGCTGCCTCCCTTCGTCTGATTGCTGCAGAGCTCTGCGTAGGACGGAACCGTTGCAAGGAGTTCCTCATGTGTGCCGACCTTCGTATGGCACTCATCCATCCAGATGACCTGATCCATCTGGTCGAACAGATAGAGGCGATGGGAAATGAGGATTATAATAGAGTCTTTTGCCAGCTCCTTTAAATTTAAAAAAATTTGTACTTCCGTCTCTTTGTCGAGTGCCGAAAACGGATCGTCGAGAACCAGAACCGGCCGTTTGTGGTACAGGGTTCGCGCAAGGGCAAGGCGCTGCGCCTGACCACCGGAGAGGCGGACACCGCCCGTTCCGACCAGGGTATGGATTCCGTTTTCCATTGCTTTCACTTCATCTTCCAGGCAGACGACTCGGATCATCTCCTCTGCGCCCTCTTTTCCCCCGAGACGGATATTCTCTTCCACGCTTCCATGGAACAGCTCCGGGTCATGGCCAAGATAACCGACCATGCGGTTCCGGTCTGCTTTTTCCATTTTTCCAAGTTCTTTTCCGCCGAAGGTGATGCTTCCCTCATACGGCGACTCGCAGAGAAAAGTCTTTCCAAGCGTTGACTTTCCGCATGCGACAGGTCCCGTTACACCGATGATCTGGCCAGGAGCCGCCTGAAACGACAGGTCATGGATGATCTCTTTTCCGTTTGGATAGCAAAATGCAGGTGATCGACGTTAAGCTCTGCAGGCGCTGCGGCTGGAAGCTCCGGTTCTGTTTTGGAATTCTGCAGCAGAGGTTTGATTCGTTTCCAGGAAACCTGCGCTTTATGTACCGCATTAAAAAGCTTCGCAGCGCTCGATGATTTGGTGGCAAGCTTTGTGTAGCAGGACAAAAACGTGGTAAATACGGCGATGTTCCACGGTGTCCATCCCTCCTGCAGGACGTTTCTGCCTCCAAAATACAGGATAAACAGAATGCTCGTCATCGAGATCATACGGTAAATCGGCGGCATAGCTGTGTTCCAGATATTGGCGCGCACAGCGGCAGATTCGTAAGCCGAAAGATTCTCCTCATAAGCGGCCTTTCTGTCCTCCTCACAGCCAAAGACACGATACGTGATGGCATTTGTCGCACGGTCCAGGGTTGCAGCACTTAATGCACCCGACTGTACCTTATAGGCAGCGCCCGTTTTCTGTACCATGACCTTCATCTTTTCGGCAATCACGTAGGAAATGGGTGGGAAAATCATGCAGAGAAGAGCCAGGCGCCAGTCGTACCAGAGCAGCATACACGCATAGGCGAGAAGAGCAACACCGGTATCAAAGATTTCCGTTGTAAATTTCCGCATTCCTTCTACGCAATCGTCTACATCGAGAATGGCCTTCGTCAGTATATTTCCGGTACCTTCCGCTTCCAGCTCCAAACGGCTTTTGCGAACCAGCGTTCCGTAAAGAATCTGCTTCATATGCCGGTTGACGTTGTTGGCAAATCTTCTGACATAGAACCGTTTGAAATAGCGGGAAACCTGCACAATGCCAATACTCACGACATAGGCCGTGACCAGCATCAGCATCTGGTGGAAGGTTCCTGTGCCGCCGAGGAGATCAACCAGCTTTCCTGTCATTTTTCCCTCAAACCAGGGCCTGCAAGAAGTCCCAGATTATAGATGAGACCGGAAACCGTAACAAAAAAGAGAATTTCCATTCTTCCTGAAAGTAAGAGAGCATCCGGTTCGGGCGAAAGGATTCATCCTTCATCGCCGCTGCCTCCTTCTGCTGTTGCTTTTATTGTTTTATCTGCTTTTTCCCTTAAAATTTTTGAAAGTTCCGCAAAATGATTCTGCCGTTCTCTCTTCGATTTCCAGTACAGCTTGTCCAGTGTTTCGCAGAAGCTCTCTGCCTCTTTTTCCGGAAGCTCTGCAAGCAGCCATTCGTAAAAGAATGTTTCAATTTCCGCTTTGGAATTTTTCAAGGATTCTGCTTTTTCCGTAGCATACAGAAGCTGGCTTCTGCCGTCCCACGGATTCGGTTTCCGGATCAGATATCCCTTTGTCTCAAGGCTTGCAGCGCGCCTTGCAGCGGCTCCTTTATCAATCTTTAACTGTTCGCGCACTTCCGTCTGGGTGATGCCCGGATGATGGCGCACCAGATGGATAAGTCAAATTCTGCCGTACCGATGCCTTCTTCTTTCATTGCCTGCACCGTAAATTTCCCGGCTTCCCGCGCTATTTTTGTTATTTTCCGTTCTGTTGGATCCATTTTTCTGTTCCTCCTGTCCATTCTCAATCTGTTTCAAATAGATGCATATACAACTAATTAGATGATAGTACAACTAATCGAATTTGTCAATCTATAGATCTTCTGGTTGACGAAGTATCGTCCGAACTTTATAATAGAAGTATTCGGCTGTTAAAAACAGTCAGTCTATCAATAAGGAGATGTATCTTATATGGAAAAGAAACATACGCGCGGCAGCTTTACCGGATCGATCGGCTTCGTGCTTGCTGCTGCAGGAAGCGCGGTTGGACTGGGAAATATCTGGCGTTTCCCTTATCTTGCCGCAAAAGACGGAGGCGGAACCTTTATTTTAGTTTATATCGTACTGGCTCTGACCTTTGGATTTACCCTGCTGACAACTGATATTGCCATCGGAAGAAAAACCGGACAAAGTCCGCTTGTCGCTTACGGTAAAATTCACCCGGGCTGGAACGGTCTTGGCCTTCTCGCCAGTATCGTGCCGGTTGTCATCCTGCCTTACTACTGCTCCATTGGCGGCTGGGTATTAAAATATCTGTCTGTGTTTCTCACCGGACATGGCACTGCTGCTGCCGAGGATGGTTACTTTACCGGCTATATTACCGGTACATGGCAGCCGATTGTGTGGTTGGGAATCTATCTTTTTCTTACCGCATTCGTTGTATATCGTGGTGTCAATAAGGGAATTGAAAACTACAGCAAAATTCTGATGCCGATCCTTCTGATTTTAATCATCGGAATTTCTGTTTTTTCTCTGACCCTGACCCATACCGACGCAGACGGTGTCGTCCGTACGGGACTGCAGGGTATGAAAATTTATCTTGTTCCAAATTTTAAAGGAATGACGCCGCAGAAATTTTTCACCGTCTTTGTCGATGCACTCGGACAGCTTTTCTTTTCGATCAGCGTTGCGATGGGTATCATGGTTGCCTACGGTTCCTACGTAAAAAAAGAAACAAACCTGATGAAATCGATCAATCAGATTGAGATTTTTGACACCATCGTTGCGCTGCTTGCCGGTTTGATGATCGTTCCTGCTGTATTTACCTTTATGGGAGCAGAGGGTATGTCCGCTGGCCCTGGTCTGATGTTTGTCTCCCTGCCGAAGGTCTTTCAGTCCATGGGAGCAGCAGGCGGCGTAATCGGAACCATTTTCTTTCTTATGGTCTCCTTTGCAGCCATTACATCTTCCGTATCGGTCATGGAGTCCATTGTTTCCTGTATGATCGACAAATTTCACATCAGCAGAAAGAAAAGCACGGTTATTGTAACCGTTTATGCATGTCTCGTCGGTATCATCGTATGCCTCGGCTACAATGCGCTTTATTTTGAACTGAAGCTTCCAAATGGCGCAACGGCTCAGATCCTGGATGTCATGGATTTTATCAGCAATAACCTTCTGATGCCGCTTGTTGCACTTCTCTCCTGTATTCTGATCGGATGGGTTGTAAAGCCGCAGGTCATCATCGATGAGGTGACGCTGGGAGGATATAAGTTCGGTCGAAAGAGGCTGTATATCGTCATGGTGAAGTTTATTGCACCCGTGCTCCTTGCCGCACTGCTGCTGCAGTCGTTCGGTATTTTAAACGTCTGATCACTGCGATACCAGATTGCTATGTGCTTTGCACTCACGCAATCTTCAAAAACATTCGTAATCCGCTCATTTTCCTTCGAAAAATGGCTCCTTACTTATGTTTTTGGCGAGTCAAGAGATCAAAAAGCATGTTTTCCGGTGGCTTTTCCAGAAAACATGCTTTTTTTGTGCCTGTCTGCACATATTTCTAACAGGTGAAACCCTTACATCCTGCGAATTAACGTTCCATTTACACCAAGTATCTCTCCATCAAATTCCCGGGCAAAAAGTACTTCCCCGTCTCCTTTTACTTTTATCTCCTCATCCGATGCGTTGAGCAGAACTTCGATTTTATTTCCCTCTTCGTCTAGTTTAATATACTCTACACACCGATCATTTTCATAACCATTCGGAAAATGGAAATGCAGGCTTCTGCACACTTTTTCATTCTTCGAAGCATGATCAGTTTCCGCATCGTTGCAATTTTTTTCTGATTCTCTTCGCTTTCAATTTCACTCCAAGGCATACATCTTCTGCAGTCCGGATCATGAGCGCCTTCCATTGCGATCTCCGTTCCATAATAAATACAGGGGCTTCCCGGAAGCGTAAAAAGGATTGCAAGCTGCTGGTAGAACTTGTCCAGATCGTGAAAACGGTTCATCAGCCTCTCGGTATCGTGGGAATCCAGGAGATTAAAAAGTACATCGTTATTCTGCTGCATATACATGGTATAGCAACGGTTTACCATATATTCAAATTCTTCTTTTTTCATTGTTTTATCAAGAAAGAAATCATGGATTCCACTCAGCAGCGGGTAGTTCATGACAGAATCATATTCATCTCCCTGCAGCCACTGGCTTGCATCATGCCAGATTTCCCCCAGAAGATAAATATCCGGCTTTATCGTTTTTAAATGCTCTCTTATCCGCTTTAAGAACCTGTGCGCCACTTCGTTTCCTACATCGAAACGAATTCCGTCGATATCAAACTCCCGTACCCAGTCCTCACAGATTTTACAGAAATACTGTATCACCTCTTCATTGTTTGTGTTCAGCTTTGGCATCCCGTCTGTAAATGCAAAGGAATAGAACCGTCGGTCTCTGGTGTCTCCCCTTTTTTGAACCTGTTCCCAGTCCTCTACCATAAACCAGTCCGCATAACGAGACTCTTTTCCATGCTCCAGGATATCTATCCACGGCTCAAATTTTCTTCCACTATGATTAAACACTGCATCTACCATAATGCGGATTCCTTTTTCATGTGCTTCTTTGCAAAGCACTTTCATTGTATCCGCATCGCCAAAAAACGGATCTATTTTTGTATAATCGGTCGTGTCATATTTGTGGTTGGACTCTGCTTTCATAATCGGATTCAGATAAATACCGGTAATCCCAAGTTCCTGCAGATACGATAATCTCTGACGGATCCCTTCCAGATTTCCTCCGAATTTTTCTTCGTTTGTTACGGTTCCGTGATTTCTCCAGGGTGTGATATCATCTCCGTTTTTTTCCGGTGTCCCGTTGCAGAACCGATCCGGGAAATCTGATACCAGATCGTTTCGTTTACCCATGCCGGTGTGCGATTGATATCTGCCGGGTTCATCCAGGGTACAATAAAGCACTGCTGCATACGGCCATCCATCCGGAGCTGTTCTTCTGTCAGGAAACCATCCTCAAAATAATACCAGACTTCCTTTTCCGTCCGCAGCTCGAAATAATATTTGCATCTTTTGTATTCCGGAAGAAGCGTTGTTGTCCACCAGATCTGATAAGGCAGACGTTTTTTATATATCATTTCCTCTCTTTTTCCGATCCACTTTTCTTTTCCGCCCAAAATTCCGGCTTCATAAGGATCTCCGTAATGGATAAAAACCTGTTTTACATCATATCCTGTCTTGATATTGACAATCAGTCTGTCCTCATCCAGGGCATAACTCATCTGTTCTGAAGTTTTATGGTATACACCGCTAAATTCCATCTCATTTTCCTCCCGTATAGCTCTAAAGCTGTTTTTTGCATCCTTGTAAGAAACACGATCACTTTTTGTTTCGCATTGTTTCGTAACTTTACTATAAGCCTTTTTTATTTCTTCGTCAATCAATTTCCATTTTTCCCTGCGCTTTCGTAAAATTCAGATAATTTTCAGGATGATTTTTGTGCAGGATGCTTTCTTTTTCGAAACTTAACGAAACATTTCTTTTTCAAGGTATTGATTGCTTTTTATCTTATGATTTTATATAATGATACCGGGATCAAAAGGTCTTTTGACACCTATGATAGCTGGGAGTTTACATTTTTTGTTTTGTGAAAGGATTGCCGATTATGACTACCATTCAGGATATTGCTGATAAAATGGGAGTTTCCAAGAGCACGGTATCCAAAGCGCTCAATGACGCGCCTGATATCAGCGATGCTTTACGGAAACAGGTTTTGGAAACTGCCGTAGCTCTGGGTTATACGAAGCTGCGGCGTTATAAGAAACCAACGAAAAAAGTCTGTATTATAATAGAAAAAGAAAATATGCGGTATCAGGAACCGCATCATTTTGCCTATGATATCCTGGTGGGTTTTCGTCAGATGGCAGAACCTGCCGGATTTGATGTTGAAATTGTACCCGTTGATATTAAGACCCAAAGAAACCAGCATTATGATGTTTTTATGCTGGAGCATGATTATATAGGAGCTTTTGTGGTCGGCTTTTCCCTGAGCGATCCCTGGATTCAAGACTTTAAAATCAGCCGCACACCGGCTGTTCTTTTCGACAACTATATAGTAGGGAATCCTTCCACCGCTTATGTAGGTATTGATAATGAGGAGGGAATGGAGCTTGCCGTCTCTTATCTTGCCGGACTTGGACACCGGAAGATCGCCTATCTGAGCAGCTCCCTCGGTGCCCGGGTTCTCCAGGCACGCCATGCTGCCTTTCTCCGTTCCATGCACCAGCATGGACTGAAGACTTCTCCTGCTGCGATCGGCTGTTCTTATTATCTGTCAGAATGTATGGAAAAGCATCTTCCCCGTTTTCTGGAAAACGGAATCACTGCTATTATTTGCAACCAGGATACCCTTGCTAGTGCAACGCTCACGCAATGTCAGCAGCTGGGATTCCAGATTCCTGATGATATCAGCATTATCGGATTTGATGATCTGCCGATTGCTGCTTGTACGTCACCGCCCCTTACAACCATCAGACAAGATCGGCTGGAGCTCGGAAAAAGTGGATTTTTTGCATTGTCAAGTCTTCTCAATCACATCCCAATCAGTACGTATTTGTTGCATGCACAGCTGATTCAGCGGGAATCGACAGGGAAGGTTCCTTCATAAATTCATCTCATCAACAATATTTGCCGGTTTTGCAGTCATTTCTACCCATGCCGGTATAAAACCGCTTTTGACAGCGTTTCTTACAGATCTGACATTAGACCAGGCGGTACAGTAAAAAGGTACTTTTCCCCTGTTTATGATCTCTTTTGTAAGTCTGCTTGTCAGTGCAGAGGCAATCCCCTCTCGTCTGTATTCCGGCAAGACATCCACACCGATCTGCCACATATCGTCGCAATCGGCAGAACAGGCGGCAAGTCCCACCAGCGTACTTCCATCATATGCGCCGACGCCAAGTACATCCAGATTCTTCCGATCTTCGCAAAGCGCATTGCTCCATTCCGGTCGATACAAATCCGCAAAATCTTCCTGTGTCAATACTCGTGTCTCATAGGCGCAGGAAAGAGTCGGTATCCGGCTGATGTCCGGCAGATAGTATTCTGCCATGAAACATATTTTGTGACCTTTTTCAGCTAAACGTTCATTCAGCCAATGCATGTTTGGTGTCTCAAAACAGTGGTAAAATTCGAATTTGTCTACATACGCAGATACCAGATCCATCGTCTCCGGTATGGAAGCCGCCATGATATTATTTCCATAGGAAACCAGATTGCAGGTAATAGGCTCTTTCAAATATTTGCGGGCCTTCTTTCCTAATTTTATGGGAACAACAACATTTTTGTCCGCCTTGAAATCTTCCACGCGGCACCCCATATCTTCCGCAGACTGCCTCATGGCAAGCTCCATCATTTCACGATTCATCATATGCTTTTCTCCTTTATGAGTTTGTAATAGAAACTGCTGGGCATCAGAGAAGCTCATTCCCTGCAGTTATTTCTGTGGATCAATTTATGATTATTCCTGGCTCTTTTTCATCTCTGCCTCAAATGTGTTTTCCGTCATATGCGCCCGCAGAATATGAAGCAGCACTCCCGCCGCCCGCTCCATTGCAGCCGGATCGATAGAGGAATAGTTCATGACATACGTATTTTCCTGCTTTATTGCCTCCGCCGCATCCGCGTAATAGCCGGAGAGCGGCTTTAATTTCACACCACGGGATTTCGCCTGCGTGACAATCGACTCTTCTTTCAAATCCGTGCGAAGATGCATCAGAAAATGAACGCCTGCTTCTTCCTCCTCGATGGTCACGTAATCACCGAGCGGCTTCTTTTCGAGTTCCTGTAAAATCAGATCTCGTTTGTTCTGATAATAGTTTCGCAGCCGGTTGATATGTTTTTCGAAACTGCCATTCTCAATAAACTCTGCCAGTGTGTACTGCTCAAAGTTGGAGACGGTGCAGGAATAAAACGACAGCTCGCGATAAAATTTCTCCGCTAATGTCTGCGGAAGCACCATATAGCTGATCCGTACCGTGGAGGCAAGTGTTTTCGTAAACGTATTCATATAGATGACCTTGTCCGAAACGTCGATACTCTGCAGTGTCGGAAACGGCTTTCCGCCGAGACGCAGCTCACTGTCGTAATCATCCTCAATGATATAGTGATGCTCTGATTTTGCCGCCCAGCCGAGCAGTTCATAACGGCGGCTGACCGGCATGACTGTTCCGGTTGGAAAGTGATGGGACGGGGAGGTATGAATAATATCAACCGATCTTTTTTCCAGCTCCTGCACCGAAACACCGTCCTGGTCGAGCAGCACTGGCTCGTACCGTACCTTCATGCTCTCATAAATCCGCGCAATTTTGTGATACCCGGGATCCTCTACTCCATAAACAAGATCGTTTCCGAGAAGCTGAATCAGAAGGTTATGCAGATACTCCGTTCCTGCACCGACAATAATCTGCTCCGGCAGCACCTGCATTCCACGAAACTCGCGCAGATATTTTGCAATCGCACTGCGCAGCTTTAAAATCCCGGCGCACGGGGAATTGATCATCAGCTGGATCCGGTTATCATTCAGAACAGCACGCACCGTCCGCGTCCAGATTGTGAACGGAAAAATTTCGCTGTCCGTCTGATTGCTGGAAAAATCCGCAAAATAGGAAGTCTCCCCGTTTGCCACCTGCAGAATCTCTTTTGGCACCGCATCCCGCATGGAATCCTCAATTTCCAGCTCAGCCGCATAAAATCCGCGCTTTGGCATGGAGTACAGATAGCCTTCCGCAACAAGCTGCGCATAGGCATTCTCGACGGTAATGACGCTGATACCCAGATTTTTTGCAAACGTTCGTTTCGACGGCAGCTTCTCTCCCGGACGGATATTTCCCAGTAATATGTCGTTTTTGATACATTTATATAAATATTCATACAGGGAATCTGACCCTATATTGGAAAAATTATACGTCAGCATTCGACCATTCTCCTCTTATCTGACCTTACTGAATATATTTGTTTTGGCGATTTTTTTATAGTCACTTTACCAGTATACTGTGAGGCAGAGCAAAAGTAAAGCCAAAACAGAAACAAAATTTATCACCTGATATTTATCAGGCAAGGAGGAGATTATTATGACAGCAGCAAATGAGAGATACAAACTGAACAAAGAACTGGCACAGATGTTAAAAGGTGGTGTGATCATGGATGTTACCACACCGGAACAGGCCCACATCGCAGAGGAAGCTGGTGCCTGTGCCGTTATGGCACTGGAGCGGATTCCGGCAGACATCCGTGCCGCCGGCGGCGTTTCCCGTATGAGTGATCCGAAGATGATCCGCGGCATTCAGGAAGCCGTTTCCATTCCGGTTATGGCAAAATGCCGCATCGGCCACTTTGTAGAGGCACAGGTTCTTGAAGCCATCGAAATCGACTACATCGACGAGAGTGAGGTTCTCTCCCCGGCGGATGATGTCTACCATATCAACAAACGAAATTTCAAAGTACCGTTTGTCTGCGGTGCAAAAGATCTCGCGAGGCACTCCGCCGGATCAACGAGGGAGCGTCTATGATCCGTACCAAAGGTGAGCCGGAACCGGCGATATCGTACAGGCGGTCCGCCATATGAGAAAAATGAACAGCGAAATTCAGAAACTGACCTCAATGCGTGAGGATGAGCTGTTTGAGGCAGCCAAGGTCCTGCAGGTTCCGTACGATCTTGTTCAGTATGTTCATGATAACGGCCGTCTCCCGGTTGTCAACTTTGCAGCCGGCGGTGTGGCAACTCCTGCCGATGCAGCGCTGATGATGCAGCTTGGAGCAGAGGGTGTTTTTGTTGGTTCCGGTATCTTCAAATCCGGCAACCCGGCAACGTGCGGCTTCCATCGTAAAAGCCGTTACCAACTACACCGATGCGAAACTGATCGCAGAACTCTCCGCTGATCTCGGCGAGGCTATGGTCGGCATCAACGAGCAGGAAATCGCCTTACTGATGGCAGAAAGAGGAAAATAATGAAAATTGGAGTGCTTGCACTGCAGGGTGCGTTTGCAGAACATGAAAAAGTATTAGAGCAGCTTGGCGCCGAATGCATCGAACTGCGTCAGGCCCGCGATCTTGCCGAGCCTTACGATGCACTTGTACTACCGGGCGGCGAGAGTACCGTTCAGGGAAAGCTTTTAAAAGAGCTTGGCATGTTCGATATCATGAAAAGCCAGATTGAAAACGGCATGCCGGTCCTCGCAACCTGCGCCGGTGCGATTCTTCTGGCCGAAACGATCGACGGACAGATCAAGGGACAGCCGGAACAGTATTTCGGCACGATTCCGATGTGCATCAGGCGGAATGCTACGGCCGCCAGTTAGGCAGCTTCCACACAGAAGCACCGGTTGCGGGCATCGGAACAGTGCCGATGACGTTTATCCGTGCGCCGTATATTGCATCTGTGGGGGATGGCGTGGAAGTGCTCGCGGTTGTGGAAGAGCGGATCGTCGGTGTAAAATACAAAAACCAGATGACCTTCTCCTTCCACCCGGAACTCGACCCGGATGTGCGGATTCATAAGGCGTTTTTGGAGATGATATAAGACGGATAAAACAATAGCAGACTCAAAAAGCAATGCAAAAATCTGATCGTAAAAAGCTCCAGCTTCAAAGAGAAACTGGAGCTTTCTCATTGTGTTTCGCTGCTGTTTCGCCGCACAGGAGTGTGACGCAGCGCTTTTTCTGTTTGAGAAACTATTTGATACGTTTCAGTTCATACTGTCTCGTACCAAGACCAATTTTCTCTGCCTGGTCGAGGGTTGCCTGCCATTCAATGTTCGGATTGGAATCCTTGAAATGATCGTGGTGGCAATGCCATCCCGGCTCTGCAAGATGCTCGCCAAGCTGACTGTTTTCGATCGGAGTTGCCTTCAGGCAGGCATCGGCACACGCCTGATCAAGAGCAACCGGGTCGAAGCTTGCAAACATTCCGATATCCGGCAGGATCGGAGCATCGTTCTCCCCATGCAGTCACAGTTCGGGCTGATATCCTGTACCAGCGAGATATGGAAGCACGGACGTCCATGGCAGACAGCCTGCGCATACTCTGCCATTTTCCGGTCAAGAAGCTCGTTTGCACTGCTGTTTGGATTATAAACCGCATCAAAGCTGCAGGCACCGATGCAGCGGCCACAGCCTTTACATTTATCATAGTCAATGACTGCTTTTTTATCTACATAGGAAATCGCGTCACTTCCGCATTCTTTTGCGCAGCGGTGGCAGCCACGACAGACCTCCGTATTGATTGCCGGTTTTCCACTGGCATGCTGCTGCATCTTTCCGGCGCGGCTTCCGCATCCCATACCGATATTTTTCAGTGCACCGCCAAAGCCCGTTGCTTCATGGCCTTTGAAGTGGCTCAGACTGATAAAAATATCTGCGTCCATGATTGCATGACCAATCAATGCTGTTTTGCAATATTCTCCGTTGACAACCGGAACTTCGATTTCATCGGTTCCTCGCACTCCATCTCCGATGATAATCTGGCATCCTGTGGTAATGGTATTGAATCCATTCAGATTCGCACAGTCAAGATGCTCCAGGGCATTTTTTCTGCTGCCCGGATATAACGTATTGCAGTCTGTCAGAAACGGAAGGCCTCCCTGCTCTTTACAGAGATCTGCAACCACTTTCGCATAATTCGGACGAAGAAACGCCATGTTTCCCAGTTCGCCAAAATGCATTTTGATTGCGATGAATTTGCCTTCCATATCAATGTCTTTGATGCCAGCAGCAATACAGAGCTTTTTCAGCTTGTCAAGCTGACTCGTTCCAACCGGACATCGAAAGTCGGTAAAATAAACCGTTGACTTTTCCATTTTGTCATTCCTCCTGATTTGTCATTTTTTGACAGCATATCACTTCAAGCTAGGTTGAAGTCAAGTATAATTTGTGGTCTTCTGTTTGTCTCATGGGCTTGTCTTTTTTCTGGATTTTTCGTATACTGAACATAGTTTTTAAGCAACTGAAAATACAGAAGTGCTTTGGAGGTCATGTTTATGATAAAGGCAGTATTATTCGATATGGATGGTATCCTGTTTGACACCGAGATTGTAATGAAAGAGGGCTGGCAAAAAGCTGCCCGGGAGCTGAATTTTACGCTCACGGAGGAACATCTTTCGCAGATGCGCGGCAGTGCGCTTCCGCGGAGCAGAAAGCTGTTTGAGGAGTGGTTTCACGGACAGGTGACATACGATGAAGGACGCGCAATCCGCACGGCGTATCTAAACGATTATATTCGACGCAACGGTGTCCCGGAAAAACCAGGGCTTCATGAGTTTCTTTCCTGGCTCAAAGAGCATTCGATCAAAGTTGCCGTTGCTACTTCTACAACGCGGCGCGTTGCGGAAGACTATTGGAAACAGTCTGGCATTGACCAGTATATCGATGCTTCAGTCTGCGGGGATGAGGTAATCAACAGCAAGCCGGATCCGGAAATTTTCTTAAAAGCAGCGTCTCTTCTGAAAGTTCCGATTGCTGCATGCATAGTAGCCGAAGACAGCATCAATGGTCTGAAGGCCGCGCGTGCAGCTGGTGCCATCTCCTGCATGATCCCGGATCTGACACCGTATACAAAAGAGCTTTTTCCATTTTGTGATTATGTGAGTCCTTCTCTTTTGGCCTGTAAAGAAATTCTGCTGCAGACTCCAGAAGCGGACAAACTGAAAAGCTGGAAGTAAAAAATCATACATAAAGTGAACCTCACATGACTAAAGTCACGTGCTTCAGACCGCTTTAGGCGGCAGACAAAATATCGGCGGATACGCCTGTTTCTTAGATCTTGCGCGGATACGCGCTTCTTCCATGCCGGATACGGCAGGTCTCCACATAACAGGTAGTCCACGGTATATCTGCCTGTGTTTATGCTGCTTTTCGCAGTTCCATTTCTGAAATTAAGTCTCTCAAATCCGCATAAACACATGAGGTTCTACGCTTTACTGCAGGAACTTTTGCCTCCAGCAAAGACCTTTCCGTTGCCGGTAAGGGTTTTAAAATTTCACGGATAAAATATCTTGCTCCAATATTGTACGATGCAGATAAATCACAATTATATCTCTTTCCATTCTGAAAGGTACACAGACGGTGATCCTGTATATCACGGTCAATTTTTCCAGATCCGTCAAACGCAAGCCTGCTCGTGTTCCATGCACAGATTCGGGAAATTCGGATTCCTTTTCTATGTGCCTGCTGTCCGCATCGTTTCTGGATATCCCGTTTTCTCCACATCTGCAGTTTCTGCTTTTTCTTCCCGGAAAGTTTTCCTTTCATCTCCAGATATTCGAAAACAATCACATCTGCCCTATTTTCTGATGCATAGAAAACGATTTCCCTGGCAATCTTTTTACCAAGTTCTGTATTCAGACGTTTTGCATATGCCATCTTCCTGCACCTGGCGGGATCCATGCTCTCTCTGAAATCTTCGGATCCGTCCCAGCACACGGTACATCCGGTCTTTGTCACTGGGAAAGTTAATAAACTTTCTCCCCAGGATAGTTCCGTCTGGACGCATGATGGTACAGACTGCATCCGTATTGATGCCGAGATCCACACTGCAGATCGTTTGTTCTTTGACGGGTGTCCGGTTTAAAGCTACCTCTTCCGCATACGTAAAACGCAGAAAATATTTGTCGTGCTTTTTCTCCAACATTGGTGCCGAAGCTTTTTTGCCCGACCAGTGTTTTCTTAAATATTCCATATCCGTATGTTTCAGCCGCACAGCAAACCATTTCCAGTCATGGCCATCGTACAGTTTTAAAAAGGCCGCATCTTTCTCTTCTGTGTTTTCACGGTACATGACATCGTGGTAAAAAACAGGCATGGCATACTGCTCACTTTTCAGATACGGCTTTCCTGTTTTCTGTCCCTCTGCTTTCCACTGTTCCAGACGCGTCCGATAAGAAGATACACTCCC
>ENA-OQHY01000016-OQHY01000016.1-human-gut-metagenome-genome-assembly--contig:-NODE-16-length-79093-cov-5.094458_pt1 | contig 79093 bp, 86 predicted proteins | sample MGYA00242570_ERZ504733 | MGnify/ENA primary metagenome ERZ504733 (study PRJEB26092, sample SAMD00036219) | human gut metagenome | host: Homo sapiens | study: EMG produced TPA metagenomics assembly of... | reverse complement strand
CCGATGTTCATTAATTTTTGTCCTTGTGCCAACCCTAACACTCCTATGTTACTAAAAGAAAAGGAAGTTTAAACTTCCTTGTAAAAACTTTGTAGATGGCTACAAGAAGAATTCAAATTGTTTCTTTTTCTTCTTTTGTCAGCAGACTGTCAAGCAAAGTTTTCGTTTTTGGTTATCATATTTTCGATTTTGTAATGAAGTTCAATACCTGTTTCGGTCAAGACAAGTTTTTTGAGCCTTGCGTCACTTTCAACGCTCTCCCTCGTTATGTAATTTTTCTTTTCCATAAGTTTAAGAATACTTGTAACGGTTGAACGGGCAATTGAAAATGCGTTTTCAATATCTTTTTGATAAACATCTTCATCACGATGATCATAGAGATATGCAATAATCCAGCCGTGCATAAGAGTCAGCTTATCCACACCCTTATCCTTGGCGGAATAGATTAACTTTCTCTGCAAAACCTGATTAAGCACCTTGATTTCGTGACCGATTGAATCATTAAAGCGTTTGTTGCACTTACAGCTTTTTACGCTTTTGTCATCACACATTATTTCACCTCCGAAATCACACTTATGAGATATTGTTCTATATAGAATAGTTCGATACAAAACAATTTGTATCAGTAATTATAGCACCTTCATTTTGAATGTCAAGAGAAATTACAAATAATTATTCAAAGTTTCACATTGCTGTCACAAATCAAAAGCGACAGCTAAAATTACAGCTGTCGCAGTTAAAATCATATTCACTTTGCACAAATTATGACAATTATCACTTTTTTAGGATTTCTGTCGCATCACGAATATCGGGGGTTTTATCACCGTTGATATCGCAAACAAAAAGAGCATACTGATTTTCGTCATAATCGTCAAAGGTCAGGTCTTTGATAAGATACTTCTGAATAAGCTCAGCGTCCTTTTCATCTGTTTTGCCGTCAATGTTGAGGTCTTTCATATTTTTGGGAACGCAACCGCCGTCAAGCACAAAATCAATACCGCTGTCGTTCATGAGTTCATCGGCTCTGTTTTTGTCAATATCAACAATGTAAAGTCCCAATGTGTCAAAGCATTGATAAACATACTTTGCATCCTTTAAAATCTCGGCTTTCTTTTCTTTTGCCTGTCATTTGTTATGCCTGCACCTTGAAGATGTGAATCAAGCTTTGCAATCATCTCCATTGCGTAATCGTTATCCGTCATTGCACGGTCGAGATCAACACCGTTTGTCATATAGAACCAACCGAGCGAACCCATAACATATAGATTATTCACATCAAGTCCGCAGTAAACGGCAATTTTCCCGTCCTTGTACTGACCTTTTTTCATCGACATTTTGGAATAGCCCTTGATTATACTGTAGCCGAGCTTCATTCCGTCCTCGCTGATATAGTCAAGGTCAAACGCCGCTGCACTTGTGCATGAAAAGCACGCTCCGCCGATGAGCATTGCAAATACGAGCAATATTGAAATCACCTTTTTAGAAAATTTTCTTTTCACAAAAAAACACCTCCATTGGTAGTATCACCGAACGGAGGTGTTTTATTTTGATTTATTTACTTTTATTTGACTTATTATTTTTTCTATCTTTTCTTATTTGATTAAGCTCTGAACCTTTGGTTTTTACCTTTCTTTTAAATTTTGCAACAGTAAACGCTTTTATCCTGTCATGATAGACATAATTGATTTCCGCACAAACCATAAGACAAACCATAAGAAAGTAAAACCAAATCATAATAACGGCAATTCTTGTAAGACCTCCGTACACGGAAAATCCGTTGAAATCCGACACATAAACCGAAATACCGAACGAAAGCACATACCACGAAACCGTGCAGAGAAACGCACCGGGCAACTGTGACTTAAAGCCGTATTCCTTATGCTCGCTGCGTGAGATGTTCGGAAAGTTCCTGTAAATCAGCGCAAACAATACCGTGAGAAACATAAAGATAAGTATATATCTGAGATGATAGATTATTCCGATTATGTCCGGCAATGATTTTAGATGCGGTGAAAGAAAATCGTTAATTGTTGAGCCGAGGACAATAAGTACAAGTGACGCAAGCAAAATTACAAACAATGCAATTGTGTAGAACATTGCTCTTATTCTTAAAAAGAACCAGTTTCTGTTTTCGTAAGCGTCATAAATTCTGTTAAGACCGTTTGTGATTGCGTGGATTCCCTGTGCCGCCGACCACAGAGTGACTACAAGCGTTACAAGAGAAATTCCTACAGCACTTTCATAGGCAGAGGTCAGAAAGTATGTTAAGTCATCGGCAATTTTTGACGAAAACACACTGCTGAGTCCGTGGTAAACAAAATCAATCGGAATGTGCAGGTTTTGCAAAAGTGACACAAAGAACATTGAGAGCGGCACAGCCGATAATATGATGAAGAATGCCGACTGTCCGGCAATTGCAAAAATATTATCGTGAACGCATTTGCTTGTTATCGGTTCAAATCTGCCTGTTATTCTTTTGTAAAGTTTTATCGCCTTGTCAACGAATTTTATCCTCAATGTGTCACCTCCCCTATTTCTATATGATAATTATTTTATACCGTTTTTCTTCATCTGCACATTATAAGAAATTCTTGTGAGAAGTTTTTCGGGTGCAAAATGTCTGAAAAAACGACACCGCTTTCATTTCAAAACCGGGTGTGATAATCATTTTGCCCTTCATGGTCATGTCAACGGCATACCTTGCGACAAACTTCGGGTCAAGTCCTCTTATGCAGAATTTAACATCCGCAACATTATTGAAGTTGGTTTTTACGGGACCCGGGCAAAGTACGGAAACCTTAACATTTTTATTATCCCTACGCATTTCCTCATGAATCGCCTGAGTAAGACGGACAACATAATTCTTTGATGCATAGTAGCTTGCAAATGTCGGTCCTGCAAGAAATCCTGCGGCAGAACCTACATTGAGAATATATCCGCTGTTTCTCTCCGCCATATCTTTAAGAAAAAGCTTTGTGAGAATGTGAACCGTTGAAACATTTGTGTGAATGAGTTCAAGCTCTCTTTCAAGCGGAACATCCAAAAATTTTCCGTATGCTCCAAAGCCTGCGTTGTTGACAAGAAAATCAATCTGTTCATTTTCATTCTTAATATGCTCATACAAATCCAGGCTGTCACTTTCTCGTGAAAAATCAAGCGTAATTACCCTGACATTCACATTTGAAAGTTCCTCTTTCAGCTTGTTAAGCTTATCTGTTGAGCGTGATACAAGAATAAGGTCATAACCGAGTTCTGCAAGATATCGGGCGATTTCTTTTCCTATGCCCGAACTTGCGCCTGTAATCAAAGCCTTCATTAGTTTTCATCATCCTTCGGTTTTTGTGCTATGGCACAAAGCCATGTTGTACCTTCCTTAGTGTATGTGTTTATGTTTTCAAAGCCTGCCGATTCAAGTACGGCTCTGATTTCCTGCGGAGTTACCGACTTGATATTCAGCATATTTTCAACCTTTTCCCACTTGAACGGATCATCGTCTGTTCTGAGCATTTCAAAAAGCAGCATAACCGTTCCGCCCTGTTTGAGAACACGAAAAACTTCTTTTACATCATTTTCCTTATCAGGCCAGAAGTAGTAGGTTTCAACTGCCGTGATATTATCGAATGTATTGTCATCAAAAGGCATATCGGATACTGATGCCTGAAGAATTTTCGCTTTGTTGCAGAGTATATTTTTTGAATTGAGTTTTTCGGAGGATTTTACCGAGAGTTCGGAATAGTCGATTCCGTAAACCTTGCCGTTGGCAACAATTGAGCAAAGTCGGTCAACGGTTTTTCCGCCGCCGCAGCCTATGTCAAGTACAGTTGCGGTGCGTTCAATATTCATATGTTCAAGTCCCCATGAGGTAAGGCTTGAATGTCCTTTATTCATAGCCTTAATCATCATTTTGCCCCAAAAGCCGTTTGGCTTTTTAGCATTCTCCACCAACTTGCGGTATTTCATAAAAATCACTCCAATCTGAAATTTTCATCTGTTTACTGTCCTATTATCTATTATTTTCTTTTTCTTCCTGTTGAATTAAGTTTTTGAAGCAGAAGTGCAAGGAAAATGCACCGCCTACTATAACGATGAACCAAACAAATGACATATACAACGGTTGATTCATCACACGCAAAAACGGGTATGGACCGTCAACTGCACCGACTATATTAAGTATAATAAGCAGAATCGCATATATTAATGTAGGGATTGTAGCCGTGAAAGCTGATTTTGTGTTAAGGTGAGGTTCTTTTTCAAAAAGCACAAACGATAAAATTGTAAGAATCGGACACAAAGTATGTAAAAAGGTGAAGTCTTTGTTAAAAAGCATATAGAACCAACCGTTTATGCCCTCTCCACGCATCGGAGAAAGCACGGCAAGAACTACGATAAATGTTACCGAAAGCACAGCCGCCGCCATATATTTGAACATTTGAACCGAGTGCGGAATTTCTTTTCCGCTTTTGAGATATCGCACCTGAAAGCCTGCCATAACCGCACAGGCAACAAGTGCAAACAGGTTGCTGTCCTCAGTGTAATATATAAGCGGATAGCAGCCTATTTTGAAAAACACGATAATTATTGCGGCAATCTCACAAGCGATAATCGCAAGATTAAATGCCAAAGCTGTTTTTGTTCGTTTAATTTTAAGAGTATTTTGCATTTTAATTCCTTTTCTATTGTTAGTTTCTTTCAATCAATGCCACGCTCTCTACATGGGAGGTTCCGGAGAACATATCGCAGGGGGTGATTTCTTTTGGGGTGTAGCCGTTTTCTGTGAAGAATTTTAAATCTCTTGCGAGGGTTGCGGGGTCACAGGATACATAGACTACACGGCTCGGTGACATTCTTGAAATTGTCTTTACAAGCTCTTCACCGCAGCCTTTTCTCGGTGGGTCAAGGATTACGCAGTCGGGTTTTAAACCCTCTTTTTCAAGCTGAAATGCGGCATCTGAGGCATCTCCGCAGATGAATCGTGCATTTTCAATGCCGTTTGCTTTTGCATTTTCATTTGCATCTTTCACGCATCTTCAACAATCTCCGCACCGATAAGCTGTTTACAGGAATCCGCCATTGTAAGACCTATTGTACCCGTTCCGCAGTATAAATCAAGCAGAATTTCGTCAGATTTAAGATTTGCATATTCTTTGGCTTTGCCGTAAAGCTTTTCAGCCTGTTTTCTGTTGATCTGCCAAAACGAAAACGGTGAAATCTTAAACTGCAATCCGCAAAGTGTGTCGGTAATATGGTCACTTCCGTAGATTGTTCTGTTTTTTCTGCCGAGAACAACATTGGTTTTTTCTCTGTTAGAATTAATAATCACACTTTTTAACTGAGGAAGTTCGGATTTGAGCATTTTCACGAGTAAATCTTCCTGTTTAAGACCGTTTGCGTTGACAACATAGCACACCATAAGCTCGCCCGAAACCTCGCCGATTCTGATATAAATGTGGCGAAGTCTGCCCTTGCCTGTTGTTTCATCATAAATTTCCGTGTTAGTTTTTGCGATAAAATCTTTTGTAATTTCAATTACCCTTGCAAAAATTTCGGGCTGTAAAATACAGTCGGTGCAATTGATTATGCGGTGGCTGTGGAATGAATAAAAGCCCGTCACAACATTTCCGTCACGGTCAAGACCGACAGGATACTGCGCCTTGTTGCGGTATCTTGTGATATTATCCGACGAAATTATCGGCTTGAAAACAACATTATCAAGACCGCCGATGCGTGTTACGGCATCCTCAACTCTTTGCTGTTTTATTTTGCATTCTTCTTCATAAGAAATATGTCGCCATGTGCAACCGCCGCACTTCATAAAGTTTTCGCAGTCGGGAGTAATTCTCGCCTTTGACGGAACGAGAATTTCTTCGATTTTGCCGAAAGCGTAGGTTTTCTTAACCTTTAATATACGCACCTTGAGTTCGTCACCGATTGCAGAACCCTGTACAAAAACGGCAATGCGTCATCCGTTCTTCCGACTCCGCTGCCCTCGGCAGTTGCCGAAGTTATTGTAAGGCTTACAATATCGTTCTTTTTTAAAGTCATTTTATCACTCTGCCATTTTATGTGTATTTTTATTTATAATCCTATTCCCCTTTATTTTAGCATTTACTCTACAATTTGGCAACAATTAAAACACAGTATCCGTACAATACACAAAAATTGCACAAATATCAAATTAGGTATTTATTTTTTTGTCCATTCGTCTTATAATATGAGTATTGCAGTTCTGTCACGGCATTGCTCTTTGAATGCAAATCAACTTGTGTTCCAACTTAAATAAAGGCAAAGCGGAATGATTTTTCTGACAGACAAATATACTTATCAGGAATGGAGTGGACTATTGTGAATTACGACAGTCTTATGGATAACATAAAAAGAATACATTTTATCGGTATAGGCGGCAGCGGAATGTGTCCCCTGGCTGAGATTCTTCACCACGAGGGTTACGAGCTTTCGGGTTCGGATATGAACGAGGGTGAAACTCTTGACAGAATTAAGGGTTACGGCATTCCCGTATTTATGGGACACGCCGCAGAAAATATTAAGGGCGCAGAGCTTGTTGTTTACTCAGCGGCTATTAAGGAAACTAACCCCGAAAGACAGGCAGCAAAGGAACTCGGTATTCCGTGCATTGAAAGAAGCGTAATGCTCGGTATTGTTACAAGAAGATACAGAAGAAGTATTGCGGTTTCGGGTACACACGGCAAAACGACCACAACCGCTATGCTTTCACAGGTGCTTATCGGCAGCGGTTTTGATCCGTCAGCTATTATCGGCGGAAAACTTCCGTTCATCGGCGGTAACAGCTATGTCGGTCACAGCGATGTAATCGTTTGTGAGGCTTGTGAGTATGTTGACACATTCTTACAGCTCAATCCGTTTATTTCGATTATTCTTAATATTGACGCAGATCATCTTGACTACTTCAAGAATCTTGACAACATTAAGAAGTCATTCAACAAATTTGCTCATCAGACAACAGGCTTGCTTGTTATCAATGGTGACGACGAAAACACTCTTGATGCCGTAAAGGATGTTGAGATTGAGAAAATCACCTACGGTTTTGGCGAAAACTGCGATTACAGAGCTGAAAACATCAGCGCAGACAAGGGTGTTCACGAGCAGTTTGACCTTTACTTCAAGGGTGAGAAGCTCACACAGATTAAGCTTATCGTTCCCGGAAAGCACAACATTTATAATGCACTTGCCGCTGCGGCTACTGCACATTATCTTGGCGCTACTCCGAAGGAAATTTCCGAGAATCTTCACAAGTTCGGCGGTGTTCACAGAAGATTTGAAATTCTCGGCACACCTGACGGAATTACTGTTGCCGATGACTTTGCTCATCATCCCACAGAACTTACCGCAACACTCAATGCCGCAATGAAAATGGGCTTTAACAAGGTTTGGGCAATATTCCAGCCGCATACATTTTCAAGAACAGCCATGCTCCTTGACGATTTTGCGGAGGCTCTTAAAATTCCGGATAAGGCAATTATTTCGGCTATTCTACCTGTTCGTGAAACAAACACATATAACATCTATTCTACTGACCTCGGTGCAAAAGTTCCGGGTTCTGTATGTCTTGACACATTTGAAGAAATTACCGACTATGTTTGCAAGAATGCAAAAGAGGGCGACCTCATTCTCACAATGGGCGGCGGTAATGTCTATATGTGTGCCAATATGATTTACAAACAGCTTAAATATATGGAAGAAAATAAATAAGATTTTTAAACAAACAGAAGAACCGTGCTTTTATGGCACGGTTCTTTTTTCTTTTATTGAATATTAAGTAAAAATGAACAAAGCTCCGTGCGATTACGGAGCTTTGTTCGTTGAGAGAGAGTTTTTTGTCTACAGCTTTGGCTGTATGAATATTTATATAAAAAGCTAAAAAGCTTGTTGGCTGTTATTGACCGAACATATAGTTCCAGATTGAGTCGCTGTCACTGTTATCGGAACTTTTGCTCTGTGATTGTGACGACTTATTCTGTGTGTTTGAATTGCCTGTTGAAGAACTGCCGCTCGGTGAATATTCTGCAAGAGTGAGCTTGAGATTTGCAGTCTTACCTCTTCTTGTAACGGTAAAAGTTACTGTATCTCCAACCTTTGAATCCTTGAGGGCTGTTTCAATGTCTGATTTTGAAGAAACACTTGTACCGTTTACTGCGGTAATCATATCGCCTCTCATAAATCCTGCTTTTTCAGCATTAGAACCGCTTGTTACCGAAAGAACATAACAGCCTGTGTTGCTGAGTCCGTAGTAGAATGCGGAATCGTCGGATGTGATATCTGTAAGCTCCATACCGAGGTCAACCTTGCCCTTTACATAACCGTATGTTTTGAGATCGTCAATTATATCAAGGACATTGTTAATCGGAATAGCAAATGCAATACCTTCAACCTCTGTTGCACTGTCCTTTGCGTTTACAATACCGATAAGCTCACCGTTTGAGTTAAAGAGTCCGCCGCCTGAGTTACCGGGGCTGATCTGAGCGTTGTGCTGGAGAAGCGTCATACTCTTACCCTCAACCGTTACCTGACGGGCAAGTGCGCTGATAATACCGTCTGTTACTGTACCACCGAGCTGTCCGAGCGGATTACCGATTGCAACAACATAGTCGCCTACTGCAAGATCTGAGCTGTTGCCCATTGTTGCGGCTGATAGACCTGTTGCATCTACTTTAAGAAGTGCGATATCGTTGTCCTCATCACTGCCGATTATCTTAGCCTTGTATGAAGTTGCACCATCGCGGAGTGTTACCGTGATATTCTCCGCACCTTCGATTACATGGTAGTTTGTGATGATGTAACCGTCCTCGGAAATGATAACACCTGAACCTGCACCCTGCTGAACATACTGCTGAGCAAATCCGCCTGTTACAACGCTTTCGGTAGCAATTTCAACTACGCTGTCGGCTGTTTTCTTAACAATTTCGGAAGTTGTTCCGCTGAGAGCGGCATTGCTTGTGGTTGATGTGCTGTTTGCGGATGCCTGTTTGATGTTTACACTTGAAGATGAGTTGTTGTTAAGTGATGATGCAAGCATACTGCCGCCGAATCCTGCACCGCCGCCGAGAATGATTGCAGCTACAAGCATTGCGGCTACAAAACCTTTGATGCGGGTTTCTTCGGCTTTTTAGGCTTTTTAACTTTTACTTTCTTAGCCTTTGGTGCGGAATACTGTTGATTTGCATACGGTGAACCCGACTGTGAGCCGTATGGATTCTGTGACGGATTGCCGTATGAATAGTTGTTAGTCTGCTGTGAAGAATATTGGTTTGAAGAATACTGTGAACCGTATGAATCCGATGAGTAGTTCTGTGAAGATGTACCCGATGCTGTGTTTGAAGAATAAGCATTTTCATAACGGTTAGGGTTGTGTGACGCATTCTCGTTGTTACCGTTTATATACGAATGGCGGTACTCACCCGAATTTACACTGGATGTTGAATTTGTGTTCCATTCATAAGAGCTTTCTGTGTTTTCTGCAGTTGATGCAGACTGTGAATCTGATGATGAATGAATATCCTGATAGTTGTTGTCAGCAGTATTATTATCTGACGAATAACCGTCATAACCGTTTTTATTGTTTTCAAAGTTATCGTTCATAACTGTACCTCCGATTAAAAGTTATATTTTCAAAAGACTTCATCGAATGTCGGTGTTGTTTTTTGATGTTGTAGATATAATAAAGCCCCAAAGTGAAAAGTATATGAAATACGGCTGAATTAATGTTGAAAGCAAGAAAATAGTATGTGAAAATTCGGTGTGCGTTGTGAGGAGTACGACACAATCATCTGTATTCACGAAAAAAGGGCAGAACAAAACGCTCTGCCCTATATAATGTTTAAGATAATAACAATTTTAAATATCAGTTATCCTTAATCTGATATTTACTAAATAATCCGTCAACAATACTTTTCATATTATTGAAAAACCTATTAGTAAGTTGTATGAACACACAAAAGAATATAATTACAAAGCCTACACCTTTAAAACGAGGATTAAGCGTTCCTGTCAAAATAAGATTACAACCGATAAAGAAGAGAAACGAAAAGATTATGAAAGCAACAACCATAATCGAACTTGGAAACATTCTGACAGTTAAATCAGAATATCCACAATCTTCCTCTATCTTACCTGAAAAATCGGACTCAGGCTATAAATTCCACCGTAATTTTTAGCCGGTACAAATTTCATTTTAAAGCCCTTATCCGTAAATTTTACATCATAGGAGTAATCCTCTCTCTTAATGTCAGCACCATACTCAGAATTACTTTTAATTATATCATTTATGTGTTCTTCGGATAAAGAAAGTTTATAATGAAGTTTATCAAAGAATTTTATAATCATAGAAATAACTCCATATACAAAAGGCACTCAGTTTGCCGAAACGGTGTTGACCTGTTCTTTTGTTTCGGGCTTCTTTTCAACCTTTTCGTTAAGCTTTTTCTTTACCGAACTTCGTCAAACTTCTTTTTGAAGGATACTCTGCCGTTGAACTTCTTTCTGCAATATTTGCATGAAAATTCGGCGGTAAAGCTTTTGTTGTGAAGTCGCCACTTTGAAAGCTGAACAAGCGGTTTTCCGCAATCTTCACAATCGAAAAACATAACGCTTTTGTCAACATCGGGACTGTTGATATCTGTAACAAAATGATTTTTGAACAGCAATCTGTCATAGAATTCGTCACAAACAGCATCCTTAATGTACGGCTTTAACGGATACTTACCGTAAAAAGCCTTCATACATTCCAATGTTAGGTACACATCGGCAAGAGCCTGTGCTGATCATCTTCCGAAAAATCAACACCTGCCATTTCGGCACAGGCACCGAGTCCCAGCTGACAGGACGAATCATGCAAATCAAGACAATCTTCACAATAGCTTTGCAGATTGCAATAGCGTGAGAGAAACGGAAGTCTGGTTCTGCCCGTATAGTAGCTGTAGTTTTCGATAAGAGCATGAAGGTCGGAGTCGCTCCATGTCATAAGCACACCGTCACCCAGAAAATCCGAGAACAGGCTGATTGCTTTGATAAAGCTGACGCCTCGTCCTTCAACTCTTCATTTGTTATTTTAGTAAGCTGTTTTACCTTACTGCATAGCTTTTTGCCGATTTTCGGAGCAACAAGCATTGTAAAGGTGTCGCATACATTCAGTTCATCATCAAGCTTAACCGCACCGATTTCAATTATTTCATTGACAAATTTGTGCAGAACCTTGCTGTATGAACCGTTCCATTCAAGGTCAAGAATTACATAACTCATTATTTTAATTATTTCTTACGGAATGCCTGTTTCATACGCTGTTCTTTTGAAAGAATACGCTTACGCATACGGATATTTTCGGGAGTAACCTCAACAAGCTCATCATCAGCAATGAATTCAAGGCACTGTTCAAGCGACATAATTGTCGGAGGTGTAAGCTTGAGGGCATCATCAGAACCCGATGCACGGGTGTTTGTGATGTGCTTTTTCTTGCAGACATTAACTGTGATATCCTCAGACTTAGGACTTGCGCCTACAATCATACCCTCGTAAACAGGAACACCGGGTCCGATAAAGAGTCTGCCTCTTTCCTGAGCGGCATAAAGACCGTAGGTTACAGTTTCGCCTGTTTCAAAAGCGATGAGTGAACCCTGATGGCGGTTACGATTTCACCCTTGTATGGCTCATAACCGTCAAATACATGGTTCATAATTCCGTTACCGTTTGTATCTGTAAGAAATTCGGGGCGATAACCCATAAGACCTCTTGACGGGATTCTGAATTCAATGTGAGTAACACCGCCTTCACGAGTACCCATATTGATAAGCTCACCTTTTCTTGAACCGAGCTTTTCCATTACAGGACCGACATATGTGTCGGGAACTTCGATGATAAGAAACTCCATAGGCTCATGAAGCTTGCCGTCAATCATCTTTGTAATAACCTGCGGACGGGAAACCTGAAATTCATAATTCTGACGGCGCATTGTTTCGATAAGGATTGAAAGGTGGAGTTCACCTCTGCCCGATACCTTGAATGTATCGGCGCTGTCTGTTTCTTCAACACGAAGTGCAACATTTGTTTCAATTTCCTTGAAAAGTCTGTCACGAAGGTTACGGGAGGTTACATACTTACCCTCTCTGCCTGCAAACGGTGAGTTGTTTACGATAAAGTTCATTGAAACCGTAGGCTCGTCAATCTTTACAAACGGAAGCGGCTCAACGCAATCGTTTGAACAGATTGTTTCACCGATGTTGATATCCTGAACACCGCTTACGCAAACGATGTCACCAACTGTTGCAGTGTCACATTCAACTCTTTTAAGTCCTTCAAACTGATAGAGCTTTGCAATTCTTACATTCTGAGTTGTACCGTCTGTGTGACAGAGAACGGCAGCCTCTCCGTTCTTTGCAGTACCTCTTTCAACACGGCCTACACCGATTCTGCGACAAACTTATCGGAGTCAATGTTTGAAATAAGGAGCTGGAGTCCTCCGTTCATATCACCCTGAGGAGCAGGGATTTCTTTTACAATTGCGTCAAAGAGAGGTTTCATATCCGTACCGGGTTCATGATAATCCTCTGATGCATAGCCGTCACGGGCAGACGCATAAATTACAGGGAATTCAAGCTGATCTTCGTCGGCACCGAGTTCGATAAAGAGGTCGAGAACTCGTCAACAACTTCCTCGGGTCTTGCACCGGGACGGTCGATTTTGTTAAGAACAACAAGCGGCTTTTTGCCGAGGCCGAGTGCCTTTTTAAGAACAAATCTTGTCTGCGGCATACAACCCTCAAATGCGTCAACAAGCAATACAACACCGTCAACCATCTGGAGAATACGCTCAACCTCACCGCCGAAATCGGCATGACCGGGGGTGTCAACAATGTTAATTTTGATGCCGTTGTACATTACGGCTGTCGGCTTTGAAAGGATTGTGATACCTCTTTCACGCTCAAGGTCATTAGAGTCCATTACTCTTTCTTCTACATTTTCATTTGCTCTGAAAACACCGCTCTGCTTCAAAAGCTGGTCAACCAGAGTAGTTTTGCCGTGGTCAACATGGGCGATAATTGCAATATTTCTTAAATTCTCTCTAACATCCATAAAAATACCTCGTTTTGCTAAAATCACTTAAATCTTATTGCATACATCAAGCATTATAACACTATGAAAGCTAAAATTCAATTTATATTTTTCATCACCTTTTATGCTAATATCCGACACTTTTTGAACATTTTTCCGATAGAAAACCGCAAAAAATATTTTTTAGTGAAAAAATAACGATTTTTGCTCATTTCGTGTGATTTTTTCTTTACAATATCTCAAGATTGTTATATAATTAACATAGTGTTTTGCATTTTTTTCGCAGGACCTGAATTATGATAGGCATTAATTTTTAGGAGGTAATATTATGGGCTACACGATTGCGCAGAAAATCATCAAGAATCATCTTGTCTGCGGAGAAATGACCGTTGGCAGTGATATCGGTCTTAAAATCGACCAGACTCTTACTCAGGATGCAACAGGCACTATGGCTTATATCGAATATGAGGCTATGGGCATTCCGAGGGTAAAAACAGAAAAAAGCGTTGCTTACATTGACCACAACACACTTCAGACAGGTTTTGAGAACGCCGATGACCACAGATTTATTCAGTCAGTTTGTAAAAAACACGGTATCTATTTTTCAAGACCGGGCAACGGCATTTGTCACCAGGTTCACCTTGAAAGATTCGGTAAACCGGGAAAGACTTTAATCGGTTCTGACAGCCATACCCCGACGGGTGGCGGTATCGGTATGCTCGCAATCGGTGCAGGCGGTCTTGATGTTGCTGTTGCCATGGGCGGCGGTGCATACTATATTACTATGCCGAAAATGGTAAGAGTTAATCTTACGGGCAAACTCAGTCCGTGGGTTTCTGCAAAAGATATTATTCTCGCAGTTCTTCGTGTTATGAGCGTTAAGGGCGGCGTCGGCAAGATTGTTGAGTACGGTGGAGAAGGTGTTGCCACACTTACGGTTCCCGAAAGAGCAACAATCACAAATATGGGTGCAGAGCTTGGTGCTACAACTTCTGTATTCCCGTCTGATGAAACAACAAGAAAGTTCCTCAAGGCTCAGGGCCGTGAGGAAGATTATACAGAGCTTAAGGCTGATGATGACGCTGTTTATGACGAGGTTATCGAAATCAACCTTTCAGAGCTTGAACCGCTTGCAGCCTGTCCGCATTCACCTGACAATGTTAAGCCAATCAAGGAACTTGAGGGCAATAAGATTGATCAGGTTTGTATCGGTTCATGTACAAACTCAAGCTACCTTGACCTTATGAGAGTTGCTCACATTCTCAAAGGCAAAAAGGTTGCAGACAATGTATCGCTCGCAATTGCTCCGGGTTCAAAGCAGGTATTTAATATGCTCGCTCTCAACGGTGCTCTCGGTGATATGATTGCAGCAGGTGCAAGAATCCTTGAAAGTGCCTGCGGTCCGTGTATCGGTATGGGACAGTCACCTAACAGTGGCGGTATCTCACTCAGAACATTCAACCGTAACTTTGAAGGCAGAAGCGGAACGGCAGACGGTCAGATTTATCTTGTATCTCCGGAAACTGCGGCTGTTTCTGCAATCAACGGCGTATTCACAGACCCGAGATGTCTTGGTGCGGCTGCTGAGATTGAAATGCCCGAAAAATTCCTCATCAATGACAATATGGTTATTGATCCCGCTCCTGTTGAGGAAATGGACAGCGTAGAAATTCTCCGTGGTCCTAACATCAAGAGCTATCCCGAAACTCATCCGCTCACAGATTCTATCGAGGCGTCATGTTCACTCAAGGTCGGCGACAACATTACAACCGACCATATTATGCCTGCAGGCGCAAAGATTCTTCCGCTCCGTTCAAATATTCCGAAAATTTCAGAGCATTGCTTTACAGTATGCGACAAGGAATTCCCAACCCGTGCAAAGACACTCGGCAAGAGCATTATTGTCGGCGGTGAAAACTACGGTCAGTTCATCCCGTGAGCATGCGGCTCTCGCTCCCCTTTTCCTCGGTGTTAAGGCTGTACTCGTAAAGAGCTTTGCAAGAATTCACAAGAGCAACCTTATCAATGCAGGAATTCTTCCGCTTACATTTGTAAACACAGAAGATTATGATAAAATCAAGCTTAGCGATATGCTTGAACTCCCGAATGTTAAGAACGAAATTGCAAACGGCAAGCAGGTTACTGTTGTAAACAAGACAACAGGCGACACAATTGTTGCTGACTGTGAGCTTTCAGACAGAACAAGAAACATTATCATTGCAGGCGGTCTGCTTGACTACACAAAGGAGAACAGCTGATATGGAAAAAATTAAAATGGTCACTCCTCTCGTAGAGATGGACGGCGACGAGATGACAAGAGTCATCTGGAAACAGATTAAAGACATTCTCATCACACCTTATGTTGACCTCAAAACAGAATATTATGACCTCGGTCTTGAGCACAGAAACGAAACAGACGATCAGGTTACAGTTGACAGCGCCAACGCAACAAAGAAATACGGTGTTGCCGTTAAGTGTGCCACAATCACACCTAATGCCGCAAGAATGACAGAGTACAACCTCAAGAGTATGTGGAAATCACCTAACGGTACGATTCGTGCTATCCTTGACGGTACGGTATTCAGAAGCCCGATTCTTGTTAAGGGCATTGTCCCCTACATTCCTACATGGAAAAAGCCAATCTGCATTGCCCGTCACGCATACGGTGATGTTTATAAGAACACAGAGATGAAGGTTGAGGCAGGAAGCAAGGCAGAGCTTTGCGTTACAAAGCCTGACGGTACCGAGGAAAGAAGTACAATCTTTGACTTTAAGACTGACGGTATTATTCAGGGTATGCACAACATTGACAAGAGTATCTCATCATTTGCCCGTTCATGCTTTAACTATGCACTTGATCAGAAGCTTGATGTTTGGTTTGCTACAAAGGATACAATCAGCAAAATTTATGACCACAGATTCAAGGACATCTTCAACGAAATCTTTGAGAATGAGTACAAAGAGAAGTTTGAAAAAGCAGGTATTACATATTTCTACACACTTATTGATGACGCTGTTGCAAGAGTTATCAGAAGTGAAGGCGGCTATATGTGGGCTTGCAAGAACTATGACGGCGATGTTATGAGTGATATGATTGCAACTGCATTCGGTTCGCTCGCAATGATGACAAGCGTGCTTGTTTCTCCCGACGGCATCTATGAATACGAGGCTGCTCACGGCACAGTTCAGCGCCACTACTACAAGTATCTCAAGGGCGAAGAAACTTCCACAAACTCTGTTGCAACATTGTTTGCATGGACAGGTGCTCTCCGCAAAAGAGGCGAGCTTGACGGTCTTGACGATCTTATGAAGTTTGCAGACAAGCTTGAGGCAGCAACAATCAAGACAATTGAGGACGGCGTTATGACAGGCGATCTCTACGTTATCTCGACACTTGAGAACAAAAAGAAAGTAAACACAGAAGAATTTCTCAAGGCTATTGACGAGCGCCTTGCAGCATCTCTCTGATTTTAAAGTTAAAGGAGCATAGTGAGTAATGTCTAAGAATGACAGTATTTCAATGTCGGTTATCAGGCGTTTGCCAAGATATTACCGCTTTTTATCAGAACTGAATGACCAGAACATTGACAAAATTTCTTCAACTAAGCTTGCACAAATTATGAATGTGACCGCTCACAGGTAAGACAGGATCTTAACTGCTTCGGCGGATTCGGTCAGCAGGGTTACGGTTACAGCGTAAGTCAGCTGAAAGAGGAAATCAAGAACATTCTGGGACTTAACAACGATTACAAGGCCATTCTTATCGGTGCCGGTAATCTTGGTAAGGCCGTTGCAATGCATATGAATTTTGAAAAACTCGGTTTTGAGCTTATCGCTTGTTTTGACAGCAACGAACAAAAAGTCGGTTCAAAGCTCAACGGAATTACAGTTAAAAACGAAAGTGAACTTGACGATTTTTGTAATAAAAATCATATTGACACAGCGTTTTTGTGCATTCCCCGTGTTTGTGTTGAAAATGTTCTCGATAAGCTTTATTCACACGGAATCAAGAATTACTGGAATTTCAGCCACTATGATATAAATGCTCGTTATAATGATACTATGGTAGAGAATGTTCATCTCAGCGACAGCCTTATGACTCTCTGCTACAGAATGAACAACAACTGATAAACCAATGACTCCCCGACAGTTTTATAAGCTGTCGGGGAGTTTTCCGTTACAGAGCAATAATAACCTTTTTTAGCGATTAAAAGGGCTGACCGTTTAAGGTCAGCCCTCTTTTGCAATTTGTGTTTGTGATTTAAGATTAACCGAGTGTAACCTGCTCAGCGATTGGAGCGTTGGGGTTAGTATCAGGGTTATCTGTGTAGAATGTAAGGTATGTACTGCCCATAACAGCAGAGTCATCAATTACAATCCACATTTCGTTATCTACAAAGCCCTTGTAGTCAATTGTTTGGTTAGTAGCGTTATCGGATACAATTACATTGTATGTACCTGCTCCCTTATATGTGAAGCTGTAATCAAACCAACCGTTTTCACCTTTAGTCATAGGATCACCCGGCCACTCTGACATAAAGTTGCCTGAGTCTTTGCCCTTGAGGTCTGAACCCCATATCCAGAGATATGGCGTCCATGTAAGTGAACCGTTGTGCTTTACGTGAAGTGTGATGTCAAGGCTTGAAGCGATGTAGTAGTAGTTTACCTCAGCATCACCGTAAGGAATTAAGCCAGACTGATTTTCCGGCATTCTGTCAGGATCAACAGCGTAGCCAACAACCTTGAATGCAGTTGACTTATATGTGCTGCCTGCTCTGCCTGCGAATACGATTGAATCAGTGAGCTTCTGCTGTTTTCCGTCAGTGTCTGTGTAGTAGTAGTTTACTGTTACTTTACCGGAAGATACAGGAATTCCAACAACATACTTCATTATCATTGTTGAATCTTCAACGTTGAAAGTACCGTCATAGTTTAGGTCAAGAACCGATTCATCAACTGTAGGAGTTTCAAGCTTTACAATATACTTCTGAAGAAGTGTAGCGTCAATTACATTAACTTCACCGTCACCGTTGAAGTCAGCGTTCTTGAGTGATTCAGGAATGTAGTCTGTGTAGTAGTATGTAACCTCCTGCATATCGGAAGTATATTTGCCTTCTGCATTTCCGCCAATACGGCTTACAGTGTATGTATCGGGAACAACTGCACTCGGAACTGTTACATAACCTGAGCCTACAGAACCCTGAAGGATTACAGAATCTTCAAGCTTTTCGCCTGTTGCTTCGTAAACATAGTTAACCTTAACCTTACCGTTTGAAGATTTGATGCCTGCCGACTCATAGCCTGCCTTGTCAACAGCTACGATAGCCGAACGAGCAGGAACTGTGAATGTTGAGCCTGTCACCTCGCCGAGTGAGTCAAGACCTGCTGTTTCACCGTTAGCGATAACAACCCAATCTGTTACGGATGTGTCCGAAAGGGTTACATCTGCAGCTGTGGTTGCATTGTTATAAATAACAGCCATCTTGTTCCATTCACCCTCAACATCGTTCTGAATTGTGAATGAAATCTGATTTGTTGAAGCAGAAACCTTTTTTGTGAATGTGTATTTGTCAGCATATGAATTATCCATAGCTGTGAGAGGCGAGAATGCTGACTTAATCTGCATCATACCCTTGTAGTAAGAAACTACATCGGCATAGTCAACAACATTCTGCCATTTAATCATATTAAGGTCAGCTGCCGACTTGTAGCTGTTTGTGTCACCGTCTTTTGAACGAGCCATTTCTTCACCGGCAAGTGTGAATGAAATACCCTGTGATGTGTAGATAATTGCACTTGCAAGCCTGTTCATCTTAACAGCCTCGGAATTTCTCTCTCCGTAGTCTGCCAGACCTGTTGACGCAATAATCTGATCGTAAAGTGTTGCGTTATCGTGACACGCATCATAGGTTACGCACTGTGAAGGAGCCTGAGCCTTCCACTTGTATGTACCTGAGCTGTTAGCACGAACACCGTAGCTTACACCCTTTGCGGATGACTTTGAGCCCTGTATAAAACCAACATCGCTGATGTCCATTGCACTTCCCTTTATACCGTCACGGATGCCGTCATTGAAAATAGCGATTCTGTCGCTGAGTCTTGACGCATTAGCCTGTGTTGCAGGATAAAATTTTGTGCCTGAGCAAGTGTTAGTCGGGTGGTAGGAGTCACCGCCTGCCCAGCCTTCACCCCACATTGTGATTCGTGGGTCAATTTGGTCAAGCGCTTCTCTTGCCATATTCATTGTTTCAACATCCATAAGACCCATAAGGTCAAAACGGAAGCCGTCAACATGGTATTCGTTTACCCAATACTTGAGTGAATCAATAACATACTGTCTGTACATTGCACGCTCTGTAGCACCTTCGTTGCCGCAACCCGAACCGTTTGAGAATGCGCCTGTTGTTTTCATTCTGTAGTAGTAGTTAGGAACTGTGTACTGGAAGCATGAATCAGTTGAATAAGTATGGTTGTAAACAACATCCATTACAACAGAAATGCCGGCGTCATGGAGAGCCTTAATCATTTCCTTGCATTCTTTGATTCTTACTTTACCGTCATACGGATTTGAAGAATACGAGCCCTCCGGAACATTGTAGTTTACCGGATCATAACCCCAGTTAAACTGAGAATCATCGCCTGCCTCATTTACTGACTGGAAGTCATAGAACGGGTTAAGCTGTACTGTTGTTATACCGAGTTCCTTGAGGTAATCAATACAGGTTGAAACCTTGCCCTCGCCGTTAAGAGTTGTACCTGATTCTGTGAAAGCAAGGTACTTACCTCTGTTAGCGTCGCTTACGCCTGAGGCCTTGTCATAAGAAAAGTCTTTGATATGGAGTTCCCATACTGATGACTTTGTTGATTTGTCAAGAAGAACATGGTTATCGTTTGACCAGCCCTCAGGATCTGTCTCGTCAAGGTCAACAATCATTGAGCGCTTGCCGTTTACGCCTGTTGCCGTTGAGTATACATCCTGTGTTTCATAAGTCTTTGTTGCATCTGAACCGATGTGTGTTGTGTCTGTTGTTGTGACTGAGTATGTGTAATAATAATCCTTCCATTCGCCGACGAGTGTAATCGTCCAAACACCGTTCCACTCACCGTCAACGAGCATTTTTTCAAGTGTGTAGCTGGCAACTTTAGATGCACCCTGCTCGTCATCCGAACCTTTTGTAAAGATATTGAGCTTAACACCGGTTGCTGTCGGTGACCAAACCTTGAATGTTGTAGCATCTTTTGTGTAAGTAACACCAAGATCATTGCCGGAATAAGCATACTGAGCATCAATATCTTCAGCAGCCTTTGTGTAAGAATTGTCTCTTGCGTAGTCGCTTGAAACTGCCGAACTGTCATCGGCTGTTGCGGCAAAGTTGATACAACCGCTGTTGAGGCAAGCATGCACGCTGCAAGAACTGCAGAAACAATTTTCTTCGTAGTTCTCATAGATAATATTCCTCCTTATTAATTCTTATAATCTATTCCGTTAGCATACGGAAATAACTACCTTTAATTAATCTTCTTCAATGTCAAGCTCTGCCATAATGCGTTTTTTACGCTTGTTTGAAGAATAAATAACCGATGCCGCACACAGAGCAATTATAAGACCGGTGCCGACATACACAAACGGAAGCATCTGCTTGAGCGGATCGGGGTTTGACGAGTAGCTGAACACTACATTGATTTCGCCCGATTTAAATGTTCCGTTTGCCTTTTCGGGAACGCTTACAAGATCTTTTTCCTCATATGTATTTTGAGAAAGTGAATAAGCCTGTCCTTCAACACCTGTGATTGTCTTTGTATCAAGAATTTTACCCGAATCGTCCATATAAATGGCATTGACTCTGCAAACAGTCTTATCCTCATCATCAGTTACACGGGTATATTTGTATGTAACGGTCTTGCTTACGGAATCAAGCTTGCCTGCACCGTTTGTCGGGAGGTCGTCAAGAACAAGCTTGTAATTTTTAATTGACGGAAGGTCGGGAGTATAATACTGCTCGCCCTTTCTGTTTTTTACAAGAAAAGAATCTTCAATTTCCGTATTATTTGTTTCGTCAACAAACTTTACGGTAACCGTTGACATCTCGCCGTCATATTCTTCAACATAAACCTTTGCATGACCTACCTGATCCGTGAACACACCTTTAATTTCACCGTCGGTTTTCTTAACATCATAATTAAGAGTTGACGCAAGATTTGTCAAATCATAGCTTGTGCCGAGCTCGCCTGTGAGCGTCTGTGACTTGATGAGTTTTTCGGTTTTGTTGTCATAATAATCAATGACAACAGCGCCCTCATCATCCATAATTCCCGCAGAATCATAGCTCTTTGTGTCAACCATAATAACGGCTGAATGAGCCTCAACCTTTACGCTGTTTGTAACATTCTTTATGTTGCGAAGTCCGGCTGTCTTGTTATCTGCAAGAACAACCCAGTCGCCTTTTGCGGTAACATTCTGTGCAGAATCGGAGCCGTTGAAGATTACGCACATCTGACTCCATTTTCCGCTCTCGGTGTTATTTATTGTGTAGCCCATAACACCCTTTGGAACATCGGAAAGATATGTAAGGCTGTTGGCTGTTGCAGCAGTAGAATCCGAGAATGCCGCAAAAGCGTCACGGATTTTATAAAGACCTCTGTAATATTCAATTACATCTGAATAAAGATCGACATTTTCCCAGTCAAGCATATTTTCTTTTCTGCTTGACGCATAGCTGTTTTCATCACCGTCTTTACTGCGACAAAACTCCTCACCGCCGAGTGAGAACGGAATACCCTGTGAAGTAATAACAATTGCCGCAGAAAGCTTGTTCATTGCAACAAGATCTTCATATCTTTTGCGATATTTACCATCTGCACCGTAAACCGAGCCGACAAGCTTATCGTAAAGACAAAGGTTATCGTGACATGACGCATATGTTACACATTGTGACGGAACATTTGCCCAGCCTGTTGTTGTGTCACTCTGACCTGCTATACCTGTTTTCAGGTTGGCTCTGCGTGAACCTTCCTGAACAAAAGCACCGTCCGTACCGCCTGTACTGCCCTTGATTGCATCACGGATTGTATCATCAAACGCACCGATGCGGTCGCTCAACTGCTTGAGATTTTTCTGACTTGCCAATACTGTGCCTTCGTCACAATTGGTTGCCATATCCCACGCCTCACCGTACATAAGAATCTGGCTGCCGCTGCCGTCTGCATAAAGATTGTCAAGTGCGGTACGAATTGAATTCATAGTCGTTACATCATGAAGTCCCATAAGGTCAAAGCGGAAACCGTCAATGTGATATTCGCTTGCCCAATATGTAACGGAATCAATCATATACTTTCTGAACATAAGATGTTCGCTTGCTGTATCATTTGAACAGCCCGAACCGTTTGAGAAAGTTCCGTCATTGTTCATTCTGTAGTAATAATTCGGAACTGTTCTCTGAAACCAAGAATCAGAGGTGTAGGTGTGGTTATAGACAACATCCATAATTACACCGATTCCGGCATTATGAAGTGCCTGAATCATCTGCTTACATTCCTTGATTCTCACTTCACCCTTTTTAGGATTTGTTGAATAAGAGCCCTCGGGGCAGTTGTAGTTGACGGGATCGTAGCCCCAGTTGTACTGATCCATAATGTTCTTGCTCTCGTCAACAGAACCGAAATCATAGAACGGCATAATCTGCACATACTTTACGCCGAGCTTTTTCAGATAGTCAACGCAGGTTGATGATGCGCCCTGAACACCGTTGACCGTTGTACCTTCTTCGGTAAAAGCAAGGTACTTGCCGCGGTTAGCCTCACTCACACCGCTTGATTCGGATGATGAAAAGTCTGCTACAGAGATTTCCCAGACCGATGCATCTGTCTGATTCTGTACAAGCACATGCTTATCATTTTCCCAACCTCGGGATTGGTTGTGCTTAAATCGACAACCATTGAGCGTTGACCGTTCACACCGCAAGCCTTTGCGTAGACATCGGCTGTTTCCTTGGTAGTTTTTCCGTGTGTTACCGAGTAGGTATAATATTTGTTAAGCAGGTCACCGTTAATTGTAACGGACCACACGCCCGTTGTTTTGTCAAGCGACATGGCTCTTGACATTATAGAACCTGCATCTCCCTCATTATCACTGCCGTGTTCAAAAATATTCACACGAACAGACGCCGCATTAGGCGACCATACCTTGAAGGTAGTTGCCTTTTTTGAGTAAGAAGCCCCCAAATCATTACCTGAATATGCCGACTTATCCAGATTTGCAGCATATGCCTGATAATCTGTTACAGTTTTCTTTTCCGCTGCCGAAACATCAGCCGCACACATTCCTGTAATCATCATAGCTGTCATTACTCCTGCCAATAATCTTTTTAGAAACAATCAAAAATGCCTCCTGACTTATTCGGATATGAGCAAAACAAAGGTTACAATCAGCACTGTTTTACAATAGTCCATACGAATTCCAATGTTAGCATTTCATTAGTTAATTTTATCATATAAGGCAATATATTTTAATTCCGATTAAGAATATAGCAATTGATAAAGGCTTTATTGTTGTAGAATTTTCTTTGACAAATATGTGCAATATGCTGATTTTCTAAAAGTTTATTTTTAAATTTATATTAAGCAAAGAAAAATCCGTCAAAAAAATACAATTCGACAGTTAAATTTACTAAATTATTGAATTTTGTTATCAATAGAAAAAAAATTCCCCGACCACAGTCGGGGATGACAGAATCACAAGCCGTAGGTTGAAGTGTTGACAATTGCACTCTCAATCCGAAGAAGTCTGTTATATTTTGCAACTCTGTCGGTTCTGCACGGAGCACCTGTTTTTATCTGTCCCGAATTAACCGCAACGGCAATATCCGCAATGGTTGTGTCCTCCGTTTCGCCGCTTCTGTGTGAAATAATCGTGCGATAACCCGCCTTGTGAGCCGTGTCAATTGCATCAAGCGTTTCCGTCAGCGTTCCTATCTGATTAATTTTAATCAAAATTGCGTTGCCTGCTCCAAGCTCTATGCCTTTTTTAAGTCTTTTTGTGTTTGTAACAAACAAATCATCGCCGACAAGCTGAACTTTGTTGCCGATTTTTGAAGTAATATTCTGCCAACCGTCCCAGTCGTGTTCGGAAAGCGGATCTTCAAGCGAGATAATCGGATAATCAGAACAGAGCTTGTCAAAATAATTTATAAGTTCGTCGCTTGAAAGCGAATCGCCTCTCTTTGGAAGAATATATTTTCCGTCGGAATACCATTCGGAAGATGCGGCATCAAGCGCAATTTTAATTTCATTGGTAGTATAACCTGTTTTTTCAATCGCTTTAATTATATACTCAATTGCATCCTCATCACTTTTCAGGCTCGGTGCATAACCGCCCTCATCGCCTACACCTGTTGACATATTATTCTCTTTTAGAATTTTGCCGAGTGTATGGTAGATTTCACAGCACTGCATCATTCCCTCGGAAAAACACCTTGCGCCGACAGGCATAATCATAAATTCCTGAATGTCGATATTGTTTGACGCATGAGCGCCGCCGTTGAGAATATTCATCATGGGAACAGGCATTCTGACTGCATATGTTCCGCCGATATAACGGAAAAGCGGTAATTTCAAATGTCTTGCAGCCGCCTTTGCACAGGCAAGCGATACGGCAAGAATAGCATTTGCACCGAGCAAATCCTTATTTTCCGTGCCGTCAAGTTCAATCATTTTGCTGTCGATTGCGCACTGGTCAAAAGGTGAGTCGCAACAAAGATTAGGCGAAATTATGCTGTTGATATTTTCAACGGCTCTCTGCACACCTTTGCCGAGATAGCGTTTTTCACCGTCACGAAGTTCAACCGCCTCAAATTCTCCCGTTGACGCACCCGAAGGGACAGACGCTTTTGCAAAGGTTCCGTCAGAAAGTCCGACCTCCGCCTCAACCGTAGGATTTCCTCTTGAATCAATTATTTCTCTGCCGATTATCGTATCTATTTTTATTTCCATTTATATGCCCTCTCGTATTGAAATTTTATAACATAAACCGTTTTCAGATATTTTTAATCTGAGCAACGCTGTGTTTTGTCTGCATTGTTATTTTTCCGTACACGGTTTATTTTATGCAGGAGTAACGCATTTTTGTCACAGGCATATATTGTTACTATGAAAAGCAAGGAGGACAGATATGGAAATGGTTCAGTACACCGTTCGTCCCGGCAATACGCTTTTTGGCATTGCGCAGTTCTTTCAGACAACGGTTAATGACATATTAAAATACAACAACATTCAAACTCCTGACGCTATTTTTGTAGGTCAGTTCTTACGGTTCCCGCCGGCAGTGCGGAAACGCAGTATCATGTTGCCCGTCCTGGTGATTCGCTGTGGATAATTGCACAAATGCACGGAACAACCGTTGAGAATCTCTCACGGCTTAACGGACTTTCAAATCCGAATGTAATTTATCCGGGGCAGATTATAAAGGTAAGATAACAAAGGAGGACAGCTTTCTGTTTAGAAAAGCTGTCCTCTTAAAATTTCATTTGATTATTTCCTGTGTTTTCTAAGGTAATCGTCAATCTGATTTCTGTCAAAAATTCCGAGGTCATCGCAACCTGCAAGATACTCGTTATGATGGCGAACCTCGTGATGAAGTATTTCAACGAGCTTTTTTCGGTATTCCTCATTATCAAGTGAGCCATAAACCCTGTTGATTGAACCGTAGTAAAACACAATTGCATTGCCGAGAGAATTGCGTATGTACTCACCCAAAATGAACAAATCATTGTTAAGTGCTTTTGGATGAACCTTTAACTGCGGAAGAAGTGAAATCCCTCCGTTTAAATCTCTGTATAATTCATAAGGCATGGAATCTGCAATTTCGTCAAGCATTGCGCCGCATTCATCAAAAGTAATCATAAAGTCTGATTAATAGTCAAGATAGTCCTTGAGCTTTCTGCTTCTTGATGGATGACGGAGCTTACGGAGAGCCTTTGCCTCAATCTGACGGATACGCTCACGGGTTACATTAAACTCCTTGCCGACTTCCTCAAGGGTTCTGCTTCTGCCGTCCTCAAGACCGAAACGAAGTTTGAGAACCTTGGCTTCACGGGGAGTGAGGGTTGAAAGAACATCCGAAAGCTGTTCACGGAGCATTGTGTGTGATGCGGCATCGGCAGGTGCGGGAGCATCGTTATCGGGGATAAAGTCACCGAGATGGCTGTCTTCCTCCTCGCCTATAGGAGTTTCAAGTGAAACAGGCTCCTGAGCAACACGCATAATTTCACGAACCTTGTCAACAGGCATATCAATTTCTGCGGCAATTTCATCGGCAGACGGCTCATGACCGTTCTGGTGAAGGAGCTGACTCTGAACCTTTTTTACCTTGTTGATAGTTTCAACCATATGAACAGGAATACGGATTGTACGAGCCTGATCGGCAATTGCACGGGTAATGGCCTGTCTGATCCACCATGTTGCATATGTTGAAAATTTAAAGCCCTTTGTATAGTCAAACTTTTCTACAGCCTTGATAAGACCGAGATTGCCTTCCTGAATAAGGTCAAGAAACTGCATGCCTCTGCCGAGATAACGCTTTGCAATTGAAACAACAAGACGAAGGTTTGCCTCGGAAAGACGCTGTTTTGCGGCAACATCACCGTCAGCGATTCTGATTGCGAGGTTGATTTCTTCATCGGAAGAAAGTAGCGGAACCCGTCCGATTTCTTTAAGATATACCTTTACGGGATCGTCAACCGAAACGCTGCCTGTTTCTGCAATCTGAGCGTGTGAGTCGCCGTCTTTGCTTTCATCAAAGCCAAGGTCGATATCGTCAATTTTAATATCTCCCGAATCCTCTACGATTTCAATGCCAAGCTGTGCAAGTGAATCATAAAGCTTTTCAAGCTGTTCGGGATCAAAGTCAATTTCACCGATTGCATCAAGAATGTCCTGGTTTGTAAGCTGACCTTTCTGCTTACCGAGTTCCATAAGTTCTCTTACGACTGTTTTCTTATCGGGTGTAGCTGCCATACTCATTTTCCTTTCCTGCGTTTACTGCTTCTTTTTCCTTATTTTATCAAGATATGCCATAAGCTCCTCATTTGAAACATCGGCTAAATCGCCGGAATTGAGCTTTGAGCTTTCCTCGTTGATAACATTTATGTATTCATTCATTGCCTCAGCGGTTGACGCCCCCGGAATTGCCTGTGACATCAGCTGATAAAGCTTTGAATTTTCATCCTGTGTAAAATCTGCCGCCGTATTCGTAAGAGGATCCTCTCCCCTCTCAATGCGAGCGCTGAAATATTCAAAAAACCTCCGCATCAGAGTATTCTGAAATTGTTCGGGCTTTACCCTTGCAGAAATCTCCTCATATGCATCGGGATTGTTTAAAAGATAAACCAAAAGAGCTTCTTCGGCACTTGAACTGCGTGGCTTTTGGAAATGTTCGGGATTGATTTTGTCATTTCTTCGGCTGAGTTCAAGCTGAATTTGACGAGCCTGTTTCTTTTCTTCTGCCCTTTCACCTCTGCGTGACACCCTTGACACCTGCTGTTTGAATGCATTTTTGTCAACTCCGAGTTCGGATGCAACCTTTGAAGAATAGACATCCCGTTCAATCGGACTGCTGATTGTTGCAATCAGCTTTGCCGCCTCCTCAAGAAAAGCAACCTTGCCCTCCGTCAGCTGAATATTGTGTGCATTTTTTAGCTTTTGCAGTCGGTATTCAACATCGTTTCCGCATTTGTCAAGCAACGCTTTGAATGCGGCAGGGCCGTCATTACCCTTTGATTTGATAAATTCATCGGGGTCCTTACCGCTTGGAATTGTAAGAACCTTAACATTAAGTCCCGAATTTCTGAGTATAGGAATTGCCCTTGCGGTAGCCTTTTGACCTGCCTCATCGGCATCGTAACAGATAATCACCTCATCGGCATACCGTTTCATCAAACAGCCTGTTCACCTGTAAGAGCCGTTCCCAGGGTTGCAACGGCATTTGTAAAACCTGCCTGATTCACAGCGATGACATCCATATAGCCCTCGCAAAGAATCAGAGTTCTCTTGCCCGAATTTTTTGCGTTGTTGAGTGAAAACAGGTTTGCACTCTTTTTAAATACGGGGGTATCGGAGGTGTTGAGATATTTAGGCTTTGCATCGGACATAATTCTTCCGCCAAATGCAATAACATTCCCTCTCAGGTCAATAATCGGAAACATAACACGATCTGTGAATCTGTCATAGATTCCGTTGCCGTTTCTGTGCCGAACCGCAAGATTTGCGGCAACAAGTTCGCTGTCATTAAAGCCTTTTGATTTGAGATGATTGCATAGTGACGACCAGTTATCATCGGCATAACCGAGTCCGAAATGACGGATTGTTCTGTCGGATAAGGCTCTTGAATGAAAATAATCAAGACCTTTTCTGCCTTGCGGAGAACACAAAGCGGCATAATAAAACCTTGCCGCCTCACGGTTAGCTTCAAACACTCTGTTTCTAAGACGGCTCATGCTGTCATCATAGCTGTTTTCGGGCATTTCAAGTCCTGCCCGCTGTGCAAGATACTTCACGGCATCGACATAGTCAAGATTTTCAATTTTCATAATAAAAGAGATGACATCTCCGCCTACTCCGCAACCAAAACAATAGAACGAACCGTTTTCGGTATATACATTAAAAGAGGGAGTTTTTTCGCCGTGGAACGGACAAAGACCGACCATATTTCTTCCCCGTCTTTTGAGATTGACATAACCCGAAACAACATCCGTGATATCGTTTCGCATTTTTAAATCCTGCAAGAAACTTTCAGGGAAAGCCATAAAACTCCTCCTCTCGCTTACCTATTAGCTTTTTACGAAATTTTTTTGAATATTCCTTTAAATATTTGAAATTATTTTGAAAAGTATTTCATTTTTTAGCTTTTGAGGTCGAAAGCATAAAAAGTTTTGTCATAAAGAAAACTTTATAACTCAACGGCATAATATTTTTCCTCATCAAAAACCGCCTGAACCTCACCCGCAGTTGCATCTGCAAGCTTTTTGTTAAGCTGTAGCAGTAAATCGGGTTTAATATGGAATTTAATCAGCACATCGCCCTCATAGACAGTATCGTCAACAGCACCGCCGTTATCAGTTACAAGTGCCGAAACCTTGCCGTACCGGTTGTATGTACAACGAGCAGAACAGACAAGACAGTTCTGCATCATAACGATTTTTGCGGCATCAAGGGCAATTTTTGCACCGTGAGAATATGCTCTCACAAGTCCGCCCGTGCCAAGCAAAACACCGCCGAAGTAGCGGGTAACAACAACACATACATCATAAATTTCATTTTTTACAATTACATCAAGGCAAGGCATACCGGCTGTACCCGAGGGTTCACCGTCATCGCTGTAACGCTTTATGTTGCCCTCACGCAGAGAATAGGCATAGACATTGTGAGTTGCGTTCCAATGTTCACTGCGTTTTTCGTTGATAAAATCAACAGCCTCCTGCTCACAGGTTACAGGCTTGCAATAGCCGATAAAGCGTGAACGCTTTTCAACAAATTCGTCTTTTGCGTTACTTAAAACGGTTTTGTAATCCTTTGCCATAATAATACCTCAATTATACAGACACTCTGCACACGGTTATGCAAAGTTTCCGTAAAGTAAACAAGGCGGCACAATGTGCCGCCTAAACAATTACATAATAAATTATTTATCCATACCGAAACGCTTCTTGAATCTGTCAACGCGTCCGCCGGTATCAACTAATTTCTGCTTTCCTGTAAAGAATGGGTGGCATTTTGAACAAATTTCAACACGGATGTCCTTCTTTGTTGAACCTGTTTCAATAACATTACCGCAAGCACAAGTAATTGTTGTTTTCTCATACTTAGGATGGATATTCTCTTTCATTGTTTTCACCTACCTGACATTACACAATTAACGGATTAATTATACAACATAATATTGCAAAATGCAAGCGTTTTTAAAAATATTTATTTTATTTTGGGATTGCCTGTTTTTGAAGGTAGCTTTTGTACTCTTCAAGGCACATTCCGTAGGAACGCATACGCTTTGCGTTTTCAATCCCCACATATCTGTACAGCGAGTCTGACGGATTCATTCGTGTTACTGAGGTTTTGTTTTCGGTATATCTCTGAACAAATCCGTATTCAACACAGTTTCGCTCAAGAAATGCCTTTGAACCCGAATTTGAAAAATCAAATTCAACAAGCAACCCCGTCTGTGACTCCGACTGTCCGCCGTGAGGCGTGGTTTTTAAGACCTCCGCCTCTGCTCTGACAGTTGTATATTTTGATGATTGCAACATCTTTTGAAGTTCGGATTGAAACCTTTCTTCCTGTTCATCATAACTCACATATGCAGTCTTGATTTTAAGCTCGGTGCCGTTTTCTTTTGACGCTTTCAAAAGATTCTCAAGCGGTTTCAGTGCGTCCCTGTTCACTTTGAATCCGTTCACGGTTTCAAGATCGGGCACATAATCCTTATCAAGCGGATTTGCGCTGTCAACAACCGTCAGCAGCATTTCGCTTTCTGCCTGAATCTGTTCGGGAGTTTCGGGATTACTTTTCTGATTACTTTTAAGTATTGAAAAATTCCGAACGCAATAGCTGCGACAAGAATCACACCGATACAAGCTAACGCAATGTACCTTCGGCGAGGATTTGATACGGGAAGAATTCTTCCCGTTCTCTCCTCAATAAGCGCCTGTTTTCGTCTGCGTTTTGATTCTCTGTAGCTGTTTTTATCAAACGGAGTGAATCCTCCGGACATCAGCATCCCTCCGAAAAAATTTCAGAATTATTTTTCCTTTGTATCTACTTCGTTCTTAACAAGAGCAACAAATTCGTCAACAGACATATTCGGGATTTCTCCTCTTTTTCTTGAACGAACCGTAACTGTTGATGAATTCATCTCGTTGTCGCCGATTACAAGAATATACGGAATTCTTTCAAGTCTTGCAGCCTTAATCTTTGGACCGATATTTTCATCCCTGCTGTCAACAGTAACTCTCATGCCGAGTGAAGTAAGTCTGTCTGCAATACCCTGTGCATACTCAACATTACCCTCTTTTATCGGAAGAAGTCTGATCTGCTCGGGAGCAAGCCAAAGCGGCATTACACCGGCAAATCTTTCAATCATATATGCAAGAGTTCTTTCAAAGCAACCGAGTGAAGTTCTGTGAATAATATACGGAAGCTTCTTCTGACCGTCCTTGTCGATGTAGTACATACCGAATCTTTCGGCAAGGAGCATATCAATCTGGATTGTAACAATTGTGTCTTCCTTACCAAATACATTCTTGTACTGAATATCAAGCTTCGGACCGTAGAATGCGGCCTCGTCAATACCAATCTCATAGTCAACATCAAGGTCATCGAGAATAGTTTTCATAACAGCCTGTGACTCTTCCACTGTTCCTTTGTACCTCATACTTATTATTCTTGTTTTCGGGATCCCACTGTGAGAATCTGAAAGTACAGTTTTCAAGAAGTCCTACCGTGTCAAGGAAATATTTAGCAAGTTCAAGACAACCCTTGAATTCCTGTTCAAGCTGATCTGGACGGAGAATGTAGTGTCCTTCTGAAATTGTGAACTGACGAACACGGATAAGACCGTGCATCTCACCGCTTGCCTCGTTACGGAAAAGTGTTGATGTTTCCGTAAGACGCATCGGAAGGTCACGATATGAACGCTGTTTGTTAAGATAAACCTGATACTGGAATGGGCAAGTCATAGGACGAAGTGCGAAGCATTCCTTTTCTTCATCATGCGGATCGCCGAGTACAAACATACCGTCAAGATAATGATCCCAGTGACCTGAAATCTTATAAAGATCTCTCTTTGCAAGAAGAGGAGTTTTTGTAAGAAGACAGCCCTTTGACTGCTCAACATCTTCAACCCATCTCTGTAAAAGCTGAACAACTCTTGCACCCTTTGGAAGAAGAATAGGAAGTCCCTGACCAACATAGTCAACAGTTGTAAAGTATTCAAGTTCACGACCGAGCTTGTTGTGGTCACGAAGCTTTGCTTCTTCAAGCTTTTTGAGGTGTTCTTCAAGCATTGACGCCTTTGGGAAAGCTACACCGTAAACACGGCAAAGCTGTGCGTTGTTTGCGTCGCCTCTCCAGTAAGCGCCTGTGCAGGCAGTGAGTTCAATAGCCTTAATCGGTGCAACACTCATGAGGTGAGGACCTGCGCAGAGGTCGATAAACTCACCCTGTTTGTAGAATGTGATATGCTCGCCCTTGTCGGAATGTTCCTTAACAAGTTCAACCTTGTAAGGCTCGTTCATCTCTTCAAGTTTCTTTTCAGCCTCCTCCGGAGAAAGCTCAACTCTTTCAAGCTCAAGACCTGATTTTACGATTTTCTTCATCTCAGCCTTGATTTTTTCAAGGTCTTCGGGTGAGAAAGGCTTTTCAACATCAAAATCATAGTAAAAACCGTTGTCAACGGCAGGACGATTGCACACTTTGCATTCGGATAAAGTCTTTTTACTGCCTGAGCAAGAACATGAGAGGCTGTGTGCCAGAAAGTTTTCTGACCGTCAACATTATCAAATGTGAGAAGTTCAACCTTACAATCTTTTTCAAGCGGTGTTCTGAGGTCACAAAGGTCGCCGTCAACCTTTGCACAGCAAACAGACTTGTACAAGCCTGCACCGATTGATTTTGCAATTTCGGCAGGAGTTGTACCGTTTTCAAATTCCTTGACTGCTCCGCCTTTTAATTCAACATTAATCATAACCATTCTCCTTTTTAATATGTGATGAAAACAAAAAATCCCAATATTCCAAAACGGAATATTGGGACGAATAAATCGTGGTTCCACCCAAGTTCGGCTTAAAGCCTCTTGACGGTTTTAACGCAACCAAACGCCGTGCCATTTCCTGCACAGTCTTAAAGGTGGTAACTTGCAATGCTTTTTGCGAAATATCACAGCAAATAATTTCGCTCTCTGGAAAAAGCAGGACTGCAAATCATGTCCTCATCAAAAATCAATTTTCTTTTCATTTGTATGGTACCACTTTAAAACCTGAATGTCAACACCTAACTCGATGTTCTTAATTATTTTTTATCTTCAAGTTCCTTGAGAAGTCTGTCGATTTCGCTCATTCTGTCGTCTGAAACCTCTGTGTCTTCAACAGGGGCTTTAACAGGAGCTTCTGCCTTTACAGGCTCGGTTTTTTCCTCTGAAACATCAAGACGCTTTGCGTACACGGGTTCTTCGGGAATTTCAGGCTCTGCAGGAGCTTCTGCAACAGGCTTTGCAGTTTCCTCTTTTAAAGGCTCGGCGGCAATTTTTTCTGCAAGCTGAGTCTGATTTTCATCGCCGTAGCCGAGAACAAGACCGTCATTTATATTTTCGTTTTTGATTGTTGCATCGTCATATTTTTCCTCATCGTAGCCCATCACAAAATCGGAAAGTCCCTGTGCAACTGCCTCGTAGCTGTCATCGCTTGCAGGAACATCATCTTCCTTTTTATCGGAAACAACAAGCTCATCGTAACCGCCTGAGCTGATATAGCTGTTTTCGTATGTATCCTCATCTTCGGGAAGGCTTTCGATAATCTCAACCTCCGCCTTTGTAAGGCAGCCTGCGAACATTTCAACAGAAAACGAAACAATATAAATGCCGAGAACAATAAACATAACTCCGTTCACAAGAGCACTGATGCCTGTGTTTTCAACGGATGATGTCAAAACAGCACCGACACCGTATGAAAGTGAAACAGCGGCAGCGGGCATACCGTAAATAAAGCAGGCTTTAACAGGGTTTCTGCCCTTTACCCTTGAAACAACCATTGAACTTGAGAAAAGGTAAAGTGTGATGAAAATGTAACAGAAGAGCGGCGTCATATCGCTTGCTGAGATTGAAACCTTTGTTGCGGCGAGAAATTCCGAAACGAGTTCACTGCATCCCCAAAGTGCCGGGAAAACAAAGAACATCGACACATTTGATACGATTGATTTGCCTGAAAAATGCACCTTGCCGATCATAATCATAGCAATAGCCGCAGGAATCGAGAACAGAGCCGCAATGATGCTCAAAAGATAATTATCCGTGTTACCCGGAGTTGCGTTAATCAAAGCCAAAAATGACGAACCGACAATCGCAATACCCGAAATTACTGCAAACGCACCCGAAACAAAATTCTTTTTAACGGGATATACGGGAGCCGTCTTTCTGTCAAAAAGGTTAATTAAAACACAAACCGCAAAAAGCCCGAGTATGATTTCAATTATGAAATAGTTAATGCCCGACTTGTTCATGCCGAACAACAATCCGTTGCCGTCAACTGCGAACATACTCATAATTTTAAGACCTATAGCAGCTATTACAGCCGGAATAAATGGTATAACTGAATATTTGGTTTTCATAAAAATCTCCGTTTCTGTACCGTAACAAGACAATTTTAAAAAACGACTTTGTTACACGATTATTGATATGCCGCCGAAAAATCAAACAGCAAAAACAAATACAAAATGAATTGTAAGTAATTATTATTTCGAATCAATCATATATTATTTTAAGCCAACATAACCGTTATGTCAAGAAAAAATAAGTCACAAAATACAATAGTATTATTTATTTTTTTGTGCGAAATAAAGGAGCATGGTAATGAAGGAAAAATTAATTGCAGTTGTCCTTCTGCTGATTCTCACTGCAAGCCTCCCCATTGCAGTTTCAAAATGTTCTGAACGGTCTTTTGCAAAACCGACAGTTTCAACATCCGACACCCCCGAAAAGCCAAAAGATTCGGGTGAAATTCTCTGTGCGTTGACGGCAGGATTGTATAAAGACAGCTACTCTGCCGAAACACTAAAGGCAATTGCAATTCTTATGAACACAAATTACAAAGCTAATCCCGATTCTTTCAAGGCAAACGATTTTCTGTATGAAGAAAACGCATCGGGAAGTATAAAGGATGTTTACGGTGAAATAAAAAAAGCCGCTGAGAGTGCAAAAAACAAAACGCTCCGCAAAAACAGCGAAGCGTTGTTTGTTCCCTATTCCGAAACTTCAAACGGTACTACATACAAAAACGAAAATTACAAGTATATTCACAGCGTTGCATCGCCGTGGGATTGTTACCAAACCGATTTTGACGCAAATGCCGAATGTGTCGGAGTGAGTCTTTCGGGAATTGATTACCTTTGCAAAAACGGCTGCAGTGCCGAAGAAGCATTGCTGTGGTATCTTCCCGATTTTGAAATTGCTGACGATTAATTTACATAATAAGACGCAATATGTCTGAGTTTATCCCTTGCCTTCATAATGTGACGGGAAACCGTTGACGAGTTGACTCCCAGTTCTTTTGCAATCTCCTTTTCCTTTTTACCATTGAGATAGTAATCTACAATACAGATTCTCTGTCTTTCGGTAAGCTCGTTCAGAACAGCCATTGAAAGAATTTTCTTCATCTTATCACGGGAGTTTTCATTTGTACTGCCGTGCCAAAATCCCGAATCCGACATTAATCTGTGTTTGTTGTTGTCTGTAATATGTATAAATTCTCTTTTCATTTTATCATACTCCGTAATATCTATCCATAAGATGATTTGAAATGTGAATGCATTCATTATAATAAATCTTGTATTTTGCAATTTTCAAATCAAGTTCTTTTTTGTTGATTTCCGATTTGCCTCTTTTTTCTGCTTTGAGTCTGTCGATAACATCCTGAATGCTGTCGGCAGTATTTTTATATTCCATTGACCATTCAAAATAATTAACCATACCGATATCCTTTCCTTGATTTTATTCATTTAGAAGGTCGGCGGGGCTTTCAACCTTCTAATTCCATTATACAGAACATATCGAACAAATTCAAGAACATTTGTTCGATATTATAAGTGACATACATTCACTGTCCCTTTGTACGGACTATGCTCTGTTTTTCAAAATTTCTTTGTTTATGACATATAATTCGGATAATCAACAAAAAGATTTTGCGTTTTTACCAAAATTTTGGTGTGTAAATCAATTACAAAAGCATAACAAAAAGTGTATAATAAGAGTAATCGTGCAGCATTGAATGGCATAAGTCCGGATTTTCAATGCTGCACATTTTTGTGTCAAAAACATCGGAGGTTATATAATGGAAAAAACGCAAAAAATGAATAAAATGGGAACTGAAAAAATAAGCAGGCTTTTGCTTACTATGGGTGTTCCGATGATAATTTCAATGGTTGTACAGGCTGTGTACAATATCGTTGACAGCTACTTTGTAAGCTGTATGAAAGATCCGAATATACCCGCACTCGGTGATTATGCGGTAAATGCACTCACGCTGGCATTTCCTGTTCAGATGCTTATGGTTGCGGTCGGAGTCGGTACGGGAGTCGGCATCAACTCGATTTTGTCAAGAAGTCTTGGTGAGGGCAATAAAGAAAAGTGCAGTAAAATTTCGGGCAACTCAATTTTTCTTGCACTTTGCACCTGTGTTGTATTTGTGCTTTTCGGAATTTTTGGAGTTGACGCATACATAGCCTCACAAACAAGCGATCCGATTATCACATCAATGGCTGTTTCATATCTTAAAATCTGCACCTACAGTTCACTGGGCGTTAGTATGTACATGATTTTTGAAAAGCTGTTACAGGCAACGGGATATACAATGCAGACAACAGTTGCGCAGATTGTCGGTGCGGTTGTGAACATGATACTCGATCCGATTATGATTTTCGGTTGGTGCGGTTGCCCTAAGCTCGGTATTGACGGTGCTGCTATTGCAACGGTTATAGGTCAGTTCATTTCATTCTTTATTGACGCATATTTCTATTTCAGATGCAATTCAAAGCATTTCAACACATCATTAAAGTATATGAAACCCGAAGGCAGGATTATCAGGCAGATTTATCAGGTTGGTATCCCCGCTATTATTATGCAGGCGCTTATGTCGATTTTGACATACAGCATTAATGTTATTTTTGTAAGAGTTTCAACGGATGCGGTTACGGCTTACGGTATCTACTACAAAATTCAGCAGTTTGTATTTTTTGCCGCATTCGGCATGAACAATGCGATGATTCCGATTATAGCGTTCAACTACGGCAAACAGGATAAAAAGCGAGTAAACGACAGCATTAAATACGGACTTATTTACACGGTATCAATTCTTTGTGCAGGAATTATAATTCTTCAAATTTTGCAAAACAGATACTCGGAATATTCTCGCTTACAGAATCGACAACCGAACTTGCAAAGCTTGCAATTAGAATAATCACACCCGGATTTATATTTGTCGGTGCTAACATTGCGTATCAGGGAATTTTTCAGGCACTCGGCAACGGTGTGCATTCGCTGATACTTTCGCTTGTACGACTTATTGTTGTCCCTCTGCCCATTGCATACATTTTTTCATGCTTTGATTTTGCATCATCAATAATCTGGATTGCATTCCCAATCGGCGAAGCTGTAGCTTTATCGTTGCACTTATTTTTATGGCAAATATCCGCAGGAAAAAGATTAATCCAATTAAAAATGGTGTTTAACAGTAAAAACAATATTTCTTATTGATTTACTTTTTGTTTATTTTGTATAGAGTCAATTATTAAAATCATCGTTTTTGTCGGGTAATTTAAGATTCTAAAAAAATACTGCACAAACATCTTCTTGATTTTTTGTACAGTTTGTCTTTTCGACTGTATGAATATTAGAATTGCACCCTCTCACCTTGAATTTACCCCTAAAAATCGGTATAATATAAGACAATGAATAAAGATAAGGTTCAAAACTTTATCTTACCTGTTCATTAAATATTCGGCAAAAATGTTTGCTTCTTTATTGAAACATTCATTTTCATAAAACACACAATCGCGAAAAGGATCGTCATTTGACGGTCTTTTTTGCGTTTGAAAAAAATTCATAATTACATAATTTCTGCATAAAAATCGGAGCCGTGAAAAATCACGACTCCTTTTTTGCTTTATCTTATTTTTTCAGTATAATCAAGTGCTATCCAACCGGCACCGCTTTTGAGTTTGCCCCACTTGGCTGCACCTGCACCCGACTTTTCATCGACTATCGTGTACGCTCCGCCCTTTGGAACAGCGCCGTTAACATCGTAATTTGTACCCGGACCTTTACGGATATTCACGCCGTTTGACGAGGTTATTCTCACGATATAACGCCTGAAAGCTTTATCCGAACCCGCTTTTGAACTGTCTGAGCCTGCAAAGTCAGTTTTGTATTTCACATCAAAATAATTGCACATACCCTTGCAGATTGCCTCTCCGATTGCAACTGTATTCTTGCGTATCCAATCCGAGCCTGTCACGGTGTCGTGAAACTCGCATTCAACATACACGGTTAATGCCTTCGGCACATTGATTTCGTAGAGGTCGGTTTTGTAGCTGACTGAATCGTCCTTGCCGGGCGAGATTGCTCCGAGGGCAGACTTTACCGCCTCGGCAGCCTTTCTGCCGTTTGAATTGAGGCAAAACACTCTTGTACCGCCCGTATATTTGCCGTTAAACGCGTTAGTGTGGATCGGCATATGAATGTCTGCTCCAAACTTATCCGACTCGGGACAGCGTGTCTGCATAAGCGTGCCCGACTTTGCGACCATAACATCGAATCCGCAACGCTTGAGCGCTTTGGCTGCTGCGGCGGCAATTTTGTCGCACTGAGCCATTTCATTCGTACCGCCCGTTGCATAGGTGTTGCCGTTTTGGTTTGACGGACTGAGATATATTTTTTTACTCATTGTCTTTATCTTCTCCCTCTTTTAAATTCATTACTGCCGATGCACCTGCCGCAACAGCCGCAACAGCAAGACCGATGAGAGCGTTCTTTACAACATCACCGTCGTTAAAATCAAGACCGCCCAAAGCGAGCGTTACATTGGTGATAACATAACCGAGAGCAGTCTGAATAAATGTTCTGAACGCTCTTTTTAAACACGGTTTTTTTAAGCATATTTTTATTTTACTCATTATATTATATTTTCCTTTCCTTGTTTTGTTCGTTTTCCAAATCCGCTATTCTGTGTTCCGCTGTTTTGATTTTGTTGTCATTAACTGCCTCGTGCTGCTCAATAAGATATACACGCTCAACAAGATTATTATGCTTGTCAACCTTTTTTTCGAGCTGTTCAATGCGATAATTTGATAATCTTGACGCTGTAAAAATGCCTGCAAGTGAGCCGGCAAGAGTTCCTGCAAATGAAATCAACGCTATAAGAATTTGGTCTGTCAAAAAAATCACCTCCCACTTACAGGCTCAAAAAAAGGAGAAATTGCACTAAACAATGCAATTTCTCCGAAATTTCTTTATATTTATTTTTTAAAACGATTATTTTTTCTTTATAAGAATTATAACAACGGTTTAAGATACTGTCCCGTAAATGATTTTTCAACCTTTGCAACCTGTTCGGGAGTGCCTTTGGCAACGATTGTACCGCCGCCGTCACCGCCCTCGGGACCGAGGTCGATAAGATAATCGGCTGTCTTGATAAGGTCAAGGTTGTGTTCAATTACAACAACCGTGTTTCCGCCGTCAACAAGAAGCTGAAGAACATCAACAAGTCTGTGTACATCGGCAATGTGCAAGCCCGTTGTCGGCTCGTCAAGAATATAAATTGTCTTGCCCGTACTGCGTTTTGAAAGCTCTGTTGCAAGCTTTACACGCTGAGCCTCACCGCCCGAAAGCGTTGTTGCAGGCTGACCGAGCTTTATATAACCAAGACCCACTTCATACAGGGTTTTCAGCTTTCTGTAAATCTTCGGGATATTTGAGAAGAACTCCATTCCCTCCTCAACGGACATTTCAAGAACATCATTGATTGACTTGCCCTTGTACTTTACTTCGAGGGTTTCACGGTTATATCTCTTGCCCTTGCAGACCTCACACGGAACATAGACATCTGACAAAAAGTGCATTTCAATCTTGATAATACCGTCACCCTGACAAGCCTCACATCTGCCGCCCTTTACATTGAATGAAAATCTGCTTGGTGTAAAACCACGCATTTTCGCATCGGTTGTAGCGGCATAAAGCATTCTGATATCCGTAAACACACCTGTGTATGTTGCAGGATTTGAACGGGGAGTTCTGCCGATAGGGCTTTGGTCAATGGCAATTACCTTGTCAAGATTTTCCATACCCCTGATTTCCTTGTGCTTGCCGGGAATCGTCTTTGCTCGATTAAGATCACGGGCAAGGGCTTTGTAGAGAATTTCGTTTACAAGTGAGCTTTTGCCCGAACCCGAAACACCTGTTACGCAGACAAATTCACCGAGCGGAATTTTAACATTGATATTTTTAAGGTTATTTTCAGCCGCTCCTCTGACTTCAAGGAAAAGTCCGTTGCCTTTTCTGCGCTTTTCGGGAACGGGAACTTTGCGTTCGCCCGAAAGATACTTGCCTGTGATTGAATTCGGACATTGCTTAATCTTTTCAACATCACCTACACAGACAATTTCACCGCCGTGAATACCTGCCCCGGGTCCTACATCCACAATGCAATCTGCGGCATACATAGTGTCCTCATCGTGTTCAACAACGATAACAGTATTTCCGAGGTCACGAAGTCGCTTTAAGGTTGCAAGAAGTTTTTCATTGTCACGCTGATGAAGTCCGATACTCGGCTCGTCAAGAATATACAGCACACCCATAAGCGAACTGCCGATTTGCGTTGCAAGGCGGATTCGCTGACTTTCACCGCCGCTGAGTGTTCCCGAGCTTCTTGAAAGAGTAAGGTAGCCGAGTCCTACACTCTTGAGAAAGTTAAGTCTTTCGTTAATTTCTTTTATAATTTCAGCACCGATAATCTGCTCTTTTTCTGTAAGCTTGAGCTGACCTACAAAGTCGAGTGCGTCAATAACAGACATTTTGCAGAAATCGGCAATGTTAAGTCCGCCGACTGTTACTGCAAGGCTTTCGGCTGAAAGTCTGTCACCGTGACAGAGATCGCACGGAATTTCTGCCATATACGAACGGATTTCATCCTTAATCCAGTTACTGCTTGTGTCATGATAACGGCGTTCAAGGTTGTTGATTATACCCTCAAATTTATGCTGATAAGTACCTCCGCCGTAAACCGATTTTTTATTGATTGTCAGCTCATCATCACCTGTGCCGTAGAGGATTTTGTCGATAGTTTCCTTCGGGAGATTTTCAAGCGGTTCATCAACGAAAAATTGTACTTTTTCGCTAAACTCCATATACATTGCGGCAATTGTACTGCCTTCCATTGCCCAACCGCTGCCCTTGATACCGCCGTCACGGATACTCTTTGACATATCGGGAATAATTTTGTTCTCATCAATTTTGAGGAATACGCCGAGTCCCGTACACTTTGGGCACGCACCGAACGGATTGTTGAATGAAAACATTCTCGGTGAAAGCTCGTCAATGCTCACACCGTGTTCGGGGCAGGCATATTTTTGTGAAAAAGTCACATCCTCGTCGCCGTTGAAGTTCACCGTAACAAGACGCCGCCAAGCTTTGACGCTGTTTCGATGCTGTCTGAAAGTCTTGATGCTATTTCAGGCTTGATTACAAGACGGTCAACAATGATTTCTATATTATGCTTTTTATTTTTCTCAATCGGAATATTTTCCGACAAATCATAGATGATCCCGTCAACTCTTGCACGGACATAACCCGATTTTCCGGCACTGTCAAGAACCTTTGCGTGTTCGCCCTTTCTGCCCCTTACAACGGGAGCCATAACCTGAATTTTCGTACCCGTTTCATAGGTCATAATCTTGTCAACAATCTGGTCAACTGTTTGCTGACGGATTTCCCTTCCGCAAACCGTACAATGCGGAACACCTATTCTTGCGTATAAAAGGCGGAGATAATCGTAAATTTCCGTAACCGTACCGACCGTTGAACGGGGATTCTTTGAAGTAGTTTTCTGATCGATTGATATTGCAGGCGAAAGTCCCTCTATGCTTTCAACATTAGGCTTGTCCATCTGACCGAGAAACATTCTTGCATAGGAAGAAAGGCTTTCAACATATCTTCTCTGTCCCTCGGCATAGATGGTGTCAAATGCAAGCGAGCTTTTGCCCGAACCCGAAAGTCCTGTAATTACGACAAGCTTGTTACGGGGAATTTCAACATTTACATTTTTGAGGTTATGCTCTTTTGCACCTCTCACAATAATTTTATCCTGTGCCATTTCATCTACCCTTTACTGTGTCAAACACCTGACACAACTTCATACATTCGTTTAAATTTTGATTCATATACACGCATAGCCTCTCATTGCGAGAGGCTATGTTTATTTGATATTAACCTTCTGTGGACTCGTCGACCTTTGTTTCGGCTGAGGGTTCTTTATCGGCAGTTTCCTGCTCAACTTCTTCGGGTTCTTTATATGTGCCGTTCATTACGGCAGTAAAGTCCTCGCTGCCCATCTTCTCATGCTTGATAAGATATTTTGCAATATCGTGGAGCTTATCCATATTATCGCTGAGAATCTTAGTAGCGTCGCCATATGCCTTGTTGACCATATCAAGAACAAGCTGATCGATTTTAGCTGCGGTAGCCTCGGAATAATCCTGAGTTCTGCTGCCCATATCTCTGCCGAGGAATACGGAGTTGTTGTCTGTGCCGTAGCATACACAACCGAGTTCCTTAGTCATACCGTACTTTGTAACCATTGCACGGGCTGTTTTTGTAGCCTTTTCAATATCGTTTGACGCACCTGTTGAGATGTCATCCATAATAAGTTCTTCGGCAACTCGACCGCCAAGACTTACAACGATATCCTCATACATACCTCTGCGTGAGTTGTATGACTTGTCCTCACTCGGGAGCGGCATTGTGTAACCGCCTGCCATACCTGTCGGAATAATTGAAATCTCGTGAACAGGATCCTGAGTTTCGAGCTTATCAAAGAGAATTGCGTGACCTGCCTCATGATAGGCTGTGAGCTTTTTCTCTTTCTCACTCATTACTTTGCTCTTTTTCTCTGCACCGACAACAACCTTGACTGTTGCCTCCTTGATTTCGTCCATGGTAATGGCTTTTTTATCTTTTCTTGCGGCAAGAAGTGCGGCCTCATTAAGAAGATTTTCAAGGTCCGCACCTGTAAATCCGGCTGTTGTTTTAGCAATAGTCTTGAGATTTACATCGGGTGCAAGAGGTTTCTTTCTTGCATGAACCTTGAGGATAGCCTCACGGCCGTTTACATCGGGATAGCTTACAACAACCTGACGGTCAAATCTGCCCGGACGCATAAGAGCCGGATCGAGAACATCGGGTCTGTTAGTTGCGGCAATAAGGATTACACCCTCGTTAGCACCGAAACCGTCCATTTCAACAAGCAACTGGTTAAGAGTCTGCTCACGCTCATCGTTGCCGCCGCCAAGACCTGCGCCTCTCTGGCGACCTACGGCGTCAATCTCATCAATAAAGATGATACAAGGCGAGTTTTTCTTTGCCTGATCAAAGAGGTCACGAACACGGGACGCACCGACACCGACAAACATCTCAACAAAGTCTGAACCTGAAATTGAGAAGAACGGCACACCTGCCTCACCTGCAACAGCTCTTGCAAGCAATGTTTTACCTGTACCGGGAGGGCCTACAAGAAGAACGCCCTTTGGTATTCTTGCGCCGAGTTTGTTATACTTTTCAGGAGCCTTGAGGAACTCAACAACCTCTGCAAGCTCTTCCTTTTCTTCATCGGCACCTGCAACATCATCAAATGTTGTCTTGCGCTTTTCATCGTTTGTATTCTTAATCTTGGCTTTGCCAAAGCTCATTTCCTTGCCGCCAAGACCGCCGCCGCCCATTTTCTTCATAATGAGCACCCAGGCAACGATGAGAATAATCATAATGATTAGTGTCGGAATCATTTCCATAAGAATGGAATTATCCGTTGCACGGGTAAGGTTATGCGGAATTTCATCAGTTGACGCCGGATTGTAGTACGGCTTGATGTCGTCAAGGAAACGCTGAATATCGGCAAGCTGTCCTTTTACAACAATCTTTGATTTTTTGCTGTTCGAACGGGTTTCCTGCTGTTCAGTTGCGGGCTGAGTAGCAGTTGTTGCGGATTGAGAGTCGGAATCGGTTGATTTGATAGGACTCATACCCTCTTTAAGGGTAATTTCAATCTGACCTGAACCGTAGTCAATGTTAAAGCTGTCAACCATATCCTGAACAAAATACTGCTCAAGCTCCGAGGTTTTCGGTGAAGTTGACTTATTTGTGCTCAGCACAGCCGCTGTTATAATGATTATCAGAATGGGAATTCCGAGATAAAGCAGCAGATTGCGCACTTTCTTTTTATTGTCCAATGCTGTCACTCCTCTGTATAGTATTATTTTTCCGAGGTGGAAATATGTAATGCCACGAAAATTTGCGGCTTATTTTCGCATTAAAATCACGAATAAACTGACGGCTTTAATACGCTACATAAGGAAGATTTCTGTACTTTTCGTCATAGTCAAGACCGTAGCCGACGATAAATTCATCCGGAATTACCGCACCTGCGTAGTCAATATGGATATCGGCAACCCGTCTGTCCGGCTTGTTAAAAAGTGTACAGAGCTTTACTGATTTTGCCTTCTTGGCTTTGAGATATTTTGTGATAAAGTCAAGAGTATTGCCTGAGTCGATAATATCCTCAACAATGAGAATATCCTTGCCCTCAACAGACTGGGAAATATCCTTCTGAATATTAACTCTGCCTGAGCTTACAGTACCGCTGCCGTAGCTTGAAGCAACGATAAAGTCGATTGAAAAATCAAGATTAACCTTTCTCATAAGGTCAACCATAAAGGCAACGCTGCCCTTGAGCAGACCGACCATTATAAAATCTTTGTCATTATAATCTTTTTCAATCTGTTTTGCAATAGTGTTCACAATATTTTCAATATCTTTTTCCGAATACAGAATTTTTTCAATATCCTTATGCATAATTAACCCTCTTTGTCTATATTTATGAGTAATTTTTCGGTTTTTTCGGTGTCATCCGCCTTTCCCTGCAATGAAACACCAAGCTTTTCACACCACAAAACGGTGTTGGATACCGCAAGCAGTAACAGCCTATCCCTCATTTCGGACGGGATTTTCTGTTCATTAAAAACCTTGCGGAGCGGTTTTGTGACCATGCGGTCCGGATATGTAAACCTGTCGCCTGCTCTGCGTGTGCGAAAAACAGGATTTTCGCCAAGCCGCTTTTTGGAAACGAGGTTATTTTGATTTGTTACTTTTTCGGTAATTTCATTTACCGTGTATATTTTTCCGTCATAAGAAAAGGTCATATTATTCTTTAACGGAATTTCATTAAAATCAGGGGAGTTTTTAGGACATACAAAGCGGAGTATTCCCTGTTTTGAAACGGCTGTGCATTGTTTTGACAGTTCAACGCTTCCTCCGTTTCTGATTATTTCACACAATAGTAAAATTGTTTTTCTTTCGGGAGAAATGTTGCAATTATTCTTTAACAGAATAAACAACATTTCCTTCAGAACGGCAGAATCAAGGCTCAACAGCTTTTTGCAGTCGTAGCCAAAATCACCTTTGCAGTCATGCACGGCTTTTTCGGCACATTTCTTGATGAAAGCAGCCGACTCTCCGGCATTTTCACTCAAACCTAAAGCCGTCCGTTCAAAAGAAGGATTCAGCTTTTTAAGACACGGAATAATGTTATGCCTAATGTAATTTCGTGTGTAATCATCAGCAAGATTCGTACTGTCGGTAACATATTCAAGGTTGTTTTCCTCGCAATAGCTTTCAATGTCACCTCTCGAAAGTTCAATCAGCGGTCTGATTATGTTCCCCCGTTTTGGAGGAATTGCCGACAAACCTGTCAAAGACGCACCCCTTGCAATATTGAATATCAGCGTTTCGGCATTGTCGGATGCCGTGTGAGCGGTTGCAATCTTTGCACAAAGTTTTTGCGAAAGCTCGTCAAAGAAAGCGTAGCGGACATTTCTTCCGCAAAGCTCTTCGCTGATTTTCTGCTGTTTGGCAAGTGTGGGAACATCAACGCTTTTTATGAAAAAGTTCCGTGTTAAATTTCTTACAAAGAATTTTGCAGAAATTTTCATCACGCGTTGCCTCATCACCACGGATATTGTGGTTGATATGAGCGGCATAAATCGAAAGATTGTATTTTTCTTTCAGAGAAACAAAAACGCTTAACAAAGCCGTTGAATCAGCTCCGCCCGAAAGTGCAACGATTACGCTGTCACCATTTTCAAGCAAGCCGTATTTTTCAACGGTTGCTGTAACACGGTTAAGCATCTCGGTTGTCCGTTCCCGTAAAGCGCATGAACTCGCCCTGCCAATGCAGTTTTACAATATTGGTTTCACCGTGACGGTTCTTTGCTACGATACACTCACCCGAATTCATATCGGCTGTCGGTGCGGCAGAATCCTCTCCGCTCTCTTTGTCATAGTAGCCCTCACGATAAAGGAACAGTACGATATCAGCATCCTGCTCGATAGAGCCCGAATCTCTCAGGTCGGCAATCTGCGGTCTGTGGTCATCACGCTTTTCTGCGGCACGGGAAAGCTGTGACAGGGTGATTACGGGAACATTCATTTCCTTTGCAAGAATTTTCAGATTTCGTGTGATTTCCGAAATTTCATTTACACGGCTGTCAATCTTTCTGCTGCTCGACATAAGCTGAAGATAGTCGATTACAACGAGGTCAAGGTTGTGAAGTCGGCGAAGTCTTGACTTCATCTCAGGAATTGTAATACCCGGAGTATCGTCAAGATAGAGGTCGGTTTTGCTGAGAATATCGCTTGCGGGTATAAGTCTTGACCACTCCTCCTCGGTAAGCTGACCTGTTCTCAGTTTTGTACCGCCTATAAGCGCCTCACTTGAAAGCAGACGGCTTGCAAGCTGTTCCTTTGACATTTCAAGCGAGAAAAACGCAACGGTCTTTTTGGACTTACACGCAACATTTCGTGCAATATTGAGTGCAAAACTCGTTTTACCCATACCAGGTCGGGCGGCAAGAATGATAAGGTCGGAACGGTTAAGTCCCGTAATCATTCGGTCAAGGTCGCTATGCCGTTGGGATAGGTTTCATACTGTTGTCGGTTTCGCTGTTGAGTGCGTCAAGTCGGTCAAAAGTCTGTAAAATTACCGAGTTGATACGCTCAAGACCGTGCTTTTCATTGCCCTGTCTGATGTCAAAAATCTTCTGTTCTGCCGAATCAATCAGAACCGAAGGATCCTCGTTGCCTGCAGTTGCGTCATCAATAATTTCTCGGGACGCCGTAATAAGTCTGCGAACATTGTACTTTTCCGCAATAATCTTCGCATACTCCTCGGCATTTGAAATTGACGGACAATTGTTGACAAGATCCATAAGGTAGGTTTTTCCCGTTGTCTCGTCAAAAGCTTTATTCTGTTTTAATTTTTCAAGCAGAGTGACAAAGTCGATGCTAAGGCCGAGTCCGATCATCTCCTGCATCTGTGCAAAAATCAGCTTGTGCAAAGAAACATAGAAATAATCGGGGCTTTTGAGAGTATCAACAACCTTGTCAAAGGTGTCGCTTTCAAGAATGATTGCACCTAAAACCGCTTGTTCCGCTTCGGGGCTGTACGGCAGATGAAGTCCGTCATAACTGCCCGCAAAATTTAAATCAGCCATTTTTACTCCTGTTTATTATGCCTCGGATACCTGAACATCAATCTTTGCAGAAACGCCTGTAAAGAGCTTTACCTCTGCGTGATATGTACCGAATTCCTTAATGTCGCAGTCAAGAACAACCTTGCGCTTGTCAACATCAATGTTGTACTGCTTTTTGATTTCCTCGGCAACCTGCTTTGAAGTTACGCTGCCGAAAAGTCTGCCGCCCTGTCCTGCTTTTGCAGTCATCTTGAAGGTTTTGCCCTCAAGAGTCTTTTTGTCATGTTCTGCCTGAGCCTTTTGGGTTGCAATTTTATAATTTTTGGAATTCTCGGCATTCTTATATTCATTCATAGCCTGAGCGTTTTGCCTCTTTTGCAAACTTTCTCGGAAGGAGAAAGTTTCTTGCATAGCCGTCAGACGCTTCAACAAGCTCGCCTTTTTTGCCGAGTGATTTTACATCCTGCATTAAAATTACTTTCATAACCAATCAACCTTTCTTACGAGTTTTCCTCATCATCAAGTGTGTTGTCAATTTCAGACAGCAACTGTTGATAAGCAAGCTCTTTTGTAGTGTTTTTAAGCTGAGTCGCCGCCATGGTCTGATGACCGCCGCCGCCAAGCTTTTCCATTATAATCTGAACATTAACATTACCGTAGCTTCTTGCTGAAATGTTAATTTGACTGTTGTCTTCAAAAAGAACGAAGGATGCGTCAACACCTTTGAGGTTGAGCATTTCATCAGCCGCCTGAGCCGACGCAAGCCTTATATCGCCGTCACCGCTCGGTGCAATCGAAATTGCACAGCCACGGTAAACATGAGCCTTGCACACAATGTCAACCTTTTCACGGTAGGTTTCGATGTTATCGGAGAACATACCCTTTACGGTGAGCGTGTTTGCGCCTCTTTTTCTCAGATAAGCCGCCGCCTCAAATGTGCGCACGCCTGTTTTAACGGCAAAATTCTTTGTATCAAGTGTAATGCCTGCAAGCATTGCGTCAGCCTGAACATATGTGAGCGGAGAATCATCAAGACAGCTGATTATTTCACTGCACATTTCACAGGTTGAAGACGCCGAGGGTTCGTGACAGAACACAAGAGCGTTGTTTATGTAATCAACCGCCTTTCTGTGGTGGTCGATAATGATAACCTTTTTACATTTTTCATAGAGTTCCGTACTTTCAAGAGAACGCTTTAGGTGCGTATCAACTATAATGAGAAGCGACTTCTGGGTAAGTCCCGAAAGAGCGGCTTCCGGAGAAATGAATATATCGGTGTCAAGTTTTTCATCAGTATATTCAATGAGCTGTTTTGCCATTGAGGTTTCTCGGTTAATGACAACCTTTGAATAACGCTTGAAAGTTTTCTCCATTATGCATTGAAGTCCGATTGCCGCACCTACGCAGTCAAGGTCGGAAAACTTGTGTCCCATAATAAAGACCTTGTCGCAGTCGGCAACAACACGGCTGATTGCGTTTGCAATAACTCTCATACGCACCTTGCTTGCTTTTTCCGCTGCGGCAACCTTTCCGCCGAAGAACTCGTATGTATTGTCTTTTTTAATGACAGCAACCTGATCGCCGCCTCTGCCCAGTGCCATTTCAAGGGCTTTCCTTGCGTTGAGCTCGCTCTCTTTGATGTTATTATAACCTCGGCAAAGACCTACCGAGATTGACGCACTGTGGTTGTTTATCGTGATTCCTCGGATAGTTTTAAGAATCGGAAACTTATCGGCTGCCATTTTTTCAACATCGGCATCTCTGAAAATTATCATATAACGGTTGTTGCCGATTTTTTTGTAAAGGGCCGAATACTGCTCCGCCCACTTTTGCAGGCAGACTTCAATATCGAGCATTGCCTCGGAAAACGACTCGTCCGAGTTATCGGAAAAGTCCTCTGCATTGTCAAAAACGGCAATCGCAACGCACGGCTTGGAAGCAAGATATTCCCTTGTAATCTGCTTGTAATAGGTGTTTTCGATAAATTCACAGACAGCGCCCTCGCCTGTAGAACGGCAATAAACCGTGTATTCTCTGCCGTTAACGGCAACATCACAGCCCTCACCCTTTTTCAGACAGTCAATTTCTTTTCCCGAAAGGTAGGCTTTGATATTATCGCCCTCTGCACCCTTTCCGCCGCACATAGCCTTGCGGAATCGTGAATTGCACCATACAATGTCACCCTGTCTGCCTATAACGGCAACAGGACAAATGAATTTTTCAAGGTAATCTTCGTTAATACCCTTTATACTTCCGACTATATTTTTTACCGTACTTTTTACATAGCTTGTAAATCGCAATGAAGTTATAAGCACAACGGCTAAGGAAAGAACAGACACACCGAGTTCGATATAGAACACAACAGGCGAATAGTCATAGCTGACAACAGCATGGCAAACATTATCACCGAAAAAATTATGAACCACGGTGTAAGCGTCCAATTTCTTTTTCTCATGTCAAACCTCTGTTAATAACAAAATAGCAAAAAATAAATCAGCGAATAAAACTTAAACCTCCTGAAGAATAGGAAGAATCATCGGAGCTCTCCTTGTACGCTGACCGATAAGTTTTGAAACATCATCCTTGATTCTGTTCTTAATAATGCCCCATTCGTGAACATTATTCTCTGCACAATCCTCAAGAATTGCAAGAGCGGTCTGCTTGACCTCTTCAAGAAGTCTTTCGCTCTCACGAACATATACAAATCCTCTTGAAACAATATCGGGGCCGCTGATAACATGACCGTCATAAACATCAAGAGAAGCAACAATAATGATAAGTCCGTCCTGTCCGAGGTGCTTTCTGTCACGAAGAACGATACTTCCGACATCACCAACGCCAAGACCGTCAACGAACACCTTGCCTGCCTGAACAGGCGGAAGCTCTTTCATATAATCCTCGTTGATTTCAAGAACACTTCCGACATCACCGATATAAATGTTCTTGCGTTCCATACCGAGAAACATTGCAAGGTCGGCATGTTTTCTGAGGTGTTTCTGTTCGCCGTGAACAGGGATAAAATACTTTGGCTTTACAAGCTTCTGCATGATTTTGAGTTCCTCCTGACAGGCATGACCTGAAACATGAACTTCATACATTGACTCATAAATTACCTTACAACCCTTTTTAAGAAGTTCGTCAACAACATTGCCGACTGTTTTCTCATTACCGGGAATCGGATTGGCTGAAATTATGATGAAATCACCCTCACCGACCATTACCTTGCGGTGGTCTGAATATGCCATTCTTGAAAGTGCGCTCATCGGCTCGCCCTGACTGCCTGTTGTAACAAGAACAACCTGCTGCGGCATATACTTGTCGAGCATATCAATATCGATAAGAATATTTTCGGGAAGATGAAGATATCCGAGCTTTTGTGCAACATCCATATAGTTGACCATACTTCTGCCCGAAAAAGCAACCTTCCTTCCGTACTTTTCTGCACAGTCAATAATCTGCTGAACACGGTTTACATTTGACGCAAAAGTTGCAATTATAATTCTGTAATTTTCCGCACTCTTGAAAAGATTATCAAGGCTGTCGGATACAGTTCTTTCCGTAGGGGTGTATCCGGGTCTTTCTGCATTTGTACTCTCCGAAAGAAGTGCAAGAACACCTTCGTCGCCCACTCTTGCAAAGCTTGAAAGGTCAATCATATCACCCGTGATAGGTGTGCAGTCAATCTTGAAGTCGCCCGTGTGAACAATAGTACCGCCCGGAGTGTGAATTGCAAAAGCAACAGCATCGGGAATCGAATGGTTTACATGAATGAAGTCAATCTTCATACAACCGAGCTTTATTGACTGACCTGCATTTATTACATTAAGCTGAGATTGATTGTAAAGACTATGCTCCTTGAGCTTGTTGCCTACAAGACCGAGCGTAAGCGGTGTACCGTAAATCGGAACATTCACCTTTGAAAGAAGAAAAGGCAAACCGCCGATGTGATCCTCATGTCCGTGTGTAAGAATAATACCCTTAACTCTGTCGGCATTCTGTTCAATATATGTGAAATCCGGAATTACAAGGTCAACGCCGAGCATATCCCCGTCAGGAAATGCCATACCGCAGTCGATGATGATTATATCGTTTTCACATTCAACAAGGGTGATGTTCTTGCCTATTTCGTTAAGACCGCCGAGAAATGCAATCTTAATTGACGGCTTCTGAGCATTCTTTTTTGGATAACCCTTTGACTTTGACGGATATTTCTTTTTGCCGTAATTTGACTTTCCGTTCGATTTCGGCTGAAATCCGTCATCATTTTTCTTATAGTAAGCGTTGTAGGAATTTTTACCCGAACCGCTCTTTTTTGAAGCATTATTTTTAGAGTATTGCTTCACATTCTTTTTGCCTTTTGAGTACCTTGACTGTTTAAGCATAAAGTTTTCATTCCTCTTTTCTGTACTCACAAATCTACCTCCGTTTTCTGAAATATGTACTGAATAAAAGAAAAATAAATATATCAAAGACCTCTGAGCGCCCGTGAGGTCTTAATTTATTTATAAAATAAATTCTCCGTTCTGATAACGGTGAACATCTGTATTTATAATAATATCCGCAAAATATACGAATTTTATTCCCGTAATTATGGCAACACATAGCTACCCTATCATAGTTTTTCATTTTATTTTACCGCATATCCTACTGCAATGTCAAGAAATTTTCATAACAAACACAAAATCCAAGGCTTGCAATCCGCATAACAAAGGCAATTTTATGCATAAAATTTGAAATTTCCGTAAAATAAACCCGTAAGCGATTTTTTAATTGCAATATTATGTATAAATTTCAAAATTTGTTCAAACACCTACCAAAGTTATCAGAATTATATCAAATAATGGGTTGCAATTGTCGTTTCAGCGTATTATAATCTATAGTGCGGATTTTAATATTTTGAATAATTAGTACACTCTGAATTAAAGGAGAATTATTTTTGAAACAAGTTGAAATTTTTACAGACGGTGCTTGCAGCGGAAATCCCGGTCCCGGCGGTTGGGGTGCTGTTTTAAGATATAACGGTCACGAAAAGGAAATTTCAGGCGGTGAGGCAAACACAACCAACAACCGTATGGAGCTTTCGGCTGTTATCAATGCACTTGCTCTGCTCAAAGAACCGTGCAAGGTAACGCTTTACAGCGACTCGCAGTATGTTTGCAACGCACTAAAGCTCGGTTGGGCTAAAAAGTGGAAAGCAAACAACTGGATGCGTAATAAAAAAGAAAAGGCTTTGAACCCCGAACTTTGGGACAGGCTTCTTACCCTGTATGATACTCACGAGGTTGAAATTGTGTGGGTAAAAGGACACGCAGGTCATCCCGAAAACGAGCGTTGCGACCGACTTGCCGTTGCAGCCGCAAAACAATTTGCATAACAATAAACTTATATAAAGGTGGATATAAAATGAGATATGTTTATGCCGACAACTCGGCTACTACAGCACTTTCGCCGAAGGTGCTTGAAAAAATGATGCCATACCTCACCGAGGTTTACGGAAACCCGTCAAGCATTTATACAATCGGTGCAAAGGCAAAGGCTGCCGTAGAAACTGCAAGAGAAAACATTGCAAAGAATCTCGGTGCGGCTAACCCGAATGAAATTTACTTTACCTCAGGCGGAAGTGAATCCGACAACTGGGCACTCAAGGGTGTTTGTCACGCTCTCAAGGCAAAGGGCAAAAAGCACATCATTACTTCAAAGTTTGAGCATCACGCTATTCTTCACACATGTGAGGCTCTTGAAAAGGAAGGCTTTGAGGTTACTTATCTTGATGTTTACGAAAACGGTATCGTTCATCCCGAGGATGTTGAAAATGCAATTCGTGATGATACGGCTATAGTTTCGATTATGTATGCAAACAACGAAATCGGTACAATTCAGCCGATTTCCGAAATCGGTGCAATTTGCAGAAAGCACGGTGTTCTTTTCCATACAGACGCAGTTCAGGCGGCAGGTTATGTGAAGATTGATGTTCAGAAAGAAAACATTGACCTTCTTTCAATGACAGCACACAAGCTCCACGGACCGAAGGGCTGCGGTCTTCTCTACATCAGAAAAGGCGTAAGAATTGAAAACCTCATCTGCGGCGGTGCTCAGGAGAGGAACAAGCGTGCCGGTACCGAAAATGTTGCAGGTATCGTAGGTCTTGATGCCGCACTTCAGCTTGCAGTTGACGGTATGGACGAAAGAAATGCAAAGCTTGAAAAGATGCGTGACAGACTTATCGACGGTCTTTTAAAGATTGAGCGTTCAAGAATCAACGGTGACAGAGTTCACAGACTCCCCGGCAATGTCAATATGTGCTTTGAGGGTATTGAGGGTGAAAGCCTTCTTTTAAGACTTGACCTCAAGGGTGTTTCGGCATCATCGGGTTCTGCTTGTACATCGGGCAGTCTTGATCCGAGTCATGTACTTCTTGCAATCGGTCTTCCCCACGAAATTGCTCACGGCAGTATGCGTCTTTCATTCTCTGACGACAATACAGAGGAAGATATTGATTATATTCTTGAAATCGTTCCCGAAATTGTTTCGTACCTCAGAAGTATGTCACCTCTTTGGGAAAAGATTAAAAAGCAGGAAGCTCAGGTTGATTGACAACCCGTTAAAATTCGTATAGAATTTAATAGATATTCGGCAACAATATATTCAGGAGGATTAAAATGGCTTATTCGGAAAAAGTAATGGATCATTTCGCTAATCCGAGAAATGTAGGCGAAATTGAAAACGCAGACGGCATCGGCGAGGTCGGTAACTCAAAATGCGGCGATATTATGAAAATGTACATTAAGGTTGATAACGATATCATCACAGATGTAAAATTTAAAACATTCGGTTGCGGTGCGGCTATTGCAACAAGCAGTATGGCAACAGAGCTTATCAAGGGCAAGTCAATCAATGACGCTCTCAAGCTCACAAACAAGGCGGTTATGGAGGCTCTTGACGGACTTCCGCCTGTCAAGGTTCACTGCTCTGTTCTTGCAGAACAGGCAATCAAGGCAGCCGTTTCGGACTACTACAAAAGAAGAGGCGTTGATCCCGAGCCAATCGTGGGCAATGTTCCCGAATGTGACAGCTGTGGCTGTGAAGGCTGATTAACTTAAAATCATACATCTGCCCGACTCCGTAAAAGTCGGGCATTTTTGTGCCGCTCCCGATTATACCGTGGGATTAGCCCACAAAAAAACGATTGAAATCCGAAAGGAAATCAATCGTTTTTATTTGTGTGATTATTATTTTGCAATATGTCAGCCGATTGCGGCATTAAAGATTTTTTCGCTGTTTTTCATCAATCTGTCAACCGCCTGCGACCGCATTTTTTGGCAATACATTCGATTGCATCGGAATAAAGCTCAGGTGTATTATGATTGAATGAATGTGCGTCCGTACCGATAATGTCGATAAGTCCCGCACTTACAAGCTTTAACATTCTGCGGCGTTTCATCATCGGAGCTTTCTTTGTGTAATTTGAAATATTTGTTTGAATAACAACACCGAGCCGTTTTAAATCTTCAATCACATCAGGATTGTCAACAAGAAAGCTGTAACGCTCAACATGAGGAATTACGGGAATAAGTCCCTGTTCGCTCATAAGCCTGTCGAGCATTTCATACGAATTATCCGAAAATGTTGCATTATACGGAAACTCAGTAAGAATATAGTTTGAATTTCCGTAGTTTATACCTTTGATATTTTCATTGTTGAAAAGATACTTTGTAACATAAACCTCTGTTCCGAGAACGATATTCATACCGTTCGGAATGTGCGGCTTGAATTTTTCAAACTTTTCCGCCCTCTCGGCAATAAAATCTTCAAGGCTGATTTCATTTGTATAAAAATGAGGTGTAAGACAAACATTCGTTACTCCCTGATTTTTAAGACAGGAGAGCAACTCCAGACTGTCCTCAACCGTTTTTGCACCGTCATCTATACCCGGAAGAATATGAGAGTGCATATCGAAAAGCTGCATACCGTTCACCAATTAAAGTGCCTCACAAACACGGTCGCCCATTTCGTCACAGCCAACCTTTGTGAAACCCTCTTCATAGATATCGGGCGTACGGTAGGTTTCAAGAACCTTTGCAACAGCTGCCTCAATTGCATCTGCCGCCTCGCTCTGATCGAGTGAATAACGGAGCATCATTGCAACAGAAAGAATTGTAGCAAGCGGATTTGCGATATTCTGACCCGCAATGTCAGGAGCAGAACCGTGAATAGGCTCATAAAGACCGAGCTTGCTGCCAGAAAGGCTTGCAGATGCAAGCATACCGATTGAGCCGGCAATCATTGATGCTCGTCAGAAAGAATATCACCGAAGATATTTGATGTGAGAATAACATCAAACTGACGGGGATTTCTTACAAGCTGCATAGCGCAGTTGTCAACATACATATGGTTAAGCTCAACCTCGGGATAATCCTCGGCAACTCTCTTAACTGTTTCTCTCCAAAGTCTTGAAGACTCAAGAACATTTGCCTTATCAACGCTTGTGAGCTTTTTATTTCTCTTCATAGCAAGGTCAAAAGCAACTCTTGCAATTCTCTCAACCTCACCGACTGTGTACATTTCCGTATCCCAAGCCGCAGGCTGACCGTTAACTTCTTTTCTGCCTCTTTCGCCAAAGTAGATACCGCCTGTAAGCTCACGAACAATCATAACATCGAGGTTGCCGCCGATAATTTCATCCTTGATAGGTGATGCACTCTTGAGCGGTCCGAAAATAACCGACGGACGAAGATTTGCGAAAAGTCCGAGTGCGCCTCTGATACCGAGAAGTCCTGCCTCGGGACGGTTGTTACCCGGCTGTGAATCCCACTTAGGGCCGCCTACCGCACCGAGAAGCACGCTGTCCGATGCCTTACACTTTGCAACTGTTTCATCGGGGAGCGGAACGCCTGTTGCGTCAATAGCACAACCGCCGAGAAGTGCCTCGTCATATGTAACGCCAAAACCAAATTTTTCAGCGGCACAATCAAGAACCTTTACAGCCTGATTTACGATTTCAGGACCGATACCGTCGCCCTTTAAAAGAGTAATTTTATAATCTGCCATTTTTATATCTCCTTAATCAATTGTTTATCAATGGATATTATCCCACAATATACGGCAAAAGATTGTAAACTGTGCTACAATTCTGCCAAAGTTTCAAAAAATCAGTCATTCTCCGACGGAAGCGGAATTGTCTGAAAAACTTCGCAGACCTTATCCCTCTGCCAAAGTACGGGAGTAACTCTGAGTGAATAGCCGAAACCGTTGTCCATTGTCCATTCAAACGGTTTTGCCTGCGGAAGTCCGTAGACTGCAAGCAAGGTCATAATAACACCGCCGTGAGTGACAATTACACTTTCGGTTGTACCTGTTTTCATAAGTCCCTCAACAATGCTTTCAAACATTTTGCATACTCTGCGTGTAAAATCGGCATTGCTCTCCCCCTCGGAGGTTTTACGGAAGAATCGCCTGCGAGCACTTTTTAAAATCGGGATCGTTTTTCAGCTCATCGGCAGTTTTGCCTCCCATTCACCGAAATTACATTCGGAAAGGTTGTCGATAACAAGCGGATTTTGTTCGGGATAAAGAATTTTTGCGGTTTCGGTACAACGCTTTAACGGACTTGTAAACACAACCTGCGTACCCGGATATTTGTACTCATAATCGAGTTTTCTCAAATCCATTCTGCCCCTGTCGGAAAGCGGAGCGTCTGTTGTTCCGATATATTTCCCCGCAAGTGTATCATCAATCGAACCGTGTCTTATAAAATGAATTATGTATGATTTCATAACTTCTCCCATAAACCGACTTTCAGCAAATCGGCACTTAATTATTTACAAAAAGTAAATTTTGTAATATACTGTCTGTATAGAAAGTATATTGCTGTAAATGCTTTCAATGCACTATATATTATTAGAGCAAATTCTGCTTTGCTTTTTCTGACAATCAAGTTAATTATACTATCTTTAAAAATGAGGTGTCAAGTCTTGAACAAAGATTTTCCGAGAATTATAACATTTCTTCGTAAAGAAAGAGGTTTGAGTCAAAAACAGGTTGCAGGCGATATGGGAATTTCGCAGGCACTTTTGTCACATTATGAAAAGGGAATCCGTGAATGCGGTCTTGATTTTCTCGTAAAAACAGCCGAATACTACGGTGTTTCAACCGATTATCTTCTCGGCAGAACCGTACAGAGAAATTTCACAGCCGATCCTTTTGAGGCTGCCGAAGAAGAGGTTGTCATCAATACCGAAAAAGGCAGTATGATCAACAAAATAAACCGCAGTCTTTTGATGAACACCACCTCGGTAATCTACGATTTGCTTGCAAAAATCGGCAACAAGCACCTTACAAACGCAGTCAGCAACTACCTTATGAGCGCTGAATATGTAATTTTCCGCACAATTTATAATTCCGAAAAAAATAACTCGCAAACTATGTTTTCACTTGATAAGAACCGCTACAGAAATCTCACGGACGCATCAATGATTCTTGACCTTGAAATTATCAACGAACTTATTGAAAATGATAAGCTTACCCTCACCCTCTCTCCCGATGTCATTTCGGTATGTTTTGAAAAAGATGCCCCGTCACTATTCAACCTAATTCAATATTCCGAAAGAAACATAAAAAATGTCTATGCAGGGAAAAGGTGATTTTTAACTCCTTTTCAGAATAATAAGTTTACTTTCGTGCTACATATACGCTTATAATGTAGCATAGAAGTAAAGTAACGCAACAAACAACGGTCGGTTGGCTTGGAGTTTTTCTCAAGCTGAACCGACCGTTTTGTTGTCTGTTTATTTTCTTTTATAGCATTATCCGTATGTAATGCGGAATTATGCGTTAAGACCGAACGAGATTGATATTGCGTTATTTATTTCGTTCATAGAATTTTCATCAACAGTACCCATTTTTTCTTTGAGCCGTTTTTTGTCGATTGTTCGTACCTGTTCAAGCAAAACAACGCTGTCTTTGGCAAGTCCTGAGCTGTCAGCGTGCAACGGAATGTGGGTAGCAAATTCGCCTTTGACTGCTGACTTGTAATTGCGGCGGCAATTACAGTCGGACTGAATCGGTTGCCGACATTATTCTGAACAATAAGCACAGGTCTGATTCCGCCCTGCTCAGAGCCTACAACGGGACTCAGGTCGGCATAATAAATATCTCCTCTTCGTATATTCAAGGCTTTCACGCTCCAAATAATTGTTTACTTGTATTTTTGCCTTTCCAAAAGCTTTTATACAGCTATTACATAATATTTTTGAGCGTAAAATTTGTGAATCGGTTCAGCCGTTTGCATCTTTCACATCGGAAAGCACCATTTCGTAATCTTCGCCGTCAACGCTGATTTTGCTTATACAGCCATTTGAATTTGTGCTGACAACGGCTTTGCCGAACGCTGAATCAAGTCTGTATGTACACACATCTTCGCACTTCCCCTCAAAAACCGCCCTTCCGTCTGCAATTCCGTATAAAATATCTTTTGTAATATTCGGGAAACTGCTTTCGGGAATGTACGCTTCATCGGCGGAGCAAATCATATTCTCCCTTGAATTTCAAGATCAGAACCCTTATATGTAACCGACAAACCGCTGACCGTGTTCGGAGAATCAAACGAAATGTTGATGAGCTTTTTGCCGCTTGACGACAGCTTTCCCGTGATGTTCATTTTTCTGTATTCACAGCTGAAATCGGCAATAAACGAGGATTTCGGAGAAAGATTTTCCTGCGGTTCATCACACCCCGTAATGACAAAAACAGGCATAACAAAAAGGACACATAATGCAATCAAGATTTTCCGTGCCATAAGACACCTCCCGATACATTATATGTCCCGTGAAATTTTTAATACATTGTACAAATAAGTGATTAATGCATTTTATCTTAATATCCGTGGTCAATATGCTGCCATTTTCCACCTTTTGTTCTGACTAAAATCCAGTTCCAGTTATTATATGTGGAATTCGGATTTAATGATCCGTCGCCGCCTGATGAATCAACATCAAATGAAGATAACAGCACAATAACTTCATCTGCATTGTTCCTGTCGGCAAATTCCTGAAAATCGGTGCAGTAATCATCTCCTGCATAATAAATTTCCGTGAGGGTACAGCCGTTCCAATTGGCGTCGAACTCTTTTTCAATAGTATCAACAGCAGAGTTAATATCATCTGCGGAATAGATTTCAGAATCCACATCGTGAGTCTTCACTTTGCTTATATCTCCTCCGCAGGCACTCAAACCGATAACAAGAAATACACACATAACTAAACATAAAATTTTCTTCATAATTACTTCTTTCAAAATCGTTATCATTTTCACAACTTTTTTCGCAAAAAGATTCCCGTTTCTTACTTGTATTTTAAATCAAAATCCGCAACGCTTTTTATTCTTATAAAGAACAATTCAACTTACGATTGATTAACTGTTTTGTATATATTATTTCCTGTTTTTTTCTCAAAATAATTTTTTAATCTTATGTTTGAATTCCATTTTTCTTGTGGGTAATAACCATATCTTTGTTTTACATCTCTCATACGATCTTCAATATTCAACACACCGCCACTGCCTGCCAATGCATCGCATAACTGAATTAATTTGTCATAATCATCCATATTCACTTTAGCAAGAGCAGTTTCTATCAATTCAAGTTCTTCATCAGAAACATCGAATTTACCAATGTATTCCTTTACGGTTGAATTATTAAACGAATGTGTCAGGCAAATTTTTGCGACCTCATCATATCCCAATGACATCATATATGTATATCCGTCATAAACATGACCTAAATGCCTAACACCAAACTTCTGCCAATATCATGGAGTAACCCTAATATGTATGCCTTTTCCGAATCCAAATTTTCACATAATTCCGCAATCTTTTCAGCACATTTTGCTGTAATGCGACTGTGATTTACCCAAGGACCCGAATTACATTGTTCAGCTTCTTCTAATATTTTTTCAGCTTCCGCTCTTGTTGCATCATTTTTATTCGCCTCCATAAACAGAGTTATATGCAAAACATTACCTGACACTACTGCATAAAAGTAATTTTGTGACATTTATATAATCTGACTTAATATAAATTATATGCTGTTACTTGCGGGCGGATAATATCCGCCCCTACAAAATCGTCATCATTTTGACAACTTTTTATCGCAAAAAGATTCCTGTTTCTTACTTGTATTTTTAAATCAAAATCCGCAACGCTTATAGGCAAGTGGGATGCAATTTATCAGGTCTGTGGGGAGCATTGAGATTTTGCCGTATTTTTCGGCGGCAATGTCGCCTGCAAGACCGTGGAGATATACTGCCGCTGCGGCTGATGAAAACGCACTTGCGCCCTGTGCAAGGATTGATGCGGTCATTCCCGCAAGCACATCACCGCTGCCGCCTGTTGCCATTCCCGAATTGCCTGTCGGGTTCACAAGCACCTTGCCGTTTGGAGAGGCAATTACCGTTCCCGCTCCTTTGAGAACGGTTACAACACCGTACTTTTGTGTAAAATCGAGGGCAACTCTCTCCCTTTCCGCATTTACAAGCGGAGTTGCAAGACCTGTAAGTCTTGACATTTCGCCCGGGTGAGGAGTAATTATAATCGGTGCTTTTTTCCTTAAAAGAATTTCAGGCTGTTTTGCAACACAATTGAGTGCGTCTGCGTCAAGCACAAGCGGTGTTGTGGAATTTTCTATTAAAGAAAATACAATTTTTAACGTATCGTCGCACACACCGAGTCCGCAACCGACAAGAGTTGCAGAGGATTTGCTCGATTCGCTGACTAAAAACGGAACATTTACCTTTGAGATTCTGCCGTCTGCATTTTCGCTGAGAGGATAGTAAACGCTCTCAAGAATCGTTTGGGCAACAATCGGGTAAATACTTCTCGCAAGGCACATTTTGCAAGACCTATGCCCGTTCTTAACGCACCCTTTGCCGACATAACCGCCGCACCTGCCATTCCGTAGCTTCCGCAAACGCAGAGCAATGAACCCAGAGTTCCCTTATTTGCATCATCGGGGCGTTCAAAAATTGCACTTTTTACAACATTTACATCTGTTACTGTCATACAATCAACTCATTTTTCTTTTATAGAATAACTGAACCACAATATTCTTGTTGAGGTGCGGTTTCATACCGTTGAGAATATCCTCGTTCGGAGTAAAAACGAGAAGGCATCTGCCGTATGCAGGACTGTTGAAAACGGCAAAATAGTTTTCGTCCTTGGAGTCAATATCTCTTGCGGCGATGAAAGTTTTGAGAAATCTCATCTTCTTGATTTCTGTATCGTCTTTTTCAAGTCTTTCAATCTCGTTAATCTGAACCTTGCACATGGTTTTTCTTTTGCGCAATGCAACAACCTTTGCAATTTCAAGCTCATTGCCCGAAACCGAATATTCAAAATCGACCTTCTGAATACTGAACACATACCAAACAACATAAATTCCGCCTACAAACACGAAAAAAGCCACATAGATAAGATATGCAATTGTTGCAAAAGCAAGTAAAAACAATGTTGTCGGCACTAAAATAAGCAAAAGCACCGAAACAATTTTTATAATCAGATTTTTAGGTTTGTTAACCCGTCTTACAACCTGTTCGTTAAAATTATTCAATGTATTTTCTCCTTTATGATTGATATTTCATATGATATCACAGGCTGTTGTTTTTTTCAACAAAAGATACAAAAACTATTGCAAAAAAAAATGTTTTGGTGTTATCATAGAAAAAGATAACATGACGACGAAGAAAGTAGCGTTTGCGTGATACCGTCAAAGAGAATGTGTGCCGAGGCTGAAAGCATACAACGGTGTTGCAGGTGTGAAGTTCCCTTCCGAGTGGTGAGGTTGAAGTTTTCAGTAGATCTCAACGGCTGACTCCGTTACAGGTTGTGAAAGTGTCTGCTTTCGGGAGTGTTTGCTTTGATGCAAAAATCAGGGTGGTACCACGGATTATTTCGTCCCTGCGTAATTGATTTTACGCAGGGCTTTATTATTTTTACGGAGGTAATTTATGAACGAGAAATTATTAAGTTTAAAAGACGAAATCAAGTCAAGACTCGGCGAAACACAAGATTTGACCGACCTTGATAAAATCAGAGTTTCTTATCTTGGCAAAAAGGGCAGCATCACGGCTCTTTTAAAGGGTATGAAAGACCTTCCCAACGAGGAAAGAAAAACTTTCGGTGCTGAGGTAAACAAGCTCAAGGCACAGGCCGCACAGCTTATTGAAGAAAGACTTGCGGAACTTAAAGAAAAGGAAATTCAGCGTGAAATCGCCTTGATGCCGCAGTTTGACATTACATCGCCTGTTGCACTTGCAAGGGGTTCTTATCACCCAATCACCCTTGTTCAGAGAGAATGCGAAAAGATTTTCTCATCAATGGGATTTAACATTGAGGACTACTCCGAAATCGTAACCGACTACGAATGCTTTGAGGCTCTTAACATTCCTAAGCACCACCCCGCAAGAGATATGCAGGACACTTACTACCTTGACAACGGTCAGCTTTTAAAGTCACACACATCAGCCGCACAGAACGCAATTCTTAAAAAGTACGGCAAGGGACTTATTGAAAACGGCACACCTATAAAAGCCATCTTCCCCGGCAGATGCTTCAGAAATGAGGCTACGGACGCTTGTCACGAAAACACATTTTTCCAGATGGAAGGCGTTATGGTTGACAAGGACATTTCAATTTCAAACCTTATCTACTTTATGAAAACAATGCTTTCCGAGGTATTCAAAAAGGATATCAAGGTTAGACTTCGCCCCGGCTTTTTCCCATTCGTTGAACCGGGTTTTGAACTCGACATCAGCTGTCTTATCTGCGGCGGCGAGGGTTGTCCGTCATGTAAGCACAGCGGTTGGCTTGAGCTATGCCCCTGCGGTATGATTCATCCCAATGTTCTGCGTGAGGCGGAATTGATCCCGAAAAATACACAGGCTTTGCGTTTGGTCTCGGTCTTACAAGACTTGCAATGATGAAGTACGGAATCAAGGATATCCGTGACCTTAACAGCGGCAGTCTTAAAGCACTTTCACAGTTTACTGATGACGAATAAGAGAGGAGATACAAAATGTTTTTATCTATGAACTGGATTCAGGACTTTGTTGATTTGAGCGGTCTTGATAAAATTGAACTTATCCGCAAATTTTCTCTTTCCACAGCCGAGGTTGAAAACGATATTCTCCGCAAGGGCAGTGAAATCAGCGGTATTGTTGTAGGTGAAATTAAGTCGGTTGAAAATCATCCCGATTCAAAGAAACTTCATCTCCTCAAAATTGATGCAGGCGAAGATGAACTTATTGATGTTGTCTGCGGTGCTCCGAATGTAAGAGTCGGTCTTAAAACCGCTTTTGCAAAGTTGGCGCTAAAATCGGCGAAATCACGATTACACCAAGAGCTCTTGCCGGCTTTACATCAAACGGTATGTGCTGCAGTGAGGCTGAAATCGGTATCAGCGATGACAACTCCGGCATCATGGAAATTACAGATGATGTTAAAAACGGCACAGACCTTAAGGATATTTACGAAATTGACGATATTGTTTTTGAGGTTGATAACAAGTCGCTTACAAACCGTCCCGACCTTTGGGGACACTATGGAATTGCAAGAGAATTTGCCGCACTTGCAGGCAGAGAGCTTAAACCTTTTGACCTTGACGATTTAAAGGCGTATGACGGTCTTAAAAAGATTGATATGAAGATTGAGGACACTCTCTGTCAGAGATACAGCTGCTTACAGATTGAGAACATCAACCGCAATGTAAGCCCCGTAAATATGAGAATCCGTCTTTTCTACTGCGGTATGAGAGCAATAAACTATCTTGCCGACCTTACAAACTACCTTATGCTTGAAATGGGACAGCCGATGCACGCTTTTGATTCAAGAAAGGTTGAAAAAATCAGAATCAAGCGTTTTGACAAACCCTTCACTTTCAAAACACTTGACGGTGTTGAAAGAAACATTGATGAAAACACACTTATGATTTGCAACGGCAACACTCCTGTAGCAATTGCCGGTATCATGGGCGGTCTTGATTCGGAAATTGTTGACGATACAACTACTCTCACACTTGAATCCGCAACATTCAACGCAGTTTCCGTAAGAAAGTCAACAGTAAGACTTGCTCACAGAACAGACGCATCAATGAGATATGAAAAATGTCTTGATCCTGAAATGACTGTTACTGCAATTGCAAGATTTGTATATCTTCTCAAAAAGTATGACAGCGACATCAAGGTTGTTTCTTCGCTCACAGACGAGTACGCATTCAGGTATGACACAGTTGTTCTTGACTTTGACAAAAACTTTGTTGACCGCTACACAGGCATCGAAATCAGCAACGACAGAATTGTTGCAACACTCGAAAGCCTCGGCTTTAAGGTTGAGCTCAACAACGATAACTTCAGCGTAACGGTTCCAAGCTGGAGAGCAACAAAGGATGTTACAATCAAGGCTGACATCATTGAAGAAATCACCCGTATTTACGGCTATGACAACTTTGAAATTCACACAACACGCTCTCCCCTCTACCCCGTAAGAGCAAGCGTTGTTAAAACTACGGAAAACAAAATCAAGGATATGCTTGTTAAGAGATACAATCTCCACGAGCTTCACTCATATGTATGGGCATACAACGATGAACTCAAGGCAATTGACATTCCTGTTGAGGATAATGTTAAGCTTGCAAACGCAACTAACCCGAATATTGAAACATTAAGAAATTCAATTGTTCCCACACAGCTTTGTCAGATTAAATCAAACCTTTCATTCTCAAACGATTTTGGTATTTTTGAAATCGGCAGAGTTGTAAACGGTCTTGATGAAAACGGTCTTTGCATTGAAAACAAAAAGCTTGCAATCACACTTTACAGCAAGACAAGAAATGTTAAGGACATCTATTTTGAACTCCGTGACATTCTCGCAGTTGTAACAGATGAAATCAAGCACAAGGCTCTCACATTTGAAAAGGCTGAACCGACTCACAGCTACGAACACCCCGTAAACCTCTATTCGGTATGCCTTGACGGCAGAAATATCGGTACAATCGGCATTGTTCATCCGACGGTAAACAAGAAGATTGACAAAAAAGCCGCAATCGTATTTGCAGAAATTGATGTGAACGCTTATGCAAACACAGAGGCCGCTCCGATTGTTTATGACGAACCGTCAAAGTTCCCGCCGATGGACTACGACATCAGCGTTGAAGTTCCTCAGGGAATGTTCTTCTCACACCTTGCAGAGTGCTGGAAAAACGAAGGCGGAGAGATTCTCAAAAGCACAAAGATTGTTGACACATATGACACAGATACAGTTCACAGCGTAACAATCCGCTTTGAGTTCTCATCAAATGAAAGAACACTTTCATCAGCGAGGTTCAGAAGATTATGGACAAGATAATTTCAAATCTTTCTGAAAACGGAGTAAAGCTCAGAGGCTAAAAATTATGGGGGCGGTTTTTCCGTCCCCTTTTTGTGACATAATCTGACAAGCATAAGATAAAATTAAAAAATATTACTGCTGTTTTATCACACAAAGCAATGTTTTTGACATTGAAATAACATAAATTAGGCATATTTATTAAAAAGTGCTTGAAATTTACTTTGAAATATGGTATAGTAGCAGAATAGGAGGTGTTTCAGTATGTTGGATAAAACAATGATTTTTTCTCTTGGTGAGGAAAAAGATGACCAGATAAAAGCAGGGCTTACAATCGTTTATGATGCCCTCCGCCAAAAAGGATATAACCTATTAATCAGATTGTGGGATATATTTTAAGCGAGGATCCGACCTATATTACAACATATAATAACGCTCGCAACATCATCAGCAAGATCGACCGTGACGACCTACTTGAAGCACTGGTAAAATCGTATCTTAATGTTTAAGAAAGGATGATGCCTTGTGGCAGATACCAAAAAGACCGAAAAGAAATTTTCGACTTACAAGGGCAGACCGCTCGTTCGTTGCAATGACGAGATTTACTACGGCAGTATGGAAGAACCGTATGTTATAAGAATGCAAATCAAAAGCAAAAAGGATGTCAACGGAACTGAGATTGCCGATAAGGTAACAGTTCAGCTAATGGCTACAGACCCTTATCTTTCACCGAGAAAACAGCTTATTAAGTCAAGCGAGAAAAAGGGATTGTTCCTTGCTATGGATATTGCAGACATCTGGCTTGAAAGAGCCCTTGCAAACAAAATGTAATTTAACATTGAATTTACGGTGCAGTCAATTTGATTGCACCGTTTTTTCGTATAACAAACACCCATTCCCACAATCTCAACCGTAGCGGCGGTCAGTGACCGCCAATTGATTTGGTTGTAAAACCAAATCAACCCGTAGGAACGAACTAAGCAAATAACTTCACCATAACGGGAGAACGAGGTTCTCCCCTACAAACGATACACGGCTTTCATATCATCAAATGATATTTGCAAAAACAAAATGTATCTTAAAAGCGGGCGTCCAATGAACAGCAATCGAAACGATTGTAAAATCACTTTGAGCTTATGAATTACTTGATTTGTGTGTAAACACAAATCAAATGGCGATCACTGATCGCCGCTACAAACAGCAAAACAAAGGTCGGGAAACAGAGCATTTCATTTTACACACTCTCTTCCCGACCTTAATTTTCAATTTTACATTTTAAATTTTCAATTTACTTTGTATCCTGCGTCCTCTACTGCTTTTTTTAGAACGGAATCTTCAACATTTTTTGACATTGTAAGAACGGCTGAGCCTTTCTCGTGGCTTACTTCTGCCGATTCAACACCGTCAATTGCCTCAAGAGTTTTCTTTACTGTTGCCTCGCAATGCGGACACATCATACCTTCGATTTTCATTGTTTTTTCCATGGTTTTATTCTCCTTTTTATTTTTATGTTTTATTTTTCTGTCATGCTTTGAGCTGTGAACCTTAACAAAATTAAGTCTTAATGCATTTGTTACAACACAAAAGCTTGAAAGGCTCATTGCCGCCGCACCGAACATCGGATTTAACTGCCAGCCGAAAAGATTGACAAATGCACCCATGGCAAGCGGAATACCGATTACATTGTAAATAAATGCCCAGAAAAGATTTTCGTGAATGTTACGGAGTGTTACTCTGCCGAGTCTTATTGTTGCAGGAACATCTGCAAGGCGGCTCTTTACGAGTACAACATCTGCCGCATCAATTGCAACATCCGTTCCCGCTCCGATTGCAATACCCAAGTCTGCGCTTGTGAGGCAGGCGCATCGTTAATGCCGTCACCGACCATTGCAACCTTGCCGTATTTTTTCAGCTCTTTTACATTCTTTTCCTTGCCGTCAGGAAGAACTCCTGCAACAACTTCATCAATGTCTGCATTTTTTGCAACGGCTTTTGCGGTTTTTTCGTTATCGCCCGTAAGCATTACAACACGCACACCCATATTTTTGAGTTCATTAACAGCCTGTTTGCCGTCCTCTTTTTATTATGTCTGCAACAGCAATAATACCGAGAAGTTTATTTCCTTTACAGAAATACAGCGGAGTTTTGCCCTCTTCCGCAAGCTGTTCAGCCTTTGCTTTTTCGTCTGATGAAATTTCAGCAAACTGTGAAATATATCTGTAATTGCCGCCGTAAACGCTTTCTGAGCCGATTTTTGCGGTAAGTCCGTTACCCGTTACGGCATTGAACTCAGTCACGGCATCGCCGATAATATGCCTGTCGTTTGCATAAACTACAATTGCCTTTGCAAGCGGATGTTCGCTTGATTTTTCAAGAGCAACGGCTGTTTTCAAAAGCTCGGTTTCCGAGATATTTTCGACTGTAACGATATCGGTAACGGCGGGTTCACCCTTGGTAACCGTGCCTGTTTTGTCAAGAACAACCGTGTCAATTCTGCCTGCCGTTTCAAGTGAAACTGCAGTTTTAAAGAGGATTCGTTCTTTGCACCGACACCGTTGCCGACCATAATCGCAACAGGGGTTGCAAGTCCCAATGCACACGGACAACTGATTACAAGAACGGAAATGGCTCTTGCAAGCGAAAATCCTACACTTTGACCGAGCATCAGCCACACGATTGCAGTAATCACGGCAATTGTGATTACCGCAGGAACAAACACACCCGATACCCTGTCGGCAATTTTTGCGATAGGCGCTTTGGTGGCTGACGCATCGCTGACCATTTTAATAATCTGCGACAGCGTTGTGTCCTCACCGATTCTCGTAGCCTCACAGCGGATATATCCCGACTGATTGATTGTTGCGGCTGAAACCGTATCGCCGACAAGCTTGTCAACAGGAACGCTTTCACCCGTCAGCGCTGATTCATTGACGGCACTTTCTCCGTCAATAACAACTCCGTCAACAGGAATACTCTCACCCGGACGAACTGCGAATATATCGCCTTTTTTCACCTGCTCTATCGGAACAGTCTTTTCAACACCGTCAACTATAATCGTAGCAGTCTTTGGTGCAAGTTTCATCAAGCCTTTGAGAGCGTCGGTAGTTTTGCCCTTTGAGTGAGCCTCAAGCATTTTACCGACTGTGATGAGTGCCAAAATCATTGCGGCTGATTCAAAATAGAACTCGTGCATATACGACATAACCGCCGCCGAGTCACCTCTCACCTGTGCATCGGTCATCATAAACAACGCAATTGTGCTGTAAACAAAGGCTGTGCCCGAACCAAGTGCAACAAGCGTGTCCATATTGGGAGCAAGGCGGATAATCCCCTTGAAGCCGCTGACAAAAAATTTCTGATTAATCACCATCACTATGCCTGACAAAATCAGCTGAACAAGTCCCATTGCAATATGGTTGTTGTCAAAAAATGACGGCAAAGGCCATCCCCACATCATATGTCCCATTGAAAAATACATCAACACTGCAAGGAAAATGAGCGATGCGATAAGTCTTTTTCTGATTTTGGGTGTTTCGGTATCTTTGAGAGAATCCTCTGCATCGGGCGATTTTTTCTCTTTGCCTTTCAAAGACGCACCATAGCCGGCATTCTGCACGGCTTTTATAATTGCAGACGAATCAGCTGAACCGTCAACATTCATTGAATTTGTAAGCAGACTGACGGAACAGGAATTTACTCCGTCAATCTTTGATACCGCCTTTTCAACACGGGCAACACAGGCGGCACAGCTCATACCCGTTACATTGTATTGAGTCATAGTTTCTCCTACTTCATAAGCTTTTGCAAAACACCGACAAGCTCGTCGATTGTTTCATCGTTACCTGCCCTTATGTCATCTGCAACACAGGTGCGGATATGATTAGCAAGCAACTCCTTGTTAAAAGCGTTGAGTGCCGCATTGGCGGCGGCAACCTGTACCAGAATATCGGGGCAGTAGGCATCTTTTTCAAGCATACCCTTTATCCCCCGTATCTGACCTTCAATACGATTAAGTCGGTTTACAAGCGACTTGTATTCTTTTTCGGTACGGTGCTTGTGTTTTGCACAATGTTCACACTTATTATTCTCCATAATATCAACCTCATAATTTCAAAATGGGATATATTATTCAAAGCCCTTTTAAGATACCCCCTATAGGTATCTTACAGTTATGATTGTATACCCCATTGGGGTATTTGTCAATAGGAATTTACAGAAAAAAGCAGAATGCATTACGCACCCTGCTTTTATAGGATAATATTAAAATAATTCCGAATGAGTTCCGAGTCTGTAGAGCATTAAAACAAGCACATCATCTTTAATCTCATAAACAAGCAACCAATCAGGCTCAATATGACACTCACGAGTCCCTTTATAATTTCCCATAAGGTCATGGTCTTTATATTTGGCATTTAGAGTTTCACCGTTTGCCAATGTATTGATTACGCTAAAAAGTTTATCGAGATTTTTATGTTGTTTTTTCGCAAGTTTTAAATCTTTCTTGAATTGAGAGGTAAACTGAACATCGTATTTCATACTTCCAAAGCCTCTCTAAGTGCATCCATGCTTGAATATCTCGGAGTGTTTGGGTCAGACATAATTTTTCTGCCTTCTTCTATAGCGGCAGCTGTGATATCATTTGGTATATCAAGTTTCAACTCAAAAGGAATGCCGTGTTCGCGAATGGCAGTTCTTAAAAAAATGTTTACTGCAGTTGTCATGTTAAGACCGAGTTCGCTGAAAATTTCTTCTGCCTTATCTTTTACTTCTTTATCTGTTCTGATATTAAGATTGGTTGTTGCCATAAAAACATCTCCTTTCAAGCATAGTATATGCTTATTTTCGGTTATTGTCAACATGCTGTCATTAGAAAATGTGCTTCAATAACATAAAAAAAACACCGTACAAAATGTACGGTGTTAAAAGCTGTTATTAAATTAGTCAGCTGTGTAAGGAAGCAAAGCAAGGTGACGAGCACGCTTGATAGCAACTGTAAGCTCACGCTGATGTCTTGCGCAAGTACCTGTTACACGGCGAGGAAGAATCTTTCCTCTTTCTGACATATAACGACGAAGACGAGCAATATCCTTGTAATCGATATTCTCAACCTTGTCAACACAGAAGCCGCAAACCTTCTTGCGAGCTTTTCTGCCACGGTTCATTGGTCTGTCTGCCATGATGAAGTTCTCCTTTCAATGAGAATTATTTAAATTAAGTTGAAGTTAAAATGGTAAATCATCGTCCAACGGCATATCCTGAAAATCAGAGTTTGAACCGCTCTGATAAGACGCAGGTGCTGCGGAGCAGGTTCCTGATGATAAGCCTGGTTTCCGCCGTAAGACGGAGCACCATATGACTGATTGCCGCCATAGGACTGATTGTAGCCGCCTGCATTGTTGTCACGGCGTTCGCCTGTGAACGAAACATTGTCTGCTACAACCTCAACAACGTAACGGTTTGAACCGTCCTTAGCCTGGAACTGACGGCTCTGGAGCTGTCCTTCAACAGCAATGAGAGAACCCTTTCCAAAGTAACGGCATACAAATTCCGCTGTACTTCTCCAACATACAATGTTAAAGAAGTCGGCTTTACGCTCCTCGCCCTGCTTTACATAGTTGCGATCAACTGCAATGCTGAAGCTCGTAACGCTTACGCCTGTGTTTGTTGTTTTTAATTCAGGGTCAGCTGTAATTCTGCCCATTAAGATTACTCTGTTTAACATACTTTTCCTTTCGTGTTCGGGTTAAAACCCTACAAATTGATTATTCGACTTCCTTCTTGATTATCATTGAACGCATTACGCCTTCTGTGATCTTGTAGATACGGTCGAGCTCTGCAGGGAACTCAGCTTCACTTTCAAAATCGAAAAGAACATAATAGCCTTCGCTCTCTTTGTTGATAAGGTAAGCAAGCTTTCTCTTGCCCCATTCGTCAACATTCTTCAAAGTGGCATGCTTCTCAATGAGAGCCTTGAACTTTTCAACGATGGCCTGGATACCTTCTTCGCCCTTCTTCATTGAAATGATCATTACTGTTTCGTAATTAGCTGTTACTGCCATTAATATTGCACCTCCTTCTGGACATTATGGCGGTTTTCACCGCAAGGATTGTTATGTACACAACATAACAGATTTATTATAACATAAAACCACGGTTTGTCAACATTTTTTTACTGTTTTATTAATTTTCACTTCGAGCCGATATAATAAATTTCTTCACTTTTTCAAAATCTTTACCGTTGCCGTTTGAATTTTCAACACCCGAACTTACATCAACTCCGTCAGGCTTAACGGCTTTTACGGCTTTTGCAACAGTTTCGGGATTCAGACCGCCTGCAAGCATAAACAATTTATCATCACGAGGCAGATTTTCAAGCATTGTCCAGTCAAAGGTTTTTCCGCTGCCGGGTTCGTGTGCGTCAAAAACATAGCCTACAATGTTCTGATTCATTCTGTATTCATCAAACTTTTCAAGGTCGCTCACATTAAACGCACGGATTACCTTTAGATATGGATTTGAAAGCACATCTTCTTCAACCTCACCGTGAATCTGAATGTAATCAAAACCGCAATTGTATGCAGTTTTCACCTGTTCAAGAGTCGGAGAAACAGTTACTGCAACCGACAAAACATTTTTATCAAGCGTTTCAATCAGGCTCTTGGCGGTTTCTGGAGAAATATTCCGCTTACTCTTTGGAAAGAACATTACAAAGCCCGCAAAATCGGGTTTGCAGGCATTTACTATCTTAATGTCTTCGGCGGATGTAATTCCGCAAATTTTAACTTTCATAAACTCACCTACAAAATAATTGTACCATATCAAATTAACGGTTGCAATAAAAAAGACAAAGGACAGTCTGTGTGGCTGTCCTTTGTCAATATCGGGAAGTAATCCAATTACTTATTAGCTGTTAAATACGCCTGTTGAAAGGTAACGCTCACCTGTGTCGGGGAACAATGCAACGATTGTCTTACCTGCGTTTTCTTCACGCTTGGCAAGCTCAATTGCGGCTGCAAGAGCGGCGCCTGATGAGATACCTACGAGGATACCTTCTGTCTTTGCAATATCATTTGCATTTGAGAAAGCGGCTTCGTTAGCAATCGGAAGAATTTCGTCATATACCTTTGTATCGAGAGTATCGGGAACAAAACCTGCGCCGATACCTGAATCTTATGAGGACCGCCGTGGCCCTCTGAAAGTACGGGAGAAGTCTGCGGCTCAACTGCAACAACCTTTACATCAGCCTTCTTTGACTTGAGGAAGTTACCCACGCCGCTGAGTGTACCGCCTGTGCCGACACCTGCAACGAAGAAATCAACATTGCCGTCCGTATCCTCCCAGATTTCCGGACCCGTTGTATCAAAATGAGCCTTAGGGTTAGCAGGATTCTCAAACTGACCGAGGATAATGCCGCCGTCAATTTCCTTTTCAAGCTCTTTAGCCTTTGCAATTGCACCGCTCATACCCTTTGTACCGTCAGTAAGAACGATTTCAGCACCGTATGCCTTGAGGAGATTTCTTCTCTCAACGCTCATTGTTTCGGGCATTGTAAGGATTGTCTTGTAGCCCTTTGCAGTAGCTACAGATGCAAGACCGATGCCTGTGTTACCTGATGTCGGTTCAATGATTGTTGAACCCTTTTTGAGCTTACCGCTCTTTTCAGCGTCCTCAACCATAGCTCTTGCCACTCTGTCCTTAACACTGCCGGCAGGATTAAAGAGTTCAAGCTTTGCAACAACCTTTGCCTTGAGGTCATATTTCTTTTCTATATTAACGAGTTCGATAAGCGGTGTTCTGCCGATAAGTTCTGTTACACTTGTATATACTTTGCTCACAAAAATCAAGTCCTTTCAAAATTAAACAAATTAAAATCAGTCATCAAGTGAATCAAATGCTTCCTGAAGTCATAGATAATATCGTCGATATTCTCTGTGCCGATTGAAAGTCTGATAGTGTTTGGCTTAATGCCCTGTTCTGCAAGTCTGCCTCGCTGAGCTGTGAATGAGTTGTTGATGCAGGGTGAATTGCAAGAGATTTAACATCTGCAACATTTGCAAGAAGTGAGAATACTTCGAGGTGGTCGATGAATTTCTTTGCAGTTTCAGCGTCACCCTTGATTTCAAATGTGAAGATTGAGCCTGCACCCTTCGGGAAGTATTTCTTGTAAAGTGCGTTGTACTTGCTGTCAGGAAGTGAAGGATGATTAACATTTTCTACCTTCGGGTTCTTAGAGAGGAAGTCAACAACCTTGAGTGCATTTTCAACATGGCGTTCAACACGAAGTGAAAGTGTTTCAAGGCCCTGGAGGAACATAAATGCGTGGAACGGTGAAAGTGTAGCGCCTGTATCTCTGAGGAGAATGGCACGAACATAAGTTACAAGAGCAGCGCCCGGAGCAGCCTCTGTAAATACTGCACCGTGATATGATGCGTTAGGCTCTGAGAACTGTGGGAACTTGCCTGATGCAGCCCAGTCAAACTTGCCGCTTTCAACGATTACACCGCCGAGAGCCGTACCATGACCGCCGATAAACTTTGTTGCCGAATGAACAACGATATCTGCGCCGTACTCAAACGGTCTGAGAAGATAAGGTGTAGCGAATGTGCTGTCGATTACAAGCGGAATCTTGTGTGAATGAGCAATGTTTGCTACTTCTTCAATATCAATAATATTTGAATTGGGGTTACCGAGTGATTCAATGAAAACAGCCTTTGTGTTTTCGTCAATTGCATTTTCAAATGCGTTTTCTTCGTCAGGATCAACAAACTTTGTTGTTACACCGTACTCTGAGAATGTATGCTCAAGCCAGTTGTATGTGCCGCCGTAGATTGTCTTTGCGGCTACGATGTTGTCGCCTGCTTTTGCAAGAGCCTGGAGTGCATATGAAACTGCCGCTGCACCTGATGCAACTGCAAGAGCTGCTGTGCCGCCCTCAAGAGCTGCGATTCTCTTTTCAAAAACATCCTCTGTCGGGTTTGTAAGTCTGCCGTAGATGTTACCTGCATCTTTGAGTGCAAAACGGTCTGCAGCGTGCTGACTGTTGTGGAATACATAAGAAGTAGTTGCGTAAATCGGAACTGCTCTTGCGTCTGTTACAGGGTCTGCTGTTTCCTGACCGATGTGAAGCTGTTTTGTTTCAAATTTAAGATTTCTTTCGCTTAATTTACTCATTTTAATGTCCTCATTTCATTTTAATTTTAATTTCAGAAGTTATGTTGCGGATTTGATGTGTCCCGTATCACATTCGTGCATTACTGCAACATCGTTTAAATCTGAGATTTTTCATTTGGATCACCTTTCCCATATTTCCTATTTGATTGGTGGGTTTTAATTGGATTGTCTATATCATACCACAGATTTTTTATTTGTCAATAGGTTTTTTGAAATTTTTTCTTATCTTTCCTATTGGTTTAGTAGGTTTTCTGGGTTTTGATTATTGAAAAGGTCGAAAAAGCCGATATTCAAGCCGTTTTTTAAATTTCAACCGTTAAGCAGTCAATTTGAAATTTTTTCTGATTTTTTAAAACTAATATTCAAAAGCATAATTTGCAAACGGCAAAACACCGCATTACCTACTAAATTGCTGTGTAAACAACAAAAGCACCCGTAAAGGATGCTTTCGGATTATATTAAATCACATAGTTATCTGCCGAATTTGCAATAATGTCGGCAAGAGTAATGTTGTCAACAACATCGTCAATAGCCTTCTGGAGTTTCTCCCACACAAAAAGCGTTGAACATTGTTCACGACGATCACAGGTATTTTCATTACCCTCAAGGCAAGCCACGGTGCAAGACTGCCTCGGTAAGTCTTAGAATCATACCGACAGTATAATATTCGGGTTCATGAGCAAGACGATATCCTCCGTTTGAACCTCTTGCGCTGAGCACATAACCTGCCTTTGTAAGTACGGTAATAATCTGTTCAAGGTATTTAAGCGATATTCCCTGACGGGCGGCAACCTCCTTTAGGGCTACATTTTCCCCTTGTTTACACTGAGCAAGATCAACCATAAGTCGGAGCGCATACCTGCCCTTTGTTGAAATTTTCAAATTAACCACCCTATTCATATATTAATAATATGATTAAAGCATATCATAAACGGCTGTATATGTCAATGAGCCTGTTGCACAACAATAACCTATTTAACTTGTAAGAAAACACAAAAAGCGGGAGCGAAAAACGCCCCCGCAGAGTTTATATATGAAGTTACGACGATACACCGCAAATCATTGTTACAATTCTTACTGCAAACAAAGCAAACGCAACCCACATAATCGGATGAATTTCTTTGATTTTGCCTGTAACAATCTTGAGAATAACCCAAGTAAGGATACCGAACATGATACCTGTTGCTATTGAATATGCAAACGGCATAAAGATGATTGCTACGAAACCGCCGACTGTATCGGCAATGTCTGAGTCAAAATCCATCTTTGTAACATTCTTAATCATAAGAAGACCTACAAATACGAGTGCAGGAGCTGTTGCAAATGAAGGAATAGCAAGGAAAATCGGATAAAGCGGAATAGCAAGGATAAAGAGAATTGCAGAAGTAAGAGCTGTAAGACCTGTTCTGCCGCCCTCTGCAACACCTGTTGTTGACTCAACATAAGATGTTACTGTTGATGTACCGAGGCAAGCACCAAGGCATGTACCAAGTGCATCAGACATAAGAGCACGACCTACACGGGGAAGTTCGCCCTTTTCATTGAGGAGATTACCCTCCTGAGCAACACCGATAAGTGTACCTACTGTATCGAAGAGGTCAACAAAGAGGAATGCAAATACGATAACGGCAAAGTTAAGCGCATGCTGTGCCACATAACCGAAATCAAACTTGAAGAAAGTTTCTGTTGCCATGTTCTGGACAGGTCCGAATACAGAGTAGTTTGCAAAATCAGGAATGAGTGATGCACCCTGATACCAACCGCAAAGCTGAGCAATGATGCCGAGAACCCATGTTGCAAGGATACCGATAAGGATTGAGCCTTTAACTCTGTAGTGCCAGAGTGTAGCAACAATGAGGATACCGACAAGTGCAAGAACCACCGGAGCAGAACCAACATCACCGAGCTTAACGAGAGTTGATGACTGAACAGCCTTGCCGTCATAGTAAGCGTCTGTTGTGATAACGCCTGCGCCCTTAAGACCTACAATTGTGATAAAAAGACCGATACCTGCCGAAATACCGTACTTGAGGTTCTGAGGAACCTTGTTTACAAGTGTTTCACGGAATTTGAAGATTGAGAGGATAATGAAAATAATACCCTCAACAAGGATAGCTGTCAAAGCTACCTGCCATGGATTTGTGATACCCTGCTCTGCAAGCTGCGGAACAACTGTGTATGCAAAATATGCATTAAGTCCCATACCGGAAGCAAGAACTACAGGATAGTTGGCATAAAATGCATGATAAGTGTTGCGAAAGCAGCCGATACAGCTGTTGCTGCAAAGATTGCATTCGGATCCATTCCTGCGGCAGAAAGAATACTCGGGTTTACAGCGAGTATGTAAGCCATTGCAAGGAATGTTGTAATGCCGGCAATAATCTCGGTTTTGACATTAGTGCCGTTTTCTTTCAGTTTGAAAATCTTTTCCAAAAGAAAGCCCCCCTAAAATATTTTGTCGAAACACGACATAGTTAAATTGTAGTTTATTCTTGCCAAAATTTCAAGTGGTATATTATACAAATTCATTGCAAAAATCAAGTTTTTGATTGTTTTGTGAAGTTTTTTGAGGAAAATCAGGTACAGGCAATTATTGAACATTTCACGAATAAAATTATATAACGATAAATTTTAGTTTAAGGGGTGCTGTTATGATTGAGTTACTCGGATTTTTAGGACAATATATATGTTTTTTCATTCTTCATGTTTGCGGAGGCGGTTCGTTTCCGAAACCTTTAACAGAAAAGCAAGAGCGTGAATGTCTTGAAAAAAGTGCAAACGGCGATATTGCGGCAAGAAATATGCTTGTTGAACACAATCTGAGGCTTGTTGCACACATAATAAAGAAATATTACGGAACACAAAGCGAACAGGATGACCTTGTATCAATCGGCACAATCGGTCTGATAAAGGCAATCAACACATTTGACATGAACAAAAACATAAAATTAAGTTCTTATGCGAGCAGATGCATTGAAAACGAAATTCTTATGCATTTCAGAAATGCAAAGAAAAGTGCACAGGATATTTCTTTAAACGAAACAATTGATACCGACAAGGACGGCAATCCTCTCACCCTTCTTGATATTATGTCGGTTGACGATAATATAATCGACAATCTTGATTTGAAGCTTAATTCAAAAAAGCTCGGTCAGTTCATAAAAGAGGAACTTAACGAGCGTGAGCAAAAGATTATTGTACTGAGGTACGGTCTTGACGCAAGGAAGCCATGACTCAAAAAAGTGTTGCCAAAATGTTAGGCATATCCCGTTCCTATGTCAGCCGCATCGAAACCAAAGCGTTAAAACAATTGCGAAAACGATTTGAAACAAGTTCGAATTTGTGAGATAATATGTTATTTAAATTCATCAGGGTGTTCATCGAATGCCCCTGTATATTTCACAACAAAAAAATTCTTGACATATACCAAACTGCGTGATATAATAACAATGTTACAGATAAGCGGATGTAGTTTAGTGGTAGAACTTCAGCCTTCCAAGCTGATCGTGTGGTCGATCCATCATCCGCTCCATTAAAAGGTACTCGAAAATGAGTACCTTTTCTTTTTGCAAAAATTTAAAAATAAAACAATCAAATGGGAATCGAAAGCCCGTTTAGAAAACAGTTCAGTGAACTGTTTTTAGGGCGTAGCGTTGATCCAAGTTAAGCCTAAACGCTTTAGACAAAGACGAGATTTGCAACTTCTGTATCACAAAGTAATCATCCGCTCCACTAAAAGGTACTCAAAACTGAGTACCTTTTCTTTTTTGCATATTTTAATGTAAACTTGTAGGGGCGCTCATTGTGTCAAGTGCAACATGGTAACCACCTGTGCAAGGACATGGTATACAAATTCACAATCTTGAAATCTTGCGGTGAATACGCTTGCCGGATGACGAGTCATACTCAGCAATAACAAAATTGCGATAGCA
>ENA-OQHY01000015-OQHY01000015.1-human-gut-metagenome-genome-assembly--contig:-NODE-15-length-79684-cov-8.008170_pt1 | contig 79684 bp, 80 predicted proteins | sample MGYA00242570_ERZ504733 | MGnify/ENA primary metagenome ERZ504733 (study PRJEB26092, sample SAMD00036219) | human gut metagenome | host: Homo sapiens | study: EMG produced TPA metagenomics assembly of... | reverse complement strand
AGAAATATTATCGGCAGTAATCGAAGCTATATCAACACAGGCGAGCCGATTGGTTCAAAAGCGTTGATTAACGAAACGGGACTTGAGGTTTCATCGGCAACGGTGCGAAATGACCTTGCAGACCTTACAAATAAAGGCTACTTGGTTCAGCCGCACACCTCGGCAGGACGAATTCCAACGCTGCAGGGCTACAGATACTACATCGACAATCTGATGAAAATTACCCCCGTAACCCAAGGCGGACGGGAATATGTTGAATCCGAGCTTTACAAAAGCGCAGATTCCCCCGAGAGTATTCTCAAAGAGGCAAGCGGTGTTATTTCAAGGCTGACAGGCTGCACGGCGGTAACAACAACACCTTCGGGTGAGGAAAGCAGAATCCACAGAATAAGATTTGTTCAGACTGGTTCGCACACGGCAATGGCTGTTGTGATTGCCTCAAACGGAATCATAAAAACAAAGCTGTTTCGTTGCGATTTCCTTTTGAATCCCGAACTTTTGACCGTGTTTGACAAGGCATTTAACGAAATCTTTTCGGGAATGAAGCTTTCATCGGTCAACCGACCGTTCATACAAACAGCGGCGGCAAGGCTCGGTGAACTTTCAATGTTTACCCCGGGAGTGCTTGTGGCAATTATGGAGGCTTGTGAAACGGCAAAGGAAGTCAGCGTTTATCTCGGCGGTGTGACAAAGCCGTTGTTTATGTCCGATGTCAATTTTCTTAACGCACGAAATGTTATGGAGTTTTTGAACAACAGACACGACCTTGCGGAAATGCTTGAAAATCTTCCGCTTGACACCTCCGTCAGCATAGGCGGCGAAAACAGCAGAACAGAGCTTGCAGGGAGTGCGGTAATCTCCACACGATACCGACTTGACGGCAATCCGTCAGGCGTGCTTGCGGTGATAGCACCCGTGAGAACGGACTACGCAAGAGCAATTTCAATTCTTGAATGTGTGTCCGAAAGCGTTAGCACTCTTATTGATGAGCTGATAGAAATATGATAAATAAAAATCCTTGAAGGAGGATAAAGATGACTAAGAAAAAATCCGAGAAAACCGAAGAAAAAAAGGTTTCCGAAGAAACAGTCGCAGAAGAAACTGAGACTGAAAATACCGAAGAGCCTGCAAAGGATGAAAATGCGGATAAAATCAAGGCTCTTGAAGATGAGCTTTCGGCACAGAAGGATAAGTATATGCGACTTGCCGCCGAGTACGACAATTACCGTAAAAGAACGGCAAACGAAAAGCTTTCAATCTATGACGATGCAACTTCAAAGGCTTGTATCGAGCTTCTTCCCGTTGCAGACAGCGTAACGCTTGCTCTTGCAAATCTGAAAGACGCCGATCCCGATATCATCAAGGGTATTGAGCTTATTTCAAATCAGCTTGCAAAGAGCTTTGAAAAGCTAAAGATTGAGTCCTACGGCAAAGCAGGCGATGCATTCGATCCGAACTTGCACAATGCGGTTTCAAAGATTGAGGACGAAAACCTCGGTGCCGACACAATCGCAGCCGTTTATCAGACGGGTTACAAAATCGGTGACAAAATTATCCGTCACGCAATGGTACAGGTTGCCAACTGTGACTGATTTCATATATAAATATTCAGCAGAAAACACACAAACAAAAACAATTAAAAATTCAATTGGAGGAATTTATCATGGCTAAGACAATAGGTATAGATTTAGGTACAACAAACTCATGCGTAGCAGTTATCGAAGGCGGCGAGCCTGTAGTTATCGCTAACGCAGAAGGCGCAAGAACAACTCCGTCTGTTGTTGCTTTTTCAAAAGACGGTGAAAGAATGGTCGGTCAGGTTGCCAAGCGTCAGGCTATCACAAACCCTGACAGAACAGTTGCATCAATCAAGAGAGAAATGGGTACTGCTCACAAGGTAACAATTGACGGCAAGAGCTACACTCCGCAGGAGATTTCAGCAATGATTCTTCAGAAGCTCAAGTCAGATGCAGAGGCTTACCTCGGCGAAACAGTTACACAGGCAGTTATCACAGTTCCTGCATACTTCACAGACGCACAGCGTCAGGCTACAAAGGATGCCGGTAAGATTGCAGGTCTTGATGTTAAGAGAATCATCAACGAGCCTACAGCAGCCGCTCTTTCATACGGTGTAGATAAGGAAAAAGACCAGAAGGTTATGGTATATGACCTCGGCGGCGGTACATTCGATGTATCTATCATCGAAATGGGCGACGGTGTTCAGGAAGTACTTGCAACAGCAGGTAACAACCGTCTCGGCGGTGATGACTTTGATAAGAGAATCATCGACTGGATGGTTGCATCATTCAAGACAGAAACAGGCATTGACCTTTCACAGGATAAGGTTGCAATGCAGAGATTAAAAGAGGCTGCCGAGAAGTCAAAGATTGAACTTTCAGGTGTTACAACTTCTAACATCAACCTCCCGTTTATCACAGCAGACCAGACAGGTCCTAAGCACCTTGACCTTACTCTTACAAGAGCAAAGTTTGACGAACTCACATCAGACCTCGTAGAAGCTACAATGGTCCTGTAAGATCGGCTCTTCAGGATTCAGGTCTTCAGATCGGTCAGATTGATAAGGTTCTTATGGTTGGCGGTTCTTCCAGAATCCCTGCTGTTCAGGACGCTGTTAAGAAGCTCATCGGCAAAGAGCCGTTCAAGGGCATCAACCCTGATGAATGTGTTGCTATCGGTGCCGCTATTCAGGCAGGCGTACTCGGCGGTGAAGTTGAAGGACTTCTCCTCCTCGATGTAACTCCGCTTTCACTCGGTGTTGAAACAATGGGCGGTGTTATGACAAAGATTATCGACAGAAACACAACAATCCCAACAAAGAAGAGCCAGATTTTCTCAACTGCCGCTGATAATCAGACACAGGTTGAAATCAATGTTCTTCAGGGTGAGCGTGAATTTGCCCGTGACAACAAGCAGCTCGGTCTTTTCGCTCTCACAGGCATTGCTCCTGCAATGCGTGGTATTCCGCAGATTGAAGTAACATTTGATATTGATGCCAACGGTATCGTTAATGTATCTGCAAAAGACCTCGGTACAGGCAAAGAGCAGAAGATTACAATCAGTAACTCAACTTCAATGAGCAAGGAAGATATCGACAAGGCTGTTAAGGAAGCTGAACAGTTTGCCGCAGAGGACAAAAAGCGCCGTGAGGCAGTTGACGCTAAGAACGAGGCTGAAAACATTGTTTATCAGGCAGAAAAGCTCGTCAGCGAAAGCGGTGACAAGATTCCTGAGGATGACAAGAACGCAATCAACACAAAGGTTGCAGCTCTTAAAGAGGCTATCTCAAAGGACGATGCCGCACTCATCGGCACAGCTAAGGAAGACCTCCAGAAGACTCTTAACGATGCTGCCGCTAAGCTTTATCAGCAGGCTGCTCCGCAGGGCGGTGCTCCCGATATGAACGGTGCTCAGCCAAACGGCGGTAATCCTACAGGCAACAACGGCGGAGATCCTAATGTATATGACGCTGATTTCACCGATGTTGACGATAACAAGTAATTTATGTTAGAATAACATATAGTCAAAGGAGCTGTTATATGGCGGCTCCTTTTGGCTGTATAAGACGATAACCGGCTTGCAATATTGCGTGATTTCGGTATTTTGACAAAGGTGAGAGTAATATGGCAGACAAAAGAGACTACTACGAGGTGCTTGGCGTTCAAAAGGGCGCAAGCGACGATGAAATAAAAAAGGCATACAGAGCCTGTGCCAAAAAATATCACCCGGATTTGCATCCCGGCGATAAAGAATGCGAGGAAAAATTCAAGGAAGTAAACGAGGCTTATGAAGTTCTTTCCGACTCCGATAAAAAGGCTCGTTACGACCAGTTCGGTCACGCAGGCGTTGATTCCAACTACGGTGCAGGTGCAGGCGGAGCAGGAAGTCCGTTCGGTCAGGGTATTGATATTGACGATATCTTCTCCAGCTTTTTCGGCGGATTCGGCGGCAGACGCTCCAACAATGCAAACGCTCCTATGCGTGGCAGTGATATTGAAACTACGGTTTACATTTCATTTGAAGAGGCGGCAAAGGGTTGCAAGCAGACAATCAACTATTCATGCGTAACAACCTGTGATGCCTGTCACGGAACAGGCGCTCAGCCCGGAACAAGCCCCAAGACCTGTTCGTCATGCGGCGGTTCGGGCAGGGTAACAATTAACCAGAGAACGCCTTTCGGTGTTGTCCAGACTCAGCGTACCTGTGATGCCTGTCACGGCAGAGGTAAGATTGTTGACAATCCTTGTAAAAAGTGCGGCGGTTCGGGCAAACAGCGCAAGAACAAGACTGTTGATGTAACAATTCCGGCAGGTATCAAGGATCAGCAGATTCTTAATGTAAGCGGCAGAGGTAACTCAGGTACAAACGGCGGTCCTGCAGGCGACCTTCATGTTTATGTAAATGTTCGTCCGCACCCTGTTTTTGAACGCAGAGGTGACGATGTGTGGTGCGAAGTTCCGATAACCTTTACACAGGCGGCTCTCGGAGCAGATGTTGTCGTTCCTACTCTTGACGCAAGGTTTCCTACACGGTTCGTGAGGGTACACAGCCGGGTGATGTTTTCAGACTCAAGGGCAAGGGTATTCAGCGACTCGGCGGCAGAGGCAGAGGCGATCAGTATGTAAGAGTTACCGTTGAAGTTCCGAAGAATCTTAACGGCAAGCAGAAAGAGCTTATCAAACAGCTTGACGGCGCAACAGGCGACAAAAACTACGCAAAACGCAGAAACTTCTTTGATAAAATCAAGAAGATGTTCAACGAGTAACACAGAATAAATAAGATTTGTGGGGCATTTGTCCCCACAATTTTTTATACGGCGTGTCGCCGTTCCCAATTTGAGCAGATAATTTGTTGTGCAAAAAACATATTATGCCCGAGCGTACAATTGTGATTGTCTAAACAATTTATCCGCCCCTACATTACAAACAAAAATATCGGCATAAAATGCCCGTGAATCAGAGGTTAAAATGGAATCCTGGACAGAAATAAAAATATCCGTTGACGCAAAGGATATTGACAGAGCAAGTGATATTGCAAATGTCGTAGTTCCCTACGGCATATATATTGAAGATTACACAAACCTTGAGCAAGAGGTTGAGGACATTGCCATATTGACCTTATTGACGAGGATTTGCTTGCAAAGGACAGAAACAAGGCTTTTGTTCACATTTATCTTGAACCCGATGTTTCGCCGTCAGAGGCGGTAGCATTCCTTTCGGAACGCTACAATGCGGAGGGTATAAAGCATTCAATTGAACTTCTTGACTGCCTTGAAGAGGATTGGAGAAACAACTGGAAGAAATATTTCAACCCGATTGAAGTCGGTGAAAAACTTCTTATCCGTCCGAGCTGGCGAGATGATTACGATGCCGGCAACCGCAAAGTTCTCAACATTGATCCGGGCCTTGCGTTCGGCACGGGCGGTCACGAAACCACAAGGCTTTGCCTTGAAATGTGCGAAAAGTACCTTAAAGAGGGCGATTCTGTTCTTGATGTGGGTTGCGGCAGCGGTATTCTCGGTATTGCAACATTGCTTTTGGGTGCAGACCGTGCCGTCGGTGTTGACATTGACGAAACTGCGGTGAGAACTGCGGCTGAAAACGCAGAAATCAACGGCGTTGCTGACCGCTTTACAGCTATCTGTGGCAGCTTTACCGACAAGGTTGAGGGCAAGTATGACATTGTTCTTGCCAATATTGTTGCCGATGCGATTATGTTTCTCTCAAAAGGCATTAAGGACTTTATGAAGGACGATGCCGTTTACATTATGAGCGGTATCATCGACACTCGTGCCGAGGAAGTCAAGGCATTCGTAAGTCAGTATTTTGACATCATCGAAGAACATCTTGACAACGGATGGGCTTGTTTTGCCGCACGGCGTGTCGCCGTTCCCCGTTCGTGAAGATAGTTTGATTAGGGTTAGTGTTAAGACCTTCCGAGCGGAACTTTTTTAAATTGAAAATGGAAAATTGAAAATTGAAAATTATGGTCGGGCAGCAGGTTTGCATAATGCAAAACATTGTTTCCCGACCGTTTTCTTTATATGGCAGTTATTGTTTATCAGAACACGGTTCTCCCCTACAAAAACAAAACAGCTTTCCGAACTCAAAATCGGAAAGCTGTTTTTAATTTACATTAACTTTTTACTTGATTATCTCATATGACAAATTGTTTTCTTTTGCATATGCTTCGGCGACTGAACCTTTTTTGCAATACATTTCAAAGCCCTTGAGCGGAACACTGTCATAATTGTCATCAACATCCATACCAAGACCGCAATTCTCCATTTCCTTTACGGAATCGGGAACCGTAACACTTTTAAGGTTCGTCATAGATGTGAACGCATCGCTTTCAAGAACCTTTACACCGTCGGCAATTTCAAGCTCGTATATATTGTCATTGAAACTGAATGCAAACGAATCCACAACCTTAACGGTTTTCGGGATAATCACTTTAACCTTTACATCGGGAAGATAAACCCCGAAGCTTGAAATTTCAACAACATCCACACCGTCAATCTGTTCAGGGATATTGATTGTAATTTCTGTGACTTCCTTGTCGGAGTTGGACAGATTATTGTAGAAGTAATCATCGTCCACGCCCATGATTTTCCAACCCTCATAATCATCACTTTTACAATATGTAACATGAGATTTGGTATCCGTAAGGTAATCGTCCTCGTCAATGTCGGAGGTTGCACTGTCCGAATCAAATGCCGGAGCAGTTGTTTCTTTGTCAAAGTCCTTTGAAATATAGCTTGAAGCATCGTCAATTGCTTTGTCGCTATGCTTATCTATAGTTTTGACAAATCTCGGAATAATGTTGCATGCCACTACGGAGATAATGACAACCAAAAGTAAGATAATACCTGCAACGACGCTTGTTATAATAACAGCAGTCTTTTTGCTCTTGTTATTACCGCCGTTCGGTGCATTTGTAAACTGCTGTCCGCCGTAGCTGTTTTGTGTATTTGTAAACTGCTGACCGTAGCTTGTGCCGTTTTGATTCGGATTACCGTATCCGTTGTTGTATCCCTGATTGTATTGCTGATTATTATTTTGGTTCACCTGATCGTAGCTCTGATTCTCTGTGTTATAGTCATAATTCGGCTGTTCGGGTGTCGGATTTTGATCAAACGAATCAACGCTGTTTGTTGCATTTTCCTGTGTGTTGTTCTGAGTGAGAGGTGATCCGCAGTTTTCGCAGAACTTACCGTCAGACTCATGACCGCATACGGGACATTTCATATTGTTTACTCCTCCGGTTTGTAATTGTGAAATTGTGCCTGCTAATTATAGCAGAAAAAGCAAAATATTGCAAATACTTATTTGCTAAGTTCTTTTTCGATTATTTCTGCCGCTTCGTCAAGATAGTTTCCTTCAAAAAATTCAATCTTTCCCTCGTCAACACATTTTGCAAGTTCGGGATCAATCGGAAGCTTTGCAAGCACCTGTGTGTCATATTCCTTTGCAACTTCCTCAATGTGGCTGTCACCGAAGATGCTGTGTTTCTTTCCGCAATCGGGACACATGAACCAGCTCATATTTTCAACAAGACCTAAAATCGGCACATTCATCATCTTTGCCATTTTAACAGCCTTTTGAACTATCATTGAAACCAGCTCCTGCGGTGACGCAACAATAACAATGCCGTCAATCGGCAGGCTCTGAAATACCGTAAGCGGAACATCGCCTGTTCCGGGAGGCATATCAACAAACATATAGTCAACATTTTCCCAGATTACATCTTTCCAAAACTGCTTTACCGTGCCTGTGATAACCGGCGAACGCCACACCACGGGATCGGTTTCATGTTCAAGAAGAAGGTTTACGGAAATCATCTTGATTCCCGTTTCGGTAACAACGGGGAAAATTCCCTCATCGTTGCCTCTGCATCTCTCATGTACTCCGAATGCCTTTGGAATTGACGGACCTGTGATATCTGCGTCAAGAACAGCCGTGCTTTTACCGAGTCGGTTAAATGTTACTGCGAGCATTGAGGTTACAAGGCTTTTGCCTACTCCGCCCTTGCCCGACACAACGCCGATTACCTTTTTTACACTGCTGTATTTATTAAGTTCTTCGTGCAAATTCTGTTCCTTGCTTTTGCAATCCGAAGAACAGCTTGAACAATCGTGGGTGCAACCCATTTAAAACATCTCCAATTTCATAAATTCATTTTATCAAAAGAAAACAATCAGTTTTCTTCAACATACGGTTCATCGCCGCCGCTCTCGTATGACTGTGTCGGCTGAGTGTCATCCGAAGTCTGAGAAGATTCGGTAACACTGATATCACTGCTCTGCTGCGGCTCTGTTTCAGGCTGATACTCTGTCTGCGGTTCAGTTTGAACAGGCGCTTCTGTTTCAGGCTGATATTCAGTCTGCGGTTCATATGTTGGTTCTTCCGTGTAAACGGGAACATAGTTGTCATCGCCGTATTCCGTTGTAGGCTGTACCGTTGTCACCTGTTCCGTTGACGGTGCTGTGGAAGCCTTGTTATCATTTTTTTCTGTGAACTGCATTGTGTAAATGCAAAAACAACGGCAACAATAAGGCAGATTACAGCCGCAATTGTTAAGATAACCGCCACATTACGGCTCGTTCTCTTTTTCTTTTTAACAACCTTTTTACGCTTTGGGTGTATCGTCGATTTTGTGTAGTAGTTACCAATATCGTCAGATGAAAGGTCATACTGAAAATCCTTTGTAGCCTTTGACACCTGCTCCCCTGTCTGAGAATCAAAATTGTCGCCATAGTCGGGAGTCTGTGTGCGGTCATCCCTTTCCGACGGCATTTTTACGGGAGTTTCCATATCGTCCTCAAAGTCGATTTCCGGCATCTGAACGGCGTCTTCGTCATAATCGCCGACAAATTTTACATCATTGTCAAAGTTATCGCCGTAATCCTCCTGAATATCGGAAGATCTTTCGGGGGCGTTGTTTCTTCTTGCAGGAAACGCAACCTCGTCATCAAAGTTGTCAGGCTCATAATCCTTGTTTCTATTATATTTATTGTTATCGTCCATTATGTAATTCTCCTTTGAAAGAAAAATTTTGAAACAGAAAAATACGGTGCATTTATTCTGCACACCCCGTACCAAAATAATAAATCAGCCGTGACAATTTGTCAACCGAATATTAGGACTGTTAAGTTTAAAAGCATAATTTTTGCCATATACAAAAAGTACCCGCACAAGCCGTGCAGGTACTCGTCGATTTAAGAAAAATCAGCAGTGAATCAAGCGTCTTCACCGTTATCGGTTTCGTCTGTTGATTCGCTTTCATCCTCGGAAAGTTCCTCTGTTTCAACCTCTTCGGATTCTTCAAATGCAGTATCTTCTGCGTTTTCGTCATCTGCAAGATCAGCCTCAATGCCTCCCTGAACAGGTTGCCTGTTTCTTCTTCAACAGCCTCATCATCGGCAACTTCAAAACCGCTGAGGAATGAGTAAGGAATTCCGTAACCGAGTGCGATACTTGCAAGCGTTACAATAACGCTTAATCCCGGGCCGTTTGCATTTGAAAATACATCATAAAGCGGAAGTCCCGGAGCTAGGGAAGCAACGATTATGTAGAGTGACGGGAGCACCATTACAATAAGTGTAACAAGCGAAAAACGCTTTACCGCCTTGCCGTCACCGACACGGGTTGCATAGAACATCAAAAGACCGAACACAGCATACACAAGAATCGGAATGATTGAACCGAGTGGCTGTGAAAGGGCTGATGCGTACTGTGAGAAGAAGTGTGCGCAAACGATAAATGCGATGATCAGAAATGCAGAGAAAAACAGATTGATTGTATCTCTTTTAGTAGGTTTTTTCATAATATGTCCTCCGTACATACGATATTAGTTTAAGTCTAACATTGAAATGTGACAGTTTTGTGAACAAACAATGATATGTACATTAGAATAATGTAAACAAGGCGTAAAAAAACGCAACCGCCTTTTGTTTGACAAAATCTGTAAGGGAGTTTATCATAAATCATAAAGGGATTATGCAACTGATTTTTACATAAAGTGTAAAATCAGGTTGGTAGAAATTGCGTTACATATGAAATATACTTAACTCAGGAGGTATGAAAAGTATGATTGGTATGAATTTGAAGTATCTTCGGAAAAAGTACGGATATTCACAGGAGGACCTTGCGGAGAGGCTTGAGGTGTCAAGACAGTCTGTTGCAAAGTGGGAAAACGAGGAATCTCTTCCCGATGTCGAAAAATGCGTGACGATGGCGCAGATTTTTGAAACTACGGTAGAAATGCTTCTTGTGTGTCCTTTTTACGAGGAAGAATCTGACGGACTCACTCCCGACGGTGACGGAAAGTACATTTTCGGCATTGTTAAGGTCAGCGAAAGAGGACAGATTACACTCCCTAAACATGCCAGAAAGGTATTCGGAATTGAGGCAGGCGACAGACTTCTGGTTCTCGGTGATGAGAAAAAAGGTATGACACTTGCAAAAATAAAAAATCCCTTTGATAAGTTAATGAAGTAAAATTTGACTTGAATCCCTTTTATCCTGAATTGAGGAGAAAATATGTACGCAATAAAAACAGAAAAACTTACAAAAAAATATAAGGAAAAAACGGCTGTATCAAACCTTGACCTTAAAATCAACGAGGGCGAAATGTACGGTTTTCGGAATGAGCTTTATCTCGCTGTTCTCGTCAATGCTCATTGCAAAGGACAGAACTACAAGCTTTATGATGAGATTGTTCACATCTCCGCTCAAAGCACACGAGTTTATTATCGGCTACACACTTCCGCTTTTGCCAATGGCAATTTTACAGAGTGCCGTATGTGTTGTTGTTGCGTTCTTCCTCAGACTTGAGGTCAGCGTGAACATTTTGCTTATGCTTGCGGTAAACATTCCGATTGCAATTGTGTTTATCTCGCTCGGACTTCTGCTTGGCACACTTCTGAATGAAAAGGCTGTCGGCGGAATTTGCGGTGCATTGCTCACAAACCTTTCGGCATGGTTTTCAAACATTTGGTTCGATACTGCAATGGTCGGCGGTTGGTTCAAAAATCTTGCAAACGCACTTCCGTTTGCCCATGCCGTAAACGCCGCAAGAGATGCAATTTCGGGCAACTATTCGGACATTATGTCCGAACTTATCCCCGTCTGCGGATATGCGGTTGTGTTGCTTGTTCTGGCTGTGGTCGTCTTTTCCGTTATGATGAAAAGGAATAAATAATTGATGAATCCAAACGGTAAAGCCTTGTTAAAAGAAAACAAAAGATATTATCTTCTCGACTCTCTGCGTGGAATTTCAACCGTCAGTATGGTTGCGTTTCACTTATGCTACGATATTTTTATGATGTACGGACTTAACACAAGCTGGTACTTTTATCCCATGACTGCGATCTGGGAACGCAGTATCTGCGTAATGTTCATACTGCTTTCGGGAATGTGCCTTAACTTTTCGGGAAACGGCATAAAAAGAGGTGTTCTTTTGAATCTTGCGGGTTTTGCCGTTACCTGCGTTACCGTGATAGCCGAACCGAATCAGGCGGTATGGTTCGGTGTACTGAATCTGATAGGCTGTTCAATGATGATTGTTTCCGTTCTGTCGGATAACCTCAAAAAAATAAGCCCCTGTCGGGAGCGTTGATTTCACTTTTGTTGTATGCGGTTTCGTATGATTTGCAAAAAGGCTGTGTCGGATTTTTCGGGCTGGATATCGTAAAATTGCCCGATTTTCTCTATTCGTGTAAGTACCTTGCATTTCTGGGATTCCCCTCGTCCGACTTTTTGTCGGCAGACTATTTCCCGATTATTCCGTGGATTTTCCTCTTTACAGCAGGCTTTTATCTTTGGAATTTCATCGCACAAAAAAATCTTGCAAAATATTTGAATTCAAAATTCCGCTGTTTGACAAAATCGGCAAATACAGCCTGTGGATTTATCTTGCCCACCAGCCTGTTATTATGGGTGCTTTGATGTTGATAATGTGACTTTGCCGATTGAAAGTTATAAACAAAAAAATAATGTCGGAGATGTACCGCCGACATTATTTTTATTTTAAATTATTTCCGATTGTGCTGCTAAGCCTTCGGATGCTGCAAAGGATTCTTTTCTGTCAAACACACCGCAGAGCCACATATATGAAGCTGTTGAAAGGGCAATGCTTACAAAGCCGAACCAGATGCTGTTCACACCGATAAAAACGCTCGGAACGCAGGCAAGGACAACACCTATATGATAGCTTGCAAGCGTAAGCCAATAGAATTTAGCCTTTTTCTTCATATCCTTGTCCTTGTCAATAATACCCGTGAATGTTGAAACCGTTGCAACACGAAGGTTGTTTGTCGAGAAAATCGGAGATGTAACATAACTTCCGGCTGTTCTGAATGAATTCCACAAAACAGGAGTTACGAACAGAATCGGCAGAATTGCAAGGTAGTTGTTTGAAATATTCGGAAAAATTCCGATAATCAGAAGTGCAACCGCACTTGCAATAAGGCTGACGGTTTTGGTTTCAAGCTTAATAAAACGGTCGGCAATTACAAAGAAAACATTGCCGAGAATATATGTAAGGAGAGCGATGACGATAAACACAACGCCCTCAAAATCACCCGTAAAAATTTTGCTGACAAGGTGAATCATATTTGCTGTCTGTGCGTTACCGAACACATCACAGTGATTGTAAATTGCATATCCGCCCATAAATCCGCCCAGAGAGCTGACTGCAAAATGCAGAATATGCTGTTTTTGTTCTCTTGTCATTTTAAAGACTTCCTTTTTCGCCATAAAACGTGTAATTGTTTAACATAATTATACACCTGCAATTCTGATTTTGCTATTATCCCCCAATGGAATTATACTCAGTTTTGCAATAAAAATTAAGTCACATTGCACAAAACAGCTATCTTACTGTTGTGCAATGTGACTTTTTTGCTTTTTATGAAGTTTTAGAGAATCAAACTGTCATCAAACTTTTTCAGGCATTTCATCTGCCATACATTCAACAAGAACCGCTTTCTGAGCGTGAAGACGGTTTTCTGCCTCCTCAAAGATTTCATTTGCGTGTTCTTCAAATACATCTGCAGTAATCTCTTCACCACGGTGTGCAGGGAGACAATGGAGAACCATACAATCCTTGTTTGTAACAGCCATAAGCTCCTTGTTAACCTGATAGCCTGCGAATGCTGCCTCACGGATTTTCTTTTCTTCTTCCTGTCCCATTGATGCCCATACATCTGTATAAACAATATCGGCATTCTTAGCGGCCTCAAGCGGATCTGTTACGATTTCAAACTTGCCGTTACCGTACTTTTCACCGAACTCGATAATGTGCTTAGGAGGCATATAATCCTTTGGACAGGCGGCAGAGAAGCTCATGCCTGTGCTGAGTGCGCCGACGATGAGCGAGTTCATCATATTGTTGCCGTCACCGATAAAGCACATCTTGAGTCCTTCAAGCTTGCCCTTGAATTCACGAATTGTCATAAGGTCTGCGAGAACCTGACATGGGTGACAATAGTCTGTAAGACCGTTGATAATCGGGATTGAACCGTACTCTGCAAGAGCCTCAACTTCTTTCTGCTCAAAGGTACGAATCATAATACCGTCAAGAAAACGGGAAAGAACACGGGCTGTGTCCTCAACAGGCTCGCCTCTGCCAATCTGAAGGTCATTTGATGAGAGAAAAAGCGGATAACCGCCGAGCTGTGTCATACCAACCTCAAATGAAACACGGGTACGGGTGCTTGACTTTTCAAAAATCATACCAAGAGACTTGCCCTTGAGAATTTTATGCTCAATGCCGTGTTTCTGCTCATATTTAAGCTGATCGGCAAGGTTAAGTGTGTTGATAATTTCTTCTGTTGACCAATCCTCAAGTTTAAGTAAGTGTTTCATTAGTTGTTCTCCTTTATTGTTTTTTCGAGTATATTAATCGCCTCGTCAATTTCATTGTAATCAATAACAAGCGGTGGGAGCATACGGAGCAAATCTTTTGCCGTGATAATAAGCAAGCCGTTTTCAACGCATTTAATTGCAATGTCGTGTGCATCGCCCTTTTCAAGCTCAATACCAATCATAAGTCCCATTCTGCGAACGCTCTTTACGCCGTCAATTTTTGTGAGCTTGTCCTCAAAATACTGACCTTTTTTCTCAACCTCGGCAAGAAATTCGTCATTTGCAACTGTGTCAAGAACATAGTTTGCACCTGCACAAACAACAGGGTTTGCGCCGAATGTTGTGCCGTGAGTTGACGGTGACATAACGTCCTTGAGCTTTTCACCGCACATACAAACACCGATAGGAAGTCCGCCGCCGAGCCCCTTTGCAACCGTCATAAGGTCGGGGAGGATACCGTAATTCTGATGAGCAAACAGCTTGCCTGTTCTGCCTACGCCTGTCTGAACCTCATCGACAATAACGAGAATATCGTTGTCGTTGCAATACTTAACAAGTTCTTTTACATATTCGGGATCGAGGATATTTACACCGCCCTCGCCCTGAATGAGTTCAAGCATTACTGCGCAGGTTTTGTCCGAAACAACTGCTTTCAGAGCGTCCATATCGTCTGCGTCTGCATACTTAAAGCCCTCGGTAAACGGGAAGAAATAGTTATGAAAAATATCCTGACCTGTTGCGGCAAGAGTTGTAACAGTTCTGCCGTGAAAGGAATTGTTAAGCGTTACGATTTCATTTCTGCCCTCGCCGTACTTGTCAAAGCTGTACTTACGGGCAATTTTGATTGCGCATTCGTTAGCTTCTGCACCGCTGTTGCCAAAGCAGACCTTTGAAAGACCTGTAAGTGTGCAAAGCTTTTCGGCAAGGTCACTTGCCTGTGAACAGTAAAAATAGTTTGACATATGCTGAATTGTGCCTGCCTGCTTTGAAACAGCCTCAACCCAACCGTCATTGCAATAACCAAGGCTGTTTACACCGATACCCGATGAAACATCAATGTACTTTTTGCCGTTTTCGTCATATGCGGTAACGCCTTTTGCGCTTTTGAGAGCAACATCGTAGCGACCGTATGTATGCATAATATATTTTAAATCTTTCTCTTTTGTAGTCAAGTTAGCCACACCCTTTCATATTTTATCGTTGCTGAAGGAATAAACAAAAACATCCTCACGCTTTTCAAAGCCGAAATCACGCCAGAAGCTTTGACCTGTTTCGTTGTTCTGATAACAGAAAATGTGAGTTTTGTCGATGCCTTGTTCACGAATTTTTTGGATAGCGGTCTGTGCAAGAGCGTGACCGATTTTCTTTCGTCTGAATTCGGGCAGAACAGCCATATGGTGGATAAATCCCCGTCTGCCGTCATGACCTGCAAGCACGGTTCCGACAATTTTTCCGTCAACCACGGCAACCTGACTCATACCGGCGTTGTGCTTGAGATAACGCTCCATCTGATCTTTTTCATCAGCCTTGGAGAGCGCACGCTTTGTGGTAATCTGCCACATCTCATAGACCTCGTCATAGTCGTCAATTGTCATTTCTCGTATAATCATTGCACCCTCCAAAATCTAATCTGTAGGGGCGAACCGCTTTCGCCCGCGGGAGCACATGGTGCTCCCCTACAAACAATACACTGCTTTTGTCAAATGAAAATTTTAAGTTAAACAGAAAGTTTTATTTAGCGAGCGACCAATGACCGCCTCTACCGTTTTTACAAATCAGCAAAACAGCAATGCTAATCAATAAAACATTGTACCGATGCCTTCATCGCTGAAAAGCTCGAGAAGGATTGAATGTTCGATTCTGCCGTCAATGATATGGGCACGGTTTACACCGCTGCGGACTGCCTCAACGCAGCAATCAATCTTGGGAATCATACCGCCGCTGATGATGCCGTCACGCTTGAGCATAGGAACTTCGCTGACATTGACAACGGGAATGAGTGAATCCTCATCGTGAACATCACGGAGAAGTCCTCTGATATCTGTCATAAGAATGAGCTTTTTTGCACCGATTTTAGCGGCAATCTGCGATGCCGCAATGTCTGCGTTAATATTGTATACATTGCCGTCATAACCGCCTGCAACGGTTGAAACAATCGGAATATAACCGCTTGCAAGAGCGTTGTTGAGTGGTTCGGGGTTAACCTCCTTAATCTCGCCCACATAGCCGAGGTCTGCGCCTGTAACAAGCTTTTCAGCCATAAGCATTCTGCCGTCAAGACCGCAAAGTCCCATAGCCTTACCGCCGTGACTGCCGAGAAGCTGAACAAGGCTCTTGTTGACCTTGCCTGCAAGCACCATCTGAACAATGTCGATAGTTTCCTTGTCGGTCACTCTCATACCGTTGATAAACTTGCTTTCCTTGCCAACGGCTTTGAGCATTGCATTGATTTCGGGTCCGCCGCCGTGAACAAGCACAACATTGACTCCGACAAGCTGCATAAGAACGAGGTCGCTCATAACTGCCGCTTTAAGTTCTTCGTTTATCATAGCGTTTCCGCCGTATTTTACAACAATTGTTTCGCCCGAATATTTCTTGATATAGGCATTGCCTGTATAAGTACCTTGGCTCTCTTTGAAACATCCATTTTCTTCAATCCTTTATGTAGTTGATTTCCGCTCACACAATCAAATCGCATATTATGTGCGGTAGTCACCGTTGATTTTTACATAATCATAGGTAAGGTCGCAACCGTAAGCCTCGGCAGATGCATTGCCGTCACCTAATTTCACGAGAATTTCAATTTCGTCCTCAAGTAAAATTTCCTTAGCCTTGTCCTCATCAAACACAAGACCGTTGCCGTCTTTGCAAACAAGGATTTCACCCTTTGCGGATTTATATGAAACATCAATCCTTTTAACATCTGTTTCGGCACCGCTGTAGCCGATTGCGCAGAGGATCCTTCCGCAGTTTGCGTCAGCCCCGAACATTGCCGCCTTTACAAGACTTGAACAGATGATGCTCTTTGAAATAATCTTTGCGCTCTTATCGTCTTTTGCACCGTCAACTTGCAGATAAGGAGCTTTGTTGCACCTTCGCCGTCTTTTGCAAGCTTCTTTGCAACCTTTTTGAATGCATCGGTAAGAACGGCTGTAAAGGTTTTGTAATCATCGTTCTTTTCTGTGATTTCCTTGTTGCCTGCATAACCAGATGCCATAATTGCAAGGGTATCGTTTGTTGAGGTATCGCCGTCAACGCTTACCATATTATAGCTGACATCAGCGGCTTCGATAAGTGCGGATTTGAGCATTTCGGAAGAAATTGCCGCATCGGTTGTTACAAAGGAAAGAGTTGTACCCATGTTAATATGAATCATACCGCTGCCCTTAGCAATACCGCCGATTGTAACCTTTTTACCGTCAAGAACCGTTTCGACAGCCCACTGCTTTTTCACGGTGTCGGTTGTCATAATTGCCTCTGCGGCAGAGATTCCGCCGTCCTTTGAAAGCGTGCCTTTGAGCTTTTCAATTCCGCTTGCAATGGGTTCAATCGGGAGAGGCTGACCGATGACACCTGTTGATGCAACGATTACATCGTTTTCGTCAACACCGAGAGCGTCTGCGGCAAGACTGCACATTTTCTCAGCCTTTTCATAGCCGTCAGGGTTACAGGCATTTGCATTGCCTGAATTTACGACAACAGCCTGAGCCGTACCGTTTTCAAGGTGTTTTTTAGTAACATATATAGTGTCGGACTTTACAAGGTTCTTTGTAAAGATAGCCGCACTGTTGCAAACCTTGTCGCAGTAAATGAGCGCAAGGTCTTTTTTAGTTGTGTTAGATGCTTTGACTCCGGCACAAATTCCGTTGGCTGTAAAGCCCTTTGCGGAAGTGACCGAGCCGTTTTCAATATACTTGATTTCCATAGATATTCACCCTTAAAATGCAGGCGGAACGATTACCAAACCTGTTTTTTCGTCAAGTCCGAAGATGATGTTCATATTCTGAATAGCCTGACCTGCGGCACCCTTGACCATGTTGTCGATTGCGGCACAGGCAACGAGCTTGTTGGCTCTCTTATCGTGGTGAATTGAAACATCACAGAAGTTAGAATATTTGATATTGTGAATGTCGGCACATTTGCCGTCATCAAGAAGTCTTACAAAAAATTCGTCCTTGTAAAAGTCCTCATAAGCCTTTCTGATTTGTTCAAAGGTTACACCGTCTTTGATGTCGGCATAAACAGTTGCGAGAATGCCACGGTTTACGGGAGAAGGTGCGGAACAAAGGTGATAATAACCTTTTCGCCCGAAAGTTTTGAAAGAGTCTGCTCAATTTCCGGAGTGTGGCGGTGGCTTGCAACCTTATAAGCGTGGAATCCTTCGTTGAGTTCGGGATAGTGGTTGCCCTGATTTGGCTTTCTGCCGGCACCCGTAACACCGCTTTTGCAGTCGCAAATGATGCCCTTTGTGCTGACAAGTCCGTTTACAATTGCAGGAGCAATTGCGAGTGGTGAACAGGTTGTGTAACAACCCGGATTCGCAACAAGCTTTTTGCCCTTGATTTTATCTCTGAAAAATTCAGGGAGTCCGTAAACTGCCTGTTCGTGAAGTTTTTTGTCAAGAAAAGTTCCGCCGTACCATTCGGTGTATTCTTCTTCGCTTTCAAGGCGGAAGTCAGCGCCGAGGTCGATGAATGCCTTGCCCGCATCAATGCACTTTGCGGCAAGCTCCTGTGAAAGACCGTGTGGAAGAGCGGCAAAGATAACATCGCTCTTTTCAACAACGGCGTCCTGATTTTCACAAACCATATCGTTCAAAAATGTATAAGACGGATAAACATCGCTCAGCTTGTCACCCTCAAAGGAAACAGAGCTGATTGCCGAAATTTCAGCCTCGGGATGAGCGGTAAGAAGTCTTACAAGCTCTGCACCTGCATAGCCGGTTGCACCGACAATACCTGCTTTTATTTTCATTGCTATCACCTAATCTATTGTAAATTTATATATTGTTCCTGTTGCTTAAAAACATTCTGATAAAACATAAAGTTTTCTCAATACCACGGATTTGCACACACAATTTCAATATTACGCTCGGGCAGAATATGCTTTTAATACTGCAAACTTTCTACACGAACCGGGAACGGCGCTCGCCGTTCTTTATATCTCTGTCAATTCATATTGACTTTTATTTGCATATACTATATAATAAGGCTACAGGGAAAACCGTTTAAAGCGGTTGACCTACTTTGTCTGGTGTAATAACCGTCCGAAAGTAGAGCGTCGGGCGGTTATTTTTTTATGTTTTTAATGACTTCTGCAAGTGCTACGAGTAAAATTACGAGTAATACCGTTTCAGTCATACATATCACCCCCATTCATTTGGGAGTGTCAACCGCCTTAACTTCCCTGCAACCCCAACAAACCCGAAAATCGAGTTTATCGGCATTGAGTTTGCTTATTTATTAAATTATTTGAAACATTCCGTTAATTCGGAATGTTATTTTATTTTTTACAGCTTTTCTGCGATTTCTGCAACACGCTTAGCCTGAGTTTTTACATTTGCCGATGCAGGACCGCCAAATACTGTACGCTCGTTTGTACAGCGTTCAAGTGAAATTGCACTGTAAACATCATCGTTGAACACATCGCAAACCTTTTTGTATTCGTCCATTGGAAGATTTTCGAGGTCTGTACCGAGTTCAATACATCTTGCAACGAGTTCGCCTGTTGCCTTGTAGGCATCTCTGAACGGAACACCGTTCTTTGTGAGCCAGTCGGCACAGTCTGTTGCGTTGATGAAACCGCCTGCTGCAGCTTTTCTCATATTTTCGGGAATGACACGCATTGTGTCAAGCATGGGAGTAAAGGCTGTGAGGCACATTTTAACCGTGTCGAGTGCGTCAAAGATAGCCTCCTTGTCCTCCTGCATATCCTTGTTGTATGCAAGTGCAGTACCCTTCATAATTGTGAGGAGCGTCATATTGTCACCGAAAACTCTGCCGCTCTTACCACGAACAAGCTCTGCAATATCGGGGTTCTTTTTCTGCGGCATAATTGATGATCCTGTTGAAAAAGCGTCATCAAGTTCAATGAATTTAAATTCCCAACTGCACCACATAATGATTTCCTCTGAAAATCTTGAGAGGTGAACCATTATTATCGAAAGCACCGATGCAAATTCGATGCAGTAATCTCTGTCGGAAACACCGTCAAGAGAGTTGTTTGTAATTCTGTCAAAGCCTAGGAGTTCGGCTGTGATTGTTCTGTCAATCGGATATGTTGTGCCTGCAAGCGCACATGAACCGAGTGGCATTTCGTCCATTCTTTTAAGGCAGTCTTCAAGTCTTGAAACATCTCTCAAAAGCATTTCACCGTAAGCAAGGAGATGATGTCCAAAGGTAATCGGCTGTGCTCTCTGGAGGTGAGTATAGCCGGGCATAACGGTTTCGCTGTACTTTTCAGCCTTGTCGGCAATAACCTTAATAAGACCTACAACGAGATTTTTTACATTGACAACCTCTTTCTTGAGGTAAAGCTTGATGTCAACTGCAACCTGATCGTTACGGCTTCTTGAAGTGTGAAGTCTTTTGCCGTTGTCGCCGATTCTTTTGGTAAGCTCACCCTCGATAAAGGTGTGAATGTCCTCAGCCTCCATATCAATGTGCAGAGTACCGTTTTCAATATCAGCAAGAATGCCTTTAAGACCTTTTACGATATCGTTTGCCTCTTCTTCTTTAATAATGCCGCATCTGCCAAGCATTGTTGCGTGGGCAATGCTGCCCTCGATGTCTTCTTTATACATTCTGCTGTCGAATGAAATCGAGCTGTTAAAATCGTTAGTGGTTTTTGAAAGCTCCTTTTTGAAGCGTCCTTTCCAAAGCTGCATTATTATTTCTCCTTACATATAGATTGTATGGGCAAATCGACTGCCATACAGTAGCGGCAATCACTGATTGCCAATCGAAACGATTGTACAATGTTTCGACTTAATTCAATTCATCTGCTTATTGTTATGCAATTATATATTCACATCTGTTCGTTTTTGGTTTTACGACCAAAACGATTGGCGTTCGCTGAACGCCGCTACAATTGAGAAACGGCTTTCTTTGCACCAAAATATAGGGATTAAACGCATGAAATCGCATAAAAATAAAAAGGTGTAATAAACACTTATCGGGGCAGAGAAATTCCCTGCCCCCGATTATGTATGCAAATCAAAGATTTAATTATTTGATAAGGCCTTTCTTTGCACGAACCTTGATTGGAAGACCAAAGAGGTTGATGAAGCCTGCGCTGTCATTCTGGTCATAAACCTGATCTTCGTCAAAAGTAGCAATTTCCTCGTCATAGAGTGAATACGGCTTGTTACGCCTGCATCAATGATGTTACCCTTATAGAGTTTAAGTTTTACATCACCTGTTACATACTCCTGAGTGCTGTCAACGAAAGCTGAGAGAGCCTCACGGAGAGGTGTGTACCACTTGCCGTCATAAACGAGCTCTGCAAAAGCATTTGCAACATTTTGCTTGTAGTGGAGTGTGTCCTTGTCAAGGCAGATTTCCTCAAGCTTTGCATGAGCAGCATAGAGGATTGTACCGCCCGGAGTTTCATAAACGCCACGAGCCTTCATACCAACAAGACGGTTCTCAACGATATCTGTGATACCGACACCGTTTCTGCCGCCGATTTTGTTGAGTTCCTTAATGAGTTCAACGCTGTCGATAGCCTCGCCGTTAAGCTTTGTGGGAACACCCTTTTCAAATGTAAGAGTTACATATTCTGCCTTATCGGGAGCCTGCTCAGGTGAAACACCGAGTTCAAGGAAGCCTTCCTTATTGTACATCGGCTCATTTGCAGGATTCTCAAGGTCAAGACCTTCGTGGCTCAAGTGCCAGAGATTCTTATCCTTTGAGTAGTTTGTTTCACGGTTAATCTTGAGCGGAATATTGTGCTTTTCAGCATATTCAATCTCATCTTCACGGCTCTTGAATTCCCATGTTCTCCAAGGAGCGATAATCTTCATGTCAGGAGCGTAAGCCTTGATAGCAAGTTCAAAACGAACCTGATCGTTACCCTTGCCTGTACAGCCGTGGCAAATTGCGTCAGCACCTTCGGCTTTTGCAATTTCAACGAGTCTTTTTGCAATGATAGGACGGGCAAAAGATGTGCCGAGGAGGTACTTGCCTCGTAAACAGCACCTGCTTTTACTGTGGGAATGATATATTCGTCAACAAATTCCTTGTTGAGGTCTTCAATGTAAAGTTTTGATGCGCCTGTTTTGATAGCCTTTTCTTCAAGACCGTCAAGCTCTGTACCCTGACCAACATCACCCGAAACAGCGATAACTTCGCAGTTGTCGTAGTTTTCTTTAAGCCACGGAATGATGATTGAAGTATCAAGACCGCCTGAATATGCAAGAACTACCTTTTTAATCTTATTGTCAGCCATTTTTGATTCCTCCGGAATTTGGAAACACTTTATGTCGGTGTTTCCTTTAATTAATTTTTATTACTCTTACATTATACACTCTGTTTTCAAAAAATCAAGTGTTTTTTGAATAAATATTCAATGTTTTTTCAAATTTGCATTTTTTGGTACAAATTGACCGAAATCTGCTTTGTTTTCGCTGTATTATCGGTGTTTTTGGCGGTTGATATGTCACATTCTCCCCTGAATTTCTGAAAAATGTATATATGCACAAAAAATGAATATTCATTTTATTCATCCATTTATGCATATTCATACATACATATACACCCATTTTGCATATTTTTCATTTTGTGAAAACGGCTGAAATCACTTCAAAAACCTGTTGACACCATATGCGATACCATATATAATATTATCAGGAGGTATTTACGATGTCACGATGGGATAAACTAATAATGCGTATCTGTTCGCTGTCGAAAGACCTCCGTTTTGATGAACTGAGAAAAGTTCTTGAAAGCTACGGGTATGTTATGAATGCGCCGAAAGGCGGAAGCAGTCACTACACATTCAGAAAATCGGGTTGTATGCCGATAACAATACCTAAACACGAACCTATCAAAAAGGTGTATGTAGAAATGGTAAGACAAATTGTTGAAGGTGAGGCGAAAGATGATGAAAACACTTAACGATTATCTTGCAATGTCATATCGTATGGAAATTGTCGAGGACAAGGACGAGGGCGGTTTTGTTGTATCATTCCCCGAACTTCCCGGCTGCATAACCTGCGGAGAAACGATAGAATCAGCTGTTGCTAATGCCGAGGACGCTAAAAAAGCCTGGTTTGAGGCCGCCTTTGAAAGCGGAGTTGTAATTCACGAACCGACAGCCTTGAAGAATATTCGGGACAATTCAAGCTGAGAATCCCGAAAAGTCTGCACCGTTCACTTGCCGAACATTCAAAAAAAGAGGGCATAAGTATGAATCAATACTGTGTCTATCTTCTGGCAAAAAATGATGCAGTCTATTCAAAATAGAATTTTGAAAGCATATTATATAAAACACAATTGTTGAAAGGAAGATCTATATGTCAGCATTCAAAGAGATAAATCCGAAAGAAATTGTTGAAAGTCCGTTTAAGCTTATCGGTGACGACTGGGCGCTTGTTACGGCAGGCGACAGAGAAAGATTCAACACAATGACGATAAGCTGGGGCGGTGTAGGCATTATGTGGGGTAAGCCAGTTGTATTCACCTTTATTCGTCCGCAGAGATATACATTTGCGTTTATGGAGAACGGCGACCGCTATACAATGAGCTTTTTTGATGAAAAGTACAGAGATGCCCTCAAATTCTGCGGTTCAAAGAGCGGTAAGGATTATGACAAGGTAAAGGAAACAGGTCTTACTCCTGCGTTTACGGAAAACGGCTCTGTATATTTTGAAGAGGCAAAGCTTGTTCTTGAATGCAAAAAATGTACGCTCAAAGTCTTAATGCCGAAAGCATTACCGACCGTGAAAGCGTTGACAAGTGGTATGACAACGACTTCCATAAAATGTACATCAGCGAAATTACAAAGGTTCTTGTAAAAGTATAATCGGTAATTTTAAATTCATCATGACAAAATGGCAGACAATCACACGGTTGTCTGCCATTTTCTATTTAAAAAACTGTACAAAAAATGTCCCTCACATTTTGTGAGGGACATTCCTTACTATATCGACTAAACGGAACGATATGTCAATTGCTTTAAAACTTATTAAAAGTTGCTGATGAGTTTTACAACAAACTTCTGAATAGTAGTAGCATCCTTGACTGTGATTGTGCTGTCATGGTCAACATCGGCAGCAGTAAACTGGTCGTTTGTGAATGCAACGAGCTGAACAACATACTTCTGAACTTCGGTTGCATCAAAAACTGTGATATCGCCGTCCATGTCAACATCACCAAGGGTTACATCGCCGACAAATACCGTTGATGCGTTTACTGATACTTTTTCAAAGCCTGCAATGCCTGTTACATCGCAAACCTTGCTGTTATTTACAACAGATGCCTGATTAAGCTTGTTGCCCTTTACATAACCTAATGTAAGGTACTGTGTGTCAAGATATACGCTTGCAGTACCTGAACCGATAACCTCAAATGTGAGTGAGATAAATGTATCTCCGTTGTACTGAGTAGGTACCTGTGGGTTAGTAAATATACCCTTAATTACATTGCTGTAAGCATTGTGAATAAGGTTTGACTGTGAAGGCATGATTGTCTGCTTGCCGTCTGCCTTGTTATCAGCCATGTTGAATTTGAGCTTGCTTGAATCATACTTAACAGCCCACTGTCCGTCAACAACGCCCATGTTTGAGTTGAGCTTGTAGAGAACAGTTACCTTCTTGCCGTCAGTGCTTACTGTCTTTGATGCAGAACCAAAGTAATTTGAAGTAGCGTTTACTGTGAGCTTCTGTGCAGGAGCAGTAGTCGGCTCTGTAGCTGTTGTAGGCTGTGTAGGTGCAGTCGGCTGAGTAGCTGTTGTTGGCTGTGTAGCTGTAGTCGGCTGAGTTGAAGTAGTAGGCTGTGTCGGAAGTGTAGGAGATGTAGGAACAACTCCGCCTTTAATGTCGCCGTTCTTCATAGCATATGAATATGTGCCGTTTACACCGTTTCTTGTTGCGTCAACCTTGATTGTGCTTGTTGTCTTGAGAGCTGATGTTGCAACTGTGAATGCACCTGTTACATCGTCTGCAGTAGCAGTATATGTCTTACCGTCAACTGTAACAGTTACCTTTGCAGCGCTGGCTGTAACACCTGATACAACGCTCTTGCCTTTAACTGCATATGTGAGTGTTGCAGGAGCAAGTACAAGTGCCTTCTGAGCTGACTTGAGGTCTGCAATCATAGCATTCATATCTTCAGCTGTTGTAGCGTCTTCGCCTGCTTTAATCATAGCCTCGGCTGACTTGAGAACCTTCTGAGCATTTGCCCAGCTCTCTGCTGTGTAGTCTGATGCTGTCATAGCAAGAATCTTTCTTGCTTCTTTCTTGAGTGATTCATAAGGTGAAACAACGATTGGCTTTGATGTAAGCTTGTATGTTGTACAACCTTCGTTTGTAATTTCGATTGTAGCGCCGTCTCTAACGCCTGTGATATCTGCTGTCTGACCTGAACCGCTGCTGAGAATAATGCTTACTTCGTCAACATTATCGAACTTAACAACATAGTTGCCGTCAGAATCTTTTTCTGTAAGAGCAACGCCCGGCCATGCGCCTGTGAGCTTCTGTGTATCATTCCAAGCATAGATTTTGTAGCTTGCAGATGGGCTGTAAGGCTTGATTGTTACGGAAACAGAACCTCTGCAGCTCTGGCTCGCCGCCGCCTCCCTGCTGGTTGCCCTTAGTTACTGTCTTAACCGATGTGTAGTTGCCGTTCTGAATTTCGAGAACAGCACCGTCATAAAGACCTGTGATATCGCCTGACTGTGAGCCGCTGCCGTTGTTGAGAACAACGCTGAATGACTTGTCGGCTGAAACAGGAAGTGTGAGTTCATATGTGTTTGCCTGACCTGAAACGGCTGCTGCCTTTTGACCCGGCCATGCACCGTTGAGTGCTGTGCTTGCACCTGTCCAAGCGTAAACATTCGGAGCGCCTGCTGTGCTCTTGATTGTAAGCTTTGATGTCTGACTTGCTGTCGGACCGGGAACAGTTGTGCTCTGTGTCGGGCTGGTTGTAGGCTTTTCGTCGTTTTCGCCGAGCTTGAGGAATGTGAATTTAGCCTCTGAGGTTGCCTTGTCGTTTGTAGCTTCAACAGTTACTTCGATTGTATCGTTCTTGTAAGCTGTCTGACCGATTGTGAATGTGTCGCCGTCCTTAACAACAAACTTGTTACCGCCGTCAACAGAAACCTTTGCGCTGTCGCATTCCTTAAGAGAAACAGTAACCTGCTCTGTGCCGTAGAACTTCGGCTCGCCTGTGATTGATACAAGCGGCTGACCGTCAGCATTTTCCATAAGGATTGTGCCGTTTACACCGCTGTTGAAAGTTACCTTACCGTCAGTAACAACTGAAGATGAGTTGTCATAAGTATTGATTATATAACTGCCGTCTTCCCAAAGAGTTGAAACATCAACAGTTACGCTTGAATTTTTGTTACAGCCGATTACTGCAGCTGCCTGATCTGTTACGCCGTTCTTATCGTATGTACGGCCGAAAGCAACACCGCTTGTAGCTGAGAGCTTAACATTTGAGCCGGCACCGATGGATACATGCTTGTTACGGAACTGACCAACCTTCTGCCACTGAGCAAGAAGAGTTTTGTCCATGTCGTTCCAGTTCATATCACTTCTGAGTGCGTGACCCGATCCGCCGTAACCGTCAAATGCAACGCCGGGATAGAGAGGACGGTTGGTTTCGTCACCGTAGAAAATCTGAACTCCGCCCGGGAGAAGGAGGAATGCAGCCGCATTGTAAAGCATTGTGTTCTCATCGCCACGGGTAAGTGTTTCATCGTGTGATGACATAAATGAAAGAACGTTAAAGCCTTCCTTTGTGTTGATCTTGTCTGCATAGCCCTGATATGTGTTTGCAACACTACCGCTTGCAAGAGCACCGCCGCCTGTAACTGCGAAGTTAATCATTGAGTCGAAGCCGCCCTCGGAATAGTATGTGTCGTAGCCTACACCGTGATCCCAATGCTCGCCTGTCATCCAGAAATCTTCTTTCCAGTCAGCACCTGCTTTGCCCTTGTTGTTGGATCTCCACTCTCTGAGAGCAGAAACACAAGCCTGCTTGAGCTGGTTCCAAGAAGCCTTATCAACATGCTTTGCAGTATCGCAACGGAAACCGTCAACACCGTACTCCCTAACCCACTCTGAAAGCCAGGTTGAAAGGTAGCCTGTTACTGTGTTTGATTTACCGTATTTTGCGAGCTTCTGAGCATATGTACCTTCCTGCTTCCACTTTGTTTCGAGGATCGGAGGAATTGTAACATCCTTTGTCTGCTCTGTTCTGAAGTCGGGAAGTCCGCTGAGTGACATTGTAAGATCACCGCCGGCACCCTCTGTATATCCGGGAAGACCGCTGCGGATCCAGTCATTGCTCCACCATTTGCCCCAGTCTTCTGCTGATGTTTTATAGTCAATGTGGTCGTTTACTTCACCTACATCTGTGAGCTTGTATTTGAAGTCTAACGCACCGTCAAGGAGAGTACCGAAGCCGAACTGCTCCATATCTGCAACGGTGTTGTAGCCTGTGTGGTTCATTACGATATCCATGATAACTCTGATACCGTGCTCATGCGCTGTGTCAACGAGAGTTTTGAACTCCTCTTTTGTACCGAAGTTTGCATCGGTTTCGGTATAGTCAAGAACATAGTAGCCGTGATATGAGTAGTGAGCAAAGCCCTTACCTGAATCACAATAGCCGTGAGTCTGCTCATACGGAGCTGAGATCCAAATTGCGTTTACACCGAGGTTATCAAAATAACCCTCTTCAATTGACTGAGTAACACCTGCAAAGTCGCCGCCGTGGAATGTACCGGGGTTTGTATCCCAGCCCTCAAGCGGTTTGCCGTCCTTGTCAAGTGTTCTGCCGTATGAATGGTCATTTGCGGTGTTTCCGTTCTTAAAACGGTCGGTAAGCAGGAAATACACATTGGCATTATCCCATGTAAAGCCGTCATCTTCAACAAGTGAACCTGCGGCAGTTGATGATGCAGATGTGCTGCTGTCATCGGAAACTGTTGCAGCACTTGCCGAACCAAATGCTACGGAAGCACCGGGGAGAGCCATACAAAGTGTCAAAACGGCACTGAGCGCTCTCTTCATACTTCTTTTTTTCATTGTTTGATTACTCCTTTCAAAGCTTTTAAAACGTAGGGTCAAACATCCCTAGACAATTTGATTTTATCACAAAACTCTCACAAAAACTACACATAATCCTTTTATTTTGTAAAAATAGCAAGTTACACAATCTTTACACTGGAATTTTATGCAAAATTACCCTTGTCGCTCTTCTGTTTTTATTTATAAAGACAGTTTCAATTGCCCCCCTGCCAAAAATTACATAAATACGGTCGAATAATAAGATTTGTACTTAACAAAACTTTATTCCCGACCGCAATTTTCGCTTTTTAATTTTTATCTTATCTGAGTCTTACATTCAAAAATCTGAGTTTAAAGGTTGAGCCAACGCCGAGTTTGGAATCTGCGGTAATATATCCGCCTGTTTTTTCAACAATTGATTTTGCAAGCGACAGACCTATGCCGACGCTTGACGGGGACGAATTTTGAGCCTTATAAAATCTCTCAAAAATGTGCGGCAAATCCTTCGGGCTGATTCCGCATCCGTTGTCGCTTATGGAGATTTCCGAATACATACTGTTCTTTTCGGCTGAAATTCTGACATAACCGCCGTCGGTATGCTCAATGCAGTTCTTAACGATATTTGAAACCGCTTCGCAAATCCAGCGAAAATCGCAATTAAGCATAAAATCATTTTTGACGTTTTTTTCAATTCTCACATCACGGATATCGGCAAGAACCTCTGTGCGTGAAATGCACTCGTCAATTATTTTTTCAACCGACACATCTCCGAACTTCAATTCAACAGTTCCCGAATCAACATTGAGAGCGTGAGCAGACTTTTTACAAGGAAATTTATCGAATGGGCATTATGCGCTATATCCATAACAAAATCCCGTCTGATTTCAACGGGCATATCATCGTCATCGAGGATATTTTCGGTTGTAATCAAAATTGAAGTCAGCGGTGTTTTAAGCTGATGTGAAATGTCGGCAAGCGAATTTTTGAGGATTTCTTTCTCTCGCATTGAATTGTCGGCATACTCACGAAGCATTACAGTTGTTTTTTGAATTTCCTGCTTTAACAGCGACATATCGTCGTCGGTTGAGCCGTCAAGGTCGAGGTTGTACTCTCGGTTGTTTATTTTTTCAAGACATTTTACAATTTCAAGTCGCTGTCGCTTTTGCTTTTTACAGTATCTTATGAACACAACGCAGAGCAAAATTCCGAACACACAAACACCTGCGGTTGCAATCACAATTGTAATTGTTGCATAACTTCCGCTCTGAATGTCAACCCAGCCACTGTCGGATTTTATTCCGTACTTTGCAAAGTCGCCTTTTATGCCGGCAGTGTCGTTGTTCAAAATTTGAGCAAGCTCCTTTTCCGAAATGTCGGGATATTGTTCTTTAACCTTTTCCGCAACGGCAATTATCTTTTTATCCGTGCTTTCACGAACAGCATTAAAGCCTGCACCGATGCCTACTGCAACGGCACAACAGAAAAGTCCCGTTATCGCAAGCATTACCGCAAGAAATTTTGATGTGCTTTTCATTATACCTCCAGCCTGTAACCAAGGCCCTTTACGGTTTTAATCATATTTGTATCAAGTTTTTTGCGAAGTCTTTTTATGTACACGGTCAGCGTGTTGTCCTCAACATAATTTCCCGACAAATCCCATATGCGTTCAAGAATCTGTTCACGGGTCAGCACCTTGCCGCTGTTTTTGGCAAGCATTGCAAACAGGCGGTACTCAAGCGCCGTAAGCACAACGGGATTGCCGTTTTTGTAAACCTGTTTTTTGTCAAAGTCAATGCTGATGTCGCCAAAATTCATAGCCATAGTTTTGTCGAGCTTTTTGGTGATTCGTTTAATTCTTGCGAGTAGCTCACGGCTTGAGAACGGTTTTGTTATGTAATCCTCCGCTCCGAGGTCAAAGCCTTTTACAATGCTGTCCTCATCGTCAAGTGCTGTGAGAAAAATCACGGGAGTTTCGCACACTCTTTTTATCTCGTCACAAAGCTCAAAGCCGTTGCCGTCTGGAAGCGACACATCAACAATAAAAAGGTCAAAGTCACCGCCGAGAGAGTTAAGGGTTGATTCGGCATTTTCGCACAACGCAACCTCAAAGCCGTTTTGTTCAAGAGTGTAAACAAGTCCTTTTGAAATTGCACGGTTGTCCTCAATAAGAAGAATTTTCACAACAAGTCCTCCAAAATGAAATTCGGGCGGATTAAATCAATAATCCGCCCGTCAGCAATGAAAACATACAAAATATTGTGGTATCTATTGTTACAACTACATTATAACAGAGTGTAAAACTATTGTCAACAAATTTCAACAAAATAGAGTCTGTTGGCTGAATATGACGCTCAGATATTGTCGTTTCTGATTGTTTCAATAATATTTTGCTTATTAACCTTTGAAATTGAGTATTTCATAATCAGCCATACCACAATAAATACAGCCGCAATGCTAATCAAAATCGCTTTCCACGGGAATACAAAGCTCATTGGAACATTGCCTCTTGAAAATGCCGAGAAGATTGCAAATACACCTGCAATGCCGAGAGGAATACCGATAAGCAAAGATTTTATGCCGTACATAAGGCTTTCAAGGCGAATCATACGGTTAAATTCTTTCTTTGTCATACCGATAGATTTAAGCGATGCAAATTCCTTGCTCCTCAACTGCATATTGGTTGAGATTGTGTTGAAAATGTTTGTAAGTCCGATGAGCGAAATAACACCGATAAAGCCGTAAACAAATATTCCGACAATCAGCATAATGGCATTGAACTGTCTTACAATTTCTTCATAGTCAAAAATAGAAATATAGCTTTCCGAGTCACCTGTACCCGACATAGACTCAATACGTTTTGTAAGCGAAGCGTGGTCTGATGTATTGGCGTAGAGGGTAATATAGCATTCGTGTTCGCCAAGCTGAGGTGAGATTACACCCTGTTCACCGATTATCAATCCCTGACCGAAAATTGTTCCTTCGCCGATTACAGAATCAGCCGACTTTGGAATTTCATCAAACACTGACGAAACCTTTAATTTGCCTGCTATCAGCTCATTTCCGTTATCATCATTTCCGTAAACGATAAACTTTGTCGGGGCGTCTTTGCCGTACAGCGGTACAGGCTCATCATAACTCCGGCTGTCCTCGTCGTTATCGGGCGTCACCTTTGAATACGCAAGTACACCGCCCTTAACCTTGTTGTAATCAAGTTTTAATTCCCTGCAAATCTGAACAAAGGTATCGTGTTCAAACTCAAGAAATTCCACGCTGAATGACTTTGTACCGTCAGCATTGTCATAAAGGAAATTTTCTCCGCATTCGTTAACAGGCACATCTGCCGACACATGACCGTACTGTAAACCGACTGTCAGATAATTTTCAATTTCAGGCATTTTTTCAATTGTCTGAGCCTGTTTTGTATCAATTCCGGAAACCATATAGCTGTAGTCTGTTTTGCCGTAGTAATGCTCTGTATATGTCATTCCATAGTCCATAAATGCCGAAACTGCAATGAACATTGCAACGCTTACAACGATTGAAATAACCGTTGTGCGATACTTTTTCCTACTGCGTTTAAGGCTCTTTGAAGCAATTTCACCGCCCACACCAAAGAGTTTTTTAGTAAGCTTAGATGTGCGGTACGGCTTGTTGTTCTTCACCTTGATATCCTTGTTGCCTCTGATTGCAACAAGCGGTGGGATTCTTGATGCACGCAGTGCAATAAAGAATGACGAAAGGAATATTGTAACGGCAGAAAGAACGATTGCACAAATAATCGGAATTGTCGGAGTTACAAATACAAATGATGCACCGCTCAGCACATCACCGAGAACGCTGTTGAGTATTGCAATAAGAATTGCGTTTACACCGAGTCCGAGAAGTATTCCGAGAGGAATACCGATTAAGCCGAGAATGAAGCCCTCAAAAATCACATTTCTGCGGATTTGCCTTTTGGTTGCACCGACTGATGCAAGCATACCGTACATACTCGTTTTCTCGGTAATTGAAATTGCAAAGCTGTTGCGGATTACAAACACGCTTGCAAGCATTACTATAATAATGATAATAACGGCAAGGCTGAAAATCACAGTATTTGTTGCCTCATTTGAACCGTAGCCTTTCATACTGAGGAGTATGGAATTGAATTCGTATGCATTTATTCCAGAGGTCTGCTGATCTTCGGGTGAAATTTCATCGCTGATTACATTACTCATATCATCAGCTTTAAAGCCTAAAATATCCGCTGTATTTTGAAGATAATGCTTTCGCTCTGAGGAGTATAGGCGATATACAGCTTATTCATATGCTTTGTTTTGATTGCCTCGACAGGAGCTTTTTCATCAGACACGGTATATATCATAGAAAGATTTGACGGATCATAGAGTTCGCTCGTTTTCGGTCTTTCAATAATACCCGTTACGGTATAGGTTCTTTTTACCGTGTCAATAATGCTGCACTTATTAAAATTTTTTTGCAACAAATTATGAATGCCTTCCTCATCGAGGACATTGCCGTCTTTGTCGGTAAGAACACCGACATCAAGTGTGATTTTATCGCCGACTTTCACATATTTTCCGTCCTGTGTTTTAAACGATTTTGTAACAACAGCCTCACCCGAATTTGTGGGGAACTTGCCCTTTATAAGGTCTATCTTAAAACAGTTGCCGTAGGTATTTTCGCTCATGGCAAGAACGCTGTAATCGCAGATTTCGCCGTCAGCATTTTTTGTCCTGGCATATCCGAGCCTTTCTTTATAGAAGGCATTTTCAACATTACGGTTCTGTCGGATTTTATCAATTTTTGCGGTGTCGATAATATCAAGTGCAACATCATAATTGCCCGACCAGGTTGTTTGACCGTCAATCATAGTCTGTCGTCCGCTGAGTGCCATTCCCGAAACAACCGTGATGAGTGCCGCCGAGAGCATAATTCCCACGATTGTAACAATTGTACGCACCTTGTTAAGCCGCAGGTTTTTAAGAGTAAGCTTGTTGAGAAGTTTCATAAAATCAAACCTCCTCAACAATTTTGCCGTCGCTGATTGTTATGATTCTGTCTGCCTGTTTTGCAATGTCGAGGTTGTGCGTAATCATTATAACAGTATGTCCGTAACTCTGATTGCACATTTTGAGCATACTCATAACCTCTTCGCTTGACTTTGAATCAAGGTTGCCTGTCGGTTCATCGGCAAGCACAAGAGACGGATTGTTAATGAGCGCTCTGGCAATAGATGTTCTTTGTTGCTGACCGCCCGAAAGCTGGTTTGGAAGGTGTTTTCTTCTTGCACGCAGTCCGAACGAATCAAGAATCATCTCAAGTCTTTCTCTGTCAACACCTCTGCCGTCAAGGTCACAGGGGAGCGTGATGTTTTCTTCAACAGTCAGAATCGGGATAAGATTGTAGAACTGATAGACAATGCCCACCTGTCTGCGGCGGAATACGGCAAGCTTGTCATCATTCATTTTGCTTATATCGTTGCCGTCAACAAAAATTTTTCCGCTTGTGGGACGGTCAACACCGCCGATAAGATGAAGAAGAGTTGACTTGCCGCTGCCGCTTGCACCGACAATGGCAACAAATTCGCCCTTTTCAACCGAGAACGAAACATCGTCAACCGCATGGACAAGGTTTTCACCGCTTCCGTAGGTTTTTGTAAGATTTTCAACTTTCAGAATTTCCATAAAATATACCTCCAAATTCATTTTACACCCATATTATAGTGACGCAAAATGACTGTAAAGTGAATCCTGCAAACAAATTGTTTTAATATCTAAAACATTGGAATACACAACTTTCTTCACATCAAAACATACGAGGATAAACATAAATTTTCATCTTGAATACAAGTAAAACATTTGATATAATTGTTCGGTAAGGAAATGGCGGCGGCTGTTTCGACTCCCTTGGGAAAGGGGGTGATTGCGTGGAATACATAGCTGTGATAGTAATTTTCACATTTTTTATTGTGTTCACCATAAAGAAATAACCGCCCTGTACTGCGAATACAAGGCGGTTGTTGAAAAATAACTAAACTGTAATAGCGGAACAGCTAAAGCCGTTCCCTTACTTATATATTAACATCTAACTATTAATATGTCAATCATTTTTCGGTGTGCCGTTTCGTTGCACACGTTTTTTATTTCTCGTTTTTATTTTCAATCTAAAAGTAACGCTCGGGCGATAATGCTTGAACTATCGCAAACTGTCTTCACGAATTGGGCGTAGCGACACGCTACCTGCAGTTTTGAAAATATATTTTGATGAGATTATTCGGCTTGTCGGCAATGCCTATGCCTAAAAAATCACCATCATGGGTTTTCATTCTGAAAAGCTGACCGTTTTCGTACCCCGACTTGGCAAGGTATGTTCTGTCGGCACTCAACGCACCGCCGTTTGCAAATCGTTTTGCCTGTGCAGACGATACGGCAAGATAGCCCAAACTCATAAACAGGCTCTCAACGGAACGCAGTTTTTCTTCAATATTTCCGTTTTCGCAAATGCTTTTCAGCTCGTCAAGCGTTATGCACTCGTCAAGCGAAAATCCGCATGCCGAGGTTCTGCAAAGTGCCGTCATAACCGCACCGACACCGAGAACCCTGCCTATGTCATCAATTACAGTGCGTACATAAGTACCCTTTGAACAGGAAATTTCAAGCGTGCCTGTCTGCGTTTTTTCGTCAAAATTCGCAAGCGAAAGAGAATAGACAGTAACCTTTCGGCTCTCACGCTCAACCTCAATTCCCTGTCTTGCAAGGTCATAGAGCCTTTGACCGTTCTTTTGCACGGCAGAGTACATCGGCGGAATCTGCTCAATTTCGCCCGTGAAATTGGGAATTACTCTGCGAATTTGTTCTTCTGTAACCGAAGACTCGCATTCTCCCGTCACCGTACCCCAGATGTCGAGGGTGTCGGTGGTTTTGCCAAGCTGAAATTCTGCCGTGTATGACTTGTCGTGATTGAGAATCAAATCCTGTGTTTTGGTTGCAGTTCCGAGCAAAACAGGCAGAACGCCCGTTGCGTTCGGATCAAGTGTTCCCGTGTGGCCGAGCTTTTTCTGTCCTGTCAGTCTGCGGACAACGGCAATAACATCAAACGAGGTGAATTCCTTTGGCTTGTCAATCAGCAGTACACCGTTAAGATTGCTCATGATAAAAACTTCTCCGCAGCTTTTTCAAGCGTTGTCTTTACGGTTTCAAGGTCGCCCTCAATTGAGCATCCTGCCGCCGCAGGATGACCGCCGCCTCCGAACTGCGAACAGAAATCCGAGGCATTGATATTATTGTTTGTACGAACGGAGATCTTGAAGAATCCGCCTTCTTTTTCACGCATTGTAATTCCGATGAGAACACCCTCAATCTGACGGGGAATAGAGGCAAGTCCCTCCATTTCGTCATCACCCGTGTTGAGCTTTTTGAGCATATCGAGCGTTGTGTAAATTATTGCGCACCTGCCGTCTGCACAATAGGTCATTGAGTCATAAACGGCTCTTTCAAGCCGAATTTTGTTTTTCGACTTTGTTTCAAACATCGCCTTGTTTATGTATGCGGTGTTACAGCCAAAGTCCATAAGACTTGCGGCAACACGCATGGTTTCGGCGGTTGTGTTTGTGTATCTGAAACAGCCGGTGTCGGTTGAAATGCCTGTGTAGAGGCAGTCTGCAATGTCCTTTGTAAAGTTGATGTGCATTCTGAGGAACAGTTTGTAGAGAATTTCGCAGTTTGCCGACGCATATTTGTCAACAAACTTTTCCTTAGCGGTAAATGTGTTTGAACCGTGGTGGTCAATGCACAAATCAACCTTGCCTATATATTTGCTCATATTTGAACCGAGAAGCTGTCAGCCGCAACATCAACGCTTACAACCGTTTCGGTTGTAAAATCTTCTTCCTCTATGTTTTTCTGAAGATAGGTAAACTTTGACGGAACACCTGTTGTGATAACTCTTGCTTTTTTTCCGATTTGGCGGAGCGCAAGGCAGAGTGCAAATCCGCTGCCGAGGGTGTCACCGTCAGGATAAGCGTGAGTCAGAATATCATAATTATCGTGTGCCTCAAGAAAACGGGCAACCTCATACAGATTCATCATTTTCTTCCTCGTCTTCCTTAATGTCAAGGCTGTTGAGAATACGGCTGATGTTTGCGCTGTATTCTATGCTGTCTGTTGCGTGGAAAATGAGTTCGGGAACATGGCGAAGATGAAGTCTGTGTCCAAGCTCTCGTCTGATAAAGCCCGATGCAGACTTTAAGCCCTTGACAGCCTCTTTGGCTCTGTCAAGGCCTTCAATTGCGCTGATCTGTACCGTGCAGTACGAAAGGTCGTTTGTAACCTCAACTCTTACGATAGAGATAAACGCCTGCTGAACCCGTGGGTCTTTTAATTCTCTGAAAATAGCAGTAAGCTCTCTTTTGATGTCCTCTGTTGTTCTTTCAATTCTATGGCTTCCCATGCTATCACATCCTTATAATTTAATGAATTATGAAAATTCGTATATAATCTGTAGCGGCGAACACGGTTCGCCACTACAAAATAACGGTGAATTTGTGCCGTTTATAAAATTTGGTTTAACATACAAACTTTAATCTCTGTATTCTTCGATTGTATAAACCTCGAACATATCGCCCTCTTTGAGGTCGTTGAATCTTTCAAGACCGATACCGCATTCGTAGCCTTCGCTAACTTCCTTGACAGCGTCCTTGAATCTCTGGAGAGATGCAATTGCGTCATCTGCAATAACGATACCGTCACGGATAACTCTTACACTTGCGCCACGCTGAATCTTACCGCTCTTAACATATGAACCTGCGATTGTGCCGACTGACTTAATCTTGATAACATTACGGCACTCAGCCATACCGAGAACAACTTCTCTTGTCTTAGGAGCAAGCATACCCTTCATAGCAGATTCGATTTCGTTGATACAATCGTAGATAATGCTGTAAAGACGCATATCTACGCCCGAACGCTCTGCATTTTCTGCGGCAACTGCATCGGGACGAACATTGAATCCTACGATAATTGCGTTAGATGCCTCTGCAAGCATTACATCGGACTCGTTGATTGCACCTACTGCGCTGTGAATTACATTTACTCTTACCTCTCATTTGAAAGCTTTTCAAGTGACTGCTTAACGGCCTCGGCAGAACCCTGTACATCGGCTTTAACGATAATCTGAAGTTCCTTGATTTCACCGAGTTTCATCTGGTCAAAGAGATTGTCAAGAGTAACCTTAGTCTGTGCGTTGAAGATTTCTTCCTTCTTAGCGGCCTTTCTCTGGTCAACAAGAGTTCTTGCAAGACGCTCGTCGGAAACTGCGTCAAAGATATCGCCGCCAACCGGAACTTCGTCAAGACCTGTGATTTCAACAGGAACAGAAGGACCTGCCTCGGTAACTCTTTCGCCCTTATCGTTTGTCATAACTCTTACACGACCGACGCAAGTGCCTGCGATGATTGTATCACCCTTGTGAAGTGTACCGTTCTGAACGAGTACGGTTGCGATAGGACCTCTGCCCTTGTCAAGTCTTGCCTCGATAACAGTACCCTTTGCGGCTCTGTCGGGGTTAGCCTTGAGTTCTTTCATCTCTGCAACAAGAGTAACCATTTCAAGAAGATCGTCAAGACCTTCCTTTGTCTTTGCGGAAACAGGAATACACGGTGTATCGCCGCCCCACTCTTCCGGAATAAGCTCATACTCTGTGAGCTGCTGTTTAACATTTTCGGGATTTGCGCCGACCTTATCCATTTTGTTGATGGCAACAATAACAGATACACCTGCGGCTTTTGCATGGTGGATAGCCTCAACTGTCTGCGGCATGATACCGTCATCGGCGGCTACAACGAGGATTGCGATATCAGTAACCTGAGCACCTCTTGCACGCATTGTTGTGAATGCCTCATGTCCGGGTGTGTCGAGGAATGTAACAGGCTTGCCGTTTACCATAACTCTGTAAGCACCGATATGCTGAGTGATACCGCCAGCCTCGCCTGCTGTTACATTTGCGTGACGGATAGCGTCGAGAATTGAAGTTTTACCGTGGTCAACATGACCCATAACAACAACAACCGGAGCTCTTTCAACGAGATTTGCCTCATCGTCCTCGCTGTCATCAATAATCTGTTCTTCGATTGTAACAACAACCTCTTTTTCAACCTTTGCGTGGAATTCCATGGCGATAAGTGACGCTGTGTCAAAGTCGATTGTATCTGTTGCCGTTACCATTGTACCATAAGGAATGCCTTTTTAACAACCTCGGCAACGGTAGCCTTAAGTCTGAGAGCAAGCTCCGAAACTACGATTTCGTCAGGAATCTGAACTGTAATCGGTTTCTGCTTACGCTCAAGAGCAATACGGTTCAGACGCTCCTGCTCTGTTTCACGCTTCTGTCGTCTGCCTTTTTGACGCTGGGTACGGTTTGTGAATTTCTGCTTTTTAACAATGTTGTCCGTGCTTCTGCCCTTTGAGCTGTCGCTTGCAAGGTCATCATACTTCTGGTTGTAACGCTCAACATCAACATTTGTTGCACGGGTGTCAATTACTCTGCGCTTGCGGGGAGCAGACTCCTCAACGCTCTTTTCCTGAGCAATTTCAACTTTTTCCTGTTTTGATGCAGGCTTTGCATCCTTGTTGTTAGGCTTTTTGTCGTTTTTATCGGTCTTTTTCTTCTGATTGTCAGCCTTTGCATTCTGCTTTGCGGGCTTATCTTCCTGCTGTGGCTTGCTTTCGTTGTCAAGCTTGTTGTTGCGTGCCGCAAAGTATTCGTCAAAGTTTTCAACCTTGTTCTTCTTTGTGATTACATCAAAAATCACATCGAGTTCGCTTTCCTCGAGTGTTGTCATTGTTTTCTTTGTAACACCGCAATGTTTTTCGAGAATCTCAATAATTTCCTTGTTTGAAACTCCGAGATCTGCTGCTGCGTCCTTTACCTTATATTTTATCATACAATTCTCCTCCCGATTCGTTTTCAATAAGCTGTTCAAGCTTATCTGCAAAGCCTTTGTCTTCGGTTGTCATAACTCCGCAGATTTTTCCGAGAGCAAATCCGATTTCCTCTTTGCTTCGGTTCATTGTCAATGTTTTCACATTGCATTCATCAGCGGCTGTCTGCACGCTTTTCTTACTGCTCTTTGAAAAATCATTTGCAAAAATAACAAGCTTTGCCTTGCTTTTTCGTATTGAGTCAATCGTCGTGTCGGCACCTGTAATCAGCTTGCCTGCCCTCTTGCAAATGCCAAGCAGCGACAAAATCCTGTCGTTCATAAAAAATCCTTTCGCCTACTCGCTGTCTGCTGCGGCAAGTTCACTTTGCATCTGCTCATATACTTCATCAGGGATTTTACAGCTTAACGAGCGTTCAAAGCGGCGTGCCTTGCGAGCTTTTCAAAGCAGGCAAGATTTCTGCACACATATGCGCCTCTGCCTGCCTTGCGACCTGTGAGGTCAAGCGAAATTTCGCCTTTTGCAATGATTTCACCGTTTTCATCTTTGGTGTCGGGTGCTTTGACAACACGGATAAGCTCACGCTTTTCTTTCATCTCTCCGCAACCCGTACATTTACGCAACGGCATTTTTCTTTGCTTCATAAAATCCCTCTCTGTTTAATCTGATTATTCCTCTGCTTCATCCGAAACAACTGTTTCGCCTTCTGTGCTTTCGTCAAGGTCGAGAACATCTTCGGACTTTTCTTCTGACTTTGGTTCATCGTCCTCATCTTCGCCGTAGAAACCGCTTTCGGGACGGATATCAATTCTCCAGCCTGTAAGTCTTGCGGCAAGACGGGCATTCTGTCCTTTGTTGCCGATAGCAAGTGAAAGCTGACCGTCGGGAACGGTTGCACGGCAGCTCTTTGTTTCTTCATCTGTAATTTCAACCTTGCAAACGCTTGCAGGAGAGAGAGCCGCCGAAATGTACTTTTCGGGATCATCGCTGTAAAGCACGATGTCGATTTTTTCACCGCCGAGTTCTTCAACAATCTTGTTTACACGAGCGCCCTTGTTACCGATACATGAACCGATTGCGTCAACATCGGGATTTGAGCTGTAAACAGCCATTTTTGTACGGCTGCCTGCCTCACGGGAGATTGACTTTATTTCAACAACGCCGTCATAGATTTCGGGAACTTCCTGCTCAAACAAACGCTTTACAAGACCGGGGTGTGTTCTTGAAATGATTGCGTGAGGACCTCTTTCGTTGTCTTTGACATCTGCAATATAAACCTTAATGTGGTCACCTTCTTTAAGGTCGTCATGACCGAGCTGTTCGCTCTTTGGCAGAGTAGCTTCGCTCTTGCCGATTTTAATTGTTGCAACGCCCGACTTAGGATCAATTCTTTCAACGGTTGCAGTAACAATTTCACCGAGCTTGCTCTGAAACTCGATAAGAGTCTGACCTTTTTCTCCCTGACGAATGCCCTGACGGATAACATTTCTTGCAGAAGAAACAGATGTCCAACCGAGGTGCTTGGGATCAATCGGAACTTCAATTTCATCGCCGACAATAAATTTCTTTCTCTTGTTAATCTGCTGAGCCTCCTCAACAGTAACTTCAAAGTTAGGATCAAAAACCTCGTCAACTACTGTTTTGACAAGCTTTGCGTCAAAGCTGTTCTTTTCCGGATCAACCTTGAATACAACATTTTCATTACCGCCGTAGTAGTTCTTGCAGGCAACGGAAATTGCCTTTTCAATGTTTTGAAGCATATAGTCCATAGGAATGCCCTTTTCCTTTTCAAATGTTCTCAATGCCTCAAATAAATCTTTGTTAGTCATTTTCCAAATCATCCTTTTCTTATTTTTCGGTTATATACAAATTGTTATGCTGTTATGTGTATCTGTAGTGTTCAAACTGCAATTTTTAATCAAAATCGTCAAGCTTAATCCATGCGGCGTCCTTTTTGCTGATTGTTATTTCATTCTCACCGCTATGATCCTCAATTGTGACCTTACCGTCGGAATAATCCTTTAAAACCCCTTTAAATTCTCTGCCTATGCCGTCAATAGGGCGGAGCATCTTAACCATAATATCCGCACCGATGAACTGCATAAAATGTTCGTCACGGATAAGCTCACGCTCAATTCCGGGAGAGCAGACCTCAAGACAGTATGCCTCCTCAATCGGATCAAGCTCATCAAGAGGACCGTTGATTGCACGGGAAACATTTTCGCAATCGTTAATGTCAATGCCTTCGGGCTTGTCAATGTAAACACGCAGAAAACGGTCTGCACCTTCCTTGACATAACGCACATCCCAAAGTGAAAGTCCGAAGCCTTCAACAATTGGCTGACAAAGTTCCCATACTTTTGATACGGTTACACCGCCTTTGCTTTTTGCCATAAATTCACTGCCTTCCTGTCTGCAAAAATACCCTGTGCGAAATATTGCAGACAGATAAACCGCACCGAGGAACAAAGTGAAAACTAATAAATAAGGAGCGGGTTTGTTGCCCACTCCTTTAGCTTTCATTATTTACAAGGAAATTATAGCACCAAAACGGCTTATAATCAAGTGTTTTTCAAATCTTTTCGTATTTTTTACAAAAAAGTTTAAAAAAACATTTGAAATCACCGTGCAAATGTGTTATTATATTCCGTGGACACTTTACATCACGATGTTTTTGTGATATAATCACCGTGGTTTTGCGACCGTGTAAAAAAAGTAAAATTAATTTTGATTTTGTTATTGTTGGATTTTTACTGTTTTTTATATCAATGATTTGGCTGTTAATGTCCGAAATTTTGTGAGATTAACATTATAAAGGTTGCAACCTTACAATTAAATATGCTGATATAGCTCAGTAGGCAGAGTGCGTCCTTGGTAAGGACGAGGTCACGGGTTCGAATCCCGTTATCAGCTCCATAAAAGGGTATTGGTTAAAAAGACCGATACCTTTTATTGTTGTTTAGAAAACAATACCGTTACCAAATCCAAACTGATTAATATTATTCTTGTACAATCTATCTTGATATGCTACAATAAAGTTGTAAAGAATGGTTGCGAATTAGTTGCGAATAAATACACAAATCAAACACACCATAGACAGAGGAGGTGACAAGCTTGCCTGAATTAAATATCGAAGCATTACAAAAGTTATGTGACGATAAATCTGTCATATGGTCTGTGCACGCTCTGAAACGGTTACAGGAACGAGGAATATACCGTGATGATGTATTCAATGCAATACATACGGGCAAAATAATAGAACAATATCCCGACAGCTATCCATATCCCGCTTGCCTTGTTTTAGGTGTAAGTACAAACAATGAATATTTGCATATTGTGGCAGGTTGCAACGGAAATGTTGTTTGTATAGTAACTGCCTATTTTCCCGATTCAGATAAATTTGAAAGTGATTCACAAACCCGAAAGGAGAAATAACAATGACTTGTTTTTATTGCAAAGGTGATTTGAAGCCAAGTACAACAACACATTTTGTTGATCTTAAAAAGTGCATTGTAATCGTAAAGAATGTTCCGTGTTTGGAATGTTCAAAATGCGGTGAAACCGTTTTTACCGATGAAGTGGCAAAAAGACTTGATGACATTGTAAAAACCGTAAGCAGTCTTATGACCGAAATAGCGGTTGTTGAATATACATCTGACAAAGTAGCATAATTCCACAAGGCAAGCTCTGAAATATGGCTTGTCTTTTCTTTTGCCTGTGGGGTTCTGCTATGCCGCTGCCTACGCTTGCATATACTGCAATTGCGTTGCGGTCGTACTGATTATCGCTTTCCCCTTTCCTTATCATGTGACTATATTATACTACAATGTTTAAGCGTATAATTTGTGCATATTGGTACTTGTTAAGTGTAAAGAGGTGCGCTATAATAATATTTGTAAAGGAACGGTGGCGGCTGTTTCAGCTCCCTTGCGAAAGGGGGTGTATTCCAATGGCAGAGATTACATACTTGTTTGTTCTCGCAATTGTTTTCGTGGCTTTTAATGAAGTCATTAAGAATATAAAGAAATAACCGCCCTGTAGTCGCAATACAGAGCGGTTTTTAATAAAAAAATACGCAAATGCGAAACAGCTAAAGCCGTTCCTTTTCACCTATATTATACAACAACAATAATTTGATGTCAATAGATTTTAGGCGGTGAAGAAATGGCAGAAAATAAGAACAGCAGGGCGAGAATTGAGCAAACAACCGATATAACGCTAAAGCATATGACCGTATCAATGTTGCTATGCCGAAAGGTCGAAAGGATATTATCAAAGCCCACGCAGAAAAGAACGGCGAAAGCGTGAACGGCTTTGTTAATCGTGCTATTAATGAAACAATGCAGCGTGACGGTGAGTAATTCCACAAGGCAAGCTCTGAAATATGGGCTTGTCTTGTTTTGTTTGAGCTGACAGGTTTCTTAACGGATTTAATTTCCCAAAACAGCCAAATAAAAGTATTTTTGAAATTATGTAAAATATACTTGACAATAAGTGGCTTTTAATGTACTATAATGGTACAGAAAGCTTTTTGTATGCATTGTGGATTTTTAAGTATTCACATCTAAACACATAAAATTTTTTAATATATTTGCGGATTATCGGTTGGACGAATAAATCTGCAAATTGGCTGATTTATTTGGGAGATGTTATTATGGGAGAAAAATACTATTGGGTGCTTGGTTTTTGTTGCGGTTTTATTGCCGTAGTTATCGTAACGCTCATTATCGCAAACATTAAAAGGAAAAAGAACACTTACACAGAATACGATGAACGACAGATTCTTGCACGGGGCAAGGCTTATAAATCGGCATTTTTTGTGCTTATCGGGTACATAATTGCCTGCGCTTTAGTTAATGTTTTGGAGATTAATTGGGCTGAACTCAGCGTTCAAATGTTCATAGGACTGTTTCTTTCAACCGCCGTATTCGTCGGAATAAGCATTTTAAATGACGCATATTTCACATCGAATAAAGGCAGAAGGAGTCTTTTAGGCTCTTTGGCATTTGTTGCGGGAGCAGAATGTTTGGGAATTGCTTTCGGCAACAAAACCTTTGTTACAAACGGAATAGCAAATCTTGACATTATTCCTATCATTGTAATGATTTGGACAATAAGTATTTTTGTGATAGTTGTAATCAAAAAAATAATTGACAAAAAGGCAGTTGAAGAATGAAGAATTTAAGATTAAAAAGCGCCCGTGCCGCAAAGGATTTGTCACAGCAACAGCTTGCGGAACTTGTAAAGGTGTCAAGACAGACAATAAGCGCAATTGAAAAGGGCGACTACAATCCCACAATTAACCTTTGCATAGCAATATGTAAAGCACTTGACAAAACCCTTGACGAATTGTTTTGGGAAGAATAAGTAAACTTTAACGCAATCGGTGATTTGTTTCACGGTTGCCGTTTTTATTTTTACCATTTCAAAATCAAACGGAAAATTGCTACGGGAAATATTACAATGTGGGGGAATTGTAAAAATTAACGAAAAATGCTTGAAAAATGTCGGGTTAAGCCGTATAATATAGGTGTTTGAGGATTTCGGACTCATACAATTTATTGAAAGGAGAAGTACACATGATTTATTCAAAAGAAGTTGAAAATATGTGCACTGTAGCAAAGGGACCTAAGCACGGTCCTGCACCTATTCCCGAAGAGGGCAAATGGGTAAAATCTTATGACATTAAAGACATTTCAGGTCTTTCACACGGCATTGGCTGGTGTGCTCCTCAGCAGGTGCCTGCAAGCTTACACTTAATGTTAAAGACGGTATCGTTGAAGAGGCTCTTGTTGAAACAATCGGTTGTTCTGGTATGACTCACTCTGCAGCTATGGCAGCAGAAATTCTTCCTAACAAAACACTCCTTGAGTGCCTTAACACAGACCTCGTTTGTGATGCTATCAACACAGCTATGAAGAACATCTTCGAGCAGCTCGTTTACGGCAGAAGCCAGACAGCTTTCTCAGAGGGCGGTCTTCCGATCGGCGCAGGTATGGAGGATCTCGGTAAGGGTCTTCGCAGCCAGGTTGGTACAATGTACAGCACAAACGCTAAGGGCGTTCGTTACATGGAAATGGCTGAAGGCTATGTTCTCAAGACAGCACTTGACGAGAACGATGAAGTTATCGGCTATCAGTTCGTAAAGCTCGGCAAAATGCTCGAGGACATTCGTCACGGCGTTGAGCCAAACGAAGCATACAAGAACAACATCGGTCAGTACGGTCGTTTTGACGGCGCAGCTAAGTACATTGACCCTCGTGAAGAATAATTCGGTAAGGAGGACACCATAATGGCAGTAACATTTGAAGGTATGGAAAGAAGAATGCCTAAAATTGAGAAGTGCCTTGCCGAATACGGTATTGCAAATCTTGAAGAGGCAAGAAAAATTTGTAACGATCTCGGTTTTGATCCCTACGACATCGTAAAGGGCGTTCAGCCGATCGCATTTGAAAACGCAGGCTGGGCTTACACACTCGGTTGTGCAGTTGCAGTTAAGAAGGGCGCAAAGACTGCTTCAGAGGCAGCAGAAGCTATCGGTATCGGTCTTGAGGCTTTCTGTATTCCCGGCTCAGTAGCTGAGCAGAGAAATGTTGGCCGTGGTCACGGTAACCTCGGCGCAATGCTCCTCAGAGATGAAACAAAGTGCTTTGCATTCCTCGCAGGTCACGAAAGCTTTGCAGCAGCAGAGGGTGCTATCGGTATCGCTCGTAACGCTAACAAAGCAAGAAAAGAGCCGCTCCGTGTTATCCTTAACGGTCTTGGCAAGGACGCTGCTTACATTATTTCAAGAATCAACGGCTTTACATATGTAAAGACTCAGTTTGACTATTTCACATCAGAGCTTAAAATCGTTGAAGAGAGAGCTTTCTCAGACGGTGAAAGAGCTGCAGTTCGCTGCTACGGCGCTGACGATGTTCGTGAAGGTGTTGCAATCATGCAGCATGAAAATGTAGGTGTATCTATCACAGGTAACTCTACTAACCCGACTCGTTTCCAGCACCTCGTTGCAGGTACATACAAGAAGTGGGCAAATGAGAACGGCGTTAAGTATTTCTCGGTTGCATCAGGCGGCGGTACAGGTCGTACACTTCACCCCGATAACATGGGTGCAGGTCCTGCATCATACGGTCTTACAGACTCAATGGGCAGAATGCACGGTGACGCTCAGTTCGCAGGTTCATCTTCTGTTCCTGCTCATGTTGAAATGATGGGTCTTATCGGTATGGGTAACAACCCGATGGTTGGTGCTACAGTTGCTTGCGCAGTTGCAGTTTATGAAGCTGTTAACAAGTAATTACCAATCTTTTCAATAAATTAAAAAGGGGTCGGCTCTTTGAGTCGATCCCTGATTTTTTGTGCAACGAAAATCCCCGATTGTATCGGCATTTTAACAAGTTGGAATTGCAAATACAAAAATATTAAGCTGAATGATTCTGCCACCCCAATCGTAATGACGGAAATTTTTATGCATTTTTGCTTTAACGAGTTTATGTTTACGGATATTCTTTACAGTGTATATGTTACTTATTTGCAGATTCTTTTTTTTACCAAAAGAATCGACTGACTACAGTAACAGCTTACTCTTTCAGTTTGTTAAGCTTTTCAATATGCTTCATGCGCTTGTAGCGGTAGAGAATGTTTTCTGCCCATTCACGGTCAATTTTAAGAAAGCCCTTTAACTTTTTGTCCTTATACGCAAGCGAATCGACAATTTTCTTCGATTTAACATAAATTTCAAGTCTTGCTGTCTGAACATACGGCGTATGCTTTTCACCTGTAAAATATGTAAATCCCATTGTGTTGCGTTCACGATCGTACATTGAAAGGTATCCGTCATGAATTTCCGCACCGTTAAGCTTTTTTGAAACCGTTTGGCTGATTGCAAGCTTTGTAAGCTCAACCGACATATCGTCAAGTCCCGACTCAAAGATAAAAATTTTCTCCTTGAACGAATTGAAGGTCGGAACAATTCGTTTGCTTATGTTGCGGAGATTGCTGTATTTTTCTTCAAGCTCATTGTCGCAGAGCTGAAAATGATCAATTTTGGGAATGAAATACACCATAAAACGATTCTTCATATCATTGTAGAGAATCGGATATGTGAGCCTTGCGGAGTATCCGCATGACGGACATTTCCACGCAAAAAGCTCACCGTCAAGCGCTCTTCTGCGCACACCCTTTGTTACGGACGGGTTGATGCTGGTGTAAACATCAGCCTTGCTCATTTCACCGCACATTGGGCAGACGATTGCCTTGGTAATTTTCTTTTCAGGCATCCAAACCACCTCTTTAACACTCTATGAAACTAATTATAGCAATTGACCGTGATTTTAACAAGTAAATTTTAAAAAAATGTTGATTTTATCAAAAAAATCTGTCATAATAATAGAAATAAGTTTAATATTATTCGCCACGGCAGAATGTGTCAGAGTGTTTGTGCCAAAGCGGTTTTAAAGGAGAAATTTACTATGACGATACTTGACAGTGTAAAAGGAACAGTAAATACAGCCGTTGATACAATTTCATCGGTAGCTCAGACAATAGTAGAAAAGAACAGAACAAACGCAAAGCTCAACAGATTAAGACTTGTTATGAAAAGCGAAAGCGAGCTTATGAACAGAGCATATATTGCTCTCGGAAAGATTATGTACGACAGCAGAAAGAAAGGCACTGAAATTAATGACGCTGAGTGCGAAAAGCTTTTGAAGGTTATTGACACTTCAAAGGCCAAAATCGCAAAAGCAAGAGAGTGTTACAGAAAGATTGTCAACAGCTCAAACGATATTTTCTACGGCAATCCCGAGGTTGCTCCCGAGGTTAAAGAGGATGATATTGTTGATATTACAGTAGCTTGCTCAAATGAGGGCGACTACAAGTCATCTCCTTTTAAAGAGGAAAAGCCTGTTGAAAAACAGCCCGAGGCTGTTACCGAAGAAAAGGCAGAACCCGAGCATCTTACAAACATCTGCGACCTCAAGGCAGAGCTTGAGGCAAAGCGTGAAGAAGGATTCTCCGAGTCCGCAGATTCAGACGAGGCAGATGACGGTGAAGCTCCTCACGGTGAACTTTTCTGATAATTTAAATACTTAAAGATAAAGACCTGCCGATTTCGGCAGGTTTTTCTGCATTTTTAAGATATATTAAAGTCGGAACAATGCTCCGCTTTGCTTTTGAGGGCAAATTATATGCAGTAGATTATACATTATGCCCTTTATGTGTATTGAATTTTTGTGATAAAAATGGTAAAATTCATCAAAGGTGAAAATATTCCGAATTAGAATTATTTTCTAGGCAAAAAATACTATAATTAATTAGATATGCACAATGAGATTACTATGTATTGATTTCGGAGGCACAAGTTGAAATTAGGATTGGATATTGGCTCAACAACAATAAAATGTGTTGTGCTTGACGACGAAAACAAATTAATATACAGCACATATGAAAGGCATTATTCCCGAATTACGGAAAAGATTGCAGAAATTCTTGCACTTGTACGGACAAGGATTGACGGCGTTGAAAATGCTCGGTGGCTCTTTCGGGTTCTGCCGGAATGGGTGTTGCCGAGTCTGTCGGCGTTGATTTTATTCAGGAGGTTTACGCAACAAGAGTTGCCGCCAATACTTTTATTCCGGGTACAGATGTTATAATTGAACTCGGCGGTGAGGATGCAAAGATATTGTTCCTCACAAACGGACTTGAGGTAAGAATGAACGGTACCTGCGCCGGCGGCACGGGTGCGTTTATTGACCAGATGGCAACACTTCTGAATGTTAAGCTTGAGGATATGGACGAGCTTGCAAAACAGCACGAAAAGACATACACAATCGCATCAAGATGCGGTGTGTTTGCAAAGACCGATATTCAGCCGCTCCTTAATCAGGGTGCGAGGAAGAGCGACATCGCAGAGAGTATTTTCAATGCGGTTGTAAGCCAGACTGTTGCAGGTCTTGCACAGGGCAGAGAAATTGAAGGTCAGATTGTATATCTCGGCGGACCTCTTACATTTATGAGCGAACTGCGAAACTGCTTTGACCGCACGCTCGGAACAAAGGGCATCTGCCCCGAAAATTCACTTTATTATGTTGCCTGCGGTGCGGCTTTGTGTGCCGAAAAGACTATTGATTTTGACGAGGTTATCGAAAAGGTAAAGAACTACCGTGGCAGCGGTAACTTTGCGTTCAATCAGCCCCTCTTTAAAAACGAAGAGGAGTACAAGGAATTCTGCGACCGTCATGCAAAGGCTGATGTTAAGCAGAAGGAACTAAGGGGTTACACTGGCAAGGCTTATATAGGAATGGACGCAGGTTCAACAACCGTAAAGGGTGTTGTCCTCAATGATGACGGCGAGTTGCTCTATTCAAAATATCTGCCATCAAAGGGAAACCCCGTTGAGATTATGAAGCAATTCCTTGACGAGGTTTACGAAATAAATCCCGAAATAAATGTTGTTTCTTCTGCCGTAACAGGTTACGGAGAGGACATTGTAAAGAACGCATTTGCGGTTGATTACGGCATTGTTGAAACAATCGCCCACTTTACCGCCGCAAAATACTTTATGCCCGATGTTGAATTTATCATCGATATCGGCGGACAGGATATCAAATGCTTTAAGATACATAACGGTGCAATTGACAATATATTCCTTAATGAGGCTTGTTCATCGGGTTGCGGAAGCTTTTTGCAGACTTTTGCAAACGCTCTCGGATATGAGATTGCCGACTTTGCAAAGCTTGGACTTTTTGCAAAGCGTCCCGTTGACCTCGGCTCACGCTGTACCGTATTCATGAATTCAAGCGTTAAGCAGGCTCAGAAAGACGGCGCAACAATTGAAGATATCTCGGCAGGTCTTTCACTCAGCGTTGTAAAGAATGCCCTTTACAAGGTTATTCGTGCGTCAAGCCCCGACGAACTCGGCAAGCGTGTTGTAGTTCAGGGTGGTACTTTCCTTAACGACGCTGTTTTGCGTGCATTTGAACAGGAAATGGGCGTTGAAGTTGTCCGTCCTAACATTGCAGGACTTATGGGTGCTTACGGTGCGGCTCTTTACGCAAAGAAAAAGTCAAAGGGCGTTGGCAAGAGTACAATTACCGACAAAAAGGGACTTGATGAATTCGTTCACGAAATCAAGGTTGCAAACTGCGGTATGTGCAACAACAACTGCCGTCTTACAATAAATTCATTCGGCAAGGGCAGAAAGTTTATTGCAGGAAACCGTTGTGAAAGACCGATCACAAAGAAAGCTCCTGCAAACGATATGAATATGTATGCCTATAAGCTGAATCTCATTGATTCCTACAAGCCTGTTGAAGGCATAAGAGGTAAGCTTGGAATTCCTATGGCGCTCAATATGTATGAGCTTTATCCGTTCTGGTACAGATTCTTTACAGAACTTAAATTTGAGGTGTTCCACTCACCGTATTCAACAAGAAAGCTTTATCAGAGAGGTCAGCAGACAATTCCGAGCGATACCGTTTGCTTCCCTGCAAAGCTTGTTCACGGTCACATTCAGACTCTTATTGATATGGGTGCAGAAACAATTTTCTACCCCTGTCTTTCCTATAATTTTGACGAGCATCTCGGAGATAACCATTACAACTGTCCTGTTGTTGCTTACTATCCCGAGGTTATCAAAAACAATATGAAGGATATACGCAAGGTTCACTTCATAAAGGAATACTTTGGTATTCACCGCCCGAACGATTTTCCGAAGAAAGCCTATGAAAGACTTTCGTTCCACTTCCCCGACCTCACTCTTAACGAGGTCAGAAATGCGGCTAAGCTTGCATATCAGGAACAGGAAAATTACAGAAAAAAGGTTATTGACAAGGGCAACGAGATTATTGCCAAGGCTGAAAAAGAGGGCAAAAAGATTTTTGTCCTTGCAGGCAGACCATATCATATTGATCCCGAAATTAACCACGGAATCGACAGACTTATCTCAGGCTTTGATGTTGCAATCGTCAGCGAAGATGTTATTTCTCCGAGAGTTGAACATTTCCGGACTCATGTTCTCAACCAGTGGACATACCACGCAAGACTTTATGCGGCGGCAAAATATGTTACAACAAGAAAGGACATGGAGCTTGTTCAGCTTGTATCCTTCGGCTGCGGTGTTGATGCGATTACAACCGATGAGGTAAGAGAAATTCTTGAAAGCAAAAATAAGATTTACACTCAGATTAAGATAGATGAAATTACAAACCTCGGAGCAGTTAAAATCCGAATCCGCAGTTTGCTTGCTGCGCTTGAAAACGATTGATGAAAGGAAATTCTGTTATGGCAGAGTTGAAGTATGACAAAAAAACAGGTCGTTTGCTGTTTACAAAGCAGATGAAAAAGGAATACACAATTCTTATGCCCAATATGGCGCCTATTCATTTTAAAATACTTGAAAAGGTGTTCAACTACTACGGCTATAAGTCTGATTTGCTCGACACAACGGGTCCGGAGATTGCGCAGACAGGTCTTAAATATGTTCACAACGATACCTGTTATCCGGCTTTGCTGGTTATAGGTCAGTTCATCAATGCTCTGCAAAGCGGAAAGTATGATGTTCACAAGGTTGCCCTGATGATTACTCAGACAGGCGGCGGATGTCGTGCGTCAAACTACATTTTCCTTTTGAGAAAGGCTCTCAAAAAGGCAGGCTTTGAGTTCGTTCCCGTAATTTCACTTTCGTTCGGTATGGAGCACAACAGCGGCTTTTCGCTCACACTTCCGCTTATCCGCAGATTTGTCGGCGTCTTGTGTACGGCGACCAGTTAATGCTGCTTTCAAACCAGACAAAGCCTTATGAAGTGAACAAGGGCGAAAGTATGGCGCTTGTTGATGAGTGGACGGATAAGATTTCCGATATGCTCATACAGGGCAAGGGCTACACTCTTGAAGAAATTGACGAAACTCTTGACCGAATTACAAAGTCATTTACAAAAATAGAGCTTAACAAAGTGCCGAAGGTTAAAGTCGGTATTGTCGGCGAAATCTATGTAAAATACTCCAAAATGGCTAACAACGTCTTGAGGACTTTCTTGCAGATCAGGATTGCGAGGTTTGCGTACCCGGTCTTATGGGTTTTGCATCATTTAAGGTTGATAACCGTATTGAGGACTACAAGATGTTCGGAGGAAGCAGAGTTAAATACAAATTCTGTTCGATGCTTCTTAATTACCTCACAAAGCTTGAGGGACTTATGGTTGATGCTGCTGAAAAGTACGGCTTTGTTCCGCCTCACAGATATGCTCACACAAAGGAGCTTGTAAACGGTGTTATCGGCTACGGCAGTAAGATGGGCGAGGGCTGGCTTCTTACAGCCGAGATGATTGAACTTGCCGATACAGGCTATGAGAATATCGTATGCACACAGCCTTTCGGTTGTCTGCCGAATCATATCAACGGTAAGGGCGCAATCAGAAAGATTAAAGAAATCAGACCGAATGCCAATATCGTTACCATCGACTATGATCCGGGTGCGCCGAAGGTAAATCAGGAGAACCGTATCAAGCTGATGCTTGCTGTCGGCAAAGAGGAACTCAAGAAAAAGCTTGAGGCTGAAAAAAATGGCGAAAAAGCCGAATCGTCAGAGAAGTCAGAGAAAAAGTAATTTAATATCAATGCTTATGAGTCATCGCAGATGGCGGTGGCTTTTTTATTTTGCGGTAATATCAGGCAGAAAAAGCTAATACAATTTTACAGGGGTTTATCTCGTTTTTAAGGAAAAAATAAGTGTAAAAATCGGGGGATATTATGAAAAAACGACTTAAAGGATTTTTTCAAAGGCTTGCACGGTGGCTGAATGTGCGTGAAATGCGACAGCACAAGGTTAAGGCAGGCGTTTACATCATTATAAGGCTCATACTTGTGTCACTTTTGACTGCCGGCATTTTAAACGGAAAATGGGAGAATGTCATGACCTGCGTGTTAACGCTCGGACTGTTGATGCTTCCGTTGTTCATCGACCGAAAGCTGTCGGTAGCGTTGCCGAGTGTGCTTGAAACGATTGTTGTGCTGTTCGTGTTTGCGGCAAATGTTATGGGTGAGCTCGGTGCGTTCTACGAAAAGATTCCGATATGGGATTCATTGCTCCATACTGTGAACGGCTTTATCTGTGCAGGCGTTGGTTTTGGACTGACCGATATTTTGAACAGAAGCGAACGGGTGAAATTGAGCCTCTCGCCCATGTTCGTGTGCCTGTTTTCGTTCTGCTTTTCAATGACAGTCGGTGTTGTGTGGGAATTTTTTGAGTTTGGTGCGGATATGCTTTTTGAAAAGGATATGCAAAAGGACACCGTAATCACGGCAATACATTCGGGTTTGATTTCGGGCAAGCCGAATGTGATAATGCACATCAGGGATATAACATCAACCGTTGTGAACGGTGAAAATCTCGGTATTAACGGTTACCTTGATATCGGTCTGATTGATACAATGAAAGATTTGCTTGTTAATTTTGTAGGAGCGGTAGTTTTTGACACCATAGGTTGGTTTTACCTGAAAGGAAGAAGTGCAGGATTTTTGCGGAATTTTATCCCAAGGAAGAAGTAGCGGCGATCACGCGAGCCGCCGTTCCAAATTCGTGCAGACAGTAGCGGCGATCAGTGATCGCCAATCGTTGGTTGTAAAACCAAACCGAACAAACCGCAAGTCAATTTTGTGGTATTATTATCTGTTAAAGCAATCATATAATGTCGAACCAATTTTACAATTGGTTCGATTGGCGGTCAATGACCGCCGCTACGGGAATGCACATTATTTTAAGCCAAACAAAAGGCAGTCACATTGTCGTGACTGCCCTCTTGCTTTTGGTGATATTCTTATATTAAAATTACTTATCTTCCTGAAGTGTGATTTCAACCTCACCGTCGCCCGATGATGAGCTGTAATATTTAACCTTGATTTTGTCCCCCGGCTTGTGGGTTTCAAGAATCGCATAAACATCTGCAAAGCTTGTAATTGTTTCGCCGTCAACCTCTGTGATGATATCGCCTTCTTTAAGGCTTGTGCCGTCACACGGACCGCCCGATACGATACTCTGAACATAAATGCCCTGCGGAATGTTGTAATTTGATGCCTGATCGGAGGTTACTGCAATGCCCGAAATGCCGATTTTTACTCTGCCTTCAACATAGCCGTTCTTTACAAGTGTGTCAACAATGTTTTTTACTGTCTGTGACGGAATTGCAAAGCCCATACCTTCGTAGGTTTCGGAAACAATCTTTGAAGTTGTAATTCCGACAACCTGACCGTAGTAGTTTACAAGCGGACCGCCCGAGTTGCCCGGATTGATTGCGGCATCTGTCTGAATGTACTTTGTAAGGCTTGATGTTGAAAGCTTTCTGTCAAGCGCCGAAATAACGCCCTTGGTTGTTGTGTTCTGATAGTCAAGACCGCCGGGATTGCCGACTACGATAATATCCTGACCAACCTCAAGCTGTGACGAATCGCCGAATGTTGCAGGGGTAAGTCCCTTTGCATCGTCCATTTTGAGAACTGCAATATCGGTTCTTGAATCGTAACCTACAACACCTGCCTTGTATTCCTTGCCGTCAGATGTTACAACTCTGATTGCATAGGCTGTTTTGCTGTTGCCGATTACATGAGCGTTTGTGATAACATAGCCGTCCTGTGAGAAGATAATTCCGCTTCCCTGTGAAGATGCGGTTGTTGTGTCAGCCTGATCGGGTACATCGTCCGAGTAACAGAGAATGCCGACTACCGAGTCGGAAACCTTTTCTGACGCTTTTGCGGCTGTGTAGCTGTTGTTTGTTTTTGCGTCTTTCGGATTGCTTTCAAGCTTCATACCCGAGTAATCCTTGTTCACCTTGTCACTGTAGTCAGACTCATCGTGAGTTTTACCCTGCGAAGATGTGTTGGGAAGGGTTTCAAACGGTGTTGTGCTGTCTTTATTCGGAAGTCTGAACGAATTGCCCGAATCACTTCGGTCGTTGTTCAAATCTTCTTTTATGTCAGCCGAAAATCCGTACACCATCATGCCGATAAAACCGATTGTAAGAAGTGAACAGAGAACGATAATCAACGCAATTATTCCGCCCTTTGTTTTCTTTTGGGGGTACTGTGCGAACATCTGCGGATTGTATTGCTGATTGTATGTACCGTTGTTGCCGTAGGGAGGCTGTCCGTACATATTCTGCTGATACGGAGGTACATTCTGATTGTATCCTGTGTTGTTCTGATACTGTCCGTACTGCTGATTGTTCTGATTATACTGCGGATTCTGTCCGCTGTAGGGATACTGACCGTAACCGTACTGCCACGGCTGAGCGTAGGTGTTCGGATTCGGATTTTGATTCTGCTGATACGGCGGAACATTTTCAGTCGGACTTGCATTGTTTGCCGTGTTTTGATTGTTGTTGCCGAAAATATAATCACCGTACGGTGTGTTGCCGTTCTGCGGCTGAACATTCTGAGCCTGTTCTTCCTGTGTTTCGGGTTCGGAAACGGGAATTGTCTGTTCCGTGTTCATATTATTGTTTTGTACGGGCTTTTCGGTGAACGGCTTTTGCGGTTCAAACCCACCCATATTGTTGTTGTCAAAATTGTCCATAAAAGTTACTCCTACATTTATTTGTTACCGTGGGGTACAAACTGCGTTTGTCCTTAAGTAATGAAACAAAATTTTTTGCAAGCAAATTGCCGAAATGAACAAATATTTCGTAGTAGCGGATATCATCCGCCAGTCACTATATCGGTTGTTTTGTTATATTTATAAAACTTTGTTTGCAATAAAATATCTGTCATTACTTGCGGTCGCAAGACTACCCCTACGGGATAGTTTACAAAAAATATTATCATACAACGCTTGACCAAAATCAAGTATTGTAATTTACATTTATATTATACCTTTTCACAAAATCAAAATCAACCTTGTTGTGTTACGGAAGTGTGAGTTTATTTTGAAAGTTTAGTGATAATTGACTAAAACAGGACAAAATGAAGAATTTTTCGACTAATTGTTAAAATTTTCACTAAATCTTCTTTTTAGGTCTTTATATTTTCAAAAATATATTGTATAATAAACTTAAATCGGCAGGTGGGGACGCTTGTCTGCTGAAATTTTTTAAAAAAGGAAGATTAAAATGCCATTAGTAAACGCTAAAGAAATGCTTACAAAAGCAAAGGCAGGCCACTATGCAGTAGGTCAGTTCAACATCAACAACCTTGAATGGACAAAATCAATTCTTTTAACAGCACAGGAACTCAACTCACCTGTTATCCTCGGTGTATCTGAGGGTGCCGGTAAATATATGTGCGGCTACAAAACAGTCGTTGGTATGGTAAACGGTATGCTCGAGGAACTCAACATCACAGTTCCTGTTGCTCTCCACCTTGACCACGGTTCATACGAAGGCGCTAAGAAGTGCATCGAAGCCGGTTTCAGCTCAATTATGTTCGACGGTTCACACTATCCGATCGAAGAAAACATTGAAAAAACAAAGGAACTCGTTGCAACTTGTAACAAGCTCGGTCTTTCACTTGAGGCTGAGGTTGGTGCAATCGGCGGCGAGGAAGACGGCGTAATCGGCATGGGCGAATGCGCAGATCCTAAGGAATGCAAAATGGTTGCAGACCTCGGCGTAACAATGCTCGCAGCAGGTATCGGTAACATTCACGGTAAGTATCCTGCAAACTGGAAGGGCCTCAGCTTTGAAACTCTTGACGCTATCCAGCAGCTTACAGGCGAGATGCCGCTCGTTCTCCACGGCGGTACAGGTATTCCTGCCGACATGATCAAGAAGGCTATCTCACTCGGCGTTTCAAAGATCAATGTTAACACAGAGTGCCAGCTCGCATTTGCAGCAGCTACAAGAAAGTACATTGAAGAGGGCAAGGATCTCGAAGGCAAGGGCTTCGATCCAAGAAAGCTCCTCGCTCCCGGTGCAGAGGCTATTAAGGCTACTGTTAAGGAAAAGATGGAACTCTTCGGTTCGGTTAACAAGGCTTAATTGTAAGCACGCAAACTTAATCTTTACAAAAATTTCAGGGACAGCAAAACGCTGTCCCTGTTTTTTATGTTCTGTTTGGTTAACTCAGTTGTATTATAAGACGGTTGTAAAGTCAATTGTTACATCAAAACGGATTGTAATTGTTACTTTAAAACATAAATCGGGTTGACAAATGCGATAATCGGTACTATAATAATTGTCAACCGATAAAATAATTTGGTTGACAATCTGCAAAACAAAAGAAGCGGTTTTGCAAAGGAGAGGTAATTTTATGACAGAAGCAAAAACAAACAGTAAATCAAAAAGTAATGTATTAAGCCTTGTGTATATGGCGATGTTCGTCGCAATCATCACAGTGTGCGCACAGATTCAGATTCCGATGACAGTTCCGTTCACACTTCAGACTCTCGGCATCTTTATGGCTGCGGCTATGCTCGGTTGGAAAAGAGGACTCATCAGCGTTGCGGTTTATGTTCTCCTCGGTGCAATCGGTGTTCCCGTGTTTGCAGGATTCTCAGGCGGAATCGGCGTTCTCGGCGGTCCGACAGGCGGTTATATCATCGGTTTCCTCTTTACGGCACTTATCGTTGGACTTATGACTGATTTTCTCGGCAAAAAGCTTTGGGTGCTTGCGGTTTCAATGGTTGCAGGTCTTGCAGTATGCTACCTTTTCGGCACAATCTGGTTTATGATTGCAATGCATACAGACTTTGCTGCCGCACTTCTCACCTGCGTTGTTCCGTTCCTTCTTGCAGATGCTGCAAAGATTGTTGTTGCAACAGTTTTGGTGAATCGTCTTGACAAAATCGTTAAGCTTTAAGTTCAGACCGCATCACAGCCTTTGTGTGCAGTTTTTTGAAGGCAAGGGTTACAGCGATGAATTTGTCTGCGGAATGGCAAAAATAGTGTCGGTTCTTGAAAATAACAACGCAAACCTTACGCTTACGGGCGGTTGTGACGAAATTTGTTCATCGTGTCCGAACCGTGACAACGGCAGCTGCGATGTTACGGGCAAGGCGTCATGCTATGACAAAAGATGTCTTGATTTACTCGGAATGAAAATCGGCGATACTGCCGATTGGAAAGAGCTTTCGAGAATTGCAAGAGAAAATATAATTTTAAAAGACAGGCTTTCGCAGGTGTGCGGCGACTGCAAATGGTCGCATATATGCCGTGATAAAGCCGATAAAATGAAAAGTCTTCATTAATCCTCATAGATATATCATGATAAAAGACCTCACGAATTTCGTGAGGTCTTTTGTTAATACTCGCACTTTTACAAGCGGCGAAACGCTCAACGATAAAAAACACTCGCCCTTTAAATCAGTGGCGAAACACTCAACAGATGGACTAACAAATCCTCTGTCAAAGTTATTATAAATTATTGAAGTTAATAAATCAAGGAGTTTAATAAAATTGTATAAAAAGCACAAACTCGTGGGGGCGTTCATCGCTACAGATGATACACAGCTTTTATCAATCCAAAAGCTATGTGAATAAACATAAGGTTTTATTAAGCGGGCGTCCGATGAATGCCCCTACAGGTTGGTACAGACAATAACAATTTTACGTTCGGGCATAACATAATATGTTTTGGCATTGCACAAACTGTCTTCACGAATTGACTGCCGAGCACTCGGCTGAAAAACTATCTTAATATAGAAAGTCACGCTCGGGCATTTTTAGTTTTCTATTGTACAAACTATCTTCACGAATTGACTGCCGAGCACTCGGCTATTGACTTTTGGAGGAAATTGGATTATTATTTAAACTGTATAACTTTAAGTATGCTTATTTTTAGGACATATGATTTGTGAAGGAGTTGAAAAAAGTGCCGGATCTTTCGATAATTTTCGATATGGGTGTTGTTGCACTGCGTTTTCTTATGCCTGTTTATGCAATAATAATTGTGTACCAGTGCTTTGCCGCAATGCGCCGTCGCCGCCGTCCCGAAACTCCTTTGATTTCACTTTTGAACCCTGCAACGGGCGAGATACTCCCTGTGCTTTTCTGGGAAAATTCAATCGGCAGAAGTAAAAGCAGTGATGTAACCGTTGATGACCCGACGGTTTCAAGAAATCATTGCGTACTCCTTCGCCGTAAAGACGGTTGGTATGTAAGCGATACCGACTCAAAGAGCGGCACAATGCTCAACGGCAAAAGAACAAGAGGCAGAGCAAAGGTGCTTATTGACGATACAATAACAATAGGCGGTACAAGCCTTATAGTAAAAAGAGGCGAGGAGTTCCAACAGCCGTTGCAGTCGAGCTGGTTTTTCTCAAAGGTCAGCGATAAGCCTGCAATGAAATCGTGGAAGCTTATGCTTCTTATTACATTTTTTCACTTTTTTATGTGCGTTCAGGCAATGTTCTGGAATGACGGCACAAATACAATGGCTCCGCTCGTGCTGTTCGGCGCTCTTGCGGCTGTTGAATGGGGATTCTTCTTTATCTCCTATTTTGTAATCCGCAGAGTAAATTTCGAGCTTGAATCGCTTGCCCTGTTTTTGACGGGCATAGGCGTAATGATGCTTATCAGACAGTCGGAACGCTCGGCTTATGTTCAGCTTGTTGCCGCCGCAATAGGTATGATTTTCTTCTGCATAATTATCAAGCTGATTGAAGATCCCGACAAGGTAAATAAACTCAGACTTCCGGCAATGATTTGTGCGGTTGGTCTTTTGGGCGTAACAATTGTATTCGGTAAGATTACAAACGGCGCCGCCAACTGGATTTATATTGGCTCGTTTTCATTTCAGCCGTCAGAGCTTGCAAAGATTATTTTCATCTTTATCGGCGCAAGTTCGCTTGATGTGTTGATGACAAAGAAGAACCTGTTTGAGTACATTATCTTCTCGGCAGTCTGCGTCGGCCTTTTGGCTCTTATGGGTGACTTCGGTACTGCGCTCATCTTCTTTGTAACATTTTTGCTCACAGCGTTTATGCGCTCGGGCGATTTCAAGACGATTATTCTTGCTGTTGCCGCCGCAATTTTCGGCGTAACCTTTGTCCTCAAGTTTAAACCGTATGTTGCCGACCGTTTTTCGGGCTGGCGTCATGTGTGGGAACATACTCAGGACAACCTTGGTTATCAGCAGGCAAGAGTTCTCACATATATGGCAAGCGGCGGACTTTTCGGCGTAGGTATCGGCAACGGTTTTTTAAAGCAGGTTGCCGCATCCGAAAGTGACCTTGTTTTCGGACTTGTTTCGGAAGAAATGGGAGTTATCGTTGCGTTCACACTTGCCGTGGCAGTAGGTGCAATGTTTATTTATGCAAGGGCAATTACAACCCGAAGCAGAAGTACCTTTTATTCAATTTCAGCGTGCTGTGCGGCAGGACTTTTTGTCGTTCAGCTTTCTCTCAATGTTTTCGGTGCAACCGATGTCCTTCCGCTTACAGGTGTAACATTTCCGTTTGTGTCTGCCGGCGGTTCAAGTATTATGTCTTGTTGGGGACTTGTTGCATTCATCAAAGCCGCAGAGAGAGAACTTATTCGGTAAAAAGATGATTTTAAATTGAAAGTTGAAAATAAAATTCCAAGTTCGTTTTGACATTGCTGTCAAGATTGGCGGTCACTGACCGCCGCTACATTTCTCTATTCACTTGTTATTACAGGGTGGTGTAAGGTTTGAAAAAAATACTTCGCAGAAGTACACTTATATATATAGTTGCGCTTGCGTTTATCGGCGGACTCAGCTATCTTGCCTTTGAGCTTGTAACAGGGGCAGACGATTGGGTTGATCAGGCATATAATGCGCATATAGCAGGTGACGGCGGCCTTGCACAGGCAGGAGCGATATATGACCGCAACGGCAAGGCTCTTGCACAGACGGTTGACGGTAAAAGAGTTTATAACGAAAGCGAGAGCGTAAGAAAATCTCTGCTTCATGTTGTCGGTGATGACAGCCTTAACATTTCAACGGCTGTTCAAAGTATGTATCGTTCTCAGCTGATAGGCTATAACCTTGTTTTCGGACTTAATATGCCGGAATCATTGCGTGCCTCTCACGATATAAAGCTGACAGTCGATTCCGCAACCTGTGCGGCGGCTTATGATGTTCTTGCAGCTTATAACAAAAAAGGTGCCTGTGTAATATATAACTACAAAACAGGCGAGGTTATCTGTTCCATAAGCACCATGGCTTACGATCCGCAGGCTCCTCCCGAAATTACCGAGGACAACGAAAGCGAATACGAGGGCGTTTACCTTGATAATGTGCTTTCGTCAACCTTTACCCCGGGTTCAATCTTCAAAATCGTTACATCTGCGGCGGCAATCGAGAATATTCCCGACCTTTATGACCGCACTTGGGTTTGTAACGGAAGTGAGAACATAGGCGGAAGTGAAGTTACCTGTACGGAAACTCACGGAACGCTGACATATAAAGAGGCAATGGCACATTCCTGCAATATTGTTTTTGCAAAGCTTGCCGTTGAACTCGGAAGTGACACAATGACAAAAACTGCCGAGAAAATCGGCATTAACAGCTCCTTTGATGTTGACGGAATTAAAACCGCAAAAGGTTCATATGATGTCAGCGATGCCAATGAAAACCAGCTTGGCTGGTCGGGCGTAGGTCAGTATAATGACAAGGTGAACCCGATGCAGATGGCAATTATCTGCGGTGCAATCGCAAACGGCGGTAAGGCTACAAATCCTACCCTTATCAAAGATGAGTCCATACTCTCCGCACTCGGCATAAACTACAAGAGCAGCGGACAGGAGCTTTTTTCATCCGATACGGCGACAAAGCTTGATGATGTTATGAGATACACCGTTTCGGATTACTACGGCGACAACCTTTTCGGCGGACTTACAGTCTGTGCCAAAACAGGTACGGGTGAAGTCGGCGATGATAAGAACCCTAACGGCTGGATGGTCGGCTACTCAAAAGATGAGGACTGCCCTCTCGCCTTTGCCTGTGTTGTACAGGATTCGGGTTTCGGTTTCCAATATGCCGGTCCCGTGGTTGAGGCCGCAATGATTCAGGCTGCAAAGAGCCTTGGAGCGTCTGCGGTGCAGTAAATTAAAATTATATTATTGAAAATACAGTTTGACCGATTTTTTCGGTACATTGAAAGGAAGAACCCTGATGAATTTTTTAAAGGCTATGTTCGGCAACTACAGCAAGCGTGAAGTTAAGCGTGTGCAACCAATCTGTGACAAGGTGCTTGCACTCGAAGATAAATATGCGGCTATGAGCGAAAGTGAACTCAAGAACCAGACAGCAATTCTTAAAGAAAGACTTGCCAACGGCGAAACAACAGACGATATTCTCCCCGAAGCATTTGCAACCTGTCGTGAGGCAGGCTGGAGAGTGCTTGGTATGAAGCACTTCCCCGTTCAGATTATCGGCGGTATCGTTCTTCACCAGGCAGAATCGCCGAGATGAAAACCGGTGAAGGTAAAACCTTGGTTGCTACCCTCCTGCATACCTCAACGCTCTTACAGGCGAAGGTGTTCACATTGTAACAGTCAACGATTACCTTGCCCGCCGTGACTCAGAGTGGATGGGCAAGCTTTACAGATACCTCGGTCTTTCGGTCGGCCTTATCTGCCATGACCTTGACAATGACGGCAGAAAAAAGGCTTATGCCGCAGACATTACATACGGAACAAACAACGAACTCGGTTTTGACTACCTCCGTGACAACATGGTAGTTTACAAGGAAAACAAGGTTCAGCGTCCGCACGCATTTGCAATTGTCGATGAGGTTGACTCAATTCTCATTGATGAGGCAAGAACTCCTCTTATTATTTCGGGTAAGGGCGACAAGTCAACAGACCTTTATGCAAAGGCTGACGCTTTTGCAAAAACTCTTAAAGTTCAGCGTTTTGCAGAACTTGACGCAAAAGAGGATATGGAGGAATATTACAAGGAAAACGACATTGATTATGTTGTTGATGAAAAGCAGAAAACAGCAACCCTCACACAGAGCGGTGTTAAGAAAGCCGAAGAATTTTTCGGTATTGAAAACCTTACCGATCCCGATAACCTTACAATTCAGCACCATGTAAATCAGGCTATCAAGCTAACGGTGTAATGAAGCTTGATGTTGACTATGTTGTCAAGGACGGCGAAGTTATCATCGTTGACGAATTTACAGGTCGTCTTATGTACGGCCGTCGTTTTAACGAAGGTCTTCACCAGGCTATTGAGGCTAAAGAGGGCGTAAAGGTTCAGAGCGAAAGCAAGACTCTTGCTACAATCACATTCCAGAACTACTTCCGTCTTTACAAAAAGCTTTCGGGTATGACAGGTACTGCTCAGACAGAGTCGGAAGAATTCCAGGAAATCTACAAGCTTGATGTTGTTGAAATTCCTACAAACAAGCCTGTTTTAAGAAAAGACCTCCCCGATTCGGTTTATAAGACAGAAAACGGCAAGTTCCACGCTGTTATTGATGCAATTGTTGAGGCTCACGAAAAGGGACAGCCTGTCCTTGTCGGTACAATTTCAATTGAGAAGTCGGAGCTTCTTTCAAAAATGCTCAAAAAGAGAGGCATCAAGCACAATGTCCTCAATGCAAAACAGCATGAAAAAGAGGCTGAAATTGTTGCTCAGGCAGGTAAACTCGGTGCGGTAACAATCGCAACCAACATGGCAGGTCGTGGTACCGATATCATCCTCGGCGGTAACGCAGAGTATATGGCAAAAGCCGCAATGCGTAAGCAGGGCTTTACAGAGGAGCTTATTGAAGAAGCTACAGGTTATGCGGAAACCGATGATGAAGAAATCATCAATGCAAGAAATACATTCAGAGAACTGAATGACAAGTATAAGGAAGAAATTAAGGGCGAGGCTGAAAAGGTAAGAGAGGCCGGCGGTCTTTACATTATGGGTACGGAAAGACACGAGTCACGCCGTATTGATAACCAGCTCCGTGGCCGTGCAGGCCGTCAGGGTGATCCGGGTGTCAGCCGTTTCTTCCTCTCAACCGAGGATGACCTTATGCGTCTGTTCGGCGGTGACAGAATGAAAATGATGATGGAGCGTATGAATGTTGCCGAAGATATGCCTATTGAGAATAAAATGCTCACAAGTATTATCGAGGGCTCACAGGAAAAGGTTGAGCTTCGTAACTTCGGCATTCGTAAGGATGTCCTCCAGTACGACGATGTTATGAACAAACAGCGTGAAATCATCTACGGTCAGCGTGATCAGGTTCTTAACGGTGAGGATCTCCATGAAACAATCCTCAAAATGGTTGAGGATACAATCGCAACTTCAATCAAGCAGTATCTCCCCGAAGGTCCTGCAGAACATTGGAACTTCCAAAGCCTCAAGGATTACTACGCAGGCTGGCTTATAAGAGATGAATCAAAGTATGATTTCAGCCTTGAAGATCTTGAAAATATGGAACCCGAAGAGATTCAGAAGATGCTCGTTGACGATGCTCTTGAAATCTACAAGGAAAACGAAGAACTTCTTCCCGAGGAAACAATCCGTGAGATGGAGCGTGTTTACCTCCTCAAGAATGTTGATACACATTGGATGGATCACATCGACAATATGGATCAGCTCAAGAGCGGTATCAGACTTCGTTCATACGGTCAGCACGATCCTGTTGTTGAGTACAGAGTTGAAGGCTTCGATATGTTTGATGAGATGATTGAAAGCATTCGTGAAGATACTGTCAAGATGATGCTCATTATGCCAAAGCGCGTTTATGAGATTCAGAAAAGACAGGATGCAATTGCAGCGGCAAAGAGAGCAGCTCAGAGGGCTGCCGCAGCGGCAAAGTCTGCATCCGATGATGAAGAAGCTGTTGAACAGTCGGACGCCGTAAAGCAGGCGCTTCACCGTGAGCAGGTTGCTCAGCCTACAGAAACTTCTGCAGACGGTACGGATTCTGTCAACAAGACTATCCGTAAGGGCAAGAAAATCGGCAGAAACGATCCCTGTCCGTGCGGCAGCGGTAAAAAGTACAAGAAGTGCTGCGGCAGAGATCTTTAATATGTTTGCATAAAGCGGTTTGTATAATTGCGATTTAAGTGAATTACATTTTGAGGGCAGAGAGCAATACTCTGCCCTTTATTTGTGCCGAATTTTCAAGGTGTTCGGTGATTAATTTGATGAGATATAGATATTGATTATAAAAATATATCTGAAAAATTCTGCAAAATGCTGGTTTTGGGGCATTTTAAAAGCAGCAATCGCAAAATAATACATATTTTCGCACGCACAGCATGGAGTAAACCTGCATAAAATTTTTGATATTTTTGAAAAAAGAATTAAAAATCAACAAATTTAGTGCTGAAATTGACTTTTTAACTGCCTGTTAAGGTTGTATAATGGGTATAATTTATCTTAAACACAAAAAATGGCGATAAATAAGTAATAAAATCACATTATGGTCAAAAATATTAAATCGTGCTTGCAGATATGCAAAATAGCCAAAAATATTACCAAAAGTTTGGCTGTATTGCCTCTACAAATATGCAATAAAATATTATATAATTGTATACAAGTAAAAAAGAAGAACAAATTCAAAAAATTGCGTTTCATAATTAGTTGGCAGATATATTGGACTGTCCTATGCAGTTCTGTTTAATTGTACTTTGACTGCCAAAACAAAGTAATCGGCAATGAAGGAGAAGAAAAAATTATGAAATTAGGTAAAAAGCTTTGCAGAACCGTAAAGAAAAGCTTTTCCCTTGTGCTTGCACTTACCCTCATGCTTTCGGTATGTGCCGTGTCGGGTATGTCGCTTAATGTATTTGCGGCAACATCTTTGGATCAGAAGATTTACATTAACCTGAACAAGAATAAGGAATGGAATGGTTTTTCTTCTGTTACATGTCGTTTTGCTCAGGATGACGGCACGGTTCTTAAAACAGAAAAAGTAAGCAAAGATCCTTCGTCGGGAGTTTTTAAAACCATTGCACCATCCGGTGCAACAAAAATTGAGCTTTCTTCCGGGGTTAATTTTACTCTTCCCGAAAAGACTGTTGCAAAAGATTCCCGCCGTATCTATCTTAAGAACAGCAATAATACCTATAATGAGGCTTATGCATATTCTTGGGTAAACGATACTGACTCCAACGCAGAGTGGCCGGGTGTTGCAATGACAAAGACATCTTCAGGCAGCGATTACTACTATGTAGATGTTAAGTCATCCCATAAAAATGTAATCTTCAGCAACAAGGGCGAAACACAAACAAGCGACCTCGGTATTAACGACTCATACAGTGCCGATAATGCTCTTTATGATGCCTCAACAAGTCAGTGGACTAACCCGTTCATCAAGACCATCGACATTTCTGGTGCTACGGGCGACACAGAATTTTATCTTACAACTGACGGCTCGTTCAAAGAAAGTAAATACCTTTCTGTTGAATCTCCCGACAAACAGTCAAAGGCAACATATAAAACAGTTTATGTTTCAAACGATGACTGGAAGTCGCTTTCAAAGATTTATGCAACTTTTGACTACAACGATGCCTATGAAGGAACAGTTGAGCTTACAAAAGACACCATAGACACCAAGGTAAGCGGTTCTGTGGTGTTCAGCGGTAGAATTCCGGCGGGTGCGCTTTTAAGATTCCATCCGAACGAACATAACCTCAACGGTGCATCTTCCGCAACTTCATATCCGACAGGTTCGGGATATGATGATTCGGGCTACAGCAAGAACACGGCTACATATGTTAAGACAGCCAGAGGCGAAGGCTGGACAAAATTCTCGGAAATAGACAATGTAAACTATGGTGCTGTCGTTGAAAATTCATTCTCAAATAATCCTGACATCGTAGGCGTTGACGCAACATACTTTGACTACTGGTCTGATATGGAGCAGGAGAAAGGGTATCTTCAGTGTCAGGGTAAGAATAACGATAGTGATATTGAAAATTACTGGTATCAGTTTGATAACTTCAACAGCTACATAAGCAACATTGCTTCAAACTGTAAGTCTGACTGGAAGTATCCTCTCTACTTCGGTAATATGTTCAAGGGTGATAAATGGTACAGTACATTTGAGACCCACGCAAAAGGACTTACAAACATCAACAATTATAAAGATAACTATTACTATGCAGTAAACAACTCCAACGGTATGAAATGGGGTGGCGGTGATTATAACCAGTCCTTACAGGGTCTTATGTACAACAGGCTTGACAGCAAGGGCAATCTTCAGGTTGCAAATGGTGTCAAGGCTCCTTACTTTGATGCTGAGGCACTTTCAACCGCTAAATATAATGATGCAAAAGTTAATGATGCAAAAGTTGCCAATGTTTATAAGTCATCTTTCCCGTTCCGTACAACTACTGACGATGCAGGTGTTACTACTTATGAATTCACTTCAAAAAATGCAAAAGATAACATCTACTTTACATGGAACGGCCTCACACCTACCAAAATTAACTACGGTGAGGGCAAACAGTATGGTGTACAAGATGCATTGACAAATTTCGGCGGTACACAAGGTAACGGTTATGGTATTTTCCCATTTAATAACACAACGGGTAAAGGCAGTGACGCACAAAAGAACGATACACTCAATACTATTGATACTTCAGCCGGCAAGGGTACAAGTTACAACCATAACTATGGTTTCGGTATCAGACTTGATATAGACTTCAGAGTTCCGAAGGACGGTTTACTTGCAGACAACAAACCTGCAACCTTTAACTTCAGCGGTGACGATGACCTTTGGGTTTATATCGGTGAAGATTCAACAGGTGCTGATGCAGAGCTTGCTCTCGACCTCGGCGGTGACCATAAAGAGGCAAGCGGTTCAATTGACTTTAATTCAATGACCGCAACTGCCAAAAATGTATTTGCCGATTACTCAACTCCGTCATCGACTTCATCATCATCGACAACAGTTACAGTTCCGAGTGATGAGTTTTGGGTTAAGACAGGTGATTATGCTAGCTTCTGCGTTTATACATGGGGTTCGGAAACTAAGTATGTTCAACCGTATAAAGTATCAGACGGTTTCTACAAGTTTAAGCAGTCACAGTTTGAAAGCAACACAGGTGCTATTTTCTGTAAGCAGAAGAATGTAAGTAACGATAAACTTTCAGGTGACCTTACACTTTCAAATCTTTACGGTAAAATGTGGAACGGTAACGGCACTCAGTATTCTGCAGACGGTTCGTCACATCCTACAAACCTTGGCACCGTTACAAAGACAATCAACAATGGTGTTCAGCTTGATCCTAACAAGACATACCATATGGTAGTATTCTATATGGAGCGTGGTGAGGCTGAGTCTAACTTCACAGTAAACTTCACAATGACACCTGCCAACAATGACCTCAAGGTTACAAAGGCACTTGATACAGGCAATGTTGTTTCTGAAATTTCAGATGACCTCAAAGCTAATGAAACTTTTGATTATACAATCAAAGAGAACGGCAACGATACCTCCGGTAAAGGCTACAAGCTTACAAAATCAGACGAAAGCACAAGCAATGAAACTCTTTCAAACAGCGGTTTCACACTTAAAGATAATTATATAGCTGACTTTGACAACTCATTCAAGACCGGCAACGATATGACGGTTGACGAGTCAACAAACAGCAGTAAGCTTACATACACAACAAACTGGGAGCTCGTTAACAACAGAGTCGGTTCAACAATCGATAGCGGTTTAACTACGAACTCGGAATTCAAGCTTGTAGATGACAAGGATGACAGTGCTTATGCACAGCTCCAGCTCAACTATACCAACAGTATAGTGACAGCACCTCTTGAAATTTCAAAGGATGTTGTTGGTGAAGACGGTAAAACCGATTACGATACAAATCAGCAGTTTACATTTGCAATTGCTCTCGACTTTGACGGCGACGATTCAACCTATGATTACAAGACCTATCCTCTTGAATATCAGCTCAAAGAGAAGGGCGCAAGTGGTTATTCAAACACAGCTTACCGTACACCCTTGGACGGTTCGTTCACAATCAAAAAGGGCGAAAGCATTAAGCTTCTCAATATTCCTGTAGGTGCAACCTATAAGATTACAGAGAAAAATGTTATAGGTTATGTTCCTTATAAAGTAGGCAATCAGGACTTCAACGGTACATTCGTCGGTACTCTCGCCGAAGCAGAAAATGCGCTTAAATTTATCAATAAGGTTAATCCTACAAACATTGCCATTTCGGTAAATAAGACTCTTGACGGTCAGGCTTACAGCGGCAGCAAGTTCGTCTATACATTGACAGGTCTTGAATCAATGGATACAGCAAAACAGGATGCCGACGGCAAACCTATCAAGACAAACAGCGCAAAAACAATTTCCACGAATTTGGAAACACCTGACAAAAACGGTAAGGTTGAATTCAAAAACCTCAAATTAGTCACTGCGGGTGTTTACAGATTTAAGATTACCGAGCTCTTGCCGAAGGTGCAAATGCATCCGATTATAAAATGGATACAAACACCTGGCTTGCCGAGATTGAATTGCTTGAAAGCGGTGAAGTAACGGCGGCTAAGTACATTAAGGTTAAGAGCTCAGATATTGAAGACAAAACCGATGCTGAGCTTGCAGGTTACTTCAACGATCCTACTTCTGTTAAAGAAAATGAAGCCCTGTTTGCAAATGAAACAACACACGGAAGCGCAACAGTAAACAAGAAGAATCAGACAGGCGGTAATGTAAGTGATACGGAATTTGCGGTGATGAAGGTGTCCGGTGAGGGTATCTTTACTGCAGACGATATCAATACAATCATTAAAGATACCTCAATGAAAACTCATATGGTTTCTAAAACGACAGGCAGCGACGGTAAGGCTGTGTTTGGCAATCTGACAATCTTCAAGGACGGTCAGGGCGAGTTTACAAAAACAAACGGTAAAGTTGTATGGAACGAAAGTTCCGACAATTATATAACAGGTACTTCAACATATCAAACATACTGTCTGTTTGAGTACAAACCGTCAGAGGGTTACACCCCGAACTACACACTTTCCTACTTCACACTTCCTGTTGAGGGTAAGTACGATGTTACATATAATTATGTTGACGGTGCAATAACAATGCCTAAGGCAAGCGGTGACGGTATGAACGGCTATGTTGTTCTCGGTTTGTCGGTTGCAGGTCTTGCGGTGACAATGTTCACGGGTTACGCAATCTATTACGGAAAAGCTCGTAAAAAACGCAGAGCAGGACGCAGAAAGTAACCCAATATGATTTAACTTGTTAGAACAGGTGATTTTTTAATCATATGTTTCTTTCATAGAAAACCTCTTTGACTGCTACGGACACCGTTGTTAGCCGGTGTCTGCCATGCAGCCACCCCAACCCGTTTAACCATTCGGTTAGAATATAATTACATATATTAAATCAAACACAAAGGAGAAAGAAAAATGAAAACTACAAAGAAAATCTTTGCAGCAGTTCTCGCAGTAATGATGATCGCTCTCATGATCCCATTCTCAGCAAGTGCAGCAGAGAGCTATTCAGCTACGTACAAACTTGCAGTTGATGCAAATGACACTGACAAAGTCGGTAATTACACATTCAGCTTCTTCAAGATTGCAAACCTCAACCTTACAACAGGTGAGTACTCATGTACTATCACCGACAAAGCACTTGAGGATGCTGTAAAGGGCACATACTCAGATGCAAAGTCACAGCAAATCATCACGGCTTGTGATAACCTCTACAAGACAGACAAAGCTGCATTCGGTACAGCTGCTACAACAATCAGCTTTTCTTCAACAGTTACAGAGGCTACTGCAACAGTAACAGACCCAGGTCTTTACTATGTATATTGTACTTCTAAGCCCGCTAAGGTAACAGGTGTTCAGAGCTCACTTGCTTCACTTCCTTACTTTGATGGTAAAAATTATGTTTCTGTTGACCAGACAGAGCACAACCTTGCTGAAAAGGTTTCAACAAGCTCAGTATCAGTTGACAAGAGTGCTGACAAGACATATGTAGGCGACAACGATAAGACTGTAACCTACACACTTACAGCTTCAACAGCAGGTTCAATCGACAACCAGCTAAAAACGTATGCAATCGTTGATACAATGGATGAAGGTCTTACATTCAACGAGAATTCAGTTGTAGTTAAGTACGACGGCGCAGTTGATGCTCTTGCTTTGGGTACAGATTACTCTATTGAAAAGAACTATACTTACACAGGCAAGAACGGTAAGGCAACTGCTACATTCGCAGTTGTATTCGAATCTGCTACACTTGAATCAAAGGATTTCTATGATGCCAAAACAGTTGTTGTTACATACACAGCTGATTTAAACGAAAAAGCTAAGCTCAACACACCTATCACCAACACAGACGGTCTTGTTTACGGCAACGATTCTGATACAAACTTTGAACCCGGTAAAAATTCACCTGATGTATTTACATACGGCATGAAGGTTGTTAAGGTTAACGGCAATGACACAACTCAGAAGCTTGCTGACGCTGAATTCCAGATATTCACAGACGCAGAAGCTAAAACACCTCTTATAGTTGACGGCAAGAAAGTAGTTGCTAAGACAGACGCTACCGGTGAGGCTACATTTGTTCTCGAAGGCACAATGACAACATTCAAGTTTGATGCTAAACAGACATACTATGCAAAAGAGATAGCAGCTCCTACAGGCTACAACCTCAACAGCTCAGTATTTACAGTAAGCATTGACAAGAGCAAGGAGTATACATTTGTAGGTAACATTGCAGACGGTGACAATGTTGCTGTTGCTAACTACCCTGTAACTGTTCCTAAGACAGGTGGTATGGGTACAATGATGTTCTATGTTGGCGGTGCAGCACTTATCGCTTGTGCAGGCGTTCTTCTCTTTGTTCTTAAGAGAAAGAAAGCAGCTAAATAATTAATCGAATATCTTTATCTTAAAATCTGTGATATGATATATGTAATTTTCAGGGGATGCTGCAACGCATCCCCGTTCTATTTACAGAAGAGCTGTAGAAGCGGATGAATATTTATGTTTATATAATATGTTTTGATGTGATGAAAATTGTGTATTGTCTGTAGGGGAGAACCATTACATTTTTACAGTCGGGCATAATATGTTTTTTACATTACAAACTGTCTTCCCGACATTAATTTTCCATTTTCCATTTTCAATTTTACATTTAACTAAACCTTTCGCTCGGGCGGAATATGTTTTGGTATTGCACAAACTATCTTCACGAACTGGGACTGCGGCACGCAGTTGCGATAAATAGTAAAATATAGTATAATAACAATGGAACAAAACACGCAGAAAAGGAAAATTTTATGAAACGAAAGCTGTCAATTTTACTAATAGTTTTAATATTTGTTGCAGGAATCGGCATAATGAGCTATCCGCTTGTCAGTTCCGCAATTAATAACTATGTCAGTCGAAGCATGGTTAAGGAGTACACCGACAGGGTTGCTCAGATGCCGAGTGAGAAAACTCAAAAAATGTTTGAAGAGGCTGCTAAGTACAATAACAGCCTTTCAAATAATATGATAATTACCGACCCGTTCGACGAAAAGGCTTTTCAGAAAATCGGTGCAAATTATGAGAAAACTCTCAATATTGACGATAACGCCTTATCGGCTATATTGATGTGCCGAAAATCAATGTTTATCTGCCGATTTATCACGGCACAAGCGAAGAGGTTCTTTCCAAAGGTGCAGGACATCTTCAAAATACTTCCCTGCCTGTCGGCGGTGCAAGCACACATTCCGTAATTTCTGCCCATTCGGGTTATCCGGGCGAAACATTTTTCGATTACCTCACCGATATGAAGGTCGGCGATGAATTCTATGTTCATATCCTCGACAGAACGCTGAAATATGAGGTTGATCAAATCGAAGTTGTTCTCCCCTCGGAAATCAATTCCTTGCGGATTGTTGACGGCGAAGACCTTGTAACGCTCCTCACCTGTACCCCATACGGCATTAATACTCACAGACTTCTCGTGCGTGGCAAGCGTGTCGATTATGACGATACAAAGTATATTGAAACGGGCGAGTCGCTTGCAAAATTTGACAACGGTTACATATTCTTTCTCGGTTACAAAATCCCTTATGCAGTTGCAATCGGCATAATTGTCGGCTTTGTTGCACTTGTTGTGTTTGTGGTTGTATTTCTGCTCAAGCGTAAAAAGAAGAAGTCAAACGGTGCAAAACGGCTGAGAGATGACTTGGCTGACGAAAATCAGAATGATTTGGGCGGTGATTCCGATGATTAAAAAAATACTTACGGGTGTGGCAATAGCAATGCTCGTTGTCGGAATAGGTCTTGTCGCATTCCCCACTATATCAAATTTTATCGGAACACAGATTTCAAACGGTGAGGCTGACGGCTTTGATACCCGTGTTGAAGAAGCTGAGGACGGCTCTTTTGAACAGGCGGTCAAGGACGGCAAGGTTGACGAAGAGGGCTACAAAATTGACAGGGAGGGCAAGCGTATCTCCAAACAGCCCGTTGTTTTCAAGGCTGACCTCGACAGACTTTTCAATGACAGCGTTGCCTACAACAAAAAACTTGAAACAAACCAGTATGAAATGCTCCGCAACGATACCTATTCACAGGCTGCCGTCAATCTTGAAGATTACGGCATAACCGACGGTATTTACGGTTATGTTACCGCTGAAACAATAAATATGCGTCTGCCGATTTACCTCGGTGCGAACAGCTCAAATATGAGCTACGGTGCGGCACATATGAGTGCAACCTCATTGCCGATCGGCGGTAAGAATACAAACGCAGTCCTTGCAGGTCACACGGGATACATCGGTCGAATATTCTTTGACAACCTCCGCAACCTCAAAATCGGTGACAGGGTTTCAATCACAAATTATTGGGATACACTCAATTACAAGGTCGTTGAAACCAAAGTCAATAAGCCGAACGAATCAGGCGACTGCTATTTGCAGAAGGACAGAGATTTGCTCACGATGTTTACCTGCATAAGTGACGGCAACGGCGGTTTTGACCGTTACTATGTAATATGTGAGCGTGTGTCATAATTTACAGCAGACTGCATCACGGTGCAGTCTGTTTTTTGTTTAAAGACCGATTGTTTAAAACAGAAATGACCGAGTATTTTGTCTGTCATTTGTAATAGTTAATATTTGAAAAATACGCATATATTGCCGTAAATGCCGAATTTATTTTAAAATTATTGACATAAGAAAAGTAGATTGATAAACTTAGACAAGTATTAACAATTGAGAGGTATAATATGAAGTTGAATCTTCCAAAAAATCAAAAGTATTATTGTTGGACTGTTATAGATTTGCTCGCTTCATCCGCAGGCAAGCATTACAAATATGAGTTCAATAATACAAGCGGTGAAGATGCAACTGTTTTTCAGAAATATGTTGTCGGTTCGGACAGATAAACAATAAAAACGGAGGATAAACAATGAAAAATATAATTAAAAAAATATCTGCAATCGCAATGTGCGGTGTGCTTACCGTCGGTTCGGTTCTTATGACAGGTGCGGTAAGCGAGGATGAAAATCACAAGGACTTTGAAGTTACAGGTACAACGCAGAAAATCTCAAACAATCAGCTTTTTGTGACAACAACGGGATACACTGAAAATACCGATAAAAATTTCGGTGCAAAGTTCCAAACAACCGAAGAAAAGGATTACGATATATGGTTTAAGGATTGTATCAATGCACCGAAATTTGTAAATCTTCCAAAGGGCGAAAAATTCGTAAAATATATGATGACGCAGGGACACGGTTATTTCGGTAATGTTCAGACATTCTATCAGTTGACAAAACAGGCGGTGAATATGTCAAGGTGAAAATTAAGCTTTCCGATTTTTCCCGTCTGTTCAATGAAAACGGAACAATGACTTCTGAGCTCAGCGACGGTTCTTACAAGGATTTTGATTTTACATACGAAGATTTCGAAACTGACAGCATCGGTGTTAATTGCTATGCGGAATCCGGCGCATATGCGACAAGCGGAGGTGCGGTAACATCCTTTGCTCCCGATAAGGACGCTATGCCGAAATATATGTTTCAAGACAGCTTGGCGTAGATACAAAAGTAATGTCATACCGCTATTGCAGACTTAAAGACGGAGCTCATTGTGATTACGGAATAATCGGAGATACTCTGGTCGGTTTAACTTGCGGTGATACGGATTTAAGCGGATACATTTCTGTTACTGATGCAACGCTTGTTCAAAAATATGTTGTAGGTATTGAGGACTTTGACAAGCTTCAGCTTTTTAACAGCGATGTAAACGATGACGGTGAAATCAGTGTTGTTGACGCAACCTTGATTCAGAAGTATATTGTAGGTTTGGATAGCTAAACAACATAAATAGGTGTAAACAATGAAAAATATAATTAAAAAAATAACTGCAATCGCAATGTGCGGTGTGCTTACCGTCGGTTCGGTTCTTATGACAGGTGCGGTAAGCGAGTATGAAGATCGCAAGGACTATGAAGTTACAGGTACAACGCAGAAAATCTCAAACAATCAGCTTTTTGTTACAACAACGGGATATACCGAAAATACGGCAAAGAATTTCGGGGCAATGTTCATATCAACGGATTATCAAAAGTACAGCGTGATGTTTAAGGACTGTATTGATGCACCGAAGTTTGTAAATCTCCCGAAAAATCAGGAATTTACTCGCCATATGATAACAGCGGATAATCGTTATTTTGGTGATACGGGTATGAAATTCAATTATGATTCAACAGGCGGAGAATATGTTAAGATAAGAATTAAACTCTCCGACTATTTTCCTTATGGCTTTAATGATGATGGCACAATGACCGGAAAACTCAGCGATGGCACATACAAGAATTTTGACTTTACATATGAGGATTTCGGTACAGACAGCAGCGGCAAACCTTGCTATGCAACCTCGGGCGCATATTTTGTCAGCGGAGGTGCGGTAACATCTTTTGTCCCCGATAAGAACGGCTATGCGGAGTTTTATATTTCAAGACAGCTTGGCGAGGATACGGGCCTTATAGCTTATAAATATTGCAGACTTAAAAACGGCGCAGAGTGTAAAACAACGATTGGTGGCAAATTGAACTGCCTGACTTGCGGTGATGCATATCCAGACGGAAACATTACGGTTGGAGATGCAACATCTGTTCAGAAATATGTTGTAGGTATTGTAAAATTCGGCAAGACTCAGCTTTTTAACAGCGATGTAAACCATGACGGCGAAATCAGTGTTGTTGACGCAACCTTGATTCAGAAGTATATCGTTGGGTTGAGTTAAATAAAAATTACATATAAAAGCAAATTGACGAAGTAATGGTACAATCTTTTTGTTAAGACAGATTATATATGTGTCGCAAATTACACACAACTTCCATAACATCGACTGATTTTGCGAAAACATAAAATTCAATCAAATCGGGCGTCCGATGAACACCCCTGATGATTAAACAAAAACAGTCGGGAAGACAATGCTTTGCATTTCGCAAATTGTCTTCCGACTTTAATTTTACATTTTTAGTTATAGAGTTCTGCTCGGGCATTTTATTTTCGCCTTATAAATACTATCTGCACGAATTGGGAACGGCGGCTCGCCGTTAGTGTCTGTATTCGTTTAAGATATCGTCAATTTCGCTTTCGTTCGGATCTTGCTTTCTGTCAATACCGGAAAGGTACTTGTCATAATCAAAATCATCGTCATCTGCTGTTTCGGTTTTCTGCGGTGCAGGCGACGGTTTGCGTGCAGGCTTGCGTTCCTGTCTGTAAGGTGCTTTTCTTTCGGACTTTTTGCTTGATGAAGTCATGTTCTCAAGCTCTTCCTTTTCACGGCGCTTTGCCTCAAGAAGCATTTCCTCTGCTTCTTCCTGTTCTGCCTTTTCTTTCTGACGGCGTTGTCACCGAAAGCAAGGTCGCCGAGGAAAAGTCCGAAAATTCCGGCAACAAGATAAACTACGAGGAGAATAAGGTTTGTTGAAAGTGTGCCAGAAGAAAATCCTCCGTTGTAGATGAGCATACTCGGAAGATAAATAATCGGCGCAATGAGTGCAAAGAGAAAGTCAAGTCCGTGTTTTGAGCAGTAGTGTGCCGAACAGCCGATTGCTGTAATCGGGAACACAAAGTCATATGCAACGGGTGAAAACTTTTGCATTGCGCCCGGAATAAACACAAGCGGCAACAGCATATAAACAAGCAAAATTATTACCGCATAGGGAACATATTTTTTAACCATATCTGTCATAACGGTTAATCTCCAATCTTTGAAATTTTATTTTAAATCATGCATATTCATTATACATTGATACACTTCAAAAAGCAAGAAATATTATACCGAGTTACCAAGCTGTTACAGAGGATAATGTAAAATGTTTGCAAAGTGGATTTTTAGCGGATAAATCCGTTGACATCGGACATAAAAAAGAATAAAATGAATATGTACGGGCTTTTGCCCGAATTTAAATGCGAATGAGGTGAAAACTTAATGGACGCAGACGGTAATAAAGGCGCTGTACCCGGGCGAAGTTGCAACAGAATGTGCGCTTGTGCGTTCATTTTGTTTTATTGATTTTGCTTTGTATTTTTATTTTAATTTGAATTGATTTAATTTAATACTCAGGGTGACACCGTCTTTACTTCCAATTGAATTAAAAAGGAGGAAAAGATGATGGAACAGGTTAACGTAACCCTTACCGAAACTATCAAATTGTTGCTTGATGACAAAAAGTTCAGCACTTTGCGTGACATTTTGATTACGATGAAACCGTTTGACATTGCGGCGGTTTTTGAAAATCTACAGGATGAAAAAATGCCGATTCTGTTTCGTATTCTGCCAAAGGAGCTTGCGGCGGAAACCTTTGTCGAAATGGATGACGAAACTCAGGAATTCCTTATCCACGGCTTCAGCGACAGCGAACTGAAAGAGGTTGTCGATGAGTTATTTGTCGATGACGCCGTTGACCTTATTGAGGAAATGCCTGCCAATGTTGTAAAGCGTATTTTAAGACAGGCCGACAAGGATATGAGAAAGCAGATTAACGAGCTTTTAAAATATCCCGAGGACAGCGCAGGCTCGATTATGACAACCGAGTTTATTGTGCTTCGTCCCGATATGACGGCTGAAATGGCTATTAAAAGAATCAGAAGAACAGGTGTTGACAAGGAGACAATCTACACCTGCTATGTAACCGATGCCAACAACAAGCTTATCGGTATTACCACCGTAAAAGACCTTTTGCTTGCCGAAGATGACGAGCTTGTAAAGTCGATTATGGAGGAAAATGTTATCTCGGTAACTACTCTTGCCGATCAGGAGCAGGTTGCCCAGATGTTCTCAAACTATAACTTCCTTGCTCTGCCTGTTGTTGATAACGAAAACCGACTTGTCGGCATCGTAACAATTGACGACGCTATTGATGTTATTCAGGAAGAGGCTACCGAGGATATCGAAAAGATGGCAGCCGTATTGCCGTCTGACAAACCGTATATGAAAACAAGCGTTTTCGGTCTGTACAAAAAGAGAGCGCCGTGGCTGCTTATACTCATGCTTTCGGCAACCTTTACAAGTGCGATTATCTCATCATTTGAGGCTGTGCTTGCCAATGTTTTGATTCTCTCATCGTTTATCCCGATGATTACGGGTTCGGGCGGTAACGCAGGTTCTCAGGCGTCGGTTTCCGTAATCCGTGCGTTGTCGCTCGGTGAAATTCATTTCAGGAGCATTTTTCTTGTGCTGTGGAAAGAATTCAGGGTGTCAATTCTTTGCGGTATTACCCTTGCGGCGGCAAACTTCGTAAAACTGCTTTTGTTTGATCTCAACGGTCAGGAAAACGCATTTATGATTGCCCTTGTAATTTCGCTTACGCTTGTCGGCACAATTATTATGGCAAAGCTTGTCGGCAGCAGTCTGCCTCTTTTGGCAAGCAAGGTCGGCTTTGACCCTGCCGTTATGGCGAATCCGCTCATTTCAACAGTCTGCGACTCGCTTTCATTGCTTATCTATTTCGGCGTTGCAAAGTTGATTTTGCATCTGTGATTTTTTTAAAATTGAAAGTTGAAAATGGAAAATTGAAAATTGAGGTCGGGAAGACAGTTTGCAAAATGCAAATCATTGTTTCCCGACCGTTTTTGTTTAATCAGTAGGGGCGTTCATTGGACGCCCGTCTTGATGAAATAATTTGTAAGAACATAAATTTTTGATTTGATGAAAACGGTGTATAGTCTGTAGCGGCGAACCGTGTTCGCCAATCGAAACGATTGTAAAATCGGTTCGACTTAATGCAGACTATTGTCAGCTACCATATCATTTCATACTACAAAAATTGTGTGTTCGTTTTGGTTGTATAACCAAAACGATTGGCGAACGAGGTTCGCCGCTACAAAATATCAGTAACTTTGTGATTTTTATATAATGTGATTTGACATCAAATTTGTACCATTGCTAACGGGAGAACACGGTTCTCCCCTACATCATTTAGGTAATTGTATCTCATTTATATGGTTTATTTTTATCAAAAAAATTGTGTCGTTACTTGCGGGCGTCCAATGTGTGCAGTGTAGTAACATAGAATACAACAGTGCAAAGACATAGTATACAGTTTTATGATAAAATAAATGGCAAGAAAATAGCAAATGAAGGAGCTGTTTTTATGCCGTGGGAGTGTAAAACTGTGGAAAAACAAAGATTAGAATTTGTTACAAAAGCATTAGAAACAAATAATTTTAGTGCTCTATGTCGGGAATATGAAATCACACGCAAAACCGGTCGCAAGTGGGTTGA
>ENA-OQHY01000014-OQHY01000014.1-human-gut-metagenome-genome-assembly--contig:-NODE-14-length-81726-cov-8.208458_pt1 | contig 81726 bp, 94 predicted proteins | sample MGYA00242570_ERZ504733 | MGnify/ENA primary metagenome ERZ504733 (study PRJEB26092, sample SAMD00036219) | human gut metagenome | host: Homo sapiens | study: EMG produced TPA metagenomics assembly of... | reverse complement strand
TAGTTGAAAGTCCAGGTTGATGGTGCTCCTGTAATCGGTCATGAGGAACAAATCCGGTGCCATTGATCAACCTCAACCGGTATCACCAGGCAGACTGATCACCCTGTTCGTATTTGGGTTGAGATTCGTATCAGCAATGGCTTGCATTTGTTCCAAAAGAATTTAAGCTACCCGGATTTGGTTCGTATGGTAGAGAAACTGGAGGGTTATGCTGAGTGTTACCGGTCTGAATCATTTTTATTATGTCCGTGATTTCACCGATATGCGTTGTAAGCACAGCCGTGTGTTGTCTATCATTCGTGAACGGCTTCACCGGGAACCCAGAGATGGGGATGTCTTTATAGTCATGTCTCGCAATCGCAGAATAGTCCGTATGTTTTCATTTGATAATCGTTCATATAGTCTGTTTGAAAAGAAGTTTGTTGCCGGTTATCAGTTCATGAAAGTTGAGCGAAATGGGGCAGATACTGTTTATCGGATTGCCTGGAAGGACGTGGTTTTGATTCTTGAGAATCCTATAGTTAAAACATTAAAAATCAGATAATCAATCTATTTATCCACTTGCGGTTTTGCGATTATTTTATTACCTTTAATGCTGTAAGTCAAAGGTTTAAGTATGATCGATCTGCAAGATATAATTACAACAAAACGAGAGTTGTTGAGTCGGGAAACCTACTCACGCAACCCTATAAATTATAGTGCAGGTATGGCAGAGGATCAGAAAGACCGATACATACAATACCTTGCTGAGCAAAATCAGGATCTCAGGTTGACAGGTGATGCCATGAGGCTTGTTTTGGAGGATTTTATGGCTCAGATGAAAGAACTGAAGGATCAGATGTCATCCATGCAATCGAAACATGTTGACCTTGAGAATCGGTTGTCAGAAGAGCATAAACTTCGCAAATCGGCTGAACGTAAGATAAAATCACTTCAGGAAAAACTTGATTACGCCAATCAGGAACGTTTTGGTGATAGACGTCAAAAGATACAATCTAAAGCTAAAACAAGTGATTCAGACCGCCGGAAGGAGAAGGATGATTATGATGGAACCGATGATACGCTTCGCACGGATTCGGTTGGTCATGTTCCATCCCAAGAGTTAAAAGAGCCTTCCGGGAAAGACCGTGACTTGTCCAATCGCCCTGACGGTTATAAAACGATGGGGGTAGCCGGAGAAGCGACAGAGCATCCTTCCGATTTGACAAAGGTTCCCGGTCGGATCATTGAAAGGAGAATGGTACGGGTGTTCAGTTTCCGTACTTTCCTTACGGAAGAATGTTTTGAGATGGTTCATTATGCAGAGCCTGGTAAAAAGCCGAAGTGGGGCTATTTCCCTTCTGAAGGCCATCCGGATGTAGTAACCAGTTTTGAAGCACTAGGGCCACTCCTGAATTTCTGCAGCTATCGCCTATGAAGTTTATGTAAAGAATGTGACTTTTGGTCTTCTTCACCAATGGCTGACAGATATGGGCATGACCATTTCTAAAAACACGTTGCGCAACTGGCTTAAGAAAGGTAAGACATACCTGGACGAACTGGTTTGTGTATTGAAGTCTATAGCTTTGGAAAAAGATTCGATTGTGAACTGCGACGAGACCTGGTGTAAAGTGCGTAAATACGATCACTATAAGAAGTGCTACATTTGGGTTCTGGTCAACAAGGCCCGGAAAACAGCCATTTTCTTCTATGAGAATGGCTCGCGTGGTCGTGATGTACTTACAGACTTTTTGGGCGATGCAGAATTGAAGAGTATAATGTCCGACGGATACAATGCTTATGTATTTATCGGCAATGAGCTGAAATCAGCCGGTTTAAAGATACTGTCCACCAGGTTTGTATGTCTCATGCCAAGAACAAGTTTGTCAAGGCTTCCAATCAGGGTGGTGAACCGACTGCAGAACGCTTTTCCGAAATTTTAAAGGAGTTCTTTATGAGGGAGCGTAAATACGATGATGCCGGATTAACTCCCAAGGAAAGGTTTCAAGAAAGGCAAAGCTTGGAAACGAAGGAACTCCTAATAGAGCTGCGCAGTTTGTTAGATAGTGAACAGTCAAAGGATTCAGAATTTAGAAGCCGGTATTATAAAGAAGCTCTCAATTATCTGAACCGGTTCTGGAAAGAGATCTTTGCTTACCTGGATGATGGTGAATTACCGATAGACAACAACCTGGCTGAGCGAACCATTCGAAAGCTGACCACTCAACGCAACAATTCACTTCATTATGGTAGTGATGCCGGTGCAGAGATGGCAGCAACTTATCACAGTGTGATAGGAACGGTAAAGCTTCATGGCAGTTCTATCTGGAACTTCATCGGAACTTTTTTCAAAAATATCTTTAACGGGTGCAGGGATTATGTTAACATGGTTCCTGACAAAATCACTTTGGCTGCCAGCCAATGTTAAATTCAAAACTAATTAATTAACAAAACTCGGTTTAGGGCACTGAAAAGTGCCCTTTCGAAGGGGGATGCCCTAAATTGAGTGCTTACAGAATGAGATTGGAGGGTTTATATTGTTTATACGAGTAGTTCCGTACGACCCTTTTGGGAAGTAGAGTATGAAAATGAATCACAGAAGATAAAGAATATATTGAAGGATATATTGGTGGAGGTTTACCATATTGGCAGTACAGCAGTCAAAGGGTTAGCCGCTAAATCAATCATTGATATAATGCCCGTAGTGACAAATATTAGTTTGGTTGATAAGCATAACAAAGAATTTGTAGCGATTGGTTATGAGTGTATGGGTGAGTTTGGTATTGAAGGACGTAGATATTTCCGCAAAGGCGGCGATAACAGGACACACCAGATTCATATTTTTGAGCAAAGCAATCACAAAGATATTAATAGGCATATAGCAGTAAGGGACTTTCTGCGTACACATCCAGACATCGCTTTAGAGTATGGTGAATTAAAGATGGAGCTGGCTTATCGATTCTCGGAGGATATTGAAGGCTACTGCACTGGTAAGGATGCATTTGTAAAGCAACTAGAAAAGGATGCTTTGCTATGGTATCAAAATAATGAATCATATAAAACACGATAGAAAATATATAAAAGTATGAAAGAGAGGTGTATCCTATGATAGGACCAGATAAGAAAAAACTATATCCAAATGAAAACATAAAAACTGTTTGTTAATGAAATAAATTAAGGAGGGGTTATAATGAACAAAGTAAATATAAAAGATAGTCAAAATTTTATTACTTCAAAATATCACATAGAAAAAATAATGAATTGCATAAGTTTAGATGAAAAAGATAACATCTTTGAAATAGGTGCAGGGAAAGGTCATTTTACTGCTGAATTGGTAAAGAGATGTAATTTTGTTACGGCGATAGAAATTGATTCTAAATTATGTGAGGTAACTCGTAATAAGCTCTTAAATTATCCTAACTATCAAATAGTAAATGATGATATACTAAAATTTACATTTCCTAGCCACAATCCATATAAAATATTTGGCAGCATACCTTACAACATAAGCACAAATATAATTCGAAAAATTGTTTTTGAAAGTTCAGCCACAATAAGTTATTTAATAGTAGAATATGGTTTTGCTAAAATGTTATTAGATACAAACAGATCACTAGCATTGCTGTTAATGGCAGAGGTAGATATTTCTATATTAGCAAAAATTCCCAGGTATTATTTCCATCCAAAACCTAAAGTGGATAGCGCATTAATTGTATTAAAAAGAAAGCCAGCAAAAATGGCATTTAAAGAGAGAAAAAAATATGAAACTTTTGTAATGAAATGGGTTAACAAAGAGTATGAAAAACTGTTTACAAAAAATCAATTTAATAAAGCTTTAAAATATGCGAGAATATATGATATAAACAATATTAGTTTCGAACAATTTGTATCGCTATTTAATAGTTATAAAATATTTAACGGCTAAAAACAATAGGCCACATGCAACTGTAAATGTTTAGTTATAGGTAGGGTAGCATTAGTTAAAATGCTATTCTGCCTTTTAAAAGTATGGTATACATTCCTGAGAGAGATTGGATATGTTCCCGTATACCGATAGTGCCAAAAGCGAAGTGGATATGTTTCCGAGAACGGACGTACTCAAATGACATTCATTCTGTCCTCTCCAGCCACGTGGAAAGTTTAGTTTGTCTGACGAAGCAGACAAACTAAAGCGATATAAATCCTCACGGATTTGCGATATACGCTACATTTCATTCGCGTGCGATATGCCTCTGGCGCGATATGTGCCTTCGGCACGTGAGCGCACTGCGTGCGCATAGGGGCGCGGGAATTTATGTTCGCGTACTTTCCACCACGTTCGAATAGGCGAAAAGAAAGCTATAAAACTGCTTGAAACTTTTTAATATAAACCTGAAAAATACGCCAAAGGGTTAATCATATTTTTGAATTACTCGGTCTTTCACTTTTTGAATGCTATGATATGACCGGGAAGCCTTATAAAGAAGTGAAGAAAATTGCAACGGAGATAAATAACTTTTTAAACAAGGGGAATTCAGATGAAAGAAAACAAATATGATGATAATATATTTTTTCAAAAATACAGTCAAATGAGTCGCTCACAGCAGGGACTAGCCGGTGCAGGAGAATGGGAAACATTGAGAAAGCTGCTGCCGGATTTTAAAGATAAGCGTGTGCTTGATTTAGGATGCGGCTATGGATGGCACTGTATTTATGCGATGGAACACGGTGCTTCTTCTGTTGTAGGTGTTGATATTTCTCATAAAATGCTCGAGGTAGCCAAAGAAAAAACACATTTTCCACAGGTTGAATATAAATGCTGTGCTATAGAAGATGTGGAATTCCCAGAGGAGAGTTTTGATGTAATATTAAGTTCACTTGCGTTTCACTATGTAGCAGATTATGAGATTTTAGTAAAAAAGATATATAGAATACTGAAGTCTGGTGGTAAGCTAGTTTTTACGGTTGAACATCCTGTTTTTACTGCCTATGGAACACAAGACTGGCATTATAACGAAAAAGGAGAAATACTGCATTTTCCAGTGGATAATTATTATTATGAGGGCAAACGGACAGCTGTATTTTTGGGAGAAAAGGTTACAAAATATCATAGAACACTGACCACATATCTAAATACGCTGCTTTCAAATGGTTTTATAATAAATCAGATTGTGGAGCCACAGCCGCCGGAAAACATGATGGATATTCCGGGGATGCAGGATGAAATGCGCCGTCCCATGATGCTGATTGTATCGGCCAATAAAAAAATGGATAGATAGAACTAAAACACCTATAAAGAATAAATAGAGGCAATTTATGTTTAAAGAAAAAATTATTATAGAGATGAAAGAAGTATTCAAAGAAATACCTTTTGGCATAGAGCATACTCTTAAAGTTTTGAAAAATGCAGAAGATATAATGAACGGAGAAAATATCGGAGAGGAAGAAAAAGAATTCATCAGTATTACTGCTATACTACATGATATTGGTGCGGTTGAAGCACAAAAAAAATACGGTTCTATTGATGGTGTCTATCAAGAAAAGGAAGGACCAGCAGTAGCGAAAGAAATATTAAAAAAGGTAGGCTATAACAAAAATATTGATAGAATATGCTTTATAATAGGCAACCACCATACTCCATCTAAAATTAATGGACTTGATTTTCAAATACAATGGGAAGCTGATTTGCTTGAAAATTTAATGGTTATGGATAAAGAAAAAGAACAGGAAAAGATAAAAAAGTGTATAGGTGAAAACTTTAAAACAAACACAGGGAAAAGGATAGCTTATAATCGCTTTATTTTAGATTAGTAGTAGATTATTACAGTTATGTATTTTACTCAAGTTTCGGATTTAGGTTTTATGCAGTCTGAGCGATCAGTTGCATGGCCTTGAACCTGCGGTTATCCCGTATAATTTGCTCCATCAATTCGTTCTCGTCAATGGTAAAAATCTCAGCCACGATTGCTATTACATCAATAATGATTGACCAGATCTTTTCCACGACGGTGAGCTCGTGTACGCCTTCATATATATCGGCGAACAATCCTCCAATGGTCTCTTCACCATGCTCTTCAGGCGCTCAAGCTTGGATACGAAATACTCTTCCTTGCGTTTTTCGGTCTGGCAGTCTCTGTCACGCTTGCGGTTGTAGCGCCTCTCGCGCTGCCGGGCCGTAAGACCTTGTTCCTTGCCATCGACCTTCCCTCTCTCGCCGTGAATCGAGAAGTCCACGACAAATTGAGAGCGGCCGTCGCTCCAGCACAGGGCCAGCAGCTTGTAGCCGAGAATGCACCGCTGAAACACGTGCGAGAATATCTTGCCAATACACTCCATCCTCAATCCGGTCTTCGGCAGGTCGGAATCATCCACAATAAGCACTGCCGGAAGATGGCTCTTTTGATAGTCTTTCCTTATGTCACGGCCTTGATGAGATGACAGGCGATGTGCCAGATGATGTTGCTAGTCTATATTGTCCTTGGCCATAAACGAATAGAGTAGGTCCTTCTTACCCCCGAACAGTTTCGAGATTGACGATCCGGCATAATGAGAAAAACCCGGGACGGCCATAAACGGCAGAATCAATATGATCTGGAAAAGTTGAAGGTTGGTAAGCTGACAGTTCTCACGTTTTTTCCCTCCGAGATCTTTGTCTGAAATCCTCATCCCCTCAAGGAGGGTCATAAACTTGGAAAATGCGGGATTGATTCGTTTTCCCGTGAAAAAGTTGCGGATCTCCGATGGAATTTTTGTAATTTTGCTCATGCTTTGAGTGATTGTAATTAGTTGTTTGGGCACCTCTAAATTACTAAATTTCCGTGACATACGGAAATCCTCAAAGCCTTTTTTATGCCCAAATCTATCCTCTCAACCTAAATCCGAAACTTGAGTAAATTATAATTATGAGATGCTACGTGCTTTTGTTCAATATACCCTAAACGTCGATTTAAATGCGCCTGTGATAAAGGATTTAGTTGAAAAGTATAAGGATATAGAACAATTTAATAGGAGCATAACAGATAAATACGTTGCAATATGTAAACGCTTTTAATATTTGAATTTAGCCGTTTATGTAGAATGAAGGTGTGCAAACAAACAGACCCTGAAAAGGGTCTCACCCCCGTTAACCGCAATGTCAAAGACTTGCGGATGGCCAGATGACTCCTATACATCCGACCCCAACGGGGTCGAACCATATAATCTGTAGAAAGGTTCGACCTCCGTTGGGTCGTGGATTGGGAAGGCACTTCGACCCGCACATTGTATCATGTGCGGTTACTTGAAGTTCGACTCCCGTTGGGTCGATGGCTCGTCGTTATTCTGAATCTTAGCAAATCCTCTCTTTTTTAATGAACTGTGTGCTTGATCACTGAAAATAATCCTTATTTTTGCCACGAGAGTTTTACGAAAGATAAATAGATAAAGTATTGGAAAAGAAACATAACTGTCAGCAGTGCCCACTGAGGCGGCGATACGACCGTTCACCCAAGTCATTGTTGGGTCGTTTTTGGCGATGGCACATCAATTTCTGTCCGGGATGGAAAGCCTATTTCCTGTCGCTGAGCGAAGAGGAACGGCATGTATTGAGAAAGCAATACGCTTTTCATAAGCCTCAAATCCGCAACTAAGTCCTTCATCGTCCTATTTACGTGTACACGTTCTCTCATTACTGAATTATTAGATAAATTGAGGCTGAAATACCCACTTCTGCCTACAATACCCCCTTACCCCACAATGCGACTTGAGACAATACGCAGTATCATACCCATAAGTTGTAGTCGTCATCCAAAATCAGTCTGGAATACATCTGCGTAAGCATTATTACAGGTATAGATATTCAGCACATACCACCTTGATGTTCTGATCCATTTGGCTGGTACAGAGACAAATCTGAAGACAAACGCTTTTATGCGACTTGTTTTATTGGGTCCGAACCTCTTTACGTCAAGTCTTTGGATAATGACCTTGTAGAAGTTACGGATAAGTGCTGTAAGAAGAAGGAACACTGTGTTCTCTGCCATGAAGGATTTGGGCAATCTGGACCATCCGAAACCATTGTTCATGTCATCGAAGATGCGCTCCTTTCCTCCGCGGAGGTTATAGAACTCGACAATCTCTCTTACGGAAGGCTCGTAGTCGTTGGTCAGGATGCAGCGGTATGTGTATTCTCCTTCCCAGAGGTCAAGCTCACCGTCCATCCGTTTCCGCCTTTGAATCACAAGCCGGTATGTCTTGCCTTTCCACTTCTCTACAAGAATGGAATTCAGCTCAAACTCAATGCCGTTGATTTCTCCCCTCTTCCAGCCTCTGAGAGCGAAGAGGTCATTGTAGAGCGAACTACAGCGGTTGGCACGGATATAGAAGGTCTTGCAGTGGGTGGCAACCTCTTCCACGATCTCTTCAGAGCACGAGCCGCAATCAGCTCTGAAACGATTGATAACAAGATTGTTCTGTTCAAACCTTTCGAAGAATCTCTTCAGCGTGTCCTTCTGATGGAAACGGACGTTTGTGTTGCCGTCGCTGTTCTCAATGCCGACAATCAAATCTCCAATAACCGCCACACCTGGTCGATAACCAAGGAACTTCTTGTATGTATGCTTTGCATCATATTTCTCTGTTTCTATGACTGGTGGTCGAAATCAACATCATACATCTCACCCTCTTTCAGCTGACCAGCTGCACACATACAATTGAGCAGTAAGGTATTGAGGGTGTCAGCCGTATTGAAATCGTAGTTCTTACCCGTATCTGACGTGTATGAAATGTTCTCCTGCGTCAGTTCCTTTATCGCTCTGAGGATAGTGTCAGAGCTGCAGGTACGAAGTGTCGGATGAAGCGAGAGATGGGGCATCAAATGAGTTGTGACATCCTCAATACATGAGCCGCCACAGAAGTAGATGCTCATGAGAGAACGGATGATTTCGCTGTATTGATAACCATACAGCCTGCATCTTAGACCGAGGGTTGTGTCAATTACATATGACAATGTGGAGTCAAATTGCTCCATCATTGCAAATATTCCTCCAAAAGGAGTGAGTTTCTCAGATTTTATTGCTTTCTTTGCCATGTCTGTCGGGTTTGATACATATTTTGATTTGCAACACTAAGATAGGTGAAAAATCTGACATGACAAAATCCTGAGCAACTTTTTGTTGCTCAGGTACTTAAAAAGTTATATTTATAATAGTGTTGCGGAATTAAGGTATATAAAAGATGTGTTGGGACTTGCTGACAAAATCAAGAACTTGTCGAAGATATACACCTATGCCCGCAACTTCCTTTATCTCGGTCGTGGGTACAACTACCCCACCGCCCTTGAAGGTGCGTTGAAGCTGAAAGAAATATCCTATATCCATGCGGAGGGTTATCCTGCTGCGGAAATGAAGCATGGACGATTGCACTTGTAGATAGCGAGATGCCCACGGTGGTCATTGCTCCAACGGACTCGCTGTATGACAAGATAATCAGTAATGTAAGGCAGGTGAAGGCGCGTGGCGGTACGGTTGTCGCCATCATTACCAAGGGCAATGACGCAATGAAGGACATCGCCGACCATTGCCTTGAAGTGCCCGACGTACCCGAATGCCTTACACCTCTCGTTGTTTCCGTCCCATTGCAGTTGCTGGCCTATTACATCGCCATCAACAAGGATAGGAATGTTGACCAGCCAAGAAACCTTGCTAAATCAGTTACCGTAGAATGAATAGAATATTATCACTTATTGTTACCATCCTCTTTGCGTTGTGCATTGAGGCTGGCATCTTTATGCTTATTGCCCACTGGTGGGGCATGACTGCGGCCATTACCGTGATAGCCATTGAATGTGTGTTAGCCTTATGGACAGTTTACGAAATGAGACATGCGAGTGATGAACCAGTTGATGAATAACATTGCAGGCTGTGGTTAGAACGAAAAAGGCTAAAAACAAAAGGACGGGTCGATGATTCGTCCTATTTTTGTGTCTTTTTGGTGGCGAAATGTAGCGATTTAGCAAAATAAACATAAATTCCAGTGATATTCAGCATGAAAATTCGCCCATTTAAGTGAAAATGTGTAATTTTGCAACGCAAAATTGTGCCTAAGCATTTGCATCAAAACAACAATAGTTCAATCGAGGCTGATATGAAAGTAGAGATTAACAAGAAACGTTTAGAATACCTGCTGGCATTATACAAGATGTCGGTGGATGACTTGTTGTCTCTTCTGAACAAAGGCAGGAAACGGATAACAGGAGCCGCAGACATCAGTGGAGATTCTATTGATTTGGGGGTGTTGAAGCGTATAGGTGAGATATTCGACAAAGAAGTCAGTTTCTTTCAAGACTATTCTAAGTTGTCAACCAATGCAAGCAGCAGTATCTTCTTCCGCAAGACCTCATTCGGAACAGAGCTGAACTTGGAGTCGATCCGTACTGTAAACCGATTCGAGAGTCTGAAAAACGCTTTGGATGCATACAACAAACTGTCGCAACTGGATGTGAAGTTTGACATAGAACACTACACCCTACAAGATGACCCTAAGACAGTAGCCGTACGTGCAAGAGATTTTTTTTATCCCGGGGAAACTGTCAATCATAGGCAGTTTCTTGTGAAGATGATAGAAAAAATCGCCGATCATGGCATTTTTGTCTTTGAATACATAGAGACATGGAACAAGAAAGAGAAAACCAACATTGACGGTTTTTACCTTAAGCCCAATGTGATAGTGCTTAAGCATCATAAGCATTACAAGCGAGAAATATTCACTCTGGCGCATGAATTGGGGCATTGTCTATTGGGGATTGAAGAAGTGGAGTCGGTGGACATGATGGACATCTCGGCACAGACTTCATACAGTGATGTCGAAAGATGGTGCAATGATTTTGCATATCAGTTCATTATGGGACAAGAAGCAGAAACACTTGCTAACATAGCATGTGTAGATTCCCGTAACGACTACTGCATTGACCTCTTCAAGGCTATCAGTGCACGGACGCACATTAGCCGTCTTGCCTTATATACAAGGATGTATATCGACAGGAAAATCAGCTATTCGAGCTACAGCAATGTCAAGAGTGAATTGGCAGAGGAATACAGAAGAAGAGAGGAACAGGAAAAGTTGAAAAACTCTGAGAAGAGAGGCGGGCGAACACCAAAGCCCATCATTTCTCCGCTATTCTTGAAAACCATGCAATATGCCTATTTCAATGGAGTGGTCAACGAGACCACTTTCTGTTCGAGACTCAATGTCAAACCAGCAAATTTTGAGAGGGAGTTATGGCGATAGTTGTTGATACATGCTCATTGGTGATGATTGCCAAGAATTATCTTCCCTTGGATAAGGACGGACAGTTGTACTCATTCCTGGAAGAGGCGTTCTCCCGCAAGGATTTGATGCTACTTGATGTGATTCTGGATGAATCAAAACGCACCTCCAAAGGAATTGCAGTTGAAAAGATGCCTTTCCTCAAAGACAAGAAATTGGTCATTCCGACAAAGGATCTATTTCCATGTGCCCCAGAGAGATTCAGCAACATGATAGACAACAATTTCTGTGTAAGACTGAAGAAGCAGGAACTGACTGAAGAAGAATACATAGAGCAAAAGGAAGAATACCTTAAAACAGGTGATGCTAAGATTATCATTTATGCACTGAATGTACGACACTCGGACGCTATCCATCTGGAAGAGATGCAAGTAATGACGGAGGAAACAAGGCAGCAGAATGACGGTAAGTTGTTCAAGAAACTTCCTTTGTTGTGTGAGCAGATAGGGATTGGAACACTAACCGTTTCAGAATATCTGCATAGAAACGGGTTCTTTATTGACAAATAGCATAGATATTAGTATCATCTTATGACATCTTTCACGAAATCATATTATATTCGTGAATAAAACACTTGTTTTTCAAGAATAGAAATTGTTGAGGATTAGATATTTAAGACATTATTGCAATGCGGAAGGGGTGATGTGAACGACAAAAGACAAGGCGTTCTATTAGAGTGGATGCTTGATAAGATTGAGAAGAATGGACGGGTCGATGGCTCGTCCTTTTTTTGTGTCTTTGAGTGTGAGGTGCAGGTGGGGACCAGTACTGCGACCACTGTTGCCTGTCAGCGCGATGATGATGCCGGGACGGACGTGGGTGCCTTTGGTGACGAGAGTTTGGGAGAGGTGGCAATAGCTGACGGTGAAGTCGCCGTGACGGAGGGTGACATAGAGGCCTGAACGTTTGTCCTTGCCTACCTTGATGACCTCGCCGTGCATCATGGCGTATGTGGGTTCGTAATTTGCCTTCAAATCAAGCCCGTTGTGTAGGGCTTTTCTTTTTGTAAATGGGTCTCTGCGGTACCGAAAGGGCTGGTGACAGAGATATGACGGAGTGGACTGACAAGTGCCGTGTGGCGGTCGGTCTGCTCCGTTTGGGTTTGTAATGGGGCAAAGGCAAGAGAGTCTCGCCGCTGATGCGGCGAGCACGGAGGCAGTTGTTCGGATGTTGCGGACTGCGTCGTTTTTGGCACAGCCTTGCGGTGTACCTTAGTCTGTGTGACGGTATTGAACTGAGCGCATACTGTTGCTGATGAACAGAATATTGCTGCTATTGTGATGAGTAGAAATCGTTTCATGGTGCAAAAGTAACAAGCAATTCTTTGACTGGCATAAAGAACAAAGGGAAGACAAGAAGATTGTAACATAATATAGCAATCGAGTTTGATTTTTGAGCAGAAATCAAACTCAAATAATAATAATCGTCAAAAATAACACGCATTATCTTATGCAATTCTGCTTGTCTCTGAATAGGTATATAACTTTGCATGAGTTTAATTTCAAATTCAAAGTTAAAGTATGAAGCAAGTACGATTTGAAGAGAGCGAGGTGCCTTATCAGACACTGGCTCGTTTTGGTCTCACACAAGAGAAGATTGAAGACCTGCCCATGTGGGCGTTGGAAGATATTGGTCAGGGACGACGTTCACCGTTGCTGCCCATTCAGGTGAATAATGATGAGGGCGAGACATTGAAGAGCCGCACCCGATTTGCGTTGGTCCGTATGGAGGACGGCAAGGTGGATGTGGTCTTCTATCCGCAGTTGGAGAAATCACCATTGGAGGCTTTTACTCAGGAACAGCAGGAGGACTTGCTGGCTGGAAAGGCTATCCTTGCCGATGTTAAGGATGCTGATGGCAGGAGCAGCAAGGCTTTCGTGCAGATTGACACGGAGACCAATCAGGTGATGTCGGTACCTACGCCTGTCATCGGGCGCAACTTGGAGGTGCTGAAGGATGAACTGAAACTGAGTTCGGCAGAACTGACCGTGATGCAGAAGGGTGAGCCGCTCACGCTCATCATGGAGGACGAACAGGTGACGGTGGGTATTGACCTGAACGATAAGACCGGCATAAGGATTAATCAAGGCGACAGTCAGAAGTGGAAGGAGAACACCAAGCGAGAGTGGGACAAATACACCTTCGGGTGCTATGGCTGTTGGGTAATGGGCGATGACGGTAATCTTGACTATGTGCCTGAAGAGGAATACACGGAAGAACTTTGGAATGAGCAGAAGAAGAATGGAGAGCGCAACCGCGCCTCTTTTTCCATGCACAAATAATCTACACATAATATAATAAGTATATGGCATCAAATAAATATTATCCAGAGGATGTGCTCGTCGAGAAGATACAGAGCGGCGAGTACGGTTGGTTGGAGTATGTCAACCATCATTCTGCTGAATGGCAGGAAGAATATGAGAGCTATTGTCTGAACAACGGACTCTGCATTTGTGAAGAGAGTGCGGAGCAGTTTGTCCATCACAAAGATGAGGAACTGGAGAAGGCAATAGAGAACGGTGAAGCATGATAAATGAAGAGTGAAGAATGAAGAGTGAAGAATAAGTATGGCGATAAGAAAGAATACGAATCCCCAACAGATGGACCTGCAACCAGAGATGCGTGACTTGCTCATGCGCAATGGTATGCAGGCTCATGTGGTGAGTAATGGCAGCGGCTATCAGCTTGTGGTGCAAGGGCATGACAGTCCGCTGCTTACCTATAACATCACCGAGAAGCAGATGTTGGCTCTGACCGACTGGGGTACGAATCATGCCAACAAGTTAGCCTACAATACCTTTACGGGCATTGTGGGCAACGACTTCTATATGCCCAAGAACTTCGTTCATGCACGCAATGCCAACGGTCGTGTAGCTATGGGGCTGCACGGCTATCGTGTTGGTATCGGCGAGTATGGACGGATGGGGCGCATCGATATGCCACCACCCTTTTTAGGTTGGACACCACGCAGTCAGGAGGGATTCCATCTTCGCAGAGTTGGAGGACGATTGTTCTTCCCCGAAGCCCCGATTGTGCCTGAACGTTGGGACGGCAGAATGAAGCCTGGCGAATTGCAGAGCGGCGGTTATGGGTTCTATTATAAGGACAGCAACAGAGTTATAGCCCTCAGCAACAGGATGTGCTGAAAGATTTGGAGGGAATCATAATGCCTTCCATCAGCCGCACGAGAAGCACGGAGCCAGCCAAGCCTTATAAGGAACTGATTACCTCGCCTGTCTATTTCACCAATGAGAAGTGGCAGGAGTGTCTGGCATCGCATGGCATCATCATTGATGAGAATGCGAAGACGCTGACCATTCAGTCGAACAGCGTCAATGCGACATGGTGTATGACCTGACAGATGAGGAACTGAAGAAACTCACCTCCAACTCCATCAAGGAAGTGCCCGTCGTTCAACGCTTGGAACTGCTGAATGGCATCATCAAGGACGACTTTGCTGACAAAATCCTGATGGACACACTGAATAGCAAGGAGCGCATCGACCTGCATCTGCATCCCGAACTTGAACAGGAGTTGCAGCAGCGTCAGCAACAAGACGAGGAACGGTTGCTTCCGTTGGAAGAGGACGAGACTGTCAGACGTGACGTGTTGCAAGGCGATGCCATGGTGAGAGGTGAAGACCTTGCCTTGATTAATGAGACAAGGGTTGGTATCGTGAGGGAGCGCATGGGCGTGAAGTGAAAGTCGGTGACATCATGGTGGAGAAAGTGCCTCCGATGGAGGGAGATAAGAAAGGCGAAGATAAGTATCGCATGACCGCCATTATCAATGGAGAAGCCATCACGCACGAAATCAAGCAGAAGGACTACGACAAGTTCTTGGCGGTGGATGACTACCATCGCATGAAACTCTTCTCCAAGGTTTTCAGTGAAGTGGATATGAAGACACGCCCCGAAACCAACGCCGGACTGGGCACGAAGATATTGGCGGCTCTGACGGCAGGAGCAGTCGTTACAGCAGAGGTGGCGCATGACATAAGCCACCATCATCACCATCCAGCCCCGGAGTTCTATGCAGAGCATCATGCGGTCCACGTCCTTACTTCAAACCGGGAGTGGATTCGCCACAGGAGATTGCGGCAAGGTACTTTGAGGCAGAAGCAAATCATGTTGCCACGGAGATAAGGAGAGGATATTAACAATGTATAATTTACAATTTATAATTTATAATGAGTAGTGAACTGACATACGATGACTTTCTGGACAGGTTGAGCATACAGGAAGTACTGGTGGACGCAGGGTATCATCTGAACAAGAGAGATGGCTTGCGTTATCCGTCGTATGTGCGTACTGACAGTGAGGGCAGACGGGTGCGTGGTGATAAGTTCATTGTCACGCAGAATGGGAAATGTTGCTTCCAACCACCGCAGCAGAAGGTGTATAATGTCATTTCGTTCATCAAGGAGCATCCAGAAATGTTTTCAGAGAACAAGGTGGGAATGTCTCCTGACCGACTCGTCAACCTCGTCTGCAACCGACTGCTCAACCAACCCATAGAGGACAGACCATCGAAGATTACAGAACCAAGAAAGGACGGAAAGCCATTCAACCTGAATGACTACGACATCCACAAGTTCAATCCGCAGGACAGGGAAACGCAGAAAAGGTTTTATCCCTATTTTAAGTTCCGAGGCATCGACCTCTATACGCAGTATGCTTTTCATCGGCATTTCTGTCTGGCTACTAAGCATCGGACGGATGGACTTACCTTTGCCAACCTTGCCTTTCCGCTTGTACTGCCCAAGACACCCGACAAGACTGTGGGCTTTGAGGAACGAGGACGACCGAAGATGGACGGTAGCGGCGGTTACAAGGGCAAGGCAGAAGGAAGCAACAGCAGTGAAGGACTGTGGATTGCCAACCTCACGGGCGAGCCGTTGGATAAAGCAAGCGAAATTGTATGGTTTGAGAGTGCCTACGATGCCATGGCAGAGTATCAGATAAATCCTGTAAAGATGGTGTATGTATCTACGGGCGGCACACCCACCGAGGGACAGATGCGAGGACTTCTGTCCGTTACTCCCAACGCACGGCACTATTTGGGTTTTGACAAGGACGATGCAGGGCGGCAGTTTGTTGCAAACTTCAGGAAGGTGGCAGCAGAGATGGGCTTCCGTCACGAGCATGTGCAAGCCTATCATCCATTGGGTTGCTACAAGGACTGGAACGATGCGCTGCTCAACAAGAAATCAGCAGAACTGATTGCCAAGGGCGAACCAGATACCTTCGACTATGCCGAGTTTATCGCAGCCGGCAAGGCAGAGAAACAAAGGGAAAAAGAAGAAAAGAACACATATCATAGAAGCGTATGAGACAAGAAGATAATAGCATCATCACCTTGTGCCCCAGCATCGGACAGTTTTTCATCAACGAACTGCCTCTGTTGCTGTTGTGCGTGGCAATGCTCCTAATCGGAGGATTGCCCGGTTGTGCATATAGTACCCTGTTGCTTGTCTTCAGCCTCCTGTTCTCCCTCTGTTTACTCTACCGATTCATCTATCTGAGGAGTATCCGCTACCATATCGGGAGCGAGCAACTCATCTGTGAGCACGGAGTGTTTCAGCGGAGCGTGAACTACATGGAGTTGTACCGAGTGGTGGACTTTGCCGAGCATCAGACATTGATACAACAGTTATGCGGACTGAAAAGCGTGACCGTGTTGTCGATGGATAGAACGACACCGAAACTGGAAATGACCGGCATCAGCAACAGCTATGACGTGGTGAGTGTGATACGAACAAGAGTAGAAACGAACAAACGAAGAAAGGGCGTATATGAGATTACGAATAGATAAGATTTGGTTCATTGTCGTGGCATTGGTACTGAGCGTGCCGTCAGCCCATGCACAGATTGTGACTGCCAACCCTTTGGAATGGATGGCATTAGCAGAGGGCAACGAAGCCATCAACGGTGAGATAGAGAAGGAAATCAAAGGTCAGACCAAGACTGCCCTGTTGCAGAATACCATCGCCGCAGAGTTCACCAAGATACACGAATGGGAGAAGAAGTACAACAGTTATCTGAAAACCGCCAGTGGTTATGCCTCTTCCCTCAAAGCCTGTACCTATCTGTACGACGATGGAGTGAAGATATTCATCACCTTGTGTAAGATGCGCAAGGCCATCAACAATAATCCGCAAGGCATCGTTGCCACCCTCTCGATGAACAACCTGTATATGGAGACCGCCACGGAATTGGTGTCCGTCTTCACACTGCTGAAAGATGCAGTCGCCAAAGGAGGCAAAGAGAACATGCTGACTGGTGCGGAAAGGAGCAAGACGCTGTGGGCACTGAACGACAAGCTGAGTGCCTTCAGCAAGAAGCTGCATCGTCTTTATCTGTCTATACGATATTACACCATGACCGATGTGTGGAACGGCGTGACGGCAGGGATGATAGACCGAAGCAATGGAGAGATAGCCACCCAAGCCCTTAGCAGATGGCGCAGAGCAGGACGTATGACCATCAGTGATTAACGATAAAGGAATCAGTCATGAAGTATTTCATATCAATTGCCATTTTTATGTTTGTATCATCTTTTGCAGGAGTGCGGGCGCAGAACGACCCGACTCTTGCGGGGATGATTCTGATGTACACCAACAAGGCGGAGAAAGAACTGAAGAATCAGGAGAAAGTGATGCTGCTACAATCCACCGGCCATATCTGGACCAAGGAGGAAGTGGAAGCCACTACCGACCTGCAGCGGGAGTTCAACAACTATCTGGACTCCTTCCGTTCCATCGTCAGCTATGCCGCACAGATATATGGTTTCTATCACGAGATAGGTCAGTTGGTGGACAATATGGGTGGATTGGTGGCGCAGTTGGATGCCCATCCTGCCAACGGACTTGCCGTAGCCCTGTCAGCCAAGCGCAACAAGATATACCGCGAGCTGATTATGAACAGCATCGAGATAGTTAATGACATACGCACGGTATGCCTGTCGGGCAACAAGATGACCGAGAAGGAGCGTGTGGAGATAGTCTTCGGCATCCGACCCAAACTGAAGAAGATGAACAAGCAGTTGAAGCGACTGACGAGGGCGGTGAAATACACCACCATGGGCGATGTTTGGATGGAGATAGACGAAGGGGCAAGACCCACCAAAGCGAACAAAGCCGAGATAGCAGCGGCTGCCAAGAGGCGGTGGAAGCAGGTGGGCAAGAACGTAAACTGATGGAGCAGCGAGAGCAGAGCCGAACTTGTTCGAGCTATGCCGAGTCGTGACAGAAGAAGACGAAGTCAAACCGTGATTAAAAAACGATAAGATATGGGATTTTGGAGTTCATTATTGAAATATGGTGGCAAGGCGGCACGAGGTACTGGCCATGTCATCGGAGTAACTGGAAAGACCTTAGGCAGTGCGGCACTCCACCCGCAACGCACCCTTATGGGAGCCGGCAAGGCTATGCAGACGGCCGCAGTGGGTAGTGCCGCAGGCTATGTGACATGGGAGAAGCTGACCACAGACAAGAGCGTGGCACGCATCGTAGGTGATGCTGTCATCGGCGAGAATGCCACGGAAGCGGTGGCACAAACCGCCAACGATGTGCAACGTCTGACGGGCAAGGCTGGTGAAGCCGTTGATGCGGTGAACACTGTAGCCGGAAAGATGGACACCCAGTTCAGCGGCATCAGTGATTTCTTTAGGAATATGTTCGGAGGCGTAGGATGCGACATGATAGGCAATCTCTTTGGCAATATCGGCAAGGGCAACGTGTCGGGTATGAGCATCGTCGGACTGGTGGCTGCCGCCTTCATGGTATTCGGACGCTTTGGTTGGATGAGCAAGATTGCGGGTGCCTGCTTGGAGCGATGATCATCGGGAACAATTCTAAGGTGGCGCAAACTCTGCCTAACAGAGGCGGTACGTCTTCACATGGGCAGAACATGAAAGAAGCAGAGACCCAAAGCAGAGGGATGAAACGATAACCAATATACAGTGATATGAGATATACAGAAGAAATGATACTGCGCTCATCGAGCGGCTACTGTATGCCGTTTGAGGAGCCTATAAAGCAGGACGTGCAGATGTCCTTGGGTTACGGAGAGCAGAAAAATCCCGTGACGGGAGAAACATTCTTCCATCACGCATAGACTTCTCAGTGAACCATTACCTGCTGTCGGCGGTGGCAACGGGAACCGTCTCTGCCATTGGGTCGGACGCGGAGCATGGCATCTACCAGACCATCCGCTACGGCAAATACGAAGTGACTTACAGGCATCTCTCCAATGTCTTCGCCAACTTCTCCCAAAGCGTCAAGGCCGGTCAGACCATCGCCATCAGTGGCGACCTGCTGCACATGGAGGTGAGGTTTGACGGAGAGGAAATCAATCCGTTGGAGTTCCTCACCATGCTCTACGGCAATATCAAGGCATTGGAGCACAATTCCCAAATGGGCATCAATGAACTGGACATGAACATCCCTTCACCCTACGACACCGACCGTCAGGAGATAGAGGCATTGATGCTCCGCTTCCTTCCCTCCTACTTCGAGGACCTTCAACAAGGAGCATACTCTCTGCCCGAACATACGGAGCAGTCGTTGAGAAACATCTTCTCGTTGGGAGCGAGCAAGCATTATTTCTACGAGACCATGCCGAGCATGGCTAATCCCTTGGGCATCGGCAACCGCTGTATGCCTTTGGCGACTAAGGTGCAGAACCTGCTCATTGCCGACTTTCTCAACTATCTTGCCATGCGACATCAGGTATATCTCTCCACGATGGACGAGGTGTTAAAAAAAAACTCCAAGAGCAAGCCCTGACGCATGACGGCATCATCGACCCTCTTGCCGACTTGGACGTGGATATCCAGAGCTTCGACATTCCGAGGATAGTGAGCGTCTATCCCGACCGGGCTGGCGTGAGATGGTGGACAAAGGCATGGTTCAATGGTAAGGAAGAGGGGGAACCCTCCGTGGAGATTGAGGAACGTATGGCCGTGCAGTTCATCCACTGCCAAGTGGACAAGGACGCATGGTTGGAGGAACACTATCCTAAGCAGATGGAGATATATCACAATGCCATCGAGCAGACAAAGGAACAGATATTACAGCAGTATAATATATAAACAAGGTATATGGCAGTTAAGAACAGTCAGCGATTCGCAGAGATAGAGCGTCTGATGGGCGACTACTTCGGGTGTCACCTTGCCCCCGTGATGGGCAGGGTGCAACGGGACTTGTCCAACAGACAGGCAGACGAGATGCGAGCCTACTCCAACAGTACGGCTGGCATCCTACGCTCATTGGCCACTGCCAATATGCCTGGTGATGACCCATACGCCACGCTGAAGATTACAGGCAAGTGGAACAGCAAGACCACCGAAGACTATCTGGCGATGTGCAAGGAGGCTATTGTCGGCAACAAGGATATGCAGCGTGACCTTGCCGTGATGGCTGAGGAATGGCGCAAGGCGGTGGTGACGGAGATAGGACGAGAGCGGTACGATGCACTCTCTAAACAACTCGGTTGTGATTTGGCATACGCCTATATCGATCACCGCATGGAGCAGCTGATGATAGAAAAAATGGTGAAAGACCGTATGCCAACATCTTCTGCCGACTATATCATCCGCAAGGCGGCACAAAGCAGTCTGTTCGGTCTGCCCTACGAACTGAACAAGTCACCCCTTGCCGCAGAGATAGAAGCCAAAGGAGAGGCAGCCTATAAGCCTCTCGAACAGAGAAGGCAGCGGGATGGGCAGCCGGAGCGGGTGCCGATGTCGTGGCCATGGGAGGGATTGGCTCATGGGCAACCTTCGCCAAGTTTGTCGGTATCGATATGGTGATGAATGTCGGCATGGAGCACCTAAGCAAGAAAGGTAGCAGCCAAGAGGTCTGTGTCGAGGAGTGTATCAGCAAGGGAGTTTTCGGTACGGGCACCAACGTCTTCGCCTCATTCCGCAAACAGGCAAAAGTCATCAAGAACCACGAGAACAGCTATATCAAGCTACCAACAGCCATTTCAAGAACAAGATTCCCACGAGCAATATCACTTTTATGGATTGGACGAAACAAACCGAGCAGACCTCTTTTCCTTGGAACAAAGGTACGTTCCTTGACCCTCAGAGAAACGAAGCAACCAAACGTACAGGCAAGTACAAGGATGTGCCCTTGATAGTTGCGCCTGGACAGGAAGACGAGTATCTGGAGGTTAAGGCGAGACTGGATGCAGAGGCTGAGAAGGAGAAGAAGGCAGAACCGAAAGAAACTCCTGATTCATCGACTGAAGAGGCAACACCATCTGTAGTCCAGCAGGAGGAAACAGCCTTACAAACAAACGAAAATGGATGGGACGGGCTGTTGCAGAGTTTTGGACTGAACGGCTTTTCAGACATCGGCAAGAACCTTGGTTATGTGTTGGCGATGCTGCCCGATGTACTGGTGGGACTGTTCACTGGCAAGACAAAATCGCTGAATATGGACAATAGCCTCCTTCCTTTGGCCTCTATCGTGGCTGGAATGTTCGTGAAGAATCCTATACTGAAGATGCTGTTGATGGGTATGGGAGGTGCCAATCTGCTCAACAAAGCGGGACATGAGGTGCTGGGCAGGAAACAGCAGGAAGGCATTGCACCTACAGTTAGTCCTGCTGCATCTCGCATTCAGTACCGCCAATATCCTGATGAACCACTCAATCCTCGTATCAGCAACCCGATGCTGCAAGGGCGGTGTCTCGTTGCCAACATTGACCATGTGCCTTGTACCATTCAACTGCCTGACAGTGTGATTGGGGCGCATCAGTCGGGGGCATTGCCGCTGAATACATTGCTAACGCCATACTTGCCAAGAACGACCAGATGCGACAGATGGCAGCAATGCAGTACGAAGAGCAGGCACGGGAGAGCGTGGTGCGACCGAGGGGAATACAGTGAAGCCCGACAACAAAATTGTCGGGAACGGTGGCTTGGTAAGCCAATTATAGAATGTGATTGAGATAAACAAAAAGATAAAAGCATGAAAGAGAAATCAGAATTTGAGAAGCGGACGGCGGAGAAGCAGGTGTCGCTGCTCACTGAGGCACTGACGAGTGCGGTGGATGCCAAGGGACATTGGTTGAATGCAAGCGGCAAACTCTATCCGAAGCTCTATCCCAAGGGCTTTTCGGTCAGTCCGTTCAATGCCCTTGTCCTTGCCCTTGACTCCGATGCCAAGGGTTGCAAGAGCAATCTGTTTACGCAGTTCTCCGAAGCGAAGGCACGGGGTGAGAGCGTGAGGGAGCATGAGAAAGGTGTGCCGTTCCTGTATTACAATTGGAATAAGTACGTCAACCGCAACAATCCCGACGATGTCATCACCAAGGAGGCATACGCAGAACTGTCGGAACAGGACAAACAGCAGTACAAGGGAGTGAAAAACCGTGAGATCCGTGTGCTGTTCAATATCGACCAGACGCTACTGCCTATGGCTAACGAAACAGCCTACACTACGGCATTGAAGAAGGATGGCACGGTGGAGGATAGAGGTTATGGCGACAAGGAGGACAAGCAGCTGCATGGGTGCGTCAACGGATTCCTTCAGAAGATGAAGGACAACCTCGTGAATGTACGTCAGGACGGCACGGGTGTGGCGCACTACGACACCGAGAAGGATGTCATCTACCTGCCACGGCAGCGTGACTTCGAGCACTACAATGACTATGTACAGGAGATGATGCGTCAGTTGGTGTCTGCCACCGGTCATCAGCAGCGGTTGGCACGTGAGGGCATGGTCATGAAGAACGGCAAAGCCCCGTCGGAGGATGCCGTGAAGAAGGAACGACTCATCACTGAGATAGCTTCGGGCGTGAAGATGCTCGAACTGGGACTGCCTGCCCGTCTGTCAAAGGACAGCCTTAGCATGGTGGACTATTGGACGAGGGAACTGAAGGAAGACCCTTGTCTGATTGATGCCATCGAGAGTGAGGTGAACGGTGCGCTGAAGGTGTTGAAGAAAGCCGAACTGGGTGAAAAGGTGGAGTATGCCACCGACCAGCATCAGCGAGAGACGGCGCAGATACAGGTGCAGTTGCCCAACCACTACTTCGTAGCAGACGAAATCAAGCAGCATCCCAACGAGGAGCAGCGTACTGTGGTCATCGTGCGTGATGATGCCAGCAAGACCGCCGATGTGGTGCTGCCACAGGGTGCATCGTTGGAGGTGAACAACGAGATCAAGGGCATGAACAAGCAACGCTTCACCAATGCCTTGCAGAAAGAGGGTTATGACAACGTGCGTTTCTACAATCCGACGGAGCCTTGGGCTTCCGTCCCGACGACAGTTATTTCGCCGACAAGAAAATCACGGTATCAAGACTGCGCAACTGGTCTATCGAAGACCTATCCTCGTTGGATGCTTCTGAGGCCGTAACCCACAGCCGTGACATCGGTTTCGACAATGTGCAGTTGGTAAAGGATGACAAGGAGCGGTGGGCATTGTACATCAAGCCCGAAGGTAAGGAGGGCTTTGCCGTCTATCCCGACAAAGGAGACCTCAATCATTTCTTCACCACCTTGAAGCAGTCGATGGACAACATCGAGCGTGTGCGTGAGGAACTGGCACAGAAGTATTATGCTATGGCAGAGGCGAAACCCGACCTGAAGGTGGACATCTTCGGAGGTAATGAGCAGGAGGTTGATTTGAACCGCATCCAGCGTGTGGCAGTATTCCGTGCCAAATCGGGCGAATGCCTGTGTGCAGCCACTATTGACGGCAAGAAGTTGCAGCCGAGAAGTGTCAGTCCGTCACAATGGCAACGATTGTGGGTGGCTCCTGACAGGGATTCCTACAAGCAGAACCTTGCCGCCTCGCTGTTTGCTGATGTATTGCAGAAAGACAACAATGTCGAGCAAAGTACACAAGAGAAGCAGGAAGAAGCGACGGAGGTGAAGCAAGCGGAGACGGCAATTGTCGATAAGCATGATGAACAGAAGGAAGTGGTACTTAAGGAAGATAAAAGCTCTGAACAAAGGGAAGAGAAGAAACAAGAAGGAAAAGAAAGAAGAAAAGAAGGATGAAAAGGCTGTCAAGGCTGCTGTCTCTCCCCTTGTCCAACAATATCTTGACTTGAAGAAGAAGCATCCTGATGCCATTCTTTTGTTTCGCTGCGGTGACTTCTATGAGACCTACAAGGATGATGCGGTGAAGGCATCCAAAATATTGGGTATTACGCTGACAAAGAGCAATGGGCGCAAGGATGATGAAGGCAAGCCGTTGGCAATGGCAGGATTCCCATATCATGCCCTCGACACCTATCTGCCGAAGCTCATTCGTGCTGGTGAACGGGTGGCCATCTGTGACCAGTTGGAAATGCCGAAGCAGACAACATCATCGAAGCGTGGAATTACGGAGATGGTGTCACCTGGAAAAGAGACAGGAAAGCAGATGGCACAGGAAAGTCAAGAAACAGAACAACACACCAGTCTAAGGAGATAGGCTTATGGGAAAGAACGCAGCGTATGCCGCACAATATGCGGAGGAAGCCAAAGAACAGATGCGGATGTATGGGATTCCTGCCTCCGTCATCTTGGCGCAAGCATACTGGAGAGCAGCAACGGACAGAGCCAACTGTCGCGCGAATGCAACAACCACTTTGGCATCAAGGCTACGGCATCGTGGTTGAAGAATGGCGGAGAGTATGGAGTCTATACGGATGATAGGCCCAACGAGAAATTCTGTAAGTACAAAAGCGTGGGTGACAGTTATGAGCATCACTCGCAGTTCCTGAAGCAGAACAAGCGTTATGCGCAGTGCTTCACGCTGTCGCCTGACGACTACAAGGGATGGACGAAGGGCATTGAGCGTGCCGGCTATGCCACGGGCGGCGGTTATGCTGCAAGTCTGCAGCGCATCATTGAAGCCAACGGACTGGACAAGTATGACAGTGAGGTGATGGCTGAGATGCGGGCAGAAGGTCGGTCGTTCGGGGTGGAGAATAATCCTCGTAGAGAAATGCCTGCTGCCCATGTACCGCAGTCTGCCGGGTATTCCTTTCCTGTGGAGCGAGAGGAGTTTCTCTTCATCACCTCGCCTTTCGGCAATCGCAGGATCCGATGGATGCCACCAAGCAGCAGATGCACAAGGGCATTGACATCAAGACGAACCATGAGGCGGTGTTGGCCACGGAGAACGGCGGCAAGGTGGTGGCGGTGAACCATAATGCGAACACGGCAGGAGGGAAATCCGTCACCGTGGAATACAGCCGTGAGGATGGCAGCAAGGTGCAATGCTCCTACCTGCATCTGTCTGACATAGCAGTAAAGGTAGGTGACGTGGTTAATGCCAGTCAGAAGTTGGGGGGTGTCGGGAAATACCGGCACCAGAACCACTGGCGAGCATCTGCATTTCGGAGTGAAGAGTGTATCGGCTGACGGCTCAAAAAGGGATATGGATCCAGCCGCTTATCTGGCAGAAATCGGACAGAAAGGCAACATCAAGCTACAGGCCCTGCATAACGGCAATGACCTGTTGGCAAAATACAAGAGCAATGCGCCACAGGAGCAGAAGGTTTCGTCGGAGGACTGGATGAAGAAAATCCTTTCCTCGGAGGACAGCGGCGTGGGCATTTCGGGAACGAATGACCCTATACTCGACATGGCGATGACCACCTTCATGTCGCTGATGATGTTGGCAGCGCAGATTGACAGCAATGATGAGGAACGACAAAAAGGACTTATCTCTGCCATGGCAGCCAACCGGCTCGTAGATTTGACCTCGCTTGTTCCAGGCATGAGGCAATGCACCATTACTGTGGGTGAGAACGGCAAGACTGTGCTTCATGCAGAGAGCGGTACGGTGAAGATTGACCGTGAACTGACCTCCTCGGAGATGAACCGCCTGTCGCTCATTTTGGGCAATGCCAATCTGTCGGAAGAAAGCAAACGGACGAAGATTGCGGGAATGGTGACAGGCATCGTGGCGACACAGCAGGCTTCGCAGAACTTCGAGCAAGGGATGGAGGCTGAGAGTCAACAACAAAATCTGCAAAGGAAATGAAAAGGATAGCAAGTCATCTGTGTACATTGCTGGTGGGTATGGTAGCTGTGGCAGGACACTTCATGCTTACCCAATGGCTTTTCGGTCAGACCGTGGCCATCATCTATCTCGGCTTCCAACTTATCATAGCAGCGTGGATAGTCTATGAACTGATACGTGCGCTAGTATATGATGATTGAAAAGAGATTATTGTCATTGCTAAGACATTTCACTTGGACGATGGATATGTATAATTCAAATAGTATCGAGCAATGATCAAATGTAATGTAACAGTGTGCGGAACGGTCAGCAAGGCTGCGACCTGCCGCACGAACAAGGAGGGCAAGGCATTCGTGAGCTTTGCCATGAACGTAGTCATTCCAGCGAAGAGCGGGATTAACAAGACCATCGAGGTGTCGGTCATCAAAGATGGGACACTGACGGAGGTGGGCAGCTGCAACATCGGCGAACGCATTGAGGTAGCCGGTGTATTGGTACCAAGAAAATGGGGCGATGTCCTTTATTTCAACCTGTCGGCAAGCAGCATCAGCCACCAGCCTGACGAGGCAGAGGACTGCATCAAGGGCGTGATGGAGTTCCGCGGCAAGGTGGGCAAGAGCATTGAGGACAAGACGGACAAGAATGGTGTGCCGTACTGCCAGTTCTCCGCTTTCAGCGCAGAGAAAGTACAGGACGGATTTGAATACATCTGGGTAAGTTTCTTCCTATTCGATGGCAAATGCGAGGCATGGCTGCAACCAGGCGTGAAAGCGAACATCAAAGGGGCATTGTCTGTCAGTGTCTTCAATGACAAACTGGACTTCTCCTGCCGAGTGTCTGAAATGAGCGAATATGTTCCGCAGCCCTATAATGGTTAATTGACTATGGGAAAGCCTTATGCTAAGGAAGGTCCGAGTGCCGAAGACAAGGCACTCGACCTGTTTGCCGATATGATGATTGAGCGTATTCAGTCGCTGTCGGGCAAAGACGGATGGAAAAAGCCCTGGTTTACTGAAGGTGCGTTGCAATGGCCGAAAAACCTGAACGGACGAGAATATAATGGCATGAACGCTATGATGTTGCTCCTGCATTGCGAGAAGGAGGGTTACAAGATTCCTCGCTTCTGTACCTTCGACCGCATACAGCAGTTTAACAAAACTGGCAAGAAAGACGAGGAACAGAAGCCCCGTGTGTCAGTACTGAAAGGTGAGCATTCTTTCCCCGTGATGCTCACCACGTTTACGGTGGTCAATAAGGAAACAAAGGAACACATCAAGTGGGAGGACTACAAACTGCTCTCTCAGGAAGAGCGCGAAAAGTACAATGTATATCCAAAGCTTCAGACTTACCATGTCTTCAATGTGGCGCAGACCAACCTGAAGGAGGTCAGACCAGAGTTTTGGGAGAAACTGGAACAGGAATACTCGATGCCCAAGGTAGAGAAGGACGAGCAGTTTGCCTTTGAACCCGTGGATAGGATGATAGCGGACAACCGTTGGATATGTCCCATCAAACCGATGTTCGGTGATTCCGCCTATTTCTCCATCAGCAAGAATGAGATTGTGATGCCTGAGAAAAGGCAGTTCAAGGATGGGGAGTCTTTCTACTCGAACCTTTTCCACGAGATGGGACACTCCACGGGTGCGGAGGGACAGTTAGACCGCATCAAGCCCGCTACCTTCGGCTCGGCAGAGTATGCACGCGAGGAACTGGTGGCAGAACTGACGGCTGCGCTGACCGCTCAGCGGTATGGCATGACAAAGCATCTGAAAGGAGATTCGGCTGCCTATTTGAAGTCTTGGCTGGATTCGCTGAAGGAGTCGCCGCAGTTCATCAAGACCACGCTACTCGATGTGAAAAAAGCTACCTCAATGCTCACGCAGCATATCGACAAGATTGCTATGGAGATAGACCAGGAGAAAAAGGCTGAGCAGGAAAACGGGCAAGGGAAAAGTTATCTATCCATAGATGACGGCGACCATGCAGTCTTGGCATATAATGGTTCTGCTGTATATATCCAGCATCATGAGAAGGAGGACTCTGTAAAGATTGCTGTGCCGACGAGTAACGGTCTGGAAGTGAAACTCTCTGTTCCTTACGACCACGGCAAAGACCTTGACACCAATTATCAGGAGGCTTTTGCCCAGTACAAAAGCCTGACAGAGCCTTCACAATCGAAAGAAAACGTCTATTATGCCTCCATCGCCTATCTCCAATCAACGGATGACACATCGGAACTGGATAAGCTAAAGGAGAAAGGTGACTATCAAGGACTGCTGACGCTTGCCAAGGAATACTATGACGGGAACGGCATGGACGAGGAGCAGACCTACAGGAAGCCGTGCCAGAACAGAGGCGATGACCTGCTAATAGAGGACAAGGACTTTGCAGTGGTCTATAACGGGAGTGTCGGCGGTACGTATGAGGTGTTCCTGAAGCATACGGAGCAAGAAGTGCGTGACCATATCACTCGCTATGGCATAGGACGTGCCAGTGAGGACGTGAAGGCTGTGGCGAGGGAGATGACCGCCGAAGAGTTTTCGGAATTGGCGCAGCGAAAAATGCCGATATTCCAAATGCCGAATGGTGGTTTGCTGAACCTGCAATATAACAAGGATAAGGATAGCCTGGATGTGGGGACTGTGACCAATGCAGGACTCTCTGTGAAGCATACCTTTCCTTTCAGCCACAACCATTCTATGGACGCAAACATCAGCTCTGCGTATGAGCAACTGCTTGACATGGAGGAGTACCAGAAGGAAGAGGTACAAGAGGAGCACGTTGCCAAGTCCGCTTTCCGAAGATGAGAGTAGTATCGTAGTATATACTAATCGTAGGCTTTACTACTCATAGTAGGTACTAACAATAGTCAGCCGCAAGGAGTAATGTCCCTGCGGCTGATTTAATTTGGGGTCATTCCATATTATGAAGGAATGCTTGTAAATCCTCGTCTGGAATGCTCTTCAGTTTCACCGGCTTGAAGCCGTCCAACTGCTCCACTTGAAATATCTCGTCCACTCCATATTTGGAGCCATCCACCTTTACGCTCTCCATTTCATTGACGGAGGTATAGCCATACTCCGTTTCATGCAGACCGCATACGATGGTGAACAACGTGGTGTCGTTACCTTCCGGCTGTCCTTCAAGTACGAACCAACGGACGTGTCCGATGAAGAATATTGCCACACAAACGGCATCCTTGCCTTTGCCGTCCTGTGAATACAGAGGATAGGATTTCAGTATCTCCTCCAATACGGGTGTAATCAATCTGCTTGCCATAGTCAATCGTTGTTAAGTGTTCTGTAATACATTCTGTTCTCTACAAGGTGTTCGATGGCCTCTGCTGCCAATCGGCACACCCACTCGTCACGCTGGTCATAACGACCTTTTTGATAGTCGTTGGCAAGGCGTTCCAAGAAGGCAAACACCACCTTGCCCTTTTCGTTGATAAGATAGCGATGGTCATCTGCAAGGGCATTGCCTACCTTGGCGGCTGACCCCATCTGACCGTTTACGAACCGTGAGAAGCACTCGACAAATGCCTGCTCGTTTTCTGATAATCTGTGTAATTCCATACGCAAAGAAATTATTTGTTCAACTTGTTTTTCTTCCCTCCTTTTGAAGCCTTTCGGCTCCTCTTGTCGGGAACTGATTTTTCGTGCATCAAAAGACTGCGGAATGAGGGCGATAAGGCAAGAAAACAGACGGAGGAGTTAATGAAATACCCAAATCTTTGATTTGCGGAAAGCTGTCGTTCAGTCCTCTGCCTGTTAGCATGGCGGTACTTGACCATTCGCCCGGGCAGTAACTTTGCAAAGAAAAATGGGCATCGGCAAGTGGAATAGACACTACAAAACAGGAAAATCATTGATTTTTAGTGCATTTTTCTTTATTTCTTTCTTTGATTTAGGATAAAATATATAACTTTGCCTCCGAAAAAGTGTCACAAGTGACAGTTTTTCGTAAAATATGATAGTAAACAGATATAGATACATAGAACAGTTGAGCCGTTCAAAGAACAACGGGCTCATAAAGATAATCACAGGATTGCGACGTTCAGGCAAGTCGTTCCTTCTGAAGAAACTCTTTCATCAGCATCTATTGGATGAGGGCGTGAGAGAAGACCATATTCTCGTCATCGACATGGAGAGTAGGAAGAACAGAGAGTTCAAGAACCCGGACTACCTGTTGGACTGGGTGGAAAAGATGATGATTGACTATGAGACTTATTATATCATCATCGACGAGGTGCAGGAGGTGGAAGACTTTGTAGAGGTGCTCTCTTCCTTGTCAGTTACCGAAGGGGCGGATGTGTATGTCACAGGCTCCAACTCGCGTTTCCTGTCCTCTGACCTGGTGACGGAATTCCGAGGCAGAGGTGACGAGATACATGTGTGGCCACTATCCTTCAAGGAGTTCATGACGGTGTATGATGGTTCGAAAGAAGACGGTTGGGCTGAATACAGACTGTACGGAGGTTTGCCGCAACTACTTACACAGGTTGGGGATGAGAAGAAGGCTGATTTCCTGCGTCGCCTTTATCGCACGGTATATCTACGTGACATCTACGAGCGGAACAACATAGAACTGAGACCTGAATTTGAAGAATTGTCGAAGACCGTAGCATCCAGTATAGGAGCACCTGTCAATGCACTGAATATAGCCAATACGTTCAAGTCCGTAAGCAATGTGCAGAGCATAACCGACAAGACAGTGTCGGCTTATCTGGAATATATGCAGGATGCTTTCCTTATCGAAAAATCCGAAAGGTTCGACATCAAAGGACGGAAATACATAGGTTCGTTGTCCAAGTATTATTATCAGACGTAGGTCTGAGGAATGCTATTCTGTCGTTCCGTCAGAGCGAGCCGACACATATCATGGAGAACGTCATCTACAATGAGATGCGTATGCGAGGATGGCTCGTGGATGTGGGTAACGTCTATCATCGAGTGAGGAATACGGAAGGAAAGCAGCAGAGGGTGACATTGGAAGTGGATTTTGTCTGCAACAAAGGGAGCGAGCGGATCTACATCCAGTCGGCGTGGCGTATGCCCGATGCAGAAAAGATGGAACAGGAGAAACGGTCGTTGCGTCTTGTAGATGACTCTTTCCGCAAACTGCTGATCGTGGGAGAACATACCAAGCAGTGGAGCGACGAAAACGGCATACAGATAATGAGTATATATGACTTCCTGCTTGACTGGTCAAGTACTGAGAAACACGGATAAAAAAAGATATGCGCATAGAATATGCGTTAATACATATATGATTAAGGGAGGGCCTATCCATCACGGACAAGCCCTCCCTTTCTAAAATTTATCAATGAAAAAAAAGTTTTAGTGCTCTTGTTCGGAGCTGTATGTCTGGCTATAGATACAGCAGGATTCTGGTATGGCGGTTCGCCTCATTGGGCGAGTAATCGTCAATGCCGCCATCGAAAATCTGAGAGATGGTGCCATTTTCCATACCACGTTTCATCAGTTCCTCTGCAATGAATCTGGCACGGGAACGGCTGAGGTTATCATTGATGGCTTCACTGCCTGTGGCACTGTCGGCAGCGCCGATGACCTTAACTTTCAAGCCATATTTCTTGGCGATGCGTGCTACTTCGTCGAGATTGACGAGCTGTGACCTGTTGAGCAACCTGTCAGTGCCAAGTTCAAAGAAGAAATAGATGGGCGCACCTATGCAAGCCTTTCCTGAGTGGATGAGCGATAGGTAATCGTCTTCCGGCTCACCTTCAGCATTGCCATATTCTTCTGTACAAGAGGCGGACTCCATGACCTTTGTCTTTTGACCATTACCATACTTGTCTCTCATTCTTGCACGCAGCGAGTTGAGACCGCTGTAGTCGTTTCGAGGATAGCCATTTGTGACGGAAGAAGCGGCATCGTCAGAAAAGAGGTGGCCGTACTTGTCCAGAAGTCCCTCGATGGCAAGAATCTTGCGCAGCTGCTCCAGAGTCTGACAATCTCGATCGTGCTGGGCGTGATAGCGGCTGTTGCTGTCAGAAAGGATGAGGCGTATGCCGAAAGCCATTCGTTCTGTGCGATGTACGGGCGAGCGTCTATCACTCGCTTCCAGCCAGTCTTGCCGATGCGGACAGAGAGGCCGAGGGATGCGGACAGCAGATGGTCGCCAAGGCGGTGTGCCTTGCCATAGCCGTCAAAATCCTGCATGGTGGTCATGTTGCCTATCTCTGCCGTAACAGCAATGCGTGGGGAGAGATGATACTGCCCCTGTATGCCGTAGGAAATGGCAAAGGCTTGTGGGCATTCACCTTGTTGTGCAGCATACCCACGCCCACGTATGGAATGACACTCCATCTGGCAAGAGTGTGTACATCGTCCTTGTAGAGGTTGCCGAGGACATTCCACATGAAATCAGCACGCAGGTACTGGTAGTCCTGCGAGGAGTTGTTGCAGTCGTTGAACTGCATACCGCCATAGTTCAGACGACCGCCGACGGAAGGTGTGAACCATTTGCCGATCGACACGGAGAATGCCGGTTTCATGCGACCGAATAGGTCGTTGCATCCGAGCGGTTTGCCGAGGAAGACCGTAGTTCCTCCTGCCGCTTGGACAAACCAGTTGTCCGTCCATGGCGAAGCTACCAATGCCCCTTTCATGTAGGAAGGTTTAAGCGGACGAAGCATACCGTCTGCCGAAAGTCTGCATACAACGGTGGTGGTGTCCGCCGTGCGGTGATAGTCTTTGGCTTGCGCACCCAATGAAAGGGCGAAGCCAAGGGATAGAATAAGTATTTTTCTCATGTTGTTCAATTTAATCTGGTGAATACTATAACAGGTGATACGTGACAGTGCCGCTTATCGTTTCTTCCTTTTGCCGGAAGAGGGGCGCATCATGCGTGCAGCTTTCATCATGCAACGGCGTGCCCAAGCGCGTTCATCCTCGTCATCGTCACGTCCCCATTTGAGGTCGGACGAACTGCCGCCACCGCCATGACCTTCGGCAAAGGTGGTGGCATCATCGACGTAGCCGAGGAATAGAAGCGTGGCACAGTACATCACCTCCGTTCCATTCTCCGCAAAGGCCTGAAGCAGGGAACCGTCAAACACGTCCTTGCCCTCATTGGAAAGCGTGCCACACGTTCGGAGAACTCGCTGACCATGTTTTCGAGAAGGGCATTTCTGAGAACGGTGTCCGCACCTTGTCGGATAGTATCGGAATATCTGTGTGCCTCCTGCCGCAACTCCTCCGTGCGCTCCTTCATGGCGGTCATCTCCTCACGCAGGGCATCGAGCTTGCGGTCAGCCTCTGAGAGCTTCTCCTGCTTGTCGTCCAGTTTCGACTGGATAGCGGACAGTTCCTGCTCCAGCTCTTGGACTTGCTGACGGAGAGCATCAGGATTGTCGTGACCTGCAAGAATCTGCCGATGCAATTCAGCAAGTGCCGCCTCCTTCTCAGCCTTCTCCTGCAAGAGGTTGTTGACCATTGAGGTGAGTCCTTTTACTCTCCGCTCTGCCAGACGGATGTCCGATTGGAGCGAGGCGAGTGTCCGCTGATGGGTGGCGACGGACTGCTCAATGGTGGTGCACTGTTCTGACAGCTGGCGGCGGTATTCTTCGGTGGTGCGGTGGCGTGCTCCCGTCTCTGAGACGGAAGTTCCGCGCTCCATGCCCCAACGCTTGTTGACATCGGCAAATTCGCTGTGCAGGGCTTTCATCCTGGCAGAAAACTCGTACTTGTCCTTTCCGGCGAATATCTGTTTGTATGCAAACTTGCCGTCCTTGATTGGCAAGAGGGTGCAGTGAACGTGCGGATTGGTTTCGTCCAAGTGTAAGATGAAAGCGACGATGTTCTCCTCACCGTATTTGTCCGCAACAAAGCGGTAAACATCCTTTGCCCATTCCTCAATGTCCTTGCATCGGGTTAGATGCGAATTGTCCGCTCCGTGAGTGAGATTCACCTTCTGGTCACCGAATGCCAATTCTGTCATACGTTCTCGTGAGCCTCCGAAGATGAAATTGACCACTGTGCGGAAGCGTGGCTCTGCCAGTCCCTCGTTGGGGTCTTTGATTCCACGGCTCCGCAGGATGTCTGCCATGCGCTCCGGGATGCTTCGGCTCTTGTCTATAGGACAAACCTTGCCGCCCCGAACCTCGAAGTTGAGCCGCTCACGGCTGCGGTCGTAGTTGCCTGTTGATTCAGCGGATCCCCAACCCTTTTCCGTCCAACGGCGTTGGTGCTCGTTGCTCTGTGCTGTGGTGATTCCCTTAGATGGTCGGAAATCCATAACCTGTTTTGGTGTTGCCATAACCTATTTCCTTTTATGTGTGTACAACTCTCCTGTCTCCAGCTTGCTGCTTGTAAGGACAGCCTCCCGATGGTCGGAGACCAAGAGGGGTATTAGGCTACCCAAATTCCCTCATTTCCGACCAACGGGCAAGCCCGATTATTTTACAGCAATGGCAGACGTGTAAACACTGTGCCAGTAGAAAAGAAGAAGCGTTGTACGGTGATTATTAGAGGTTAATACAGCCTTTTGATGGACAGGAGCCCTCTTGGTTGGCTACAATGGCAAGGAACGGTCGGCAGAGTGACTGAAACTGTGACTTGATGGCTGCGCTTTCCTGATGCAAGGCTGGTGAGCTGCCATCCAATGCCAATTCTGATATTGCCTTTGCCGCCTCGATGAATGAGAGCCAGTCTCCTCCCAGGTCTTTGTAAAAGAAGGGAAGAAGGGAGGTAACGAGGGCGTTATCTGTTTCCTGCGAAAGCACCTGATGGAAGGTGGCTTCGCAGACAGCTGTGAGTGCAGTCATACAAAAGGCGTGTCCTACAGATTCGGGAATGTTTCTTCCGCATGGCACCTTGCCAATTGAATTGCCATTGTCGCTTTCTGCAAGATAATGGCTACTTCCTCTGTTGCATCTTCGTAGAGTTGTTCACATTCCGAGGCGCAAGCCGATGCGGACATCTTGCCGCTTCGCCATTCGTCCAATGCGGTACACATCTTCTGGCGGAACACATCCAAGGCTGCGTCAATCGGAGAAACGGCAGGTGTCTCAGCCAACATCGGGATGGTGATGATTTGGCTCTTCGTGAGACGGGTGACGGAAATCTGGTTCATCTTCTCCAACTGCTCGATGAAGGTGCGGACAGTGGCGCGGTGCCAATGCCAGCATCCTGCCAGTTCGGTAATGGTGATTACAAACTGCCCGTTGGACAGGCTGAACTCCTGCTTGCACAGATCCTTGGGGATGTACTGTACAGAAGCCTTGTCTACAAGGTCAAGGTAGGCTTCGAGCTTCGACAGCCTTATCCCGGACCTCTCTTTCAAGAACTCCAACAGGGACATCCGTTCAGACATCTTGCCGGAACTCGTTCTATGTTTCTGTTTCTTCATTTCAATAATCTGTTTGGTGAATACTGTTGTTTGTCGCCAGCTCCATTATACAAAAGGAACGGCATGATACAGGTGATACTTAATAGTAGTATATGATGAGCATTTCTGTGTCTTCGAGGAGCATCTTGCGGTCAGCCTTGTTCTTCCACAGCGATATGACTATGCGCGAGGGATAGAACAGTGATGCCAGAAGGACAAAGGAGATGGTGACAGCAAGCGTGAACAGATGAGGAGTGAAGACAAACACCACTGCCGCCAACGCGGCGATGCAGAAGGGTGTCCGCTCCTCGTGCAGACGCTGTAGCCACCTCTCCACATCCATAAAGACAAAGAATATGGCAAACGCTATGGTGGAAGCCACTACGCCTATGTCGTTATAGTGTACACAGAGGTAGAGGAAGTGGAACACGTACAGCAGGATGAGCAGCATCAACCGGTAGAGCTTCCTTGCTGTCACAAGCGCGGTCATGCGCAGATAGAACCGTGTCATAAACTGTCTGCGGCTTCTGTGCAGAATCATCGTCACAAAGAAGAACGCTGACATCAGGATGAGAAACAGTATCTTACTTGTCATAATATGTATAGCATGTGAATAATGGAAGTGGACTCAGGTCGGGCTGGACGACACCGTGTGTGGCAGTGGATATGATACGCTCCACATCCTCCAGTGTCAGTTCTCCCTTGATTATTCTCTGACGGAAAGCTCCGTCGGTTGTCCGAAGGCTCTTGATAGCCTGTTCCAAGTCGTACTCGGCTATCTGCCACACTTGCCCTCTCGTGTAGGGGAAATGATGGTGGATGGCCTTGACCACAAGCACACGGCTGAGGATGTCGGTCATTCTGCCGTTCCTGACTATCGTGTGGTTGCGGACAGTGGCGATGCTCTCAATCTCCAGCCATGTGCGGTGACGGTCGAGAAGATGGATAATCTTCATGTAAAGCGTTTCCTTCATCAGATGGTCGGGAGCTTGTGGCATGACTTTGGCCTTTGTTGTGGACAACAGAATGGAGCGTTGTTGCGGTAGAACAGGACTGTCATCTGGCAAATGTAACTTTCAAATGAAGTCGAGCAGGACTTCCTCCTTGGGCTTCATGTATTTGAAGAACCCGTTCTTGCAATGCAGACTGAGGTCGAGGCATACATCTGCCGACATGTGCTCCAGCGAGTCATAGATGGTCACTTTTATCTGGCTGACCATGCCACGCTCATCTGTGGAGCCGTTGACCTTGAACATCCGTCCGAAAGAAGGGTTGGAATAGGCACAGCAGCTGTGTCCGAACTCCGTATGACGGCTTGGAATGTGGTGATAGAGGATTATCATTTCCATCTCGTCTTCGAGCATATCCATCACCTCCTCTATCGTGAAAGGGGTGTTCAACTGGAAAGTAAGAAGCACGTAATCGTCATACTTGACAGGCTTCTCCATCTTGCGCTTGTCCAGCAGTTCTGGCAACTGCAAAGGCACGACGGCAAGGAAATCATCGCAAAACTGTTCTAACATAATCGTATTCTCTGTTTGGGGTGTTTATAATCTTGTGACATAAATCTTCATCATGAGCATGGGCATATCCGACAGGCGTTGCTTGTCGAGGTGCAGTTTCTTGGCCAGACCGTCCATCTCCTTGGGGAGCGCATCGGCTATTTTGTAGAGGTCTGCCTTGTCCTTGTCGGAGAGCACGCTCACGGAAAGGTCATCCATCGTCATGAACGGCTGCATCATCATCAGGAGGTAGGCGTGCATGGTGTGCTCGTCCTTTACCCTGCCACTATTCAGATCCTCGATAGCCGCTTGTGCGTTGCGCAGCAGACGGTGGTTGGTGCGCATGGAGAGGTATATCATTGCATCCTTGTGGGACAAATCCTTGCGGTCGGCGGCACGGAGTATCTCCCGACAGCAGTGTTCGGTGTTTCGTCTGATGTCACCGATGTCATCGTCAGCAAAATCCGGCAGGTATTGCAGGAAGGATTTGAAATACAAATGCTCTTCCTTGATGAAAGCGAGCAGGTCTTCCTTGCCGTGAATGCCTTGCTTGGCGGATTTTTGCAGGAACAGCAGGTAACGCTTCAGTACCGCCTGTTTACCACCTTTATTATATATAGGCAGGCTATCCAAGGAAGCGAAGAATGGCTGTGCTTCCTTCACGGCTTGCTGTAGTTCCTCATCACCAACATGGGAAGAGGTCTGTTCTCTGAGATAGAGCAGGTCGTGAAAGGTGCGTTGCTTAGACATCGCCATACGGCACAGCTCGATGTGGATGGAGTCGTTCAACTCATGATATACCGTGAACGGGTATGAGTGGGCTTTCCTGACAGTGTCACGTGAGATGCACGATGTCACGGAATCGTCCAACACGCGCCATTCGTTGACAATCTTAACTAATGTCTGAATTGAGACCTTGCCGTTCTGTCGAAGAGTGGTCAGAAAGCCATGATACTCTCTGATGGCTTCATCGCTCGAATGGAACGACTTCGTGCCGTTTCCGTCTGAACATGCTGTCAGCATGACTACGGCAAACGCAGTGGCAATACAAATGGCAAGTCTGATACAGCCATGCGAGTTTGATTTTGCATTATGCAATATTTGCTTCATGCAATGGAGGTTGGTTTGTCCTCCGAAAAGTTGGGTTTCATATTTCATTGTTGTCATTATTTTGAGTCTGATTTTGAAATTGACGGTGCAAAGTTAATGCGTTTCAGCGATATATTTGCAAGAATGACAGTAAGTTTAATCTTATTTGTGTATCATACTTGCGAGTATGATTTTCAATGAAATCAAGTGAAAAGAAAATGGCAAATTATCGTGTTTAAGTATGATTTTCCGTTCAAGTATGATTGTTTCTCGGAAAAATAGTGTACCTTTGCACTTGATTTCATTTAATAGCGTACAACAGTATGGCAAAAGTAGGTTACATCTTTATCGCCACCAATGGCGAAGAGTATGCAGAAGACAAGGCTTGGATGCAGCAATACGGCTGTGTTCAGGTGATAGAGGAACTGTCCGAACACGAGAGCTGCGCCCGATGTGGAAGCAGCTCATATCGAGTCTGGAGCGCGGCGACGAGCTGGTGGTGTCGAGGTTCAGTAACGCACTGCGTGGCACCCGTGAACTGGCTACATTCATAGAATACTGCCGTGTGAAGGTGGTTCGCATCATCTCCATCCAAGACCGCATCGATACGTTTGACGAACTTTTCCCCGACACCAAGCCCTCACAGGTCATCCGTATGTTCGGGTCACTCTCTGAGGAGTGTGCCGTGCTGCGCAAGGCATCGGCACACATCATCCATCTGCAACAGAATATCCGGCCGCCCAAGAAGTCGGAAAGGGCACTGTCGAAACTGGAGCGTGAGAAGAATATCGTGAACATGTACAACGAGGGGCACAGCATAGATGACATCTTTGCCATCAGCGGCTTCACAAGCCGAAGTTCCGTGTTCCGCATACTCAACAAGCATGGTGTGACGCTGAACCGTGGACCTCATAGTGGACCGCTGAAGAAAAGGAATAAAGAATAAACAAAAAACAGATACAATGAATAAGACATTCAACATCTACTGTGATGAAAGCACCCACATGGTGCATGACGGTCATCCCTACATGCTTTTGGGATGTACAAGTATAGCATACACACAAATCCGCATGGCAAAAGATGCCATAAAAGATATTAAGAAGAAGCACGGCTATAGTGATGAGCTGAAATGGACAAATGTCCACGAGGCCACGTATAAAGTCTATGCAGAGCTTATAGACTGGTTCTTTATGAATGACATGGAATTTAGGGCTGTGGTTGTTGACAAGAGTCAGATTGACGAGAAACGAGAAGACTATACGTTTAATGATTTCTACTTTCGCATGTACTACCAATTGCTGCATCACAAGATGGACATGGATTATACATATAACATATATATGGATATCAAGGACACATGCAGTAGCGATAAGCTGGAGAGGCTCAGAAAAATAATGGAATACAACTCTTCCATTGGCAGGTTTCAGTTTATACGTTCACACGAAAGTGTCTTCATCCAATTGGCAGATGTTCTAATGGGAGCCATCAACTACAACCTTAGATATGAAAAGGGAGAAGTTGAAGGAAGGGTGAGAGCCAAAATGAAGCTGATTGAAAAGATAAAAAAACACAGTAATATCAGTCTCAACACCACAACTCCCAAATTTAGAAAGAAGTTTAATTTGTTTTTTATCGCACTGAAATAGCCAATGAGCAGTTTGAATATTATCAAGAAATACCCTGAGCTGCTGGAACTGGCATATCTCAGTGAACGAGAAAGAGAGCATGATCTTCATGCAATATTCAAGCGTGATATAGAAGATAACTGTCAATTCTCATTCAGAGGGTGGCGCATCTATCCTATAAAGACAGATGGCGAGATTGACATGGCAAGATTGTTCAAGCATCTTACCTGTGAAGAAATCATGGTTGAGAACGAAGACGGTACGACTTATCCAAAGCGAGTATTCGAGATGGCTCGTTCACAAAGGCTTCATTGGATAAATCACCATGTGAGAGAATTGACACCAGACAATCTGGATGTATTTACCATAGAAGAGAGGGACGGCAAAAAGCGTAAGGTCAAGAAAACATACATCTATGATAAAGTGGAAAAGTATGTTATTGTCTTGGAACAACAACGTAGCAACGGATTCTATCTGTTGACAGCATACCATCTTAACAAAGAGTATGGACTAAAGGCTTTGGAAAAGAAGATGAAAAAGAGATTGCAGACACCACTATAAAACGCAAGACCCGAATTGCATCAAAGGCAACCGGGTCTCGAAACTCCTTCTATCTATAGATGAGCGCTGCAAAGGTACGAATATTCTTTGAAATAACGAAGGTTTTTCATTGAATTCTTCTCGATTTTAACATTTGCAGGGCAGTATTGTAAGATAACAGGAAAGAAAATAGCATAATTTTACAGAAAATCGTAATGGAAACATTCAAAGACGTTATATCAAGTGACCAACTTGTCTTGGTCGATTTCTTCGCCACCTGGTGCCAGCCATGCAAGATGATGCACCCCATCCTTGAGCAGGTGAAGGAAGTGTTGGGTGACAGAATCCGCATCATCAAGGTAGATGTGGACAAGTATGGGGTGACTGCAAGTCAGTATGGCATACAGTCTGTGCCCACATTGATGCTGTTCAGACGCGGCGAAGTGTTGTGGAGGACGAGCGGTGTGATGCAGAAATCAGAGTTGCTGGCAACGATTGACCCGTTTTTAAGATAAAAGAGCAGAAATGTCAAAATCTAAATTAAAGTCTGTCCTCATGTCCATGGACAAGAGTGAAATAATAAAAATGGTATTGGAACTTTATTCTGCACGGAAAGAGGCAAAGGAATATCTTGACTTCTATGCAGAGCCGAATGAGGGCCAGAAGCTGGAAGAGTATAAGCACATCATACGGGAAGAGTTCTATCCGAGCAGAAACAGAGAGCCAAAGACACGCTTCTCAGTGTGCCGCAAGGCATTGTCCGACTTCAAGAAACTGAAGCCTTCGGAAGATTCAGTCGCAGAATTGATGGTGTTCTATATGGAGAATGCCTGTCAGTTCACTTATGACTATGGAGACATGTGGGAGCAATTCTATGATTCTGTTGAGAGTAATTTCGACAAGACATTGCGCCACATCGTGCTTTATGACCTTTGGGACAAGTATGATTCCCGAATCAAGCAATGCCTTCGTTGGGCAAGCCCTTGTGGATGGGGATTTCCTGACGCACTGAATGATATGTATGAGGAAATGAAGGCGCAAAATGAGGAACTCCGAAAGAAATACAGGAATTTCAAGATGCCCATCAACGCTGATTATTAAACGAATATACTCAAATGGGGAAACCAAAGAAAAAACATAAGAAAGCGAAACAACTGCCCTTAAGCAAAGAAGAGCAGATTTTTCAAGCGGCAAGAGACCTTGCAGCTGAAATTGGCATATCCTATTCTGAGGCATTAGGGTTTACTTTGGGCATAAAGGACGTAACGTATGGTTGGGAAGAAGACTATACGGAAGAAGAGTTTCAGGCACTGATTGACCACGCTGTGGGAGACACTGATTATGAGCACACCCTCTATTGAATCATCTACACGAGAGGAACGTTTGGATTACGTTCTGAATGAATGGAGATGTCTGCACAACTGTGAGCTGTGCGGTAAGTGCCATATTCTGAAAGGCAGAAGCGAAGAAATACTCTATGCAGACTATATAGACGGCAAGCGGTCATATATGGATATAACATTAGAAATCAGAAGCAACAGATAATGATGTCACAGAAATACATATATCCATCGTTGTTCCAAGAGGAAGAGCCGCAAGAAAGCGTTCCTGGTGATAAGAAAGAGTATGACCTGACGAATCTCTTTGAGAGATTGGCAAAGTCTGATTTTCGCAGCCGGTTCCATCTGTCCAAGCAAGACAGGGAGTATGTAATGGAAAAGGGATTGCCGACGATACGAAAACACGCAGAGGACTTTGTGGCAAAAAGACTTGCTCCGGCTGTCATACCGAACGACGGCAAGCAGACTCCCATGCGTGGGCATCCTGTTTTCCTGGCTCAACATGCCACTGGCTGTTGTTGCGGGGATGCTTCTTCAAGTGGCATCACATCTCAGCAGGCAGGGCACTGACCAAGGAAGAACAGGAATATGCTGTTGCCGTATTGATGGCATGGATTGAAAAACAGATGAATAAAGGATGAAGATAGAAGAAGCCATAGTATATGTGATGGTAAAGCGAAATGGCGGCATGACAACCGACCAGATTGCCGATGCCATCAATCGTCATAGGCTGCACCTGAGAAAGGACGGTCAGCCTGTGACAAGCAAGCAGGTGTATGCAACAATCTGCCGTTTCCCTGAAATGTTCACAAAAGAAGCTGGCAGAATCATGTTAATGATATGACGTAACGATATGACAATAGATACAACCAACATGTGCTCACACCTTCAGAAGAAGTTGTTTGAACCAGAAGGTGTGTATTATCCTATATGGCAAGCCATGCAGGATGATGAGACCTTGACAGCAGTGGTACGAAGCAGACAGCTGCACATCTACAGAAACGGGAAGAAAATTCTCGTTCTGGCAGGTAAGGCACAACCGAAGATTATAAGGGAAGACAAAATACAAGAGTTAATAACAAGATTATAAACAAAACATCAAATCATCAAAACAATGGACGCAAAAGAAAAAGTATTGGCAACAATGAAAGAGGCTGGTCAGCCTCTCAACGCAGGTAAAATCGCAGAACTCAGCGGTCTCGACCGCAAAGAGGTAGATGCAGCCATGAAGCAGCTGAAAGCAGAGGGTGCAATCGTCTCTCCTGTGCGTTGCAAATGGGCACCTGCAGAGTAAGGTTTATACTGCTGTCTTGAAATATAGGCAGCAGTATCTTTATTTTTATCAAAATGTTAAGGTGAGGAATCTGAATATCCTTGCCTACGGACACAATTATCCGCTGCATCTTTTTGGGGTAAGGTGCAGACGTATGGCTGTCAGCGTATCTTGGTTTAAAGACGCTTAGCGGTCACGGCGGAAGTCGTTTCGTCTCTCTCCGCCGAACAAAGCTCTGAGCACATTGCCCAAAGCTCCGAACACGAAGTAGCAAACGATGATTGCAACAATATCGTCCATAAGCATTTTCTGTTTTATGGGTTATACACTATTATGAAGATTCACTATGTCCAATCCCTGCCTCTTGGCTTCTCTGACGGTGTAGAACGTGCCGCCCTTGGGATTGCCATCGAAGTAGGCTATGAGACGTGAACTGCGGTTGACCATATAGTCGTTGCGCCTCAGAAGGCAGCCATTGTAGTATTGCTCGCTCAATACGACCACGTCATCCACGATGCGCAGGATGGCATCATACTTGGCTTGCTCTTCCTTGCTCCACCGGTCAGACTGACCACGGAACGGCACAACGGCTATCACCTGCAAGTCCTTCAACTCGCATTGCAACGAAAGGGCGGCTTCTGCCGCCAGCAGGTCAAATCCCATTGCCATGCCACAATAGAAATACCGGTAGCCGTCGGCATACGCCTTGGCTATCTCCGATTTGAGACATTGCTTCAACTCCCTCCGCTTGGCGAAAGGTACGCTGCGGTGTCCGCTGAAGCATACGGACACTGCCTTGTCGTACTTTGTCATACTTTACCTTACTTTATAATGTGTGCGTGCGAGGAACATACCGCCAATAACACATGCCCCGAGCCTTTCGAGTTGGTTGGCATACTTGGCATAGCTGAGACCCTTGGTTATCACATCGTCAAAGACCAACACCATTTTGTTGTCGAAGAACGGCTCATCAAACTCAACGACATTCGCCTTGCGGACTTCATCCTCGTTCTTGCGGTTATCGTGGATGTCTTACGCTCTCCGCATACCCTCACGTGCTCGTAGCCGTTTTCCGCTCCTGTCAATTCACACACCCTGTGGCAGAAAGCCTTGTAGCGGAGTTCGTTGCTCTCGCTTGTGGATGCTGGAACGGGGGCGAAGACGATGTTCACGCAACCCTTGCCGTAGAGTGTCAGCATATTCTCTGCGGTGCGCTGCGCCACTTCCTCGTAGGCTCTTCCGTCCTTGAAGTCAAACACTAATTGTCTGTCGGCAATCTCCTTCTCACCCACATTGCGGATGCGTGCGGGATAGTATTTGCAGAACCAAGTCTGAGGCTTGTCTAACTGCTTTTGGATTTGATAGTCATTCTTGTGTGCCATTGCTCTTATGTTTTTTCTTCCCTTATTTCGGAGGCTTTTCCTGCCTGCCCAAGGGATATTTTTTGCTTTCCAAGAGTGATGGCGATCAAAAAGCCAAATCGGGAGCGAAAAATACGCTCTGCACGCAGAGGAAGATTTTTCGGTCAAATGCAATGGACGATTTGGTGTTTGAACAATCGCCAGCATTACCTTTGCAAAACAATATCCGCAGCGGCAAGGCAGGCGAAAAGAAATCTGTTATGTAAAAGAGGAAACGGGCGGGATGGCGTGGGGCGAAGCTGTATATGGGGAAGGACGATAGTTGATATGAGGGAAAAAGAGAAAATCTTGTAATAGGGAACGACATTGCCTTTTATCAGCATGGAGACAGTCCTACAAGCAGAGAAAACTATTGCCCTAAAAATGAGTTGGATAGTATTTTCTAAAAGTAGTATCGACTACGAATAGTATAATAGTCGAATAGTTTTTACTACCATACTACGGATAGTAAAGTCTGTTTATAGAAGAGATAGCGGTATCATCGTCTGTTCGGCGATGATACGCGCGGCACTCATGTGTCATGCCGCTTTAGGTATTCTGTCATTGCCTCATTGACAATATCACGCAAGGACATCCCTTTCTTGATGGCGAGGTACTTCATCCTCGTGTGGATGCTCTTGTTGATAAGGAAATTGCAATGCACCGGCACTTCGGTAGTCTCAGAAACAGACACAGGTGGTGCTGGTGTAGTTTCTGTGACTATCTGCTCCTTACTCGGCTTCTTTGTGGAAGAAAGGAGTCCGTTGAGACCGCCTTTCATTCCCTCTTTCAACATACTGCTCTTGCTCATGGCTATGCTATTTTAAGTTTAACACTTCTTTTGCCAAAGACATATAATCACTGGCACCATTGGATTTGGGATTATACTCAAAGATAGTCTTGCCGTTGATGGGTGCTTCTGCCAAAGCCACATTATCACGGATGACGGTCTTGAAAACCTTCTCGTGAAAACTGTCATTGACGATTTCCCTCACGCTTCGGTTCAACGTCTTGCGGCGATCGAACTGGGTGATGACGATGCCGCCCACTTTAAGGTTGGAGTTGAGCCGCTCCTGAACGATGCGGATGATGTCCATCAACTTTGCCATACCTCTCATGGCAAGGTATTGCGCTTGAACAGGGATGATGATGTAGTCGGCTGCGGTGAGGGCATTCAAGGTCAGCAAGCCCAATGACGGTGGACAGTCGATGATGATGTAGTCGAAATGCTCTTTGGCGATGGCTTTGGTGATAAGTCCCTTCAAGATAAGCTCCCGTCCCGGCTCGCTGATAAGCTCTAACTCAGCCGCAGACAGGTCAAGGCATGAGGGTGAGACGGTGATGCCGTTGTGCAACTTGACCAACGGCAAGGTGTACTGTCCACACATTGCGCCATAGACTGTCTGTTCTTCCTCGATGGACAATCCCAAGGCTTCCGTGAGGTTGGCTTGTCCATCCATGTCAATAGCCAAGACGTTCTTCTTACTCAGTTGCAGAGCTGCCGCAAGGCTTACTGCGGTCGTACTTTTCCCTACACCACCCTTGTGATTTAATACTGCAATTATCTGTGTCATAACATGATACTACTATTAGTGAATACTACTTTACTATTCTACTACTGATAGTACATACTAACCATAGTAAAAGCGGATTTACTACGATTAGTACGTACTACTCTCAGTTGATACTACCTCAGAAGGGAAGGTCTTCGCTCTTGTCCTGCGGTGCATCGGCTGGCGGTACGGGAGCCTCGCCCTCTGCCTTGGCTGCCTTGCGTGCTTTGTTGCAGGTGTGTCGGTTGCATCCTTCTTCCCTGCATTGACAAAGGCGATGGAGTCAGCTATGATGCTATGCTGTATGTGGTTCTCTCCGTTGCGGTCTGTCCAAATGGAAGAAGTCAGTGTGCCTTCCACAAGCACCATACGACCCTTGGTGAGGTATTCAGCCAAACGGATATGGTTCTCCTTGCTGCTCTTCACCCTTACCCAAGTGGTGATTTGCTTGCCCTTACTGTAGTCGTCCACTGCGATGTCAACAGCCATGAATGTTCCGTGTGTACCTGTGATGACGCGGCAATCCTTTGCTCCGATGCGTCCGATAGTGTGAGTGTAAATCATAATGTGAAAATGTTATAGTGGCAAGTTGGTTAGACTTGCCGTTACCTTGTTATTTAAATGACTTTTCTTGTTGATTGAACATAAGCTATTGCTTCATTCATAATTTCTGCTCGTGACCTACTCTTGTTATCTTGCATCCACTCATCAATTTCAGATTTGAGGAACATGATACGTTTCCCCTTCTTATGGAATGGTATTTGTTTATTGCTTGTCCAACAATAGATTGTGTGTTCAACTGGATGGGTAGGGAGATACTCACTCAATTCGGAAACACTAAGCCATTCCAATCCCTTATCGGCTGAATTTGAGTCATTAGTGTGGAAAACTTTTCTTCTAAAATCTCCAGCTTGTTTATTACTAATGACAATGCTGATGGCAAGTCATTAAAACTCAATATTTGCTTTTCCATATCAATATATGTGTGGCAAGTTGGTTAGGCTTGCCGTTACCTTGTTATTAATATCCTTTCTTCGTCTGCCTTGTATTGGCGACAAAAGACTTGTTGCTGCCTGTGAGACTGATAGAGCCGCAATTAACAAACTCTCCGTCGGAATAGACTCTGTACTTCTGTCCGCTTACCTCATGCTTCTGTTTGATGCGCTCTCGCATCCACTTCTTGGCTGCGGTCAATGAGCAAAAGGTCTCGCTCTCCTTGGTCGTCTCGTCATATACGATGCACTGGGTCATACATGCTCCTACTTCATCCATGCACCTATACTCGACGTGACATAGTCCAACTGACCGCCAAATATGTCGCTTGGCTCTATGTCGTATTGTCCATCCCTCACTTCCTTGTCCTCTCCAAGAAGCGACAAGTTTCCGTCGGCATCCAAACGTGCTGCGTCTATGACGATGTCACGAGGCTCGTCAAAGAGATAACCTGCCACGATGGGCTGCTCTCCCTCGAAATGCACCTCAAAGCCTCCGTCCACCTCCGTGCCGTACTTGCGAAGAGCCGCTTTCAGCTCGTCCTGCTCCCGGTGCTGCAATGCCTGGAGTTGTCCGTGGATAGTGAGGTCTTGCAGTTCTGCCTCTCGTTTGGTGTGGGTTGCCTCGCCGGTCTTGCAGTCGATGTCATACTTGTGGTAAACCACTGGGATATGGTCTGCCGATGTGACAAGCCATGTGATGTTGTTCACTGAGAAGCCCTGTCTGGTGAGGAACTCCTCGATGTCTGAGCCGAGAAGGTGGTCGGCTACGTCAAGATACTCGATGCGTGCGTCAGCATCATGCAGGATGATAATCTTCATTGCCTTTCTATTTTTAGTGATACAAATAAGTTTGTCGCCCATGTCGCTGGACTTGTTTAACTACGTTGAAGAAACTTACGCTCAGCATAGTGAATAAATTCCCTCTGCGTTCGCTTAACCGTTTCTTTCTCTTCCCTCCTTTCGAGACCTTTCAGCCTGTGGAGGGATATTTTCTGCTCCCACAAGCCGCAAGAAAAGACATAAAGACAAATTATGTGTGAAGAATACTCTTTTCCGAGGAAAAGGAAGATTGTTCACAGTCACAAGACCTCAAGCAGAATTTGACGATTGTCTCAGACGCGGCTAACTTTGCAGGAAATATGCCTACCACTGCGCTGATTGGAAGAAGATTATTGATATTGGCTGCAAGAGGAATGATGTGTTATATATAAAGAGGTAAGAAGAAAGATTGAAACAGTAAGGGTGGGCAGTGAAGTGTTTGCAGGTCTGCTGTACCGACATAAAGCGAGTGTGTTGGCTGACCGGGATGCAAGTCATCAAAGCTTCAGCCTTGATAGCTTGTAGCACGGACAGACAATTCTCTCGCGTCGGTACTTCGGCATACTGTCAGCTTTGGCTAATAGCAACGTGTTGCCATCAGCCAAGGATGTCTGTATGACGACAGACCATGTAACGCTTCGCAAAGGCGTGGGGCAAAGCAGTATAATTTAGAAGTAGATAGTAACGTATATCAGGCAAGAAGAGACAGTTGCGCAACGGACAAATCGGGCACTCCTGTCAGCATGACAAATGTGCCTTGTCCTTGCCGCAGGACACTGAGGCAGATTGGACGTAGCAGACATGTCTGCCACATTCAATATGCCTGAGTGGACAAGAACTGCCTCTTGTATAGCAGAAGAGAAATTGTAAAACAGTTGATTAGTGGTAAAGGTGGTATGGGTGGGCAGAATGGCATTACACGGACATTGCCGAAGCCCGATAATGGGACAGCCAGACAGCAATAAAGGCAGTTATCAGAAGTGTCAGTTTCTGATAGTGACATTGTTGGCTGCCTGTCACATGGGATTCGTGCGGTGTCCGTACAGTAATGCCGTTCTGAAGGTGTGGGGCGAAGCGATACAACGCACTTGGACGAAACCACCGCTTATAACAGAAAATATTTTGCAGTCAAAGAGAAGAAGAATAGTAAAGCAGGTGTGGGTGGGTAGTGAAGCTGTCGCAAGATTGACGGTCTGAATATCAAGGCGAGTGGATAGCCAGTAAAGGACACAATTATCAGAAGCCTCGGCTTCGGCATCTTGTGGCATAGATGGCAGTCCTCTCGCGTTCAGACCTTGGCATACTGTCTTTCTTGGCTAATAGCGACTTTGTCGCCATCAGCGGGAATATCTGTATGCAACCATCTTGGTGACGTTTCGCAAATGGTGAGGGACGAAGTGGTTAGAATAAAGGAAGACGGCGTTGCGTTATGGTTAATAAATGCACATGGTTGTTATTAGAGAAGATTATCACACGCTATAACAGCAGATTGATGTCCCTGAGCAAAACAAAAGCGACCCGAAGGTCGCCTTGTTATGGAGAGGAAAGGCTATTTCTTGCCTTTCTTGGTTGCTGGCTTGGCCGGCTCTTCCGCAGGAGTCTCCTCCTTGTCGGGACACTCGTAGAACTTGGTTGCAACATGATGATTCTGGAGTGCTTCACGCCATCCTTGTCTGTCCACTCCTCTGGCTTGAAGAAACCCTCGACGGTGAGCAACGTGCCTTGGTGAGCTTGTCGAATGATTCGGTGTGCTCGTTCTTGCGCCATGCCTCCATATTCATGAAAGCCGATACGCGGTTGGTTTCCTCGCCGTTCTTCTCCTGACGGCCTACTGCCAATGAGAAGCGTGCTACGCTGGCGTTTGCGAACTGACGGATTTCTGCATCCTTACCTACGAAACCTGAAACTGTGAAGTTGTTCTCGATCTTTTTCATTTTGAATTGAATTTAAAAGTGAAACTTAATTTTTACATGCATTCAAAAGCAGGGATGTGGCACCATGTGGGAAGCACCATGAAAATCGTTCGCAATACTCTTTTTGTCGTTGGCGGTAAGGGAGAAAAGGAAGATTACGCACTATTTTATTGGTCACAGCGATAGCGGCCACACAAGAAGGAGGAAGTCCTTCGCAGCATCACGCTACCTTTGCATGGTAATTGCGACATGAAGTCGTACAGATAATTGTTCTTTGAAACTAATGAACCTCTTATTCCGTTAAGAGTAGCCTACCGAAGCGTGCGTAGTTGGCAACGACTGGGTGCGAAGCCTTCGGGACAATATGGCGAGGTCTTGAACATCACAAGACGCAGCTGTTAGGCTGACTGACAAGGACAACGTAAAGTAACCGCCGTTACCAACCATCGTGACAAAGAATTGGCTCACGGATGTTTATGAGCCATGCCAAAACGGCAAGTGGATAGGTTGGCTATGTTTATCTAATAGCCACACGGATGTCGCTCCACCGGTGGATAGGCGGGTCCTAAATCAGTCGAAGTTATCCGTACGGAACATGGTAAGCCTATAGGTCTCCTCATCTCATTATGGGAACAGGTAAGTCAATCGCAAGAGCAACCGAACGGCTTGTAGGTAAATGACGATGGAGAAAGCGAATGCCCCTCTGTAATGGCGGGGATAGGGGTTGGGACATCACCCCACGCGAAAGCGGGCAGACTTCCATCAGGTAATTCGCTACGAAATGAAATGTAGAACTTGTGTAAATGAAGAAACGACAATTGGACGAGGCGCAAGCCAAGTGTGCATCCTCAGCCGCACTGACCGCATGGCAGACCATCAACTGGGTGTCGTGTGAGAAGGAGGTACGCAAGCTGCAAGTCAGAATAGTAGAGGCTCTAAAGGCAAACCGCATTGGAAAGGTGAAATCTCTCCAACGCATCTTGATTAGCTCGTTCTCCGCCAAGGCATTGGCAGTGAGACGCGTGACATCAAACTCGGGCGTAGCACTGCTGGGGTTGACAAGGAAACCTGGCTCACTCCCATAAGACGCTACAAAGCCATCAGCTCTTTGACAACGAGGGGTTACAAGCCAAAGCCTCTTCGCCGTGTCTTCATCCCGAAGAAAAACGGCAAGATGCGCCCGCTCGGAATCCCTACCATCAAGGACAGGGCTATGCAAGCCCTCTTCCTAATGGCACTTGAACCCATAGCAGAGACACTTGCCGACGGCAACTCCTATGGTTTTCGCAAATACCGCTCATGTGCGGATGCGACAGACCAGATATACAAGTGCCTTCACAAGAAGACCTCGGCTCAATGGGTGCTTGAGGGTGACATAAAGGGATGCTTCGACCATATCAGCCACGAATGGTTGCTTGACAATGTCATAATCGACAAGGAAATGCTCCGCAAGTGGCTTAAGGCGGGAGTGATAGAAAAGAATGTGTTCCACATGACCGACGAGGGGACACCCCAAGGCGGAATAATCTCCCCGACATTGGCGAACATCACACTTGATGGGATGGAAGCATTGGTAGCCAAACACTCAACCGAAGGGACAACGGCAAGACCTACTCCAACAAGGTAAACCTCGTACGCTACGCAGACGACTTCATCGTCACTGGCGATACGAAGGAGGTACTTGAAGAGATAAAGTCAGAGCTAATCGTATTCCTAAAGGACAGAGGTTTGGAACTCTCAGAGGAAAAGACGCTGATAACACATATCAAGGATGGTTTTGACTTCCTCGGTTTCAACATACGGAAATATGGCAACGGCATGTTGCTGATTAAACCGAGCAAGAAGAATCAGAAGAAGTTTGCGGAGTCGACACATGAAGTAATATACAAAATGCGCTCAGCCAAGCAGACGGATGTAATTGGCAAACTCAACCCCAAGATAAGCGGTTGGGCGAACTATTACAGATATGTGTCCTCGAAGGAGGTGTTCTCCAAGCTCGACCACATAATCTTCCTCCAACTGAGGAGATGGTCGATAAGAAGACACCATGACAAGTCGTTGAAGTGGATAGAGAAGAAGTATTGGCAACACGACGGGAAACGTGGATGGATATTTGGAACAAAGGGCAAGGAGAAGAAAGGCAAGGAGAAAATCTATCGCCTTATCCAACTGACCCACACACCGATACTCCGCTACACGAAGATAAGGTCGAAAGCCAATCCGTTTGACCCACGATACGACGAATACTTCAAGCAACGGCAAGAAACAAAAAGCCGTACACGCCCGCTCAAATGCAGTGCATGACAGCACACAGAGCCGATTATTTAGAACGAGAGATAATTAAAAGAATTACACGAGCCGTGTGCGGTGAAAGTCGCATGCACGGTTCTTGAAGGGGAAAGCGGGGGAAACCCCGCAGACCTACTTAGAAAATAAGTGGCTTTCAAATAGCTCAATTCAGAAAAAGACGGGGCCAAACAATGGAACAAAGGTTGTAAGCAAGGAGGCAATCCGTATGCAACAGACAGGGGCACTGCTATGGCTGTATGCCTGGAGAAACGAAGCGGGAAATCCGACCTTACAGCTGTATCATCAGAAGAGTGAGGAGCATGAACACTGATGCACGATGAACGACAAGCCTAAGGGTCAGCTTAGCAATAGAGGCATCAAGCCAAAAGAGGACAGACATCAGAGGATTGGCGATAGCACTGTCATCATGCTAAGACCAAGTTCTGTGTCCGACAAGGAAGAGTCGCAAAAGACAGACGAGTAAAACCAAAAGGCGAAATGACCATTCCTATAACAAGGTACAGAGACGCTTAAAACGGCGAAGGGACTTTGGCGACGTATCGCTATACAGGTGTCGAAGCATCGCTTCTATAACAGGACTGGAGCAAGTGAGCAAACCGCACAACTTGCTCCCAAGGTATTTCAGTTACAACAGCCATAACCTCATTGGAGGATTGTCCTAAAAGAGTTTTTGCAGTCAAAGGAAGAAAGAGTCTGCAAGCCACATAGCCAACAGACTCTCTCCTGATTATTCACAGATGACAACATCATCCTTGTACTCCGTCACTTCCTTGCCGTTGATGAGCTGGACAATGACCTCACAACCCAAGTCCTCGACAATCGTTCCCTCTGTCTGACCTCTTCGGGGATAAAGCAAGGTGCAGAAACACCCTACAACGCCGTCCAACTGCTCCATGTCTATCGTTGCCATATCCGTTCCTCCTTGTTAGCCGAATGTGATTGGATTGATGCAGAAATTCGTGTCCTCTGCCTCATACTCGTATTCATTGATGAAGTCAATCATCTTCTGTTCGCTTCTTCCGTCCTGTGAGACACCAGTCTTCTCACACCACAACTTGATAGCATCACCAAAGGTGGAGTAAGCACCCTCACAATCCTCAAAGAGTTCTCCGTATGCAGTGACGTAGCACTCTTCGGGGAAGAAGTCGTTCTCATCGTGCGTATAGAAGATGTCGCAACCTGGCTCAACCTCTCGCCAACTGATTGAAAGTTCATCGCCAAGTGCCTTGTTCACCTCCTCAAAGAACAAGTCGCATGAAGACCAAGCACTTTCGGTGTCAAAGGACAAGAGGCATAATCGTCTTCCACGTTCTCCTCATACTCTGCCCAATAGATGTGTCCTCTCACCGAGATGCCTTTCTTCTCGTAGTCAATGCCATAGTGTTCTGCCAAGAGATACAGATACACATTATTACTGTTCACCTCCAACTCTTGGAGTGTGTTCCAAAGGTCTGCCACGGCTTTGCGTGAGCCTGTCACCTTGTACTGAGTGTCGCAAATGTTAGCCATAAGATAAAATTTTTATTTTCTTCCCTTATGTAGAACCAACTACCATCGGGATTGATTAAAGAATTATGTTGCCCCAAAAGGTGTTATGGCTCATCAATGCAAGGTTTTGCCGTCAAATACTACCTCTGCCACAATCAGAGCGTGGAGATTTCACGGACAAACCACAGGCACCGACCTTGCAGGATGAACGCCATGACAGGTACCTTTGCAACACAATTCTTATCAAAGCCCGATGGGGTGGTACATGGCAGACTGCATGGTACAGCAGTGTGAAGTGACGTTATAGGTGGAGATAAGGCTATAAGAGGTTTTTGCAGTCAAAGGAGAAAAGAGTCCACAAAGTGCAGTATCTACAGGACAAAAACACTTTAGTTTACCTTGGTTAGCTCTTATATATATGCTAACCTAAAGTAAACTGTATATATGTCCGTCTAAAACCCGAAAACCGTACGGGTCAGCTTACGTCAGAAACAGAAGTATAGAACCATAGAAGTGGTTCAAGAAGTCTTTCTTCCTTTGACTGCAAAATATTATCTTTGCACGAATCATAATTGCCCTGTAGGATTTAATATAATTTAACACTCTTTGTTGAATGCAAGGAAGAACAGCTTCAATATGCTGAATATCAGTAGTATAACATTGTGTTAACCCTTAATCTGTAGAAAAGGATGTTATCATACAAAGTAATGTCCATTTGTACTTTTTCTATATGGTTTTATACTTACATTTGCATATCATTTGTATCTTGATAACAGTAACTAACTGATTATCAATATACTTTATATTTGAGGAGGTGAAGTAAGCTTGACTTTTAAGAGCAGACTTTCTGAATAAGAATAAATAATAAGGCGTACAACTGAAATCATAATGATTTTGGTTGTACGCCTTTTTTGTTCACTGACTTGTGTATCTTGGTTAGCATTCGTGTATCTTGGTCAGCATCTTCGTAAAGTTGCGGAATGGCTGGAAGATATTTTGTTGTGGCTGGAAGATATTTGATTGTGGCTGGAAGATAGGCTGGAAGATATTCCGTTCTCAAGTTTATCTTCCAGCTTTATTGTGTTAAAAATCAGAGAGTTGTGCCGATTCTGGAAGATATGGCAGATTTTTTTGCGTACAGAGTCATAATGCATGAAACAGCTTCGCTTCTTTTAAAGACTGATTATGGGTGAAGTTTGACGACAATCAATCCTTTAGTAAGGAGTGTCGTCAAATATTTTATGGCATCGAGGGCAACCTCGTCTCTTTTCACCATAGTGCTCATCCACAATAATTTCAATCGGGTCACCACAAATAGGGCAGAAATATTCTCCTTTATCATTATGACCATGTCCTAACATCCTTGCGATTCGCTCCGGAACCGGATTATTTGAAATTCGATATCTCTGTGCTTGACGCTCGTATTGCTCATTATCGCAACACGCCAAACAAGTTGGGCATATGTACCATCCATTTGGGCATCGTTTAGTATCTCTCGAGTCGATCAATCCTTTCTTGCATTTGTAGCAATAATTCAGATAAACGGGAATATGTGCTTCTGGACAATTGGGATTTATACATGAATAGTAGTTATGCCTGTTAAATCTACCACTCTTGTCTGTAAACATCAAATGTCCACATCCCCTACATTTCAATCTCTTGAATTTTTGCATGGATTTATTGGCAACAGCAATGAATACTCTTACCACATTGTCTGGTTCATAGCCTCCTGGTGTCATGTGTAGTTTTGGGAAGCCTATAATCTCCGCCATATGGTACAATGTGTAGTGTCGCCAATCATTTTGTTCTGCAAGGGTTTGATTTGCGAGATTGTTATGGAAACATTCTTTTCCTCTGCACCAAAAGAAAGGCAGATCAATGGCAGGATTGTTTGCTTCACTTAATGTTGGTGCACAATATGGCTTAAAATTAGCTGTGTATGATAATGTCAAGAAGTTACGCTTCGTGTCATCATCATCATCTTTGAGTGTTTCTTTGAAATAGTAACGACTTATCAACCTAACGAGTTGTTGTCTATCATATTTTAACTCAAAATACTCGCCGTTATACTCATTTGTCTTTAATTCCTTCTTCAATGAAACAACTGTTCTTCGGTAAACTTCATTAGATTCTTTTTCCTTGAAAACAGACAGGGCTTTTTTAAAAGCTTCTCCTCTGGAGTCACATTTTTCGTCGTCAGAAAGTGTAGCATATATTTCTTTCCAATACCCAAAAACATCAAATCTTAACCCTACGAGTGCTCCTTTTTGTGGAACAATCCTCATACGAAGTATTTCAGACAGAGTTTTGATTAAGAACAAATCATAAGTTTCTTCTTTATATGAGGGCACAAGAAATTCATCCTCACCAATCATTTTATATTTCTGAGGTAATGAATTTACATACTTACGCAACATGGCAACAGATACACCTTGAATATCCACATAATACTGGAAATTGATATTACGCAATGAGGAGTCTGAAGGAATAAATGTCTTTAATATCTCCGTTATTTTGTCATCTTCCTTGAGTATCCACTTATCCTCATAGAATTTATATCCAATTCCAGAACATTCATTTTTGTGTTGTTGTGAAGAGCCATTAGTTGTCTTGTCACTGAAAACGCTCTTGCACTTTTCTAAGATGGTCGTCTCTAATTTTTTATCATTGTCATATTTGCATATTGGATAAGATAGTCTTTGACCATACTTATTAAGTATGCTTCTGATAATAATGAGTAAGTTCTCATCAGTCAGTTTTGAGGTGTCGAGTTTTCTTATAAGTTGATAGTCTACGAATCCTTTAAAATCTGTATTGTATACCGCACTATGCTCACATGTGGGGATAATTCTTGCCAAGTCAAAGTTGATGTCTGGGTGCGCTTGGTTACAATTGGTAATGGCAAAATCAAGAATTCCGTCAAAAGTCTGGAATGCTTCTCCATTTGAGTTGTACAATGTGATTATGTTATCACACAAAAGAGGTACTGTAAGAAGAACATTTTCTGTTGGTGTCTCCGTACAATATCTATATCTGATAAAATTGTCAAACTTATTGTTGACGAACTGTTGCAATAACCGTACATCAAAAGTTGTATTTCCACACCTGACATCATGGAAATATCTCTTTACTATATTCAGTCTGGTCTTTTCAGAAACCAAGGCAAACAATGTAATTAAAGAGTTATAGTCAGCCAGTTTATTCTCATTTGAAAACCAACAGACCAATTGTAACAAAGGATTGTTGGTTCTACTAATCTTATCGGCATAAGCTACACCAAATCCATTTTCGAAGAACTCGTCTATTAGCTGAAATAAGTTCTTCTTATCTGGTTCAGTCTCTTTCTGTAAGAATTGAACTGCTTCAGTGAGCATTTGGGGCATATACACGTCATATTGTCCGTTCAGAGAAGTGCAAACTTTTTTGAGAATATTTTGCTTCTTCACAGACAAACAATGTCCTATATGGCGTAGGATGTTTAGGATACAAGGAATAAACTTGGAATCATATTTTTTAATTGCTTCTGTCAGGTGGTTTACATCAATAAACGTCTTATCTAACAGCCAAAGTATCTCAAGAAAGTAATACTTGTCCTCTTTGTTTTGACTACGACTAATACAGCTGTTGAGGCAGATTATGTAATCTTGAACGGAATTAGAAACATCGCGGAATACCATATTTACCCGATTCTCGTCCGTATATGTTTTTTCGTGTGAATCTTGTTTTACAACGTAAGTCGCACTCTCTGCTAAACACAAACAATATCCATTTTCTCTGTTTCCAAAACATTGAGCTGGAAAACTGATTGAATAATCAGAATTGACGGATTTCCACAAATAGTTGTTGCACTCACGGCCATTTTCGTCCCTATGGATATCCGTATAGAATTTACAAAGAATAGAGGGGTCTTCCTCAATTCTTCGTAAACTTCCGTGCTTATTTCAACTGTCATTTGCATATGATAGGTTCTTTGCTATTTTTACCCAAAACGCTTATTATACATATTTTCGTTTATCTCATACCGCGTACTCTGTTGTCGTACACCTCATTAAACCATGTGTTCTTGAACAAAGTGTTGGCCCTATCCTCGGTCAACTTATTGTACAACTCAAACTTGGTGTTGATGAAATTGAGTAGTTCTGAATCCACTTGCTCGTCAAACTTCGACTTAACGTCATCGCGTGAATTCTGTGGATTGAAGAATGCCAACAACTCTTCATTACCCATCACCTTGTTCTTTAGATTGTTCAATTCTACTTTATCCTCATCGGTCAACTCAATACCAAAAGTTTCGTTGAGCACTTTGATGATGTTTGATAGCCAATCGTATTCGTCGTCAGGCGTTGTTTGCGACTCTCCTGGGCGCATGCCCTTCATTTGTGTGTCGCCCGACTCTAAGCTGAGGTTACGTGTGCTGATGTACTGCACACGATAACTCTCCAATTGGCTTTCGTTCAGCACATCGTATGGCAAACCTTCCTTCTTGAATGGCAACTTCTTCGCCAACGCAAGGCAGAACGGCGATAGCTTCTCTAATTCTGCATCTTGGAAGGTGATAATCTGATTGAGAAACGAATAGAGTTTGTGAAATGTCTTGCAAGTCTTGCGAAACTTGTCAAGCAAATCTTGTGGCAAATCCTTAATGGCTTTGTCGCACACCTCATCAAGCACGGCATTTATCTTCTGCTTGTTTTCCTGATCCTCCTTCTTGGTGGCGAAGAAATACTTTGCGAACGCGTCTATGTCGGTAGATGTGAACACGCCAAAGTCACGCAACTTTCCCTTAACATCATACAACGAGTTGGGGTCAGTTTCGTCTTCTTCCTTCATCAGATTTTTGCCGTAGTATTCCTGGAATACTTTCTGCACATCGTCGGGGTCGTTCACGAAGTCGAGCACCATTGTTCCTGTCTTGCCTCGCTTGCAGCGGTTCAAGCGGGAAAGAGTCTGCACCGTGCTTGTGCCACCAAGTTTCTTGTCTACAAACATGGTGTGCAGCAGTGGCTCGTCGAAGTCAGTCTGGTACTTGTTCGCCACGATGAGAATACGGTATTTCGGCATCTTCAACGCCTCGGGTATGGACACTTTGCCTCAAGATTGTTCATTGAGGTCTCTGTGTATTCCATGTTGGTCTCCTCGTCGTACACTATGCCGGAGAATGCAACAAGAGCACGGTAGCAGGTTCATCTCCTGCATGATGCTGTCGAACTTCAGTTTGTAGCGCACGGCGTGTAGGCGTGAACGGGTCACGAGCATGGCGCGTGCCTTGCCTTCAATCTCATTCACCGTCTGACTGGCAAAGTGCTCCAGCATGATGCGCGATTTACGTTCGATGGCTGCGTCTTGCAGGTCTACGTAACTTGCCAAGAGACGCACAGACTTTTTCTTGTCGTACTCCTTGTCGTCGAATTTCTCGTCGCGCACCAGTCGGTAGTAACGCTTGAACGACATATAGTCTTTCATCACGTCGAGAATAAACTCTTCTTTGATGGCTTGCTCCATCGTATAGATATCGAAAGGTTCTTTTGAGCCGTTCTCTCGTTCGCAGAACACCTCAATGGTCTTTGGCTTAGGTGTGGCGGTGAAGGCAAAGAACGACACATTACCCTTGTGTCCTTTGCGTTTCATTTCAGCTCAATTGATTTCGTTGAGTTTCTTTTCCTTATCGTTTGCTTCTTCGTCTTCGGCATCCTGCTGCGTGGCTTCTTCCAATGAGAGAGCCTTGCGCATCTGTCGGTTGTTCTCGCCGCTTTGCGAAGAGTGTGCCTCGTCTATGATGACGGCATATTTGCGGTCAGGAAAGAAACTGATGGTGTCTGCTATCTCGGGAAACATCTGCACGGTAGTATGATGATACGTCCCTTCTTCTGCTCGATGGCAGTCTTCAGGTCTGTGCTCTTATGTCCCTCCGCTCCTTTTCCCTGACCAATGGCATACACCTCACCGCCAACAGTGGAGAACTGTCGTATGTTGGCACGCATCTGGTCGTTGAGCACACGGCGGTCGGTCACAACGAGTACACTGTCAAACAGGGCTTTGTCGTCTTCGGCATGCTGATAGAGATTGCTCAGCCTATAGGCCAACCATGTGATAGTATTCGACTTGCCGGAGCCTGCCGAATGTTGCACAAGATAGGTATGTCCGGCACCTTTCTTCTGTACATCATCTACGAGGCGATGCACAGCACGGCGCTGATGGTATCGAGGGAAGATAAGTGCCTCGGAAATCTCTTCATCAAATTTCTTTTTGTCTGCATTATATTTCTTCTCGCTATTCACCTGTACGGTCATGAAGTTCTGCAGCAGGTCGAGCAGAGAATCGCGACGCAGCACTTCTTCCCACATATAGGAGGTGCGGTAACCGGATTCTGACTGTACGCCGATGTTCTCATACGTCTTGTTGAACGGAAAGAAACGTGTGTTCTCACCGTCGAGCCGTGTGGTCATAAACACTTGTTCGGTGCCTACGGCAAAGTGGACGAGACAACGTTTGAACTCCAGAAACTTCTCGCCTTTCACGGGTCTGGAGGTCATGTATTGCTTGATGGCATTGTGGTGGGTCTGCCCGGTGAGGGTGTTCTTCAGTTCGATGGTCACCACAGGGAAGCCATTCACAAAAATAGCTAGGTCAATCTCGTTGTCGTTCGTATTTGAATAGCGTAGTTGGCGAACTATGGCAAGACGGTTCTTTCGGTACCACACGTCATGCTCGGGTGTCTTGTTGTTTGCAGGTCGGTTGTAGAGCAAAGTGAACTTAGCTCCGCATCCTGCATCAAACTCGTCGGAGCGCAAAACGGACAAAGTGCCTTGTGGTATCAAAGCACTTGATTGCATGCAGGCTGCTGTGGCTTTCTTCAGTTTGGTGCGCATTTCGCTGTCCAGTCGGTCGAGGATGCTGCGCTTTGCGGCTTCCTTGTCGCCGTTCTTGGCAAGGACGAGTTTCTCGTATTGCTTAGGTTGAGTATCTTTCAAGAAGGCTATCAACTCCGAAGCAATGATACAATGCTTTTTGTTCTCGGGCTTGTTGTTGTACTCGCTTGCCGGTAGTTCGCGATACTCCATGTCAGCGGTCACATTGCCGTTGGCATCCAGGATGGGTTGAGAGGTCAAGTACTTCACGATGTACTCTTCCATATATGTTTCGTTCGGTGTTCCTGCCATAATGCGTTATGATTGTTTTGTTTGCCAGTCTCTGAGGTCTATCTTGCCTGTTACCGCCTCGGTGATGAGGGAGGACTTGTAGACTTGAGGTCGGAGAGTTGGTGCTCGAGTTCTGAAATGAGCGCATCTATTTGGTCTACCTTGTAGTCAAGATAAGAAGCGATGGTGCGTTGCTCGGATGTTGGAGGAAAGCACATGAGATGATTCCCTAAATCCGTTTGTGTCATGCTTGGTAGTGCAGTGTCTGTTGAATAAAGACTAAATGGGATAGTTAAGACTTGATAATACATATATTTAGCAATGCATTTTTGATTTGGTATTGCATAAAACATAGTATCAACCGTCCAAAATCTTCCATTGAAATATCTTGGCTTGTCAATTGTGCCTTTACGTCCTAACAGTATTACTTCTCCGTCATAAAGATAATCTGATGCAAACGCAAATTGTCCCCCTGAACCTATTACAGGATATCCATCTTCGCTTTGAACGTGCTTGTAATCTCTGCCATTGTTGATGGATACGCCACGTTTAAAGGGAAGAATCTCCCAGTGCTCAGGCACCATACCCAACCACTCAAGACCACTATCCTTCATCTTCACCTCTTTGTTGAGTCCTTTTGTGACGGTTTCTGTGATGAGAGACGAGCGGTAAGCTTTCAAGTCTTCCACCATCTTCTCCTTTTCCGAAATGAGCGCATCTATCTGACCTACCTTTTGGTCAAGATAAGAGGCATGGTGCGTTGCTCGAATGTTGGAGGAAAGCACATGAGATGATTCCCTAAATCCGTCTGTGTCATGCTTGGCAGTGCAGTGTCCGTTGAATAAAGACTAAATGGGATTGTTAAGGCTTGATAATACATATATTTAGCAATGCATTTTTGATTTGGTATTGCATAAAACATAGTATCAACCGTCCAAAATTTTCCATTGAAATATCTTGGCTTGTCAATTGTGCCTTTACGTCCTAACAGTATTACTTCTCCGTCATAAAGATAATCTGATGCAAACGCAAATTGTCCCCCTGAACCTATTACAGGATATCCATCTTCGCTTTGAACGTGCTTGTAATCTCTGCCATTGTTGATGGATACGCCACGTTTAAAGGGAAAAATCTCCCAGTGCTCAGGCACTATGCCCAACCACTCGAGACCACTATCCTTATAATTTCGTACTTCTTCATCAGTCCTCAAATATAGATTTAATCATCTCTGCTACGTTTTGCTCACGCTGCATGATGCGTGCGGCAATATCTGCAGACGGCTCCTGTTGCTGGAATACATAGAAATATTTAGTGAAGTTTATCTCGTAGAGCTTGCGAGTCTTCGAGAGTTCCACCCACGACTCGGGGTCGATGTGAGGCAACACCTCCTCCTGGAAATACTTCTTCCAGTCGCAATCCAACGCCACCTTTTCGGTGTCGCGCTTTGCTGTATCAGCCTGCTTCTTACCGCTACGGTTGAGCACGAGGTTGCCATCGGCGTCACGCTGTGGCTGCTCGATGGTGAGTTCATACTGTCCGAAGTCCTTGTTGTGGAAAATCTTGCAGTATTCGTTCTCCTCGAAGTCGAGGTAGATACTCAGAGCCTTCTGCACATTTTCCTCAAGAATGTCGTTGCGCTTGTTGCCAAGGCTCTTGCTGCAAGGCTTGCAGAAGTCCATGGCATTGATGAGCTGCACCTTACCACGTCGCTTCTCCGACTTCTTGTTGGTGAAGAACCACAGATAGGTGGCAATGCCCGTGTTGTAGAACAAGTCCTTGGGCAGGGCAATGATACACTCCAGCCAGTCGTTCTCAATAATCCACTTGCGGATATTGCTTTCGCCGGAGCCAGCACCGCCGGAGAACAACGGCGAACCATTGGTTACCACACCTACACGGCTACCCTCGGGCTTCATCTTTGAGAGCATGTGCTGCACAAAGAGCAGCTGACCGTCGCTGGTGCGGGGCAGTCCGGCATAGAAGCGGCCTTCGGGGTTGTGGCTCTCCTCAACGATGGTCTCCTGATCTTTTCTCCAAGTAACGCCGTATGCGGATTGGCCATGATATAGTTAAAGCGCTTGCCTGCAAAGCGGTCTTCTGTGAAAGTGTTGCCAAGGCGAATGTTGTCGCATCCTCGCCTGAAACCAAAGCCTCACTATTGGCAATGGCATACGACTGTTCGTTGAGTTCCTGACCATACGTTTTGATAGTGGGCTTTGCTTCGCTATTGGCGCAAATCTCCTCCAGAATATAGCGTTTGCCCACATTCACCATACCACCTGTACCGCAGGCCGGGTCGTAGATGGTGCGTATGATATCGCTCTGACGCAGCTCATCGGCATCGGGAGTGAAGAGAATGGCAGACATCAAGCGAATCACATCGCGCGGCGTGAAGTGTTCACCAGCCTGCTCGTTGCTTTGGTCGTTGGCAATGCGGATGAGCTCTTCAAAGATGTACCCATGTCGTGATTGTCAACCTTGGCAAGAGAGAAGTCGAGACCGATTAATTCGCCAAGCATCTTATAGAGCAAGTTGTTGCGTGTGAGGCGTGCCACAACCTTGTCGAACTGAAAACAGTCGAAGATGCGCTGCACCTCACTGTTGAACCCGGCGAGATAGTTGGCAAAGTTGACAGATATGTTCTTGGCATCGTCCTGCAATGAAAGAAGCGTATGACGCGATGTGTTGTAGAACTTCAGTCCGCCAGCTGTCTTGCGGAGCAGTGGGTCGAGCTTCTCCAAGGAAATCTTATCCTTGAACTGCTCATACTGCTCGCGCACCTTCTTGTTGTAAGGTTCGAGGATGCAGTCCATGCGGCGCAGTACGACGAAAGGTAAGAGCACGTCGCCTATCTCACTCTTCTTGAATGTATCGCGGAGCACCACGTCAGTGATGTTCCAGACAAACCCCACATTGGGGCGGTGTATGTTGCTGTATTGTGCCATTGTTCTATATATTTCTTCTTTTCGAGTGCAAAGTTAGTGATCATCTGTGTAGACTAACCGCACTACAAGCAAAACATTTCATTTTTAGGCAGAAAATCGCCTTTCTGACTCATCTGACCATTAGCGGCATGGAGCATTTCTCTTTTGCTGGTATGCATGGCGTCACAGATAGCCTTCAGTATTCTGTCTTGAGAAACTTCAGGCTTGCTCGACTTGTCGTTTTCCCTGATTCCTTCACTATACAGATACTTAAAGTGTATGTTCTGTTCCGTCAAGACTGTCTTGTCTGTTCTGAACGCCTTTATCTTATGAGCCGCATCAATGACAAAATAGTTGGAAACTATAAACCTGTCGTGCGTCTTGTCATAATTGTAACAGTTACTGTCAATGGAGATGAGTTCCATGTCAAACGAAGTGTGACCAACCAATGTCTTTTTAATCTTGTTTACTTCTGTAGCCAGTTCTTGCATCTCCTTGTCTGCTTTGGTTATGTCAAAGATAATGCTTACCGTGAACTTATGCATTTGTTCTTTGGGGAGCAAAATATTCAGGATGCTTCTCAAATTGAATTTTGAGTCTTCCAAAGACTCTCCGTATTCACTGGAGAAGAAATATCTATCAATGATAACCAAAGAGTTGTATTTTGTCTTGATGCCGCTAAGGAAAAAATCCCATGATTGTTCTTTTGAGTCATCAGATGTATCAAGAGTCCAACCGGTTTCGGCAATAGCTGGCTCTGGCGTATTTTGTGTAGGCAAGAAGATTACTCCATATTTTCTTGAAATTTCTGTGGCCTCATGTTCTGAATAATCCAAAATGTAAGCAGGATTGACCAACTCCAGAACGTTTTTAGTATCTTTCTTTATATCCTCCGCAAATTCATTGTCCACTTCTATTTCTACTCCTCCACGATAAAGATTCATGAGTATCTCATTGGATATATCCCATTCTTCTTCGTCAGAATCATTGCAAACATATATGGTGCGCTGATTTCTGATAATGTCATACCAAGTTCCGCCTTCAAGGCATAACTCTGTAAGTTTATCTTCTGTTGTATAGAGCGTAAACATAGGCTACTCGCGGTTTTTCTTTTTCTGTTCAAACTCTTTACGGATAATAACCATGTCGGACTCTGTGGCAGCGTCAAAGAATCCCGTGCCAAATTTTTCGACAAAACCACCTGTTGTCTTGTAGTGCATCTGGTAGGGTTCTCCAGCGTCGGCAGGCAAATAGTAGACAGTAAACGGACAGTTCGCTTCTATGTCTTTATCATCAACGTAATTGGCATTTGCCACCAAGACTTGGCTCTTGCGAATAAGATACTCCGAGTGAGTTTCTATGATGAAATTAACCTTGTACTCATTGCTTGTTGCTATGTTCTGCAGGAGGTCAGTGAGCAGGCTCTGCATCTTTGGGTGCAGATTCAGTTCCGGCTCTTCTATGGCAACTGTTGTTGCCGCACTCTTGTTCGATTTTGCTATGTGTATGATGGTAGCGAGACGCAATAGTAATATCATCATCTGAATAGCACCCATGCCTTTGTCTGCAAGTGGCAACTTGGTGCCATCTTCATCTTCTATAGTGAGTTTATAAACGTCGCCAGCCATAAGTGGCTCAATACAGAAATCATAGCCTATACCGAAAGTTTTCATCCAATCGGTTATAAATGTGTATTCTGCATCTCCTGGTGCTATCTTTTCAAGATAGTAATCATAAACGACTTGAGCCATGAAGTCATTGCCGCCTACTTCGTAATACGCATCTTGATTGACTGCATGGGCAGGAATGTATTCAACCTTAAGAGTGTCCAGCAGGTAGGCGAGGTCGTTTCTTGACTTGTGCATTTTACTGATGTCCAAATACATACCTTTTCTGGCATCTTCTTTCGCCTCATATTCCTTCATTTTCTCATCATAGGAATCTGAGTCTTCGCCTTCCTTATACTCTGGAGCCTTGTCTTTGGCTTGAGAGGCGAAGTTGATGATATTGGAAATAACGTTCTTTACTACAGGCTCGTTCACTTCATTAAGGTCATAGCCCAATGGAAGGTTGTCATACCAGACAGAATCTTTATCCAAATCCGAAGGAGCGTCGTCTTCAAGATTTACTTCCTCTAATTCTCCAACAAGAGTTACGTCTATACCATAGGTTGCTTTATATGCAGCTTCTATCTTTTCCTTTTCTTCTGAAAGGGAGGCAATTCTTTCCAAATCACCCTCATTGGTGGCTTCTTCAAGAGCGTTATCAATCTCAAAATATTCCTTTCTCATCTCTTCTTTCTTGGAAATATCCAGAGCGACTTTCTTTGAACCATCATTTTGCGAGGATGCAAGAACTGCATAAGACATTGTGTTGTGTTCGTAATCATTGCAGAAACGGATGTTCTGCTCTTTATCCACGATAGAAATAGACTGAACATCACCATAAGTGAGTTCTTCATCGGGATTGCCTGCTACAACAAACTGGAACTCAAACTTCCCCAAAGCAAATTTGAATGTAATAGTAGAAGGCAATGATGCGTCGCTTCCATCACACGCTAGCACAGGCTTGTTATGTATGGCTCGAGTGAAGGTCTTAACCTTTACATCGTGGTATATATTCGCATCAAATCGAAATATAGCTTGTTGAAGCCGAATATATTATTCTGGTTTTCTCGACGGCGGTCACTCATGCGCATCATACGCAAGTTGTCAACACAAAGCAAGAAAGCCTTAACCAATGTGGATTTACCAGAATTGTTGCCACCTACCAAGATAGTAATATCTCCAAGATCAATCTCTGGGAAATTAGCAAATTTACGAAAGTTAGAAAATCCTATTTTGTTGTTCATATTCATTTCGTTTTTGATTTCGAGTGCAAAGGTAGTATGTATCTATGCAATCTAACTGCACTACAAATATTTTTTTGCGTTTTCTTCTAATTTTTCTTTGATTTGCCTCTGAAAACCCTCTGGAGACAGTACTTTAACCTGTGGTCCGAAAGAGAGAATCAAAGACTCGAGTTCTTTGTTAGGACGAACATCAATAGAGATAATACCTCTTTCTTTGTTTACAATATATTGGCTGCTATGTATCGGTTTTGATATTATATAAGGCAATCGTTTCGGGTCGAACTCTAATTCAATATGTTCCTTTTGTACTTCTGGAGGTGGAATGGTAACACCGATTATATCGTCAAAGTAATGTTCAAAGTCTATCGTTTCATTCTTGACAAACGAGATGTCTGATAATTCCAATTCGCAAATTCGATCAAGAGGGATGTTTGATATCGTTCCATATTGCTTGTTAAGCCCGAACATAAGCCATCGGTTGTTGTACTGCTTAATATAATAAGGATAGATAATCCAGTCAACTGAGTCTGCTCCATAGGCTTGATATTTCACTAAAACGGTTTGTTGATGTGAAGCTGCATCTATTACTTTCGACAGGTATTCTATCCCTTTTAGTCTCTCGTTCTGGTCAAAACATAATACGTTTGTGTTGTGAGGTTTTAACCCAAAGCGATATTCCAAGTTAGATACGACATCTTCTATCCATTCAGTGGAGGGAAGACCGCGATAACGGCTGAGTACATCAACCGTAGTTTTTATCTGTGAAAGTTCGTTATCAGAAAGTTCGTTTGAAAAGATTGAAAAGTCTCTGTTCGCATATCTATAATAAACCTTCTTGCCGTCTTTCAGACGTTCCAATGGTATGCTCCATCCTGCAGAACTTTCCATGAATGTAATATCGTCAAAGATAGTTCTCCTGCTAATACCTCTGTCGCTACCATTGTATGCCAACAAAGCTTCGGCACATGCACCAATAAGGTCATCGATGTAGTATCGGTGACGGAAATCCTTGAAACATCTGTCAAGGACTTTGTATCGTATGGTTGCGTTTTGAGTTTGAGGCATAATTACTTTAATATTTGTATGTAGCTAACTGACCTTTTTATAAATTAGACTATTACAAAAATAATGTTTATTTTTAAGAAACTGACTTTATGTCTGACAATTTATGATTTTTTAGTTCGTTAAATTGAAACATAATTCAATTATGGGGTGTGACTGCCTGTTGTTACTGACAAACTCTAAAAAGGACTATCACATTTGATGTAGATTGAGTTACGCTTCTTGCCAATCTTGAAGAAAGCGGAGCTGGCATAAGACATAAGGTCGGCTTGGCTGTATTTATTGCCATCAACGACAGCGCAGCACCAACATACATAAACCTAATCTTTGCCTTGTCGCTTATGGGCGATATGCCCACAAACAAGGCAAGGACGAGCGACAACGCGCAGAAGCAGAGTGCCAGTAATGCTGTTCCCATATTCTATTCTGTTTTATGTTCTTTGTCAAACAATTCATCATCCTCATGAAGCAGATATTCATATTCGGTACCGATAAGACTTTCACGGTCATATTCTTTTCTGTACTCCATGATGTAATAACTTATGGTTTCGGGATAATCATAGACGAATCTTCGGCAAACTTTCTTGTACATAAGCAATATGCGTTCGTCATCGGCAAACTCAAACAGATAGTCAAGCATCCGGCCTACTTCATTTGCAGTTGCGTGTTTCCTCGCACAGAACTCCTCCACAATGGGAGCATACTCTATGGCTGCTCTCTCACGAATTTGCATAAGTCCCTTTGCCAATTCTTTTATTCCTGCAAAGAATTCCTGATAATCCTTGTCCTTACTGATATCATTCATGACATGTCTTTTTTAATCTTTCAAACAAGCAAGCGGTATGACTTTGACTCCGTCTGGGCGTGTGTAAGCCATGCTGCCACCTGTCATGACAATCATTAGGTCGGGTTCGCGCAGCGGCACCTGCTTTTCTGTCTCATTATGCACTTGAATGAGTCGTTTAATTTCCAAAAGATGTTTGGCTCCTTCTTCTATTTCACGGCTGCCAAGTTTGCACTCTATCAGAGCATAGCGTCCATCGTCAAGATGAAGCACCAAGTCGGCTTCCAGTCCGTAGCGGTCGCGATAGTATGATAGGCGGCTATCGTGAGAGGCTGAATACACCCTAAGATCTCGTGCGCACATTTGCTCAAAAATAAAGCCAAATGTCTTTAATTGAGTCATTAAGGATTCTGGTGACAGGTTGAGTAATGCGACTGCAACCGATGGATCACAGAACGCTCGTTTGGGTCTGCTTTGGATTGTTGTCTTGCTCCTTATGGAAGGGCACCAAGCCTCTATGTCCTGAATGACAAACAGTTTTTCCAATGCCTCGATGTAGCTTTCAAGCGTAGGTCTGGTACATTCTACATCATCAGAAGCAGTAACGTCTGCCAATATGGATGTGGTTTTCGCCAATGTAGAGATGTTGCGTGCGTATGATTTCATTATCAGGTGCGCCAACTTCTGATTTCTCTTTACTCCATCTATGCGTGATATGTCATTCTTATATACAGACTTTACATACTCTTTGGCAACAAGTAATTTTGACTTGTCGTCACCTAAATTCAATGTTGCTGGCCAACCTCCTCTGCATGCAGCAAATATGATTTCTTCCATTTTTAGTTCCGAGGTAGCGAAGATTTCTTCTTGAGGATTGTCGAACATCTCCATCAATGATACGCTGCCGTTAGATTCACCATATTCCCACAGGCTCATGGGCAGCATCTCCATCCGGGAAATACGCCCTGTTCCACTATGATGGATTTTACTGTCGTCAATAGCGTTAGACCCTGTCAATATGAATTGACCAGGCAAGCCACGCTCATCAACCTTTGTGCGCACTGCATCCCATAGCATTGGGGCATCTTGCCATTCATCTATCAAGCGAGGCACTTCCCCTTCTAATAAGAATGAGGGCTTGGTAATGGCTGTAGCCAAATATTCTTCACGATGGTCAGTATCTTGTAAACTAATAACACTATTGGCCAATTGCTTGGCAGTGGTGGTCTTGCCACACCATTTGGGTCCTTCAATGAGCACTGCTCCCATTGCTTTAAGATGCGCTTTAAGTCGCAAGTCAAAGACTCTATTTAGATATGCCATATTCGATTTTGTTTTATGCTGCAAATATACTCATTTTAATTTGATTACCAAACGTATTTTAAGTTTTTGATGTGTTTTATTTTAAGTTTTTGTTGTAATCCATTTGTAATTTTTGATGTATTTCATTTGTAGTTTTTGAGGCGTTTTGTCATGTGTTTTTGTGGTAAAGCACTACCTTTTAATAAAGTAGGCTGCACCTCGGAAATAAAAAATGTGATTTATTTTTGTTTTTCTCTCCATTTGCACTACCTTTGCAGCAGTTGAGTGCGTGTTTGCTTATCGTTGCTTATTTTCATAATTGCAGCACATTTGCAGCACGTTCACGCAGATGGCTTGTTTAATAACGGTTTGCATTTCGAGGAGGTCAAGTAAGCTTGACTTTTAAGAACAGACTTTCTGAATAAGAATAAATAATAAGGCGTACAACCGAAATCTTATGGATATCGGTTGTACGCCTTTTTTGTTACATTTAGTCTAAAAGACATTTGAGCTGTTCAATTACATAGCGTTGAGGAATCTTTTCTTGTTCAAGCCTGTAGTTGTTTACTTTTATATATTGATACAATTCTTCCTCTTCTGTAGTAAGATTTAGCTTAACGTTTATTTTGCTTGGTGTTCCACATTCTTTCTCAAAGTAATTGTCGAACGTAGCTTTGTCCATTAACAAGCTCTTTACTTGTCCAAAATAGCTACGGAATTGCGATAGTATTTCAAAGCCTTGTGCATCAAGGTCACCCCAATAGATAAGTTCTGTGGATTTTAACAATTCTGATTCTTTTATGGAAGCAACACCATAGCCTTTTCCCCATATAACAATACTGTTTGGTATAAGAGGAAAGGTTAGAAAATTCACTTTGTTCTCTACTATATAAACCTTGGAAATTGGAATCTGCAACTTTAGAAACAGGCTGATTGGTATTGTTATGTCATCAAGACCGTAAAATAACTTCTTTGCCAAAGTCCTATCCAATAGTCTCATCCGCACTGTAGGCTCGTCATAACGTAAGTTATAGCGCTTTTCGAATTCTTTTTCGTTGGTGTTAATGTACTCTTTGATAACGATATCAAGCAACTCACCAATCAATGCTTTGTTTTGCTCGATGAACTTTGTATGTACTTCAATTGGCAATTCACGTATGTATAGTTGAGGTTGGGGATTCTTTGAGAAGTAATCCAATACCTTAAGAATGTCACTCCAATATTCTGAGTTGTCAATAACCTTAAGTGGGTATTTTTCTATCCAACATTGTAGTTTTGGAAACCTTCCTTTGATTAGTGCTACATTCTTTCTAAAAACATCTACTTCTTTTACTTTTTGCAGAAAACGTTCGAAATCCTCTGCCGTTTCAAATTTGATTTTACTTGGAAAATCCTGTGTACCAAGTATTCTGTTTTTTATTGTTTTCCACTCTATGCTATAGCCATAGCCTTTAACCTCTTTGGACAGAGAACGAATATCATTATATTCTTTTTGGTATTCAGCAATTGTATCACTTGCTTTTTTGTCGCATGGGATTTCTATTGGTTGAAAAGTTGTTCCTACAGCAACATTACGCAAGTAGTCTGTATACTTGCGTAATGCTTTCTTCTTTATTTCCTCAGATGTTATCATTTCGATTCAAATGTCTTTTGGCGTTCTTCCTTAAACTGGTTTATAGGCATATTATAGAGTACAGATGTGTTGCCTTTTCGTTCTACATAATGAACATACGATATGTCGTTTTCCACGATATGGATGTTGTCACTTGGTGTTACCACCAATAGCTGTAGATGTAGCTGTTTGCAGAGCGAAATCAGATACCGAGCCTTGTCTTCGTCTTGTGCTCTGAACGCCTCGTCTATTGCTATGAAGCGGAAAGAAGAGTCGCATCCATGCTTTGTTAAGCCAAACTGATATGCAATGGCCGAACCAAGAATCGTGTACGTCAGCTGGGCTTTTTCGCCGCCAGAGAGTTGGCCCATCGACTCATAGGTGTTTCGTTTCAGATTGTCAGCTTTATTATATTCCACAGCCTTATATGAGAACCTTGCTCTTACATCCATTACCTCCTTTCGCCACTTTTCATCCTCCAGTCGTTGCATTAAAGGTAGGACATGTTGTTCGAAATGGATTCGTTGACCATCTATGGTTGAGTTTATCTCACGCAGGTTAGGTATTGCCTTCTCTAGCATCTGTACGAATTCGTTCATGTTGACGTTGCGTTTTTTTGATGATTCCAGCTGGATGTATGTTTCTGGATAAACATTAAAGTCGATATCCTTAAGATACGAATTGAGTTGTTCGATAGTTTTGTTTATTAATGATTCCCAATCCTTGAAAAACTGACGGAACGTATAAATATTATTGATGAGCGTATCATGCAGATATTTGTTGAATTTCTTTTCAAAACTTGGCAGGGCTTCCTCGTTCAGTTTTTTGAGGAAAGTCTGGTATTCAGAGATGAACTCTATGGAATCAGATAGACTATTGACATCAGAACGCCAGTCTCTGAACTTTGTTGTTATCTCCTCAGAAGGGTTCTTGAATTTTATAATTTTGCTCCTGCCTTCATTTTCCTTCCTGTTCTTTTGCGCTTGCTTATTCTCGATTTTATTATCAATATCGTTCTGAATGGATTTCAGTCTTGCCTCTATATTAGCTAAGCTAACAAGCAGAAGGTCCGAATGGTTGTTCTCAAATTCGTCAACGTCAGCAGTTTTCATTGAAGCCAGTGCATTGGTATTGTCAGAACAACGTTTTTGGGTTTCTTCTTCATCTTTCTGGAGCAATGCTTTTGATCCATACAGATGTTCATTTCTGGTCTCAATCTCACTTATTGACAGTTTTACTTTTTCTAATTGTTCTTGTAGTGTCTTCACTCTATCATTAGTAGATTCGAGCAGCTTCTTTTCTTCATTTTTCTTGTTGATTCTTATTGAATACGATTGCCAGTCAATGTCATCGAACTTGTCAAAATTAAGCAAACTAGAAAATGCTTCTTTGCGTTCTTCTGTTTCCTTTCTTTTATTGTCAAGTTCCTTTATCTCATTATTCTTGGTTATTACTTGGTTGCGCAGGTTGTCATACTCTTTCTTTATGGCTGCTATTTTCTCGCGATTGTCCCAACCAAGTACATAATGTTCTCTACGATTGATTTCTGGACGATCATCCTTTTCATGCTTACCACCCCTCGCTTTAATGAGACCTTCTTTTGTTACTGCTTTTTCATTTATGTTATTGAAGTCTTCCAGTGTATCCACACAGGCATAGTTGAACTCTGAATACAGTCTTTCCTCAAGCCAGTCAATATATTTGGCATTGGGCTTGAATTCAATTTTGTTCAAGAGTGAATTATCTTGAGCAAGCCTGTTTGCAAATTCTCGTAAGGCGGCAGAATAGTTATATCGTTGATAAACTATTCTGCCTCGCAGATTGTGATTGTTGACGTATTCGTTCACCTGACGATAGTATTTTTCGGGCACAATCAGCCGTAGCGCAAAGTTATGAAGTATACGCTCAATGGCAGACTCCCATTCACACTCGTCGTCTTTTAAACTTATGAGTTCACCTATAAAAGGAATCTCATCCGCTGTAGCTCCAATGTGCTGTATAATCTCATCACGGATTTCAGCGACACGACCGGAGATATTGTTATTGTGTTCATGAAGATATTTTATTGTCTCAACATGGCTCTTTATGTTAGCTTCTATATCTTCCTTTTCATTTTGTAAATGTCTTTTTCTTTCTGCCAGTTCATTGTCTAGCAGTTCCTGTAAAGCCACCTTTTGCTTTTGGGCTGTCGCTTTATTGCTTTGGAATATTGAAGAATCGACGCTTTGAGGCAATTCAAGTTTATGGATGAGAATGTTATACTTTTCCTCCTTTTTCTTTCGTTCTTCAAAGCGTTCCGTAAGGTTTGTGATTTCATTTTCAATATCCTTTATTTGCTGACCTACAGAATCAGAATTGATGGTTACTTCTAAGCTGCTTCTTGTTTCGTCGAGTCTTCTCTTTTTAGCGTTATTAGCTTTAATCGTGTCATCCAATTGGCGTAACTCACTTTTACATTTTTCCAGATGCTCCTGACAGAGCTTTACAGTCCTTACGGCAAACCAAAAAGAAACAATGTATTTCTCGCTTTGCAGTTCTTTGATACTTTTCTCTATCAACAGCAAGTCTTCTGCTAATCTGTCTATTGGTTCGAGTTGGCGTATCTGTTCCTTCGTCTTCTCAATGTTTGTCTTTGCGTCCATGAGGTTCTGAAAGTTTTCTCTCAGTTCCTTGTATTTTTCTTCTGCATTTCTTTCTTCAAGCATATTGTCTCGAATGAAAATTTCCAAATCGTCGAGTACCTTTACACCAACAATTTGATTGAAAAGTGTAAGAGCTTTTTCCGAGCGCATTCCAAACTTCATAAGCATTTTTTGCTCGTATGCATTGGGGCCGTCAAAGAATTCAATAACGCGCTTCGTACTTCCACTATTTAAATCCTTCTCCATACGCTTGCGCCATGAGCCATTGGTGTCAAAGACGGCAAAATCATGGGATATAGTAAGAGGTTTATGTGCCATGCCATAGACTGTTCTCAGTCCCTCGCCGGAATAATATTTAACCTGAAAAAGCGTCACGACTCTGCCATCCAAATTGGTGAATGTAGCCAGCAATGCTGAACGGGAATTCTTGTCGCGCAATTTCAAAGACGACATGCCAGAATCTCCTTCCTGTTTCTGTCCGTAATTACCTAAAAAATATGTTTCTTCCGTTCTGTTTCCCTTCTTTTCTACTCCAGAAGACTGGTTATAGAAACGTTGACGTTTTAGTGGTACAAGTAATGTAAGCAAAGCATCTATAAGCGTACTTTTGCCTGAAGCATTGGCTCCTGTAAGCAACGAATTATTGCCATTTGGATTCAATCGATAAACTTTGTCGTTGAATGTTCCCCAGTTCCACACTTCCATGTAGTCGAGTTTGAAACCTGCAACTTGTGGGTCTGTATTAAAAAGATTGGTCTGATGTGTCATAGTTGTTTAGCTGTTTTTTGAAATCTAACAAATCGTCAAGTGTGACTTTCTCCTTAATAATACGGTGAATCTTGTATCGTTTTTCCCCTTCATCGGTTTTAGGTGCCACAAGGAAACCGAAATCAACAATACGTTCAATATTATTATCAAGCTCTTTCTCGAATTTTGCTTTGTTGTACGTCGATGGTAAGAACATCTCTGTTTCCTCTTTGATTTCGAATGACGTCACATACTTGTCGGTAGCCTGTGACAATGTCGGATTGCTGTCAAAATCTTCGAGCATCTGACGTAATACTACAAGCATTACAGATAGCTCAAATCCATATTGTCTACGTGATACCAAGTTTACAGTTTTGGTATCCTCAATTATTGTCTGTTTTATAAAGGCAAATCCTTCGTCCTTTTTGAGGATAAGCTCTAAGCCAATTATGCTGATATAGTTTTGTATTTCAGTCTGGTAAGTGAGAATGTCGCTCCATACGATATCGTTTTTTTCAACGACACCTTTCAGTAGCTTAACGACTGCTTTACTATATGGTTTTATTCCGTATTCGTTCATTGTGTAATAATGATTTCAGGGATAGTTATTGTTTTGTCTTTAGAAAATATAATCTCTTGCGTACAATTGTCTGAAACTATAGTCTTGTATTCTTTTAGTATGGCTATGTATCCAAACAGTTCTGATAGACCTTTCTCTATTCCATTGTTCTGTTCAATCACTTCTGCTAAAGTTGTTAGAGTTTTTTCTCGCAGTATTATGTCAATACGTTTACGTAGAATCTTCCGATCTATTTGATGATAGTTATACAGTTTGTCGAGACGTTCCAATTCATAGATGTCAAGGTCTGCCTCTGTAGGAATATTATTATATTCAACTTCCTGTTTTGGGGTTAGATTCAATTGACGTTCCGTTGGCAAGTTTAATTCAATTACTTCATAATTCAATGACGTATTGTTCCTTTCTTTGTTTTGAGCTGTGTTTAAGAGCATTTTCTTGATGTCATTTATTACTTGTTTTGTCGCCTGTGTATCTGAGTTACCATTGTTTCTGATAATCAGACTTAACTTCTCACTCATTCTGTCGTTGGTCTTCGAAACCTTTTCTCCTGCATCAAACAAATGCTTTTTCATTTCCTTCAAGAATTTGTCTTTCGAATCAATATTTCTCTTGTCAAGAGTTTTATATAACAAGTCTGTCAATTCGTCCCACTCTTTCTGCAATTCAGAAGAAAGTAAAAACTCCCAAAAGGCATAAAAACTCTTTCCTTGTTGTGAATCCTTCAATTCTGCATAGGCATCAAAAATATAATTGAGTATGTTCTTCTTTCCTTCGTTGTCGGTCTGACGTTTGTATATTTGTTTAATAATCTCTTTAAAATTATCGTCCACCTCCTTGAAGTCAGACAGAAGTTCTTTTGCCAACTTGTTCAGACTATTATATCTTGGTTCGATTTGGTAGTCCTCATACACTTCAATCTCTTCGCCCATCTCCAAACTTTCAATCTGACGTTCGATGTCTTCTTTCTTTTGACGAAGCAATTCTAAACGCTTCTCTCTGTCCTCATTAGAGAATTCTACTAGATCTTTAAGCTGTGAGAACAATGTCTTGAATTTGGATTCTGTTCCGATATATTCTTCTTTCTTAAGAGACGTTACCCAGTCTATCACCTTACTTGTATGTGACGAAAGTTCATAGATAATCTCTCCATCCTCATTTTGATAATTAGCGAATAAGCACTTATCAGTCCATTCTTTGATGAGACGTTTAGCTTTAGCTTCGTTCGATTCACCAAGTGTCTCTATATTAATATCCTCATCAGTAATATCCTCACGCTGATTATCCAGCCAGTTTTCCAACAACATTTGAAGTTTCTCTTCACCTATTGCCATTTGTTCATCAAACACACTTGTTACGAATGCCAAGAAAAACTCGGCACTCCTCATTTTTAGTAACTTCACACTTGGCGAGTTATTCAATGTTTGTACAAGTTGGTTAATATCCATTGTCTATTTATTTGGATTTAGTTTGTTTACTTATGCAAAAATAGTGGTATTCTGTTGGATATGCAAGTGAATGCTAATATTTGTGGATGTTGAGTACTATGAATTGTGGTGTTTTACAACTAACTTTTGTGGCAGTTTGTGATTAACTTTTGTGGCTAATCTTGTTTGTATATTATAAATTTGTGCTAACTTTGATGGAAAATACGAATGTTGATGAAGAAATAATATTGTTTTATATGGAGCTGCGTTATAATGGTGCAACTCTTTTAATATTATGAATGATATGAATACATACCACTTGTCGCGATTTCTTACAGCTCAGAATTCTTACTCACAATATAAGACGGCTCTTGAGGAGATTCGAAACGGGCGAAAAAGGAGCCATTGGATGTGGTTCGTTTTTCCTCAATTGAAGGGGCTGGGGCACAGTTATAATGCTGACTATTATGGTATTGCTGGTGCTGATGAGGCTCGTGCTTATTGGCTGCACCCCGTGCTCAGAGACAGATTGCAGGAGATAACGGAGGCTCTGCTTCTGTTGGACGGTTTGTCTGCAAGACAAATCTTTGGAGAAGTAGACGCAATGAAACTTAGGTCGTCGATGACTTTGTTTTGGACAGCTACGGGCGAAGGGCTGTTCCGTAAGGTTCTTGATAAGTATTACGAAGGGAAAATGTGTGACAGTACTTTAGAAATGCTTAGATGATGCAACGTAGCTAACTACCGATATGATAACAAGATGCTATCTCGAAATAACTAATGTGTGTAACCTTAGCTGTGTGTTCTGCCCGAAGACGGAGAGGGCGAAGCATAGGCTGACGTTGGACGAATTCGACGCTTTGACCTCGCGACTTGAGGGCAAGGTGAAGTTTCTGTATTTCCATCTGATGGGCGAACCGTTCCTCCATCCGCTGCTGCCGCAGTTTGTGCTGATGGCTCGCCACAAAGGTTTTGTACCCATTATCACCACTAATGGCACTCTGCTCTCGCGACGTGCAGACCTTCTGGATGCTCTGCCTCATAAGATTCAGATTTCGCTCCACTCGCACGAGGGCAACGCTAAGGAGAACCTTGCTGGGTACGTCAACGAGGTGATGGCGTTCTCGTTAGAGGCTGCCCACCGCGGTTGCATCGTCGTGCTGCGCCTATGGAACGAGGGCGGACACAACCGGCAGAACGACGATATCCTCAATCTGCTTGCGCTTCATGTGCCGCGCCCTTGGACGGAGCGTCACGACGGCTGGCGACTTGCGACAATCTGTACATCGAGAACGATAACATGTTCGAGTGGCCCGACCTTCAGCACGCCACTTACGACGAGCAGGAGGTGTTCTGCTACGCCTTGCGCAATCAGATTGGTGTGCTCGTCGACGGCACTGTTGTGCCGTGCTGTCTCGACCATAACGGCGACATCGCGCTTGGCAATCTGTTCCGTCAGAGCCTTGCCGACATCCTTGACTCGCCGCGGGCGCGTGCTCTGTACGACGGCTTCACCAGTCACAACGCTGTTGAACCGCTCTGTCAGCGCTGCGGCTATTCGGCTGTGTCGAAGAGGTTTCGCAAGTAGAAGTGCTATTATGCTTTGTTTTCAGTAGGTTGCGTGGAGGAACGTCGTACTCTCCTATAGGTTGAGTGGGTATGGCAAGGATGCCATACCCTCCTACAATTACCATAAATAATAAAGCCGTAACGGAGGAGTTCCGCTACGGCTTTTTGTTTGTACTAACAGTTTATCTTCTACTGCTTATTGTTGTCGATTTGCCTTTTTTAGCCTTTGCATCGAGTCTGTATCTGAAGCTCAGATTCAGATAGTGGTGTATATAGTTTGTGGAGTATTCTTGACGTTGGAAGGCTGAGTATTCGCTTTCGTACCAGATGTCCTTGTTGAAGATGTCGTCGGCAAACAGGCGCAGCATACACTTGTTCTTGCAGAAGCTCCAGCTGACGGATGCCATCGACTTGAGCTTGTGTCCGTTCATAGCCGATGTGGCATAGCCCGAACAGTAGTCGTCCGACAGCTGTACGAACACCTCGAACGGAGCGAGGTGCAGGTTGGCGCTTATGCCCACGCTGTTGAAGAGCGGCGTGGTGTTGTACGAAGCATCGTCGTAGCGGTAGCGGTTGCTCTCCAGGCGGTCGAAGAGCGTGAGCTGCAACTTCTCGGTCTCGTACGAGAACTCGAAGTCGTTGTTTATGCCCAGTCGCTTCTGCTTGTTCAGTTCGGGCTGAGCGTCGGCAGCGTTGTTGTCGACGATAGTGAGGAAACCGTACGACTTAGCCGTCTCCAGTGCGAACTTGTTCATCAGTCGGAAGTAGAAGCCGATGCCCTGGTCGTAGTTGAATGCGAACTGCCACATATCGCCGCCCTTCACGTTCATCGGTTTCGACGTGTAGACGCCGGTAGCCGAGTTGTAGCTGTAGAGCGTAGCTTCGGGGTTGATGTCCTTGTTGTACGAAGCGGTAAAGCCCAGCACAATCTGCTTGCGCAGCCACATGCGGTGGTAGTTGTACGTAGTGGTATGACTGTGCGAGTTGCGCAGCAGCGGGTTGCCCATGTATATATGCAGCGGGTCGATGGTGTTGCGGTAGCCGAGCGTGCTCACGAGGTCGGGCACGGTGGTGTTGTATGCGAAGGCGATGTCCATGTTGCGCACGCGGCTCATCTTCCACTTCAGGAAGATAGACGGCTCGTACGTGTTGCTTGTGCGCACGGCTGTGGTGTCCAGCGGTCCGTAGTGGTAGTCGGTCTTTTCGCGACAGTAGTTCCAGCTGAACTTCGGCATTATCATCAGTGCCTTCACCGGCGTGATGGTCACTTCACGGTCAGCTCGTTCGTCCATTTGTGCGTGAGGTTGCGCATGGAGTTCGTGGGGTCAGCCGTTGTCGGCGTGCCGCCCACTACGTTCTGCTCGTCGGTGTCGTTGAAGAAGTTGCGTGCGATGCGTGAGCGGTTTAATCTCACGTTGTCGAATATGTTGAAATACACCTTCTTGCCGAGCCAGTAGTCGAACGAAGCGCCTAACTGCGTCTCCAGTTCGTGCGCGCTGCGGTCGTAGAACTGCCACAGCGTCTCGTTGCGCTGTTCGCGCAGATACTCCACGTTGCGGTTGTTGTGTGTGTCCTCGTTCGTTCCGCTCAGGTTGGTGAAGCCCTGCAGCGTGAACGAGCCTTTCTTGCCGATGAAGTGCTTCCATGCGTACGAGATGTTCAGTCCGCGTTGCTGCAGGTCGGTCGACTCGTAGTTACGGTTGCGTGTGATGAGTCGGTCGTAGAGCGCATCGCCGGGCTTTGCGTCGAGCGCCTCCTTAAGCGAGTGGTAGGCAAACTGGTCGGGCTGGTAGCCGTACGAAGCCGATTTCTCCTCGTACGATTTGCGAGCCTTCTCGTATGAGGCTTTCACCTTCACGTCGATGGTGTTGGCAGAGTCGGTGTAGGCGAAGAGTTTAGCCTCCAGCTGCGGCTTGAGGTTGTGCTTGTAGCGGTAGGCGTCTTTCACGCCGAACGTGTGCTCCTGGTTCGGGAAGAACGTCTCGGTCGACGCCTTTCCGCTGTTCCATCCGTCGCTGTGTCCCATGTTGGCGCTAATGTTGAAGCGGTTGCTTGTGTATTGCTGCGTGCCCTTTGTCTGCCAGTTGTGCTGATAGTTGTACGAGCCGTACTGGCTCTTGCCGTCGCCGTCGATGTTGCGGTTCATGGAAGAGCCAATCGTCTTGTCAACGTAGCGGTTGGCGTTGTTAGCCTGGGCGTATATCATGTGCGGGTCTTGGTCGCTCAGTCGGCTTGCGGTGATAGCTGCGCTGTAGCGCTTCTTGGTCTGATACTGAGCCTCGATGTCGCCGTACCACTTGTCGAGGAAGCTCGGCTTCACCTGGATGTCGAGCACATGGTCCTCATCGCCATCGTCGTTGCCCGTGTGGCGTGCCAGCTCCGACTTGCGGTCGTACACTTTCAGTTTGTCAGCCACGTCAGCCGGCAGCTGCTCTAAGATTTGGTCGCCGCCGAACATGTCCTTGCCGTTCATCATCAGGCGTATGGGCTTGTCGTTCCAGTATAGCTTGCCGTCGCGACGCTGCACGCCCGGCAGCTTCTTGATAAGCTCGTCGAGGCGCGCGCCCTCCTTCAGCTTGAACGCCTCGGGGTTGAACACGATGGTGTCGCCACGCATGGTGATGCGCGGCACCTTCGCCTTCACCTCCACCTCCTGCAGCATGAGCGCCGTGGGCTGCAGCCTGATGGTGCCCAGGTCGGTGGTGTCTTTCACCTCAGATCCGTACGCATAGTCCACCTTGCGCGAGTTCTTGTAGCCGATCATGCTGAACGTGATCATGATGCGTCCCTCCCATTCGGAGTCGAGCGTGAAGCAGCCCGTACTGTCGGTCTCCGTCGAGTTCTGCATCGACCAACCCGGCTCTGGGTTTATCTCGCTGCGCACCGTTGCTCCGATGAGAATCTCGCCCGTCTCGGCGTTCACAATCTTTCCCTTGAACGTGTCGGCTGTGCAAACGGCTGTTTGCACGAGACAGAGCAACACGGCGACAAACATTTTCTTCAGTACATCTTTCATAAGCTGATTATTTAAAGTATTGCGAGTGCAAATGTATAGATTTTGTTCGAACAAGCAAAGTCTTTGTTTTGAAAAATCTATGGCATACAGTTTGCACAGGTACGATATTTGTCATTTTTACCGCTCAGGAGTGCCCGGAAAATGAAAAAGAAAACCTTTGGTTGGTTTTTTGCGAGTTTTGAGAGGTGAAAAGTGTGCAATGGTAAGCGGTTGATATTTAGTTTGTTGAGGCTGTGCGTACGAAAGTGTGCAGCTTTTGCGCCACTTTCGCTGAGTACTACCGCTGCAAAACTGGAGTACTACCCCCACGAGTACTGGGTAGAAAGTGGCACTTTCGCCGTGTGAAAGTAGCACTTGCACTGTGCAAAAGTGCCGCTTTCGCTGTGAAAACCATCGAATTTTGTGTTTTTGAAGTGGATTTTTAGTGTGTAGAAGCGGAAATTGAGCTCGTAAAATTTCCAGAATGTGAGTTTCGGTCGGAGTGGTGTGGTCAAAATGTCGTGTGCAAGTTACGGGGGTGAGGAAAGAAATTTGAGGGGCTTTTCAGGGGGTGCACTTGTCTCAAGTGCACCAACGTAGCAGATAGCGTTATTAGCGTTGTTTGGTTTAGGTTGTGCTATGTAGGTGCACAGTTTGC